>WNGD01000004.1_pt1 | contig 151876 bp, 137 predicted proteins | sample 5400671 | NCBI WGS metagenome assembly WNGD01 (sample SAMN13153369, study PRJNA577476) | soil metagenome | isolation source: 40 cm soil or saprolite under grassland replicate 2 | place: USA:California | collected 2016-06-15 | reverse complement strand
GGCTATGGCGGAACGGCTGACGTGGTCGCAGCGGCGCGCGAGCGAGGCGTCACCGTCCACATCATCTGGCCACCTGGCGCCAAAAGAGACGCTTGAACTTCGCACCGTGGCGCTGGGGTCGTGCCACGAAGCGGCAGCCGTTCGGATTAATCGGTGTTCGCTGCTGACAGCATGAGCCGCCGGGCGGCCTCGGTGACGCTGCCGGACATGGACGGGTAGACCGCGAACGTGTGCGCCATCTGGTCGACGGTCAGATGCTGTTCGACCGCGATAGAAACGGCGAGGATGAGCTCGCTCGCCCGCGGCGACACCACCACGCCGCCGAGGACGACGCCGGTGCCCTGCCGGGCGAACAGCTTCACGAAGCCGTCACTGACGCCCTCCATTTTCGCCCGCGGGTTGGTGACGAGCGGCAGCTTGACGACCCGGGCGTCCACCTGGCCCGCTTCGACGGCGGCCTGCGTCACACCGACCGTGGCGATCTCGGGGTCGGTGAAAATGGTCGCGGCGACGTGGCTGAGCCTGATCGGCGTCACCGCCTCGCCGAGCGCGTGCCACATGGCGATCCGGCCCTGCATCGCGGCCACGGACGCGAGCATCATCAGCCCGGTGCAATCGCCCGCCGCGTAGATGCCCGGCGCCGAGGTCCGCGACACCCTGTCGACCTCGACAAACCCGCGTCCGTCCAGCCGGACGCCCGCCGCTTCCAGCCCGGCGCCCCGCGTGCTTGGCGTCATGCCCACGGTGAGCAGGCAATGCGAGCCTTCAACCGTGCGGCCGTCCACAAGGGTGACCACGACGCCGTCGGCTGAGCGCTTCACCGCCGCCGCCCGCGACCTGCTGAGCACGGTCATGCCACGCCGGCCGAACACCTCCTCCACCACACCTGCGGCATCGGCGTCCTCATTGGGCAGCACACGCTGCCGCGAGGAGATGAGCGTCACGTCCGAGCCCAGCGCCTGGTACCCGCTGGCGAACTCCGCACCGGTCACGCCTGAGCCGACAACGATGAGCCGTTCGGGGAGTTCGGCAAGATCGTAGATCTGCCGCCAATCCAGGATCCGCTCCCCGTCTGGCGCCGCGTCGGGCAGCGCCCGCGGATGTGCGCCAGGCGCGATCAGTATCACGTCCGCGGCGAGCCGGTCGCGGCCAACCGCCACGGCGTGCGGGCCATCCAGGCTTCCCGTACCGGCGATCACCCGAACCCCCTCGGCCCAGAGCCGGCCCGCGACGTCAGCCGACTGCTGCCGTGCGAGCTTCTTCACCCGGGCGTAGAGCTGGCCAGGATCCACCGCCGCGGCGGCCGGACCCGGGCGCACACCCAAACTTCCCGCGCCCGCCAGCGTCGCCATGGTGACCGAGGTCGCGATCAGCGTCTTGGATGGCACGCAGTCGGTGAGCACGCAGGCGCCGCCCGCGCCATCCCGCTCAACCACGGTGACGTCAGCGCCGAGTTGCGCGGCGACGAGGGCAGCCTCATAGCCTCCTGGCCCGCCGCCGATGATCACAATCCGGGTGCGTTCCGCCGTCACGATGCCGTCTCGTCCACTCCTGGGCAGCTCACGGGACTCCATTGTGGCGCACACGCCCGACGCGCGGGCAGGTGACGAGGGTGCGGTGGCCGCGCGCAGGCGACGAGGGTGCGGTGGCCGCGCGCAGGTGACGAGACGCGGTGGCCGCGCGTAGGGTCGGCTGACGTGAGCGACGACGACCCCTACCGCACCGCCCGCGCGGCCGCCGACGCGCTGCGCGAGCGCACAGGCGCCGACCTGTACACGGCGGCCGTGGTGCTCGGGTCCGGGTGGAGCGACGCCGCGGACGCGTTCGGGCCACCGGACCACGAACTCGCGACCCACAGCTTGCCTGGGTTCCCCCGGCCGGCGACCGGCGGCCACCCGGGCATGCTCCGCTGCGTCCGCGCTGGGCGGCACCGGCTGCTGATCTTCCTTGGCCGCACCCATCTGTACGAAGGTCACGGACCGGCGGCGGCAGTTCATAGCACCCGAACGGCTGCCGCAGCAGGCGCGCGAACCATCGTGCTGACCAACGCGGCGGGCGCCATCCGCCCGGACCTCTCGATCGGGCAGCCGGTGCTCATCAGCGACCACATCAATCTGACCGGGCGTTCGCCGCTGACCGGCCCGCGCTTTGTGGACCTGACCGCGCTCTACGCCCCACGGCTGCGAGCGCTGGCCCGCGCGGACGATCCGTCCCTCGCCGAGGGCGTCTACGCCTGCTTTCCTGGACCGCACTATGAGACGCCGGCCGAGATCCGGATGGCTCGCACGCTCGGTGCGGATCTGGTCGGTATGTCAACCGTGCTCGAGGCCATCGCAGCCGGTGAGGCCGGCCTCGACGTGCTCGCCTTCTCGCTGGTGACCAACATGGCCGCGGGCTTGTCAGGCAAGCCGCTGGACCATGGTGACGTGCTCGCCGCCGGGCGGGCCGCGGCCGCACGGATCGGGGCTCTGCTCGCCAGGCTGCTCGCCGATATCGCCGCGGTCACGGATTGATTCGCCGCCATGCCGCTGCCCGACGGCCACTGCCCCCCTAGCCGAGGCGCGCGCCGCCGTGCCGCGCCACCGCTGTGCCGCTGCCGCTGCCGTCAGTGGATGGCGGCCACCAGGGCGACAAGCACCGCAGGAGCGGCGAGCGCCGCCAGCGAGACGCGGGACCAAGCGACGATCGGGTCGCCCCGCTCGGCGCCGCGCTCATGGGCCATGCTTCGCCGTTGATCCAGCTCCACGATCGCCACGGCGGCCGTCGACTGCGCGGTCAGCGCCTCGAGCTGCGGCGGTTGCCGTGCGAACATCCTGGTGAACTCGGCGTCGCGCCTGCGTGCCTGTCCGCGTGCCCTCGCCCTGCCGCGGCGCGAGGACTGCAGCGCCCAGCTTCGCACCACCCGGTGGCGCGGGGGCGCGCCAGCGCGCTCCGTTGGCTGGATCTGGACGTGGAAGCACACGAGCTCCCGCAGATCGATTCTGGTCACCGCTCCCCACGGTATCCGGGTGTCACGCAATGGGTTACGCAGCGTGACCGCGTCATCATCGGCGATGACCCGCGGCCGTAGTGCAGCGATATAGACCACGCCGGTGATCAGGGCCAGGACGGCCGCGTACACGGCGGCGGTGTGGTCATGGCCGCGCACCCCCAGGTCGACCAGGTTCGCCGCGGCGAAGAGCAGCCAGACGTACCAGGTCACGACCGCGCCGGGTGACCGGAACACCTGGCGGTTGCGGGCGGCGCCGTCCGCCGCGGGCCCGGCCGGGCCGGTCACGCCGGCCGGTCCAGCCGGTCCGGTCACCCCCGCCGCCCCGGCCGCGTGCCTATCAGGCTGGGACGGGCCGCTGCCATCAGGCGAATGGCTTGCCGACCCGCCACTTGAGCTGTGCGAATCCTGGCTTGATGACACCGTTTATTAGCTCCAGGCGCTCGTCGAAGGGCAGGAACGCCGACTTCATCGCATTAATAGTGAACCATTGTAGGTCGTCCCATCCGTAACCGAATGCTTCCACCAGCTGGGCAAACTCCGCCGACATGCCGGTGGCGCTCATCAGCCGGTTGTCGGTGTTGACCGTGACACGGAAGTACAGCCGACGCAACAGGCCAATGGGATGCTCGGCGACCGACGCAGCAGCTCCGGTGTGCACGTTGGACGTTGGGCACATTTCCAGCGGAATCCGCTTGTCTCGCACGTAGGCGGCGAGCCGCCCGAGCTTTGGGGTGCCATCATCAGGGTCGGCCGCGATGTCATCGATGATCCGCACCCCGTGACCAAGCCGGTCCGCACCGCACCATTGGATCGCTTGCCATATGGAGGGCAGCCCGAATCCCTCGCCCGCGTGAATTGTGAAATGCGCGTTCTCCCGCTGCAGGTACTCAAAGGCATCCAGGTGCCGCGTCGGAGGGTAACCAGCCTCCGGCCCCGCGATGTCGAAGCCGGCCACGCCCGCGTCCCGGTAGCGCACAACAAGCTCGGCGATCTCCATCGAGCGCGCGGCATGCCTGATCGCGGTGAGGAGCACGCCGATGCGTATGGGGTGCGATTTGATGCCCTCGGCGAGGCCTTCGAGCACCGCCTCCACAACCTGATCCAGGCTGAGGCCACGCTCGGTGTGAAGCTCCGGCGCGAACCGAACCTCCGCATAGACCACGCCATCATCGGCCAGGTCGGCCGCGCACTCCGCGGCCACCCTGGCGAGCGCGTCGCGGGTTTGCATGACCGCGACGGTGTGGGAGAAAGCCTCCAGATACCGCTCAAGCGACCCGGAGTCGGCGAGCTGCCCGAACCACGCCGCCAGTTCGCCGGGGTCGCCTGTCGGCAGCGAGCGGTACCCGACGTCACGGGCGAGATCGATGATGGTCGCGGGCCGCAGCCCACCGTCCAGGTGGTCGTGCAGCAGCACCTTCGGTGCCCGCCGGATCTCGTCGAGCGTGGGCGTATCGGTCACTCTTGGAGGCTACCGCCTGGTCAGCCCAGGGCAGCGGCACCAGGCAGCGGCTCACGCGCGGAAGCGCCGCCGAGCGCGCCGAGCGCGGTCGCCACCATCACCTTGACGCCGACCCCGATCGCCTGCTCGTCGACATCGAACGTGCCTTGGTGCAGGTCGAGGTCGTCGGCCATGTCGCAGCCGCGGGTGCCGAGCCGCGCGAGCGCGCCGGGGATCGATTCGAGAAACCACGCGAAGTCCTCGCCACCCAGGCTCTGTGGCGCCGAAGCGATGGCGTCGGGGCCGAGCACCTGGATGGTGGCGTCGGTGAGCATCTGCACGCTGGCGGCCTCGTTGACGGTCGGCGGCACGTTGCGCTGGTAACTGAGCTCAGCAAGCACCCCGTAGGCGCTCGCCACCGAGTCGATGAGAGCCTTCAGCAGGTCCGGCGCCGCATGCCAGGCTTCGTCATCGAGGCAGCGCACCGTGCCTTCCGCGATCCCGTCGTCGGGTATGGCGTTGGCCGCAGATCCCGCGCTCACTTTCCCCCACACCAGGCTCAGGCTGGACCGTGGATCGACCCGCCTGGACAGCGCCGCAGGCAGTTCGGTGACGATTTTCCCCAGCGCGTAGACGAGGTCCGCGGTGAGGTGCGGCCGCGCGGTGTGCCCACCCGGGCCGGCCACCCGGACAATGATCTTGTCGCAGGCCGCGGTAATCGGGCCCGTGCGCAAGCCGATCTTGCCGACGTCGAGCCGCGGGTCGCAATGCAGGGCGAAGATCCGGTCAACCGACGCGATCCCGCCCGCGGCGAGCACGTCCAGCGCCCCGCCAGGAACCTCTTCAGCTGGCTGGAAAACCAGCCGGACCCGACCCCGCAGCTCGCCGGCCGCCGCCAGCCGCGCGAGGAAGAGGCCGGTGCCAACCAGGATCGCCGTGTGCACGTCATGTCCGCATGCGTGGCAGGCGTTACGAACGGTCGAGCGGTATGGCACGTTCTTCTCGTCCGGCACCGGCAGCGCGTCTAGGTCTGCGCGCAGCGCCACCACGGGGCCGCTCGCGCGGCTATTCCCGCTGCCGATGTCGGCGAGCAGGCCAGTGCCCTTTGGCAGCACTGCAGGCCGCAGCCCGGCCGCAGCGAGCCGGGCCGCGACGATCCGCGTCGTGCGGTGCTCGTGGTAACCGAGCTCGGGGTGCGCGTGCAGGTCCCTGCGGAAGGCAATCAGCTCGTCGGTGTGGGCGGAAAGGAAGGAATCGAGGGCACCGGACAGGTCATGTCCCCGCATAGGTGACCTCCCCCGGCGCCACGAACCTGTCCTCGGTGAATTCAGTGACAAGGGCATCCACCACGTCGGTAAGCTCGCCCCCACCATCGATAATCGCACGCTGCCGCTCGTAGGAAGCACCGTGTTCGAGCACGTCGGATACGACGCATAGCTCGTCCGGGCAGCCGATGCGGTCCGCGACTGGCCCAAGCTCGCGGACGAGTTCGTAGAGCTCATCACGCAGCGGCGACGTCGCGCCCGTGTCGTCAATGATCACGATCGCATCGAGTCCGTACCTGGTGGCCCGCCATTTGTTGTCTCTGACCACCCAGGCCGCCGGGTTCGGCAGCGTGTAGCCCCGGTCTAGCTGGAAGTCGAAGAGCTGAACCAGGCACTGTGAGAGTGACGCGACCATTCCGATCTCGCGCAGGGTAGGGACGCCGTCGAACATGCGGATCTCCACGGTGCCGAAATCGGGGTGTGGGCGGATGTCCCACCACACCTCTTTGATGCTCCGGATGGTCCCGGCTCGAAGCAGGGTATCCATGTAGTCCTCGAACTCGCTCCATCTGGCCAGCTGGTGCGGCGGGCCCGCCGTCGGCAGCGCGCCGAATACCACCGACCGGCTGGATGCCAGGCCAGTGTCCTGCCCGCACCAGTAAGGGCTGGATGCGGTGAGGGCGAGAAAATGCGGAAGATACGCGGTGAGCGCATTGACGATCGGAATCGCCTTGCTCCCATCACGCAGGCCCACATGGACGTGAACCCCAAAGGTTTGAATCCGGCGGGCCAGCCACTGCATTTGCTCGACGAGCTCGGCATAACGCTGAATCGGCGCCATCTTCGCATCACGCCAGTCACTGACGGGATGCGTCCCAGCGCAGGCCAGCATCGTACCTCGCGCTCCGGTGATCCGCTGAAGTTCGCCAATGGTCGTCGCAAGGTCAGCCTTAGCCTCCCGAGCGGTGGAGCAGATGCCGGTGACCACCTCCAGCGTGGACTGCATGAGCTCGTGCCTGATCTTCGCGTGCTCGGGGTCATCGTCGAGTGCGGGCAGCGACGCGAGGATCTCTCGCGCATCCTGTCGCAGCAGCCGGGTCTGCGCATCGATGAGCTGGAGCTCCCATTCGATACCCACTGTCGCCCCACGAGAGGCGTTCCACGCGATGACCACTTGTTGACCTCCATTTACAATCTTTCCAGGTCAGCGAGGTACACGTGACGAAAGTCCCTGGCCAAGCGCCGATAAGAAAGCCGGCAAAGAGCCGCGCAATCCAACGGTGAGCGGCATCGCGACAGGCAGAGCCCGCGCGACCGCGTCGGGCGCGGAACGCAGGGAACGCGGCGAGCACCAGAGACGCGAGCGCTGGGCGGGGACACTACCCATCGCGTAACCCAGTCCACGCAGCGCCAAAAAATGTCACTGACGACACCGCATACTGATGGTAGAGCCTCGTATGCGGCTATTAATTCCCTATAGGGCTGTTACGACACCCCTGTCCGTTGCTGTCCGCGCAGGTCGGCGTGGACGGGGTGGGTGTTGGTCCACGGCGCCAGCTCCGGTGATCACCGTCTCCGCGCGCCGCGGCAGCACCCACGCCGGTCCCCTGGCAGGCCCGCGGCAGGCAGCCCACGGCAAGCACCCGCGGCAGTCTCCCGGCAGGCACGCGGCAGGCGCGCCGCGGCGCTCCCGCAGCCTGCCACGGCAGATCTTCCCCTCGCGAGAGTCTTTACAACCGTGGGTCCACCGGCTCGGATTCGAGGGCGAGTACCGCGAAGACTGCCTGGTGGATCCGCCACAGCGGCTCGCCGCGTGCCGTCCTTTCCAGCGCTTCGAGGCCGAGCGCGTACTCCCGGGCAGCCAGTGATCGCTTGCGCCCAAGATTGCGCTCGCGCAGGCGGCCGATGTTGGCGGCCTGCGTGTAGTCGGGGCCGTAAATAAGGCGCAGATATTCGCGGCCGCGGACCTTTAGTCCTGGCTGCGCCAGCCCACGGCGGCCGCGAACAAGGTTCGCCGCTGGCTTGACCACCATGCCCTCACCGCCCGCCTCGGTCAGCTCCTCCCACCAGCGCGTGGCAGCGCCGGCCGAATCTGGCGCCGTGAGGTCCAGATACAGCCGCTCGGTTACCGCGATCATCTCTGGGTCGGCAACGGCGAGCCTGTCGGCGAGGGCGAGGTGCCAGCGGTGCGGCCGGTCGTGGTAGGTGGCACTTTCGCTCGCAAGCAGCTGGAAGGGCGCGACCTTGACTCCGTTCAGACCGTCGGTGGGCCAGCAGTAGCGGCGGTAGGAAGCGGTAAACCCGTCGGCGTTGGCGGCCCGGGATCGGGTCCGGGCGAGCAGCTCCCCGACGTCGAGACCGGTGGCGCCCGCCTGCTCAAGCGCGGCGACCGCGGCGGGTAGGGCGCCGCGGGCGGCAGCCCCGACCGCGGCGTACTGGTGCTGCAGCAGATCTTCGGCCTTTGCGCTCCACGGCAGCAGCTCGCAGTCGAACAGCAGCCAGGTGGTTTCAAGGTCGCCGAACAGCTGAGCCCTCTCCGCGGCGGCTCGCAGGCGGGCGAGCAGATCCTCGGTGAGCGCGGCAGGAAAGAACGGGCGCCCGGTACGCGTATACACGGCGCCGGTGCCGCCGCCGGGTGCGCCGAATCGGGCCCGCGCGGCGGCTGGGTCACGGCAGATGAGCGCGATGGCGCGCGAGCCCATGTGCTTTTCTTCGCAGACCACGGCATGGACGCCGTCGGCGCGGTAGGCGTCGAACGCTTGGTCTGGATGCTCGAGCAGCCCCGCCCGGCTGGATGTCGCGACCGGGCTCATCGTCGGCGGCAGATACAACAGCCAGCGCGGGTCGACCGCGAACCGGCTCATCACCTCCAGAGCCGCTGCCGCGTTCTCCTCGCGGATGCCGATCCGGCCGTGGCTGGCGGTTTCGACGACCCTGTTGGTGAGCACGTCGGTGATGTCGAGAACGCCGGGATCCCGCCGGGCCACAGCGTCGGGCGCCGGTGCGGCTTGCGGGCCTACGGGGAACGGCTTGGCGGGCTGGTAATACACCCGCGCCGCCGGCGCACCGACCAGTTCACGCTCCGGATAGCGCAGCGCGGTCAGCCTGCCGCCGAACACGCACCCGGTGTCCAGGCACAGGGTATTGTTCACCCACTCGGGCGACGGAACCGGTGTGTGCCCGTACAAGACCATGGCCTGGCCGCGGTACTCGTCCGCCCACGGGTAGCGCACCGGCAACCCGAACTCGTCGGTTTCCCCGCTCGTTTGCCCATACAGGCAAAAGTCTCGGACCCGCGCCGAGGCGCGGCCCTGATAGCGCTCGATCAGCCCCGCGTGCGCAACGACCAGCTTGCCGTCGTCCAGCACGTAATGCGAAATCAGGCCGTCAAGAAACGCCTGCACTGCCGCCCGGAACTCCGGCGGTTCAGCCGCCAGTTGAGCCAGCGACTCGGCCAGTCCGTGAGTCACCTGCACGTCGCGGCCGCGCAGCGCGCGCAGCAGCTTGTTCTCGTGGTTGCCGGGCACCGCGATCGCGTCGCCGGCGGCGACCATGCCCATGGCCAGCCGCAACACCCCAGGGGTGTCCGGGCCGCGGTCGACAAGGTCGCCGAGGAACACAACCCGGCGCCGCCCGGGGTGGCGGGCACCGACCGGGCGCAGAGCATCGTCCCGTTCGACCACGTAGCCCAGTGCGTGCAGGAGGTCGGCGAGCTCACCCCGGCAGCCGTGCACGTCTCCGATCACGTCGAACGGGCCGTGGTCGTGGCGCAGGTCGCTATACAGCCTGGTGCGCACAATGGTCGCTGCTTCCACCTCCTCGGGTGTCCTGAGGACGTGCACGGTCCGGAATCCCTCCCGCTGCAGGGACCGCAGGCTGCGGCGAAGCATGTCGCGCTGCCGGCGAAGCACGTGTGAGCCGAAGCCACGGTCCGGCCGGGCGGCGTTGCGTGCGGCGCATACCCGTTCCGGCACGTCAAGCACGATCGCAGCTGGCAGCACGTCGTACTCACGGGCCACCGCGACCAGTTGCTTGCGCGCGTCTGGCTGCACGTTGGTCGCGTCAACCACGGTCAGCCGCCCGGCTGCCAGCCGCTTGCCTGCGATGTAGTACAAGACCTCGAACGCGTCACGGGTCGCGGCCTGGTCGTTCTCGTCGTCCGCCACGAGCCCGCGGCAGAAGTCAGACGACAGCACCTCGGTCGGGGCGAAACACCGGGCGGCGAAAGTGGACTTGCCGGACCCGGAGATCCCGACGAGCGCGACCATGCTCAGCGCCGGAATCGCCAGCTCACGCGATGCGCTGACCTCGCTATAGCTCGCCCTGGTCACCTGGTCGCCCCTGCCGTATTCGCCCCGGCGTTGCGAGCCGCTGCCCTGGTGAAGATGGCCAGCTGCGACGGTGGGCCAACCTCTGGATCGTCGCCGCCGACCGGCAGGAACCGCACCTGGTACCCGTGTTCGCCCGCGGCCCGGTTCGCCCAGTCACGGAACTCGGCCCGAGTCCACTCGAACCGGTGGTCACGGTGCCGGCGCCCTCCTTCGTGCAGATTCTCAAACCGCACGTTGTACTCCGCGTTCGGCGTGGTCACAACCACTGCGGCCGGAGCCGCCTCGCGGAAAACGGAACGCTCGAGCGCACCCAACCGGGGCGGGTCAACGTGCTCGACCACCTCCATCAAAACTGCGGCGTCAAAACCGGCGAGCCGCACATCGCGATAGGTCAGCGACGACTGGAACAGCCGCACCTGCTCTCGCCGCCGGTCCGGAAGCCGCTCAAGCCGCAACCGGCGAGCCGCGATGCCCAGCGCCCGGGTGGACACATCCATCCCGGTGATCTCCGTGAAGGCGGGATCGGCCAGCAACTCCGCCAGCAGCACACCCTCGCCGCAGCCGAGGTCGGCGACCCGGTGCGCGCCGAGGGAACGCAGCGCCGCCATCACTGCGTCGCGCCGCTGCTCAGCCAGCCGCGCCGGCCGGCCAGCTTCGTCGCCAACCTCCGGCTCGGCTGTGGCGCCCTCCAGCATCCCCGGATCGGAGTCATCCAGCTCGGCAAGCCGGGCGACCGCCGACTCCACAAGCCGACCCTGATGAGCCAGATAACGGCGAACGATAAGTTCCCGGTCGGGATGATCGGCGAGCCAGCCAGTTCCCGCACGGATCAGCTTGTCGATCTCGTCCGAGGTCACCCAGTAGTGCTTCGCATCGTCCAGCACGGGCAACAGCACATACAGGTGATTGAGCGCCTCGGCCAGCCGGAGCTCACCGGCGGCGGTGAAGTCGACATAGTGCGAGTCGCCCCACGCGGGGAACGCCTCATCCAGCGGAATGAGGGAAGCACTGACCCGCCAGCCGAGGGGCTCGAACAGCCGCCGCGCCAAATCGGCGCCGCCGCGGCACGGCAACGCCGGCACACGCAGCTCAAGCGGGATCGCCCGGACCGCGAACTCCGGCCGCGCCTCGCAGCGGCCCGCCATAGCCGACTTGAACACCCGCGCCAGCGCGACCGCGAGCATGCTCGACGCTGCATACGGCCGGTCGTTCACATACTGGCCGAGCGAGAAGCCCACGCCAGCCTGGCCTTTCCGGCCGCGAACAAGGTCAACTGGGTCTACCTCGAGCAGCAGCGCCACGGCACACCGCTGCTCGGTCGCCTCGGGGAAAAACACATGCGCAACCCCAGCCGACACGTCAAACGCCTGCGCCCGAGCAGGGTGCTTGTGAAGCAGATACCCCAGGTCCGTCGCCGGGCGGGCGGTGGTCGAGATGGTGACGAGCACGACGCACCAGTCTGCCCCACACACCGGCCGGCAGTCGCCCCGATTATGGGCCGCCACAGCCGCCCGCCGGCCGGAGCGGGCCGATGTGCCGACGGCGCCCCGGCCCTCACGCGACACCATCCGGTTACCAATAGTGACAGACAGCCGTGAGAAGCTACGACGCGTCCGGCGGCTTGTACAGCCCCCAGACCTCGCGTAGCGCATCACATACCTCGCCGACCGTCGCGCGCGCCTGGAGCGCCTCATGCAGTGGATACAGCACGTTCTGCGTGCCGTCAGCCGCCTTCTTCAGCTCGTCAAGCGCCCGGCGGTGGGCAACCGAGTCGCGTGACCGCCGAAGCTTTGCGAGCCGTTCTGCCTGCTCCTGCTCGATCGCCGGATCGACACGAAGCGGCTGGTACCTCTCGTCGCCTTCGGTGCGGAACCGGTTGACCCCCACGACGACCCGGTCGCCCGCCTCCACCTCCAGCGCCACCTGGTAGGCCGAACGTTCGATCTCCTCCTTCTGGAAGCCCCGCTCGATCGCGGCGACCGCGCCGCCGAGATCGTCGATCTGGGTGATGAGCTCGGCCGCCCTCGTTTCGATGTCGTCGGTCAGGGACTCGATCGCGTACGAGCCCGCGAACGGGTCGACAGTCGCGGTCAGATCGGTTTCGTGCGCGATGACCTGCTGGGTGCGAATGGCAAGCCGGGCCGCGTTCTCGCTTGGCAGCGCCATCGCCTCGTCGTAGGCGTTGGTGTGCAGCGACTGGGTCCCGCCAAGCACCGCCGCGAGGGCTTGGACGGTGACCCGGGCCATATTCACCTGAGGCTGCTGAGCGGTCAGCTGGACCCCGGCGGTCTGCGTGTGGAAGCGCAGCATCTGCGAACGGGGGTCGCGCGCGCCGAACTCCTCGCGCACGATGCGCGCCCAAAGCCGCCGCGCGGCGCGGAACTTCGCCACTTCCTCGAGCAGCGTGGTCCTTGCCACGAAGAAGAACGAGAGCCGCGGCGCGAACTCGTCGACGGCCAGCCCGGAGCGGATCGCTGTCTGCACGTACTCCTTGGCGTTGGCGAGGGTGAAGGCGACCTCCTGCACCGGCGTCGCCCCCGCTTCCGCCATGTGGTAGCCAGAGATCGAGATCGTGTTCCACCTCGGGATCTCCTTGCCGCAGTAGGCGAAGGTGTCCGCGACAAGCCGGAGGGACGGCTGCGGCGGATAGATGTATGTGCCGCGGGCGATGTACTCCTTGAGTATGTCGTTCTGGATCGTGCCGGTGAGCTGTCCTGTGTGCACGCCCTGTTCCTCGCCGACGAGCTGGTAAAGCAGCAGCAGCACCGCGGCGGGCGCGTTGATCGTCATAGACGTGGACACCTCGCCCAGCGGTATGCCGTCGAAGAGCATGCGCATGTCATCGATCGAGTCGATCGCCACACCTACCTTGCCGACCTCGCCGTGAGCCACGCGCGCATCCGAGTCGAAGCCCATCTGGGTGGGCAGGTCGAATGCGACGGAAAGCCCCGTGGTACCCGCCTGGGTCAGCTGGTGATATCGGCGGTTGGACTCGGCAGCCGTGGCGAACCCCGCGTACTGGCGCATGGTCCAGGGCCGCTTGGTGTACATGGCCGGGTACACGCCGCGGGTGAACGGGTAACGGCCCGGCTCACCCAGGCTGCGCGCCGGGTCGAAACCCGAGGTTGATTCCGGCCCGTAAACCGGCTCGATCGGAAAGCCTGATTCCGACTCCCGCTTCATGCCCGTCATGGCCACAGGGTACGCCGGACTTTCCAGACCAGTCCGGGGTCCAATGGTGTGAGCTGCCTCGCACTGCCTGGGCAAATCGCGGCGCGCGCCGCGACGGCGCTCCGGTGCGTCGCCGAGCACACACGGTAGTGTGAGCGCCGTCATGAGGACGCTCAGAGCCTGTGTCGCCACAGCCGCGCTGATGGCCACGAGCCTCGGCGTTTCTGGCCAGGCCATCGCCGCGACGCCGGTTACCGCCGTCGGCCGTCCGGCCGTGGCCGGCGGGCACGCCCCCGGCGTCGAGGGCGGCGCGGAACTCGGCAGGCCAGGCCTGATCGTCAACTACCCATCGCGGCGCTCGCCTCGAATCCCCAGGATTCGTGCCAGCGCCTTCCTGGTCGCCGACGCGACCACGGGGGCGGTCCTCGCCGCGAAAAGGCCCCATGCGCGGTACGGCCCGGCCAGCACGCTCAAGATTCTCACCGCGATATCGCTGCTTCCCGTGCTGAACCCGAACGCGACCGTGGTGGCATCCAAACGCGCGGTCAGCGTCGAGCCCGACCTTGTCGGCCTGAAGCGGGGGCACCGTTACAAGATCGCTGATCTGTTCCGCGCGCTGCTGCTCATCTCAGGCAACGACGCCGCGATCGCGCTCGCCGAGGCGACAGGCTCGTTCAGCAGGGGCATGGCCCTGATGAACGCGGAAGCGCGCCGCTTGCGCGCCTACGACACCGTGGCCAAGCAGCCCAACGGGCTTGACGCGCGGGGCCAGCACATCTCGGTCTACGATCAGGCGCTGATCGCACGGCAAGCGCTGCGGACTCCGGCGTTTCTGAAATACGACCAGACTCTCCAGGCCTGGTTCCCGATCACGGCCCACCACCGTATTCAGCTCTTCAACCAGGACCAGCTGCTCACCGAGTACCGCGGTTTCCTCGGCGGAAAGACTGGCTGGACCACCCCGGCCAAGGCCACCTACGTGGGCATGGCCCGCAGGCACGGCCGCACGCTCATCGTCACGCTGCTGCACGCGGTGCCCGGGACGCTGTTCGCGTCGGCGACAAAGCTGCTCAACTGGGGATTCCGCATGGACGGCAAGATAAGGCCGGTGGGGCAGCTGGTCAGCCCGCTGCCTTCGGCGCGGGCTCATGCCGGGGCGACCGGCCCGGCCTTGGCCAGCCACATGCGGGCAGCGTCATCTGGCGGAATCCTGCGGCCGCTGACCACCGGCTGCCTGGTCTTCGCCACCCTCGCCGTCGGCATATACGCCCTCGCCCGGCGGCGCCGCATCGCGCGCAGATAGCGTGGTCAGGCCCGCGACCGCGAAGCCGAGAGCCACCAGCGGGAAAAGGCAGGAAGGCAGAGAAAGTGGTGGCGCGTGCCAGCGAGCCGCCACGCTTGTCCTCGCTCAGCCGGCCGACGGCAACAAACCGATTCTGTCCTTGACAACCGCCATCGTCTGCCGTGCCACCGAGGCCGCCCGGGCGGCGCCACGGGCGAGCAGCCGGTCGAGTTCCGCCTCGTCGGCGAGCAGCTTTTCCGTGCGCTCGCGGACGGGCGTGAATTCCCGCACCACCACGTCGGCAAGGTCGGTCTTGAACCGGCCGTACCCACCGGAGGAGTACCTCGCCCCCAGGTCTGCCACGCTGACGCCGGTCAGGGCCGAATAGATGCGCAGCAGGTTCGTGATCCCGGGCTTGGCCACCTCATCAACGCGGACGTCGGTGCCGGGATCGGTAACCGCTCGCATGATCTTCCTGCGCAGGGCCGCCGGATTGTCGAGCAGGTCCAAGATGCCCTGCGGGGAGGACGAGGACTTGCTCATCTTGGCGCCCGGATCCTGAAGGTCGGCGATCTTGGCGACGTGCGCGAGGATGTAGGGCTCGGGGACGGCGAATGTGTTGCCGAACCGGTGATTGAACCGCCGCGCCAGGTCCCTGCTCAGCTCCAGGTGCTGCCGCTGGTCCTCGCCGACCGGGACCTCGTCGGCCTGGTAGAGCAGGATGTCTGCGGCCTGCAGGACCGGGTAGGTGAACAGGCCTACGCTCGCCTGCTCGGCGCCGCTCTTGGCCGTCTTGTCCTTGAACTGCGTCATCCGGTTCGCCTCGCCGAAGCCGGTCAGGCAGCCGAGGATCCACTCGAGCGTGGTGTGCTCGGGCACGTGGCTTTGCGCGAACACGGTGCAGCGGTCGGGATCAAGCCCGGCGGCGAACAACTGGGCGGCGGCCACCCGGGTCCGGTGGCGAAGCAGGGCCGGTTCGTACGCGACGGTGAGCGCGTGCAGGTCGACCACACAGTAGAAGGCGTCGCGAGAGTCCTGCAGAGCCACCCATTGGCGGACCGCGCCAAGATAGTTGCCCAGGTGGAACGAGTCGGCGGTCGGCTGAATGCCGGACAGCACGCGCGGCCTCGCCGTTGGTGCGGTGTCCGACATGCGCGCTTCCTCAAATACGAGATGGGGAACAAGACTACCCGCCGTAGCCCGCGCGGCCGGTCGGTTGCGCTCCCGCCACGGTAGCCCGGCACCGGTATTGATCCTTAACGGCTGCCGCGGGGTTCGCACCACAGCAACAGCGGTGACCCTCCGCTGTTCCGACAGGAGGGGCCGCGTGCCCGCGCGGAGCATGAACCGAGCGATCACATATCGGAATCCCCCGCGTGACCTGTCCGGGTGTCCGCGATCGGCTGCCCGCCGGCCACCTGGCCCTGCGAGCCGCCGGCCACCTGGCCCTGCGAGCCGCCGACCGAAGGTCTGTCTGCGGGCACGCGGATTTCCGCCGCCGGAGAGACACGGATCCGTGCGATCCTGCGGCCGTCCATCTCGGCCACGGTGAGCCGGGAGCCGGACACCTCGACCGACGCGCCGGGTCCAGGAAGCTTGCCAAGCCTGGAGATCACGTAGCCCGCCACGGTCTCGTAGGGACCCTCCGGCAGCGTGACGCCGGTCTCTTTGGCGAAATCGTCCAGGTTCAGCAGTCCATCCACATCGACCTGGCCGCCGATCAGCCGTCTGGCCTGCTCCGCCTCCACGTCGTATTCGTCCTGAATGTCGCCGATCAGCTCCTCGACCAGATCCTCCAGGGTGACGATACCCGCCGTCCCGCCGTACTCGTCGATGACGATGGCTAGATGAGCGCGGTCCTTGCGCATCTCGGTCAGCGCGGCGAGCACGGTCTTGCTCACCGGAAGCTGTTTCACCGGCCTGCAAACGTCGCGCACGGGCATGTCGCGGTTCACCAGGTCGGGATTCAGCAGATCGCGCAGATGCACGAACCCGACCACGTCGTCATACGAATCCCGGTACACGGGAAAACGCGAGTGCGTGGCGCCTGCGGCGATCTTGGCAGCGCGGAGCATCGACATGTCCTCACTGAGGAACTCCACCTCGGTCCGTGGCACAAGCACCTCACGCAACTGCCGTTTGCCCGCCTCGAACACCTCGGCGACGATCTGCCGCTCATCGGCGCCCAGATCGGGCCGTGCCGTCACCATGTCGACAAGCTCCTGCGTGCTCATCAGCTCGCGCGCTTCGCGCGGATTACCGCCGAGCACCCGCACCACGGCGTTCACCGATTTGGACAACAGCCAAACCAGCGGGCGGGCGAGCACGGCTATCCGGTCGATCACAGGAGCGGCGGCAAGCGCAATCGGCTCAGGCCGCTGCAACGCGAGCCGCTTGGGCGCAAGCTCGCCGAGCACCAGTGAGAAGTAGGAGATGACCATGGTCACGCCGACCAGCGACAGGGTGGACGCGAGGCCGGAGGGAACGTGATGGCGGCGCAGCACCGACCGCACCTCGGTGGCGACAGTCGCGGCGCCGAACGCGCCCGACATCAGCGTCGCGAACGTGAGACCGATCTGCACCGCGGCAAGGAAGCGGTTCGGGTCCTGCGACAGCCTCGCGGCGCGCTGGCCGCGCTTGCCCCGCTGAGCGACCCGGCGGACCTGGCCCTCGCGCAGCGAGACGAGCGCCATCTCTGCCCCCGCGAAGAAGCCGCCGATGAGCACGAATGCAAGGACGATGGCGATGTCGCGGCCGATGTTACCCACGGCTCGATTCCTGAATCTCAGCACCTGGATGCATGATGTCCGCACAGTCTAGGAGGTGGCCGCATGGGCGCGGCCCGATGGCCATGGGAGGTCATGTGAAGCTGCTCGTTACGGGCGGCGCCGGTTACATCGGCAGCGTAGTGGCGACGGTCCTGCTTGAGGGGGGCCATGAGGTCACGGTGCTCGACGATCTTTCCACCGGCCACAGGGACGCGGTGCCTGCCGGAGCGCGGTTCAGCCAGGCGACCATTCGCGACGGCGCCGCAGGCACGCTGCCCGGCGTCGACGCCGTACTGCACTTCGCCGCCAAGTCGCTGGTGGGCGAGTCGGTCGCGTACCCGTCGCTGTACTGGCAGCACAACCTCGGCGGGACGCTCGCGCTGCTCGAAGCGATGCGCGTCGCCGGCGTGCGCAGGATCGTCTTCTCCTCGACCGCGGCCGTGTACGGCGACCCGGAGCGCACACCGACAGAGGAGACCTCGCCCACCCTGCCCACCAGCCCCTACGGCGCGTCGAAGCTCGCAGTCGACACCGCGCTCGCCGAGTACGCGCGGCTGCACGGTATCGGCGCGGTGAGCCTTCGCTATTTCAACGTCGCTGGCGCCTACCGCGGGCGCGACGGCGCTTGGTTCGGCGAGCGGCACGACCGCGAGACCCACTTGATCCCGAACGTCCTCGCCGCCGCGGCGCGGCAAGGCCGCGGTGGCGAGCACAGGCAGTTGCAGATCTTCGGTGACGACTACCCCACGCCCGACGGCACGGCCATCCGCGACTTCATTCACGTGACCGACCTTGTGGGCGCGCACCTGAGCGCGCTCGACGCGTGCGACCCGGGCAGGCACCTGGTGTACAACCTCGGCAACGGCACCGGGTCCTCGGTGCGTGCGGTGGTCGAGATGTGCCGTCAGGTCACCGGCGTGGACATCGCGGCGCAGGCGGCGCCGAGGCGGCCCGGTGACCCGGCCGTGCTTGTCGCCTCCGCCGCCCGGATCCGCGCCGAGCTCGGCTGGCGGGCCACCAGGGATCTGCGCGCGATGGTCGAGGACGCATGGGCGTTCATGACGAGCGCGCCGGCGGCACGGCGGTGACGGGCACCGCACGCTACCCGGGCGCGGACGCCGTGGCCGACGCCGAGCGATGGTTCCGCCAGTCCTATGGCGACGACCCCGCAGGCGTGTGGCACGCGCCGGGCCGGGTCAACCTGATCGGTGAGCACACCGACTACAACGAGGGCTGGGTGTTTCCCTTCGCGCTCGGGCTCGGGGTCCGGGTCGCCGCCGGCCGCCGGGCCGGCGGCGTGCTCGAGTTGCGCTCACGGCAGGTGGCGGCCGACGCGGGATCGGCGGGAAGCCCGCCTGGGTCGGCGCCGGTGAGGGTGCGGCTTGATTCGCTTGCCCCCGGCTCGGTCCCCGGCTGGGCCGGTTACGCGGCGGGCGTGGCGTGGGCGCTGCGCGAAGCCGGCCACCAGATCGGCGGCGCGCGGCTCGCCATCGATTCCGACCTGCCACAGGGCGCGGGCCTGTCGTCGTCGGCCGCGCTTGAGTGCGCGGTCGCCGTGGCGCTCGCCGGACTGTACCGGATCGAGGTGCCAAGGCCCGCACTCGCTCAGCTCGCGCGGCGGGCGGAGAACGTGTTCGTCGGGGTGCCCTGCGGGATCATGGACCAGTCAGCGGCGCTGCTGTGCCGACGTGGGCACGCGCTGTTGCTGGACTGCCGAACGCTGGCGACGCGGCAGGTTCCATTCGATCCCGCGAGCGCGGGACTTGCGCTCGCGGTCGTCGACACCCGCGTGCGCCATGAGCTTGGCGACAGCGCCTACGCCGAGCGGAGGCGGGCCTGCGAGCGGGCCGCCAGCCTGCTCGGGGTGCGCTCGCTTCGGGACGTGACCGACCCGGACGGCCCGCTCGCACGGCTGGACGATCCCGTGCTGCGCCGTCGGGCCAGGCACGTTATCACCGACAACCGCCGCGTGCATGCCGTGGCCGAGCTGCTCGACGCGGGCGCGATCAGCGAGGTTGGCGAGGTGCTGACCGCGTCTCATGCGTCCCTTCGTGACGACTTCGAGATCTCCTGGCCGCAGGCGGACGTGGCTGTCGCGGCCGCCACGGCGGCGGGCGCGCTCGGCGCGCGGATGATCGGCGGCGGGTTCGGCGGGTCGGTGATCGCCCTGGCGCCCGCGGACCGGGTGCGTGAGGCCGGCGACGCCATAGCGGCGGCGTTCGCGCGACGCGGCTGGGCCACGCCGGGGATGATCCCTGCGTCGCCAGAAGCCGGCGCCTACCGCATGCGGTAGGCGCCGGCTTCGCGGTGGACGCGCGCCCCATCCAGTCCGGCGCGCCGCCCTTGAGGCAGGCGCGCGCCCCATCCAGACGGCACGCCGTCGCCCATGAGACAGGCAGGCGCGCCCCGCCCCCAAGGGTGACGACGATCTATGACACTTGGGTCACTTTAGTTCTATTGGACACACTGTGCCCAATAGCCACAGACTCGGAAAATGTGCTGGACACAACACCCGAATCACAGCAATGTGTTCCCATGACACCCAGGAGTACGCTTCTCCTTGCGATCCTGGTGGTTGGCGCGGTCATCGGGTGGTCATTACAGCGGGTACACGGCGCCTGGTCCGACTACAAGGACGTCCGTGGAAGAGTCCCGAGAGCGCGCACCAGGTTCCGCTCGCACGTCGGCGCTGCCGTCCGGTGGGGTCTCGTCGGGCTCGTGGTCGTGGTTGCTCTGCTGCGGCTGTGACGCCATTTCCCTGCTTGCCGCGTAGGGCAGGATGAACTCATGTCTATCCATGCTGACGCAACCGCCTTGGCGGACGAGATCACCGCGTTGCGGCACGCAATCCATCGCGAACCCGAGATCGGGCTCGAACTGCCGCGCACACAGGAAAAGCTGCTCGGCGCGCTTGACCGGCTGCCGCTGGAGATCGCAAAAGGTGACCGGCTGAACTCGGTGACGGCGGTGCTGCGCGGCGGGCGACCGGGACCGGTCGTGCTGTTACGTGCCGACATGGACGCGCTGCCGGTCACGGAGCGCACGGGCGTCAGCTACGCATCCCGCACCGATGGGGCGATGCACGCTTGCGGCCACGACACCCATACCGCGATGCTGGCAGGCGCCGCCGAACTGCTCACCGCGCGGCGCGCCGAACTGCCCGGCAGCGTGATCTTCATGTTCCAGCCGGGCGAGGAGTGCGCTGACGGCGCCGCGCGCATGATTGACGAAGGCGTGCTCGACGCCGCAGGCGCACGGCCGGTGGCCGCCTATGCGCTGCATGTGGTTTCCGACCTGACACTCGGCGTGTGCTCCACCCGTCCTGGCCCGATGCTCGCCGCGTCGGACGAAATCGATGTCACCGTCCGGGGCGCAGGCGGGCATGGATCGCAGCCGCATCACGCGCGTGATCCCATTCCACCTGCCTGCGAGATGGTGACGGCGTTGCAGACCTTTGTCACGCGCTCCTTCGACGTGTTTGACCCGGTCGTGATCACAGTCGGCGTCTTCCGCGCGGGGACGGTGGTGAATGTGATACCTGACGAGGCCACCTTCCACGCGACCATCCGCTCGTTCTCACCGGACGCCCGCGCCCGTGTGCGGGACGGCGCAGTGCGCGTGCTGCACTCGGTGGCCGCGGCGCACGGCGTCACCGCAGAGGTGGAGTACCTGGAGCAGTGCCCGGTCACCGTCAACGACGCGAGGGAGACGGCCTTCGCGAGCGAAGTGATCGCTGAGCTGTACGGGCCGGACCGAATACGCGCCGCGCGCAATCCGATCACCGGCTCGGAGGACTTCTCGCTCGTCCTGAACGAGGTGCCGGGCGCGTTCGTCCTCATCGGGGCGTGCCCGCCGGGCACCGATCCGGACGCGGCAGCCTACAACCATTCACCGAAGGCCGTGTTCGACGACGCCGTGCTCCCCGATGGGGCCGCTCTCTACGCGGAACTCGCGCTGCGCAGGCTCGCCGCGGGCTAACCGGGGCGAGCCTGCGCCCCGGTTAGCCCGCGGCTCATGGCCTCTCACAGGTGGGCCACGTCGGCCTGCTTGGCCCGCACCGCCTGCGCCGCTTGCCGAAGCGCGGCTAGTTCCGCGCCGGTCAGCTCACGTTCCACCACCCGGCGAACACCGCTCGCACCAAGCTCGGCTTCCACGCCGAGGTACACACCGGAAATGCCGTACTGGCCGTCCACCCACGCGCACACCGGCAGCGTCGCGCCGGAATCCTCGGCGATCGCGCGCGCCATCCGCGCGGCCGCTGCCGACGGCGCGTAGAACGCCGAGCCGGTCTTCAGCAGACCGACGATCTCTGCGCCACCGGCCCGGGTGCGCTCAACGAGCGCGTCGATGTCAGCCGCGGGCAGCAGTTCGGTCAGTGGCTTTCCGTCCACGGTGCATGCGGAAGGGACGGGGACCATGGTGTCGCCGTGCGAGCCGAGGGTGAGGGTTGCGACGCTGGCGACAGGAACGCGCAGCCGTTCGGAAACAAAATGGGTGAACCGGGCGGTGTCCAGCATCCCGGCCTGGCCGACCACCCGGTGCGGCGGGAAGCCGGACACCTTGGCCGTGAGCGCGGTCATCTCGTCGAGCGGGTTGGACACCACGATCAGGACCGCGTCCGGGGCTTCCGCGGCGACGTTTTCCGTGACGCCACGCACGATCTTGGCGTTGACCTCGATCAGATCCATCCGGCTCATGCCGGGCTTGCGCGGCAGGCCCGCTGTGATGATCACAATGCCCGCGCCGGCCAGCGCCTCGTATCCCGAACCGTCATCCCGGGTGGTCACGCCGGTAACCCTGGTCTCATAGCCCTCAATCGGGCGCGACTGGTTGAGGTCCAGCGCCAGCCCTTCCGGCCTGCCCTCGATGATGTCGGTGAGCACGACCTCGTCGAAGAGGTCATACGCGGCGAGCCGCTGTGCGGTCGTTGCGCCGTAAAAGCCGGCGCCGACGACGGCTGCCTTTGCGCTGCGGGTCATCTAACCCTCCATCTCCTTTTTCAGCTCGTCGTCGAGAGCCGCGAGAAACTCCTGCGTCGTCAGGTATGGCGCGTGGGCGCCGACCAGGAGCGCCAGATCCTTTGTCATCTTGCCGTCCTCGACGATCTGCACGCAGGCTTCCTCGAGAGTACGGGCGAACCTCATCAGCGGCTGGTTACCGTCCAGCTTCCCGCGATGCTCGAGCCCTCGGGTCCAGGCGAAGATCGACGCTATCGGGTTGGTCGAGGTCGGCTTGCCCTGCTGATGCAGGCGGTAGTGCCGGGTGACCGTGCCGTGCGCGGCCTCCGCCTCCATGGTGCGGCCGTCCGGTGTCATCAGCACGCTCGTCATCAGGCCGAGCGAGCCGAATCCCTGCGCCACAACGTCGGATTCCACGTCGCCGTCGTAGTTTTTGAGCGCCCAGACGAAGCCGCCTTCCCACTTGAGCACCTGGGCGACCATGTCGTCGATCAGCCGGTGTTCGTAGGTCAGCCCGGCGGCCTCGAAGTCGGCCTTGAACTCCGACTCGAAGACCTCGGCGAACAAGTCCTTGAACCGTCCGTCGTAGGCCTTGAGGATCGTGTTCTTCGTGGACAGGTACAGCGGGAAGCGGCGGTCGAGCGCGTAGCGCATCGTAGCTCGCGCGAAATCACGGATCGAGTCGTCGAAGTTGTACATGCCCATCGCCACGCCGCCGCCGGTGAATTTGGCCACCTCGATCTCGATCGGCTGGCCGTGGTCGTCAGGGCGATACGAAATCGTCACCGTTCCCGGGCCCGGCACGATGAAATCGCTGGCCCGGTACTGGTCGCCGTGGGCGTGACGGCCGATGACGATCGGTTTGGACCAGCTCGGCACCAGCCGGGGGATGTTCGACACGACGATCGGCTCGCGGAACACCACGCCGCCGAGGATGTTTCGTATGGTGCCATTCGGCGACCGCCACATCCTTTTGAGGCCGAATTCGGCCACGCGCGCCTCGTCCGGCGTGATCGTCGCACATTTGACGCCCACGCCGGCCTTCTTGATCGCGTTCGCCGCTTCGATGGTGATCTGGTCATCGGTGGCGTCGCGGCTTTGGATCGAAAGGTCGTAGTACTCGACGTCAATGTCAAGGTAGGGCAGGATCAGCCGTTCCTTGATGTACTGCCAGATAATCCGGGTCATCTCGTCGCCGTCCAGCTCCACGACCGGATTAGCCACCTTGATCTTGGACATGCCGAATTTCTTCCCTTCTTCCGCTGCCAGCCGTTCCCGGCTGGTTCCCCCTAGGTCTGAGCGGGCGGCGCAGCGCCGACGGTCACGACGGCCTGGGGATAACCAGCGCGAGCGCGAGAAGCGCGAGGCCGAGCGCGGCGAAGGCCGCAACGTCGACGCTCCGGCGACGACTGGCCAGCAGGCCAGCTCGGTCGTCAGGCAGTGTGAACCGCGCTGCCGCGGCTATCAGCAGCGCCGCCGAAATCATGATCGTCCCGCCCTTCACGTGAGCCCTGCTCAGCCACACCCACAACAGGCCGGCCGCGAAGCCGGAGAGCACGAGGGCGTAAGGAAGGTTCGGGCGCCGCCGACCGCCACGCTTGCGCAGGCTGGGCTGACCGTGCGGTGGCGCCGCGGCGCGTTGCGGCTGGTGCGGCGCCGCGCGTTCCGGCTGGTCTGTCGCCGGTTGTTGAGTCATGGCCCTATGCGTCCCAGGTTGAGTCGCGCGTCGAGTCGCACGGGTAGCGGCCCTTGTCCGCGAACACCACGTCGTCCATTGCCGGCCCCTGGCCCGCCGCGTTGGTCTGCGGCATCGCTGTCCGCGTCCTTGCCGGCCCAGCCAAGTGTACGCACCCCGTTCTCGTCGGCGCGTCGCCCGCCCGCATGCCCGCCGCCGCTCCCTGCCCGCCAGCCCGCCTGCTCCGCCCGCCAGCCCGCCGCCCCTCCCTGCCCGCCAGCCCGCTCGTGGGCTGCCATGACCGTTTTCACTTCACCATCAATCCCATCTTCCTCTCCCTTCCGCCTCCTGATTTTCTCGGCCCGGCGCCTCCCGCCAATAGCTCGGCAGAAATGCGGTACGACGGGGCCTTCGGAGGGTAACTGCCACGTTAGACATGAGTGACGGGACCGGCGGAGCGGGGAGGATGTGTGGAGGGGCCATTCATAAGGGTCGAGGAGAGCGGCGAGGTATTCCAGCTTCGGCTCGATGTCACCACTGTAGGCAGGGGCAACGCGGTGGATGTCAGGCTCACTGATCCGAGCGTCTCCAGACTCCACGCCGAGGTTGTCCGGCGTGGCCCCTACGCATACGTAGTCGATCTCGGATTATCAAGGAATGGCACGCGGGTGAACGGCCGGCCCGTCGCCCGCCGCGTCTTGGAAGATGGCGATGTCGTCAGCTTCGGCGCCGCCCGCTGCAGGATCGGCGGCATCGCGCACGAGGACATAACGCCCGACGTGGAACTGCGGAGGTCCGCCACTCCTGAGCTGACACGCCGCGAACTCGATGTTCTCACCTCGCTGTGCCGCCCAGCCCTGTCCGACGAGGCGTTCGTCTCGCCCGCGACGGCGAGGGAGATCGCTGCCGATCTGGTGGTAACGGAGGCGGCGGTCAAGCAGCATCTCCTGCGGCTGTACCAGAAGTTCCGGATCCCCGAGGGCCCGAACAGGCGCACCAGGCTGGCCAACGAGGTCGTTGCGCTGGGCCTGGTCCGGCCGCTGCCGCCAGCCGGCGGCAAGCCCGAACCGGCCAGGCCAGGCACCGACGGGCCAGGGGCCGCGGGACCCAGCCCGGGCAGTCCTGGACAACCGCCGTCGGGCGCGCAGGGCGCGAGCCCGCAGGGCGGTGGCTCGCGCGGCGCCGGATCGCAGGGCGGCGGATCGCGCAGCCCAGCGTCGGCAGACGCTGTGCCAGCGCGACGCGTGCCGCGTGGCGCCGGATCACGGGGCGATCGGCCGCAGCGCGCGGGCGCCGACGACGACGGAAGCGCGCGAGAGACCAGGCACGCTGCTCGCCGGGCAGTTCCGGACCTGCCTGGCACCGCGCCCGAGCCTAAAGCCGACCCAGTGCCGGTCAGCCCCGCGGGATTGCCGCCGCGCGCCCCCCGCGCGACGGGCAGGCGCAGTCACGTGTCACGGCGGCGTGCCAGCTAGCCCGCGGGGCGACGCCGCCGAAGTGCCGCGCGTTCAGGCGTGCTCAGCCGCTTCCACCACGTTGGCCAGCAGCATCGCACGCGTCATCGGGCCGACTCCGCCCGGCATGGGAGCGAGGTAACCCGCGACGTCTGCGACGCGCTGATCCACGTCGCCTACCAGGCCGGAGCTGGTCCGCGTGATTCCGACGTCCAGCACGGCCGCGCCCGGCCTGATCATCTCGGGCGTCACGAGGCCCGGCCGCCCGGCCGCGACCACCACGATATCGGCGTCCCTGGTGTGAGCCGCCAACTCCTTCGTCCCGGTGTGGCAGAGCGTAACCGTGGCGTTCTCTGTGCGGCGGGTGAGCAGGAGGCCGAGCGGCCGGCCAACGGTGATACCACGGCCGATGACCGTCACGTCCGCGCCCGCGATCGGCACCTCATAGCGGCGCAGCAACTCCACAATGGCGCGCGGCGTGCAGGGCAGCGGACCAGGCTCGCCAAGCACAAGCCTGCCGAGATTCGTCGGGTGCAGGCCATCCACGTCCTTTGCCGTGTCGATCCGCTCCAGCACGTGTCGCGCGTCAAGTCCGGCGGGCAGCGGCAACTGCACAAGGAAGCCGGTGCAGGCGGGATCGGCGTTCAGCGCGTCAACCGCCGCCTCCACCTCCCGCTGCGAAGCGGTGGCGGGAAGATCCACGCGAATGCTCGCGATGCCGACCTCCGCGCAATCTCTGTGCTTGCCTTCGACATACGCGCGGCTGCCGGGATCGTCACCAACCAGGATCGTGCCGAGCCCGGGAACAACGCCGCGGTCGGCAAGCGCCGCGACCCGACCCGTGATGCGGGCGCGGATCTGCGCAGCGGTCGCCCTGCCGTCAAGAATGCGCGCAGTCATCAATGGCCCCAATCTGTGAGCGATTAGGAAGCCATTTTGGCAGAACCCATGGAGCGACCGCCCGCCAGGGAACAGCGGTGACCCTCCCTGAGCGTCGCCCGCCGGGGCGCACCGCCAGGCGCCCTCAGTGAAAGAAATGGCGGGTTCCGGTGAAGTACAGCGTGATCCCTGCGCTCTGAGCGCAGGTCACCACCTCTTCGTCGCGCACCGATCCGCCGGGTTCCACCACGGCACGGACTCCGGCGTCGGCGAGCACCTGAAGACCGTCAGGAAACGGGAAGAACGCGTCGCTTGCCGCCACTGCCCCCTGCGCCCGCTCGCCCGCACGTGACACCGCAAGCCGAGCCGAATCCACCCGGTTGACCTGGCCCATGCCGACGCCCACGGTGGCGCCGCCGGACGCGAGCAAGATCGCGTTTGACTTCACCGCACGGCAGGCGCGCCACGCGAAGGTGAGATCGGCCATCATCTCGGCTGCCACGGCCGTGCCCGACCGTAGCTCCCAGCTCGCCGGGTCGTCGCCAGGCGTGTCCATCACGTCCGCTGACTGAAGCAACGCGCCGCCGCCAATGCGCCGCCACTCCAGCCGCGGCTCGCTGTCCGGCACCGAACAGCGCAGCAAACGCAGGCTCTTCTTGGCGCGCAGGACCTCCAGCGCCGCCTCGTCGAAGGCGGGCGCGACAAGAACCTCGGTGAACACATCGGCTACCTGTTCGGCGAGGGCCTTGGTGACCGGCCGGTTCACCGCGATCACCCCGCCAAAGGCGGACACCGGGTCACAGGCGTGTGCCTTAAGGTGCGCCTGCGCCGCGTCGGCGCCGACCGCGATCCCGCAGGGGTTTGTGTGCTTGATGATCGCAACACAGGGCTCGGTGAAGTCCCACGCCGCCCGCCACCCGGCGTCGGCATCCACGTAGTTGTTGTATGACATCTGTTTGCCCTGCAACTGTGCGGCGCACGCGACGCCTGAGCCGCTCGCGCTCACATACAGCGCCCCCGCCTGGTGCGGGTTTTCGCCATATCGGAGCACTTCCCGCCGCCGCCACTGCCCGCCCGTCACCTGAGGCCAGCCGGTTTGGAGTGCGGTCTCATCAGGCGCGTAAACGCTCGCGAACCAGGTGGCCACGGCGGAGTCATAGGCGGCGGTGTGCGCGAACGCGCTCGCCGCGAGGCGCCGGCGCTCCTCCAGCGTGAAACCGCCGCCGCGCACGGCGGTGAGCAGTCGCGGATAGGCGGCGGGATCGGTCACGACGGCCACACTCGTGTGGTTCTTGGCCGCGGCGCGTACCATGGCGGGCCCGCCGATGTCGATTTGCTCGACGCACTCATCCGGCGTCGCGCCCGAACTCACCGCGGACTCGAACGGGTACAAGTTGCAAACCAGGAGCCCGAACGGCTGAACGCGGAGCTCGGCGAGCTGCGCCCGGTGCTCCGCACGTGAGGTATCGGCGAGCAGCCCGGCATGCACGTGCGGGTGCAGGGTCTTCACCCGGCCATCCAGGCACTCGCGGAAGCCGGTGAGCTGCTCAACCGGTGTCACGGGGACACCCGTCGCAGTGACCCGCGCCGCCGTTGAGCCGGTCGACACGATCTCAACGCCGGTCTCGTGCAGGCCGCGGGCGAGGTCCTCCAGGCCGGTCTTGTCATAGACGCTGACAAGCGCCCGCCTGATCGCTAGCTTGCTCACCAGCCGATCCTCACCTTCCTGTCGCGCACCGACCATCCGTCACGCGCCATGCGGCCAACCGTATCGACCAGCAGCCCCCGCTCCACCGTCTTGATCCGCTCATGCAGCGTGTCCTCGTCGTCGGTCTCGAAGACGGGCACAGGAGCTTGCGCCACGACTGGCCCGGCGTCGACCCCCTCATCCACGATAAAGATCGTGCATCCGGTGACCTTGACCCCGTATGACAGAGCGTCACGTGGAGCGTGCATGCCGGGGAACGCTGGCAGCAGCGACGGATGGGTGTTGATGAACCGACCGCAGAAGCGGTCAAGGAATGGGCGGCCGACCAGCTTCATGAAGCCCGCGGAAACGACGAGGTCCGGCTCGAACGCAGAACACGACCCGGCGAGGGAGCGATCCCATGCCGCCCGGTCGGGATAGTCGCCGACCGCGTGCACGAACACAGGTATCCCTGCCCGCTCGGCGCGGGCGAGGCCCGCCGCGCCAGGCCGGTCCGCGCCGACGGCCACCACCGCGGCGCGGTAGGAGGGGTCAGCGGAGGCGTCGATGAGCGCCTGGAGGTTGGTTCCAGCGCCAGATACGAGCACGACCAGCCGGGCTGACATGCGGTCACGATAACGCGTGCCAGCGTCTCCCCCAGGGAGGCCAGGCCTCCACCCCCCTGGGGTGGCTAGGCCTCCGCCTCGTCTTCCGCCCAGGGATCCATGAAGATGCGGTGATCGTCGTCTGGACTTTCGCGCATCGTCTCGTCCGCCACGCAACCGGAGGCGGGCGGCACGTCGTCGATCGCCCCGCGGCCGCCGACGAACCAGTTGGCCAACCCTGCGGACACGGCGGCGGCCACGCCAACCTCCACCATGGTCACCAGGCCCACCTGCCACCACGACGGTCCTATGACGGCGAGCCGGGCGCCGCCGAGGGGCCCGCCAGCGAATCCGGCAGCCACCCCTATGACCAGGCCCGTTGCCATGCCGCAGGCGAATCCCCACAGCGGCGCCGCCTCCACGCGCGGTGTCGGCGCGACGCGGATGATCAGCAGCCCGCCGAAGGCGCCCGCTAGATAAGGCGTGGCAAGCGCCCCGACTGACACCCAGGCAGGCACCCCAGCCGGGTGGCCTGGCGACGGCGCGGAAGGCAACGCGGCGAGCATCGGAAACATCGGAACCGCGCCAAGCGCGCTGCCCGTTGGCGCCACGATCGTGCCAGCGCCGAAAGCGAAGCCGGGTCCGAGCAGGTAGGCAATCGCCCAGACGATCGCGTTGGGCACAAAGGCGAGCTGGAGCAGGAGCAACAGCACCCCGCCCACGAGACCCGTGGCAAGCTCGCCGGTCACGGCACGGAATGCGCCGATGTGCACGGCGAGCGAGCCGCCGGCCAGGGCGGCACCAGCGGCGGTGAGCACGGCGAGCGTGCCTAGCGTGCCTGACACGAGCGAGCGCGGCCGTTCAGGGAACAGGGCGAGCAACCGCCGCCAGGGCGCAAGCGCGCGGGCACCGCCTATGCCGCCGGCCACGAAGGCCAGCAGGAAGGCGGCGAGAACCGCTTGCCAGACTGACGGGGCTGCCAGCGACGTCCTGCCGATGACCGCGAGCCCGGCGGCCAGCAGGGCATACGGAACGGCCAGCGCGATGGCGGCATAGCCGACATGGCGCAGCCTTGCGACGTCTCCCGTGCGGACCACCCAACGGCCCGCTCGCAGGAGGAGCGCGCCCGGCAGCACCACCAGCCCGAGAGGCAGCATGCCGATGCGCCCGCCGCTGGTCGCGCCAGCTCCATGCAGCGAGAATCCGACATGGTGGGCAACGAGCCAAAGTTGCGCCGCCGTCTTGAAAACACCCGGCAGGCTGCTGCCGAAGGCGGCGTGGGGGGCCGCGATCCAGCCGATGAGCACCAGCGTGGTCAGCGCGGCGAGGCCGCTTGCGCCCGCCCACCCCGCCGCAAGGCCACCCCTGACGACCAATGGCCGGGACAGCGGGCTGCCGCCAGCCGACTGGCGCCCGTCAGGCTCGGCCCGCAGTGCGCCATCGACCAGCAGCGACATACCGCCCATGCTGGCAAGGGTGCTGCGGTCGAGCACGCAGGCGCGCCGGGCTACTGGTCGTGATCCGCGTACATTTTGCTGCTCCGGAGCAGCAAAATGTACGCGGATCAAGCGGCTTGGCCGTCAAGGTGTCAGCGGACCTGCCTGACCACGTCGCGGGCAATGCGGGCAGTCTCACTCGGTGTCTTGCCGACCCGGACACCCACCTTTTCCAGCGCTTCCTTCTTGGCTTGCGCCGTTCCCGCCGAACCCGACACGATCGCACCGGCGTGGCCCATCGTCTTGCCCTCCGGCGCCGTGAAGCCCGCCACGTAGCCAATCACCGGCTTCGTCACATGCTGCTCGATGAATGCCGCCGCGCGCTCCTCGGCATCGCCGCCGATCTCGCCGATCATCACGACAACGTCAGTCTCCGGGTCCTCTTGGAACGCCTGAAGGCAGTCAATGTGGGTCGTGCCGATCACCGGGTCGCCGCCAATGCCCACGCAGGTGGAAAACCCCACGTCACGCAGCTCGTACATCATCTGGTAGGTCAGGGTTCCCGACTTGGAGACCAGTCCAATCCGCCCCTCTGTGGTGATGTCGGCCGGGATGATCCCGGCGTTCGACTTGCCGGGAGACGCGATGCCTGGGCAGTTCGGGCCGACGATCCGTGTCTTGTTCCCCGCGGCGCAGGCATACGCCCAGGACACGGTCGTGTCATGCACGGGGATCCCCTCCGTGATGATGATGACGAGCGGAATCTGGGCGTCGATTGCCTCAATGACGGCGTCCTTGACACCCATCGCCGGCACGAACACGACCGAGACGTCGGCGCCGGTCGTTGCCATGGTCTCGGCGACCGTGCCGAACACGGGCAGCGCCGCGATGCCAAGGTCGACCGTCTGGCCAGCCTTGCGCGGATTCGTGCCGCCCACCACGTTCGTGCCGGCCGCCAGCATGCGCCGCCCGTGCCTGCGGCCCTCCGATCCGGTGATGCCCTGGATCATCACCCGGCTCCGGCCGGTCAGGAAAGTCGCCATGTCATGCTCCCGTCGCGGCTAGCTCCGCGGCGCGGCGCGCCGCGCCGTCCATCGTCGCCACCTGCTCGATGACCGCTATCCCCGCGTCAGTCAGGATCCGGCGTCCTTCGGCTGCGTTGTTCCCGTCCAACCGCACGACGATGGGCCACCGAACCGTCTCGCCGCGCTCCGTGAGCAGACCGATCGCGGAGACAATCCCGTGTGCCACCGCGTCGCATGATGTGATCCCACCGAACACGTTCACAAGCACAGAACGGACCGACTCGTCGGACAGCACGATCTCCAGGCCGCTCGCCATCACCTCGGCCGAGGCGCCGCCACCGATGTCAAGAAAATTGGCCGGCCGGATGCCGCCAAAAGCCTCGCCCGCGTAGGCGACGACGTCAAGGGTGGACATGACAAGGCCGGCTCCGTTGCCGATGATGCCTACCTTGCCGTCAAGCTTGACGTAGTTGAGGCGCCTGGCCCGCGCCTCGGCCTCCAGCGGATCGGCGGCCGCCGGATCGGCGAACCGGTCGTGATCCTGCCGCGGCGCGGCGTTGTCATCGAGGGTGACCTTGGCGTCGAGCGCGATCACCCTGCCGTCCTCGGTCAAGATCATGGGGTTGATCTCGGCAAGCGTGGCGTCCTCGTCGCAAAACATCGCCCATAGCTTCTCGGCGAGGTCGGCGGCGCCGTCGCGAGCACGTGCGGGCAGGCCGCCCGCAGCGATGATCTCCGCCGCCCTAGCTCGGTCGACCCCGGTGAGGGCGGACACCGGCACGCGGGCGACCGCCTGAGGGCTGGACCTCGCTACCTCTTCGATCTCCATGCCACCCTGCGCGGAGCAAATGGAAAGGAACGTTCGGTTGGCGCGGTCAAGCAGAAAGGAGAGGTAGAACTCGGCCGCAATGGCGCTCGCCTCCTCGACGAGCACCTTGTGCACGGTGTGACCCTTGATGTCCATGCCGAGAATCTGTGACGCCTCGGCGTGCGCCTCGTCGGGCCCCGTGGCGAGCTTCACTCCGCCGGCCTTCCCCCGTCCGCCGGTCTTGACCTGAGCCTTCACCACGACGCGCGACACTCCCGCGGCAGCGAACTCCGCGGCGATCGCTCCCGCCTGCGCTGGGGTGCTCGCGACCCGTCCGGCGGGCACCGCTATCCCGTACTCCGCGAAGAGCTCTTTCGCCTCGTGCTCGAATAGGTCCACTCGGGTCCGCCCTTGGTTTGGCCGCGTACGCCCGCGTTACGGCGCGGGACACCATGCCAGGCAGCCTAGCGGCGGTTTCGGCAGGACGTGACCTCGACCTCGCGGCCCGTTCAGGCCGTGACCTCGACCTCGCGGCCCGTTCAGGCGGTGCGCGGCACCTGTCGGCCGGCACCGAGCGGGGCGGCGCCGCCAGGTTCGCCGAATGTGGCGTAAACCCAGCCCACGATCTCGTGTGTGGAGGCGCCGGGGGTGAAAACCCGCGCAACTCCCATCCGCTCGAGTTCGGGGATGTCCGCATCAGGCACGATCCCGCCGACGAACACCGTGATGTCGCGCGCATCACGCTCATCGAGGAACTCGAGCACCCGCGCGCACAGCGTCATGTGGGCGCCGGACAGGATTGATAGCCCGATGCCGTCCGCATCCTCTTGCACGGCGGCTTCCACAACTTGCTCCGGCGTTTGGTGCAAGCCGGTGTAGATGACCTCTACGCCAGCGTCTCGCAGCGCCCGCGCGACCACTTTGGCACCCCGGTCGTGCCCGTCCAGGCCCACCTTGGCCACCACCACGCGGATGCTTCCCATGGTTTGCCTCCCACCGGCGCCTTCCGCAGGCTCCGCCCACAGGCGCCGTGCCTCCTGGCCGAGCGTATCCGGCCGGTGAGCGGTGGGGGGCGGCGGCCCCAACAGCTCGCGGGCTACAGCTTCTCGATCGGGGCGTACCTCAAGATCAAATGCTTCACCCCGTGCTCACCGCCGAAATCGATCTTCGCTTCGGCCCGCTCACCGGCGCCGCTGACGCTCGCCACGGTGCCAAGACCGAAAGCGTCATGCGTGACGCGGTCACCGGGCGACAGCGCGGGCACCTCCCTGTTCCCTGTCACACGCACGCCTGGGCGAGCGGCCATCCGCTCGCTGGCTGGTGTCGAAGAGGGCGTGGCCTCCTCGCGCCGCCAGTCCATCAGTTCCTGCGGGATCTCAGCAACAAACCGCGAGGGAGCATGGAACGCCGGGCGGCCCCACCAGGTGCGCAAGGCCGAACGGGTCAGGTAGAGCCGCTCCCGTGCCCTGGTGATCCCGACGTAGGCGAGCCGACGCTCCTCTTCCAGCGCCCTGGCGTCGGCCATGGACCGCTGATGCGGGAACACGCTCTCCTCCATCCCGGTGAGGAACACGACAGGAAACTCCAGGCCCTTGGCGGTGTGCAGGGTCATCAGGGTGACAAGCCCGCCGTGATCCTCGCCCTCAGGGATCTGGTCCGCGTCAGCAACAAGAGATACCTGCTCAAGGAAGTCCACCAGTGCGCCAGCGGGATTCACGCTCTCGAACTCGCGCGCGACCGCGATCAGCTGCGAGAGGTTCTCGATCCTGCTCTCATCCTGCGGGTCCTGCGAGTCCTCCAGTTCAGCGAGGTACCCGGAGCGCTCGAGCACCGCCTCGGCGATCTGAGACGGCGGCGTCCCTTCGGCCACAAGCTCGCGAAACCCGCCGATCAGGCTGTTGAACTGCGCGATCGATCCGGCCGACCGGGTGGCGAGGCCGGGCACGTCGTCCGGGCGGGCCAGTGCGGTGGCGAAGGTGATCCTCTCTCGCTGCGCGAACGCCTCGACGCACGCCTGCGCCCTGTCCCCGATGCCGCGCCGTGGCACGTTCATGATCCGCCGCAGTGACACCAGATCCTCTGGGTTGGCCAGCAGCCGCAGATAGGCCAGCAGATCCCGGACCTCGCGGCGTTCGTAGAAGCGCACCCCACCGACAACCTTGTAGGGCAAGCCGGTGCGGACAAAGATCTCCTCAAAGACCCGCGACTGTGCGTTAGTACGGTAGAAAACGGCGACCTGGCCGGGTTTGGCCGCTCCTTCGTCGGCAAGCCGGTCCACCTCGGCTGCCACAAACGCGGCCTCGTCGTGCTCGTTGTCCGCGACGTAGCCAGTGACGAGCGGCCCGGCGCCCTGGTCTGACCAGAGATTCTTGGGCTTGCGGCCGACGTTTCTGGATACGACGGCATTGGCTGCGGACAAGATGTTCTGGGTGGAGCGGTAGTTCTGTTCGAGCAAGATGACCTTCGCATCGGGAAAGTCCTGCTCGAACTCCTCGATATTGCGGATCGTCGCCCCGCGGAAGGCATAGATGGATTGGTCCGCGTCGCCGACCACGCAAAGCTCGGCTGGGTTGTCACGGCCAACGAGCTCGCGGATGAGCGCGTACTGCGCGTGGTTGGTGTCTTGATACTCATCTACCAGAATGTGCCTGAACCGGCGTCGGTAGTGCTCAGCCACCTCGGGGAAGGCCTGCAGCAACAAGACCGTCACCATGATCAGGTCGTCAAAGTCCATCGCGCCGGACTCCACCAGCCGTCGCTGGTAGGCCTCATATGCTTCGGCGAGGATCTTCTCCTTGTGCGTGCCGTTGCTGGCCTGTGTCCGGGCCGTCTCGTAATCGACAAGCTCGTTCTTCAGGTTTGACACGCCAGCGTGCATCGCTTTGGGCTGAAACCACCGCGGGTCGAGATCTAGCTCACGGCAGACCAGGCCCATCAGCCGCTGCGAGTCCGCCTGATCGTAGATGGAGAAGCTCGATGGGTACCCGAAACGCTTAGCTTCTCGGCGCAGGATGCGCACACACGCCGAGTGGAAGGTCATGACCCACATCGCCTTGGCTCGCCCACCGATAAGCGCGGCGACACGGTCGGCCATCTCCCTGGCCGCCTTGTTGGTGAAGGTGATCGCCAGGATCTCGGCCGGGCCGACGTTGCGCTCGGCGAGCAAGTGCGCAATGCGGTAGGTGAGCACGCGCGTCTTGCCTGAGCCGGCCCCGGCCACGATGAGAAGGGGCGGGCCTTCATGCACGACCGCTGCGCGCTGTTGCGGGTTCAGGCTGTCGAGAAGGGAGGCTCCGGTCGCGGTGGACACGTGCCAAGCGTAGGCGCTCCCGCCGACATGGCGTGGCATCCAGCGGCCCGCGTGGCGTCCTGCCGCCGGGTTCCCGTCGAACCAGGGTCATGGTGAATCGGGGTCTTCGTACCGGCACCTGGTGGTAAGGAAGACTCCGCTTACAGGCCACTAGGATGGGCAACGTGCTAAGTGAGTCCGAGGTCCGCACTGTCCTGCTCATCGCCGCCCACCCGGACGATATTGAGTTCGGCGCCGCAGGCACCGCGGCGGCGTGGACCGATGCCGGGATCGACGTGAGCTACTGCGTCGTGACCGATGGTGACGCAGGCGGGTACGACGAGACGATCGACCGCGCGGAGATGCGGTCCGTCAGGCGCGCTGAGCAGACAGCGGCAGCCAAGCATGCCGGGGTGGACGATGTGCGATTCCTCGGTTATCCCGATGGCCGGGTCGAAGCGACCCTGGAGCTTCGCAGGGACCTCGCCCGGGTAATCCGCCAGGTACGGCCGCAGCGCGTCCTCTGCCCTTCGCCCGAACGCAACTACGTGCGCATCGGCCCGAGCCATCCAGACCACCGCGCGGTCGGATCCGCCTCGCTTGACGCGGTGTACCCCGATGCGCGCAACCCGTTCGCCTTTCCTGAGCTGCTCCGTGACGAGGGGCTCGCGGCCTGGACGGTGAGCGAGGTGTGGCTGATGGGGGGACCTTCCCCAAGCCATTACGTGGACATGACGGACACATTCCCGCGCAAGATTGCCGCCCTGCGCGCCCACGAGAGCCAGACCAGCCACTTCGACGGACTCGAGGATTTCGTCCGCAACTGGCTGTCGCGCAGCGCCGCACAGGCTGGGCTGACGGAGGGCCGTCTGGCCGAGGCATTCCAGGTCATGGAAACCGGCTGAGCGTCCATCCTCGGCGGACGGGGCCGAGAAGGTCCGGCCGAACGCCGTGGCGCCGACCGAACTGAATCGCCGGTGCCCAATTCAGCGAGCGTTCAGCGCGGCCCCCAGGTTGGAATAATCAGCATCGAACTTGTTGAGTATCTGCTGAAGACCAGAGCTCTGGATCGTCTGTTGGTACTGGCCGAGCGAGCTTGAGCTGCCAAGTTCCTGGAAGATCCGCTGGAGTTGCGCCGCGGCTGAGGAGATCCGGCTCGCGGCCGCAGACGACGACGCCGAGGGCATGGCGGTTTGGCGCAGGGCCTGGCCGAACGCACCGAAAGCCTGGGCAACCGCCCGGTCAGCGGCCGTTACGCAGGGCAGCGGGTCAGCCTTGGTCTGGCAGGACGACATCGTGGCGGAAAAGCCGGCCGTCGCCCTGACCAAAGCGGCATGCGCGGTCTCCACGTGTCTGATCGATTCGGCGCGGCTAACCGTGCTGGTCGCCTGCACAGCAGAAACAGCGCTGGTGGCAGCGACAAGGATGAGGCCAAGGACGACGAACAGGCCGACGAGTTGTCTCGCGCCGGAGGACAGGAGGAGCTCCCACGAAGGCCGACCTGGAGCGGATAGCGGCGGCTCATAGCCGCCAAGCTCCGACGGCGGAGCGCCGTAACCCGCCACGTGCCCGTATTCGGGCTGCGCTCCGTACTCGGCTGGGCCGTACCCGGGCGCTCCGTGCTCAGGCTGGGCGCCGTACCCGGGCGGCGGCTCGTACCCGGGCTGCGCTCCGTACTCAGGCGGCTGGCCGTAGCCAGCTGAGTCCGGAACAGTCGGGGATTGCGGATAAGCCGGAGATCCTTCCTGGACGGGCGCCTGCGCCTGCGCCGCGGCGAGTGAGCCGTCACCGAACAGCCCCCACGGGTACTCGGCAGTGAGCATCCACAGGTATCCGGATACCCGTGCCTGGTAACGCACCGCCGCAGCGACGGCCTGGTGCAGCGCCGACGGCATCGCGCCCGTCACGAGCACGATCAACCAGGCGATGAACAAGACGGGGAGTAGGCCATAAAAGACGACGGTTTCGACGATGTCTGCCCAGATGGCCAGCACCCAACGGAACAGAACAGCGAAACGGTTCAGCTTTCCTGGCCGCATGGCCAACTGAACCGGATAGCGAGGATCCTCCCGAAATGAGAACGGAGGGTAAGCCCCGGTCAGCAGATACATGTACGCGTAGTACCTGGTCTGCCAGCGGAGGTATCCAGCAAGGAAGTCGGCGGCGAACGCGGGCAGCCGGCCCATGAATAGCGCGCCAAACCAGCCGATGACCAAGACGACTGCGGCGGCGATCCCTATGAAAGCGAGCGCTATGGCCTGCGGGAACGCCAAGATGAACCGGAACGCCACGGTGAGCCGCCGCTGCTTTGCCGGGCCAGGAAACGCCACGAGGATGGGGGCGCGGTAGTTGGCGGTGTGTTCAGGCGACCCCGCGGCCGCCGCGGGTTCAATCGGCGTTTCGTACACGTCGACCACGACTCCTCATCGGACGGCCGGTTCTTCACCGGGGAAACTTAGTTTGACCTTGAACGTTTTACAAGCTTCACGTTGAAGTCAAACGGTGTCGATCTTACAAAATTTGACCACCTCCATACCGGGCAATGCCGTCAACCGCCCGCACCAAACTCCGGTGACAAGCACGGACGGGGCGCGGCCAAGCACGATCCCACCGCGCCAGGGCGCCTCCTGGCGCCGCAGTGACCTCGGTCAACGGGTACGGCGGAGGACTGGTGTGGCTGATGCGGCCGGCCTAAGTTAAACAGTGGGCGTACAGGCCCCAAGGAGGAGGTCGCGCATGACCCACATCACTGTATCCATCGACTCCGTCACATACGCCGATGACGTCGAGCCTCGACTGCTTCTCGTGCACTACCTCCGCGAGGTCGCAGGCAAGACGGGCACGCCGATCGGCTGCGACACGACCAATTGCGGCGCCTGCACGGTGCTCATGGATGGAATCTCGGTCAAGAGCTGCTCTGTACTGGCCGTTCAGGCCGACGGCAGCGAGATCACCACCATCGAAGGGATCGCCGATGGCCAGTGGCACCCGCTTCAGCAGTCCTTCCACGACGAGCACGCATTGCAGTGCGGCTATTGCACCCCCGGCATGATCTTGGCGGCCGCCGACCTGCTGAGGGAGAAGCCCGCGCCCACTGACGATGAGATCCGCGAGGGCCTAGAGGGCAATCTGTGCAGGTGCACCGGTTACCAGAACATCGTCCGCGCGGTGAAACGCGCCGCAGGCGCGCGTGGCGAGGCGCTAACACAGACGGGAGGCCAGGCATGACCGCCGTAGCGGCCGAACCAGGGGCCGGGTCCGAGGTCGGCAAGGCGCGGGCGCGCAAGGAGGACGCGCGCCTGGTCACTGGCCAGACGAACTGGACCGACAACATCAAGCTGCCCGGGATGGTGCACATGGCCTTCCTGCGCAGCCCGCTCGCTCATGCCCGCATCGCTCGCGTGGACGTCTCCGCGGCACGGGCTATGCCCGGCGTGATCGCCGCATTCTCCGGCGCGGACTTCGCGAGCGAGCAGGGCAGCCTGCCGTGCGCGTGGCCCGTGACGGAAGACATCGTCATACCCAACCATCCTCCGATGGCCCTTGACGAAGTCCGCTATCCGGGCGAGGCCGTGGCCTGCGTGATCGCCCGCGACGCCTACATCGCCGCCGACGCGCTCGAGGCCATCGAGGTGGACTATGACCCCCTGCCTCCGGTGCTCGACATGCGGTCCGCGCTCGCCGACGACTCACCGAAGGTGCACGCGGACACGGCCGGAAATCGCAGCTTCGAGTGGAGCCTCAGCAATGGCGACGTGGATGCCGCATTCCGCGACGCCCCTGTGGTGATCGAACGGAATTATGTGCAGCAGCGGCTCATCCCGAGCGCAATGGAGCCCCGGTCCGTGGTGTGCGCTCCGAGTGGCGAGGAGTTCACTCTCTGGTCCGCGACGCAGATTCCGCACGTGCTGCGGGTCATGCTGGCTCTGGTGACCGGCATTCCTGAGCACAGCCTTCGGGTGATAGCGCCAGACGTTGGCGGCGGCTTCGGGTCCAAGCTGCAGGTTACGGCGGAGGAAGTGCTCGCCCTGCTTGTCGCGCGGCGGCTGCGCCGGCCGGTCAAGTGGACCGAGTCACGCAGTGAGGGCAACCTCACAGTCCACCATGGGCGCGACCAACTCCAGCGGGTGCGGGTGGCGGCCGAACGCGACGGCCGGTTGCGCGGCATTTCTGTCGATCTGCTCGCCAACATGGGCGCCTACCTGATGCTCGTCACGCCGGGTATCCCGCTGCTCGGCGCGTTCATGTTCAACGGCATCTACAAGATGGACGCGTACTCGTTCCGATGCACCGGTGTGTTCACCACCAAGACACCGACCGACGCCTACCGCGGGGCCGGTCGCCCCGAGGCCACGTTCGCGGTCGAGCGCATCATGGACGAGCTCGCGAGCGAACTCGGCATGGACCCACTTGAGCTGCGCAAGCGCAACTGGATCAGGCACGAGGATTTTCCTTACACGACCATCGCCGGCCTCACCTACGACTCGGGTAACTACGAGGCCGCCACGGCGAGGGCCTGCGAGCTCTTCGGCTACGACGAACTGCGCAGGGAGCAGGCGCAGCGGCGGGCCAGCGGCGACAAGGTCCAGCTCGGCCTTGGCGTGTCCACCTACACCGAGATGTGCGGTCTGGCGCCATCGCGGATACTCGGCCAGCTCTCCTACGCGGCCGGCGGCTGGGAGCACGCGTCCGTGCGGATGCTGCCCACCGGCAAGGTCGAGGTGGTCACCGGCTCCAGCGCGCATGGGCAGGGGCACGAGACCGCATGGAGCCAGATCGTGGCGGACGCGCTCGGCGTGCCGTTCGAGGACGTGCGGGTCCTGCACGGAGACACCCATGTGTCCCCCAAGGGCATGGACACCTACGGCTCGCGTTCCCTGGTGGTCGGCGGTATGGCCGTGCATTCCGCGTGCGAAAAGGTGGTTGCCAAAGCGAAGGTGATCGCCTCCAAGCTGCTCGAGGCGCCACCCGAGGAGGTGGAGTTCACCGCCGGGATGTTCCAGGCCAAGGGAAGCGAGGGCCCGGGCAAGACGATCCAGGACATCGCATTCGCCGCGTTTGCCGCGCACGACCTGCCGGACGGCGTCGAACCATCGCTCGACGCGGAGGCGACCTTCGACCCGGAGAATTTCTCCTTCCCGCACGGCACCCACCTGTGCGCCGTCGAAGTGGACACCGAGACCGGGCAGGTGAAGATCCGTTCCTACGTGGCCGTGGACGACGTGGGGCGCGTGGTGAACCCAACCATCGTGGAAGGCCAGTTGCACGGCGGCATCGCCCAGGGCATCGCGCAGGCGCTCTACGAGGAGGCCGTCTATGACGACGATGGCAACCTGCTGACCACCACCATGGCCGACTACCTGCTGCCTTCGGCCAAGGATCTGCCCACCTTCGTCACCGACCGGACCGAGACGCCGTCAACCACCAACCCGTTGGGAGTCAAGGGCGTCGGTGAGGCCGGCACGATCGCGGCCACCCCGGCCGTGGTGAACGCCATCGCGGACGCGCTGCGTCCCTACGGCGTCCGCGACGTGCCGATGCCGTGTACCCCGGAGCGGGTCTGGCAAGCCATCGCGGGGCGCGACGGCGGGAAACAACAAGCAGCGCAGGAAGGGGAGACGGCGCAATGATCCCGGCTAAGTTCGGCTACGTGCGGCCCGCTTCGCTGGCCGACGCCGTCGCGGCACTCGCAGGAAACGGCGACGACGCCAAGGTGATCGCGGGCGGGCAGAGCCTGGTTCCGCTGCTTCGGCTTCGCCTCGCCAACCCGGGGCTGCTTGTCGATATCGGCAAGCTCAGCGAGTTGCGCGGCGTTGTCGACGAAGGCGCGACGCTGCGGATTGGCGCGCTCACGAGCCACCACGAGCTTGCCCACGACCCGGTGATCGCGGCGAACTGCGGCCTGATAGCCGAGGCGGCGGCCACGGTCGCCGACCCGGCCGTCCGCCACCGTGGCACGTTTGGTGGCTCGCTCGCGCACGCCGACGCCGCGGGCGACCTGCCCGCGGTGGCTGTCGCGCTGGATGCGACGTTGCTCGCCCGTGGGCCATCGGGCGATCGTGAGATCCCCGCTTCTGAGTTCTTCGTCGATTACCTGACCACGACACTCGCCGCGGACGAGATCCTGACCGGGATCCGGGTGCCCAAGCTAGGACCTGGCTGGGGGTACCGATACGAGAAATTCCACCGCACCGCCCAGGCGTGGGCGATCGTCGGCGTGGCCGCCGCGGTTCGCCGCGGCAACGGCCAAGTGACCGAGTCTCGGGTGGGCCTGACCAACATGGGCATGGTCCCAGTCAAGGCCGCCGCGGTAGAGGCTGCCGCGGCTGGGATCCCGGCCACCGCCGACGCGCTAGGGCAAGCCGCGTCGCACGCCGCTGACGGCACATCGCCTCCGCACGATATGAACGGATCGGCGGAGTACCGGCGTCACCTGGCTCGCGTGCTCACCGGCCGGGCGCTGGCCGCGGCGGCAGGCGTGTGACCAGAATGGATCGCCATGGAGTTTGAGCATTCGTTCACGATCCCTGTGCCGCCGGACGAGGCCTGGGAGGTCCTGCTCGACGTCGAGCGGGTGGCGCCCTGCATGCCTGGCGCCACCGTCGACACCGTTGACGGCGATGACCTCACCGGCCGGGTCAAGGTGAAGGTCGGTCCGATCACGATGACCTATCGCGGCCATGCCCGGTTCGTGGAACGCGACGAGGCTGCCCACACCGTCACCATCGAGGCATCGGGAAAAGAGGCCCGCGGCACCGGAACCGCATCGGCCAAGGTGCACGCCGCGCTGCACGGTGATAACGGGCGGACCCGAGTCACGATGAACACGACGCTCAACGTGACCGGCCGGCCCGCTCAAATGGGCCGCGGAGTTCTCGCCGATGTCAGCGGGAGGCTGATCGAGCAGTTCGCGGCCAACCTGGCCGGGCAACTCGCGGGCGAGGGCGCAGCAGGCGCGGCGCCCGGGACCGACGCGGCGACACCCCAGACCGAGGCTGTCGCCGACAACGCGGCCCAACAGGCGGGGCAGGAGAACACGCTCGACCTGCTCCGGGTCGCGACCGGTCCGGTGCTGAGGCGGATCGGGCCCGCGCTCGGCGCACTCATCGCGGCGTTCTTCGTCACCCTCATCGCACGGCTGCGCAGGAAGCGCAAGGGCGCGTCCTGAGGTGATGGTCGGTCACGGTCTGTGCCAGCGGACAGACCGTGACCGACTGAGCCTGCTTGAGCCCGGCCCGGCGTGCCGGGCCGGGCTCAAGCAGGCTCTTAGCGCCGCGCCGATCCGGGCGTCATGACTCGCTGGCGAGCTTGATCACCCTGAAGAATGCGCCATGCGGGTCGGTAAGGGCCGCGAAACGGCCGATAGGCACGTCCATCGCGGGCACCGCGACGCTGGCGCCAAGCCCGGAGGCGGCGTCCACGGTCGCGTCGCAGTCGGCCACCGCGAAGTACACGCCCCAGTGCGGCGGCACGTCGTCGGGCATCATGCCTGCCATCTGGAACATCCCAGCGATCGAGTCTCCGTCCACCTTGAACTCGGTGTACGCCATCGGGCCATCGGTCCCGGTGGCGGAATCCCAGCCGAACACCGCTGAGTAGAATGCCTTCGCCCCGTCGACGTCCCTGGTGGCAAGCTCGCTCCAGCAATAGGAGACCGGCTCGTTGACGAGCTGGGCGCCGGTGTGGGCGGCGGGCTGCCAGACCCCGATAACCGCCCCGGTGGGATCGGCGAACACAGCCAGCCGACCCTGGTCAAGCACATCCATTGGCGCCATCAGGACATCACCGCCCGCGTCGGCGACCCGCTTGGCGATGCCATCAGCGTCGGCCACGTTGACGTAGGTCATCCAGACGGAGGGCTGGCCCTCCGTCATGATCGGGCCGACGCCCGCGACCTGCTTACCGTTCATGGTGAAGAGCGTGTAGCCGCCGGCCTCCGGCGCCGGAACGGTGTTCGCCTCCCATCCGAACAGCGCCGAGTAGAAGGCCTTGGACGCCTCCACGTCGGGGCTCGCCAGATCGGTCCACGACGGCACGCCCTCCCGGTAGCCGCTCATCTCAGGCATGAATCATCCTTTCTTGTTACTGACAGGTAATGGTGTGGCGGCCCACGCCCGGCCGGCGCGATCAGCCAGGTTCCCAGTCAAAACCCAGGTAGGTGCGCGGCGCGGCCGGTTCCCCGGCTTCCCAACGCCCATTCTGCCCCGCGCCCGCCGGTCGCGCTCGTGATGCGGCCACATCGCCCCGTGGCGCGGAATTTCGGCCCTCGGTCAAGGCATGATGGCCAGCCGACCCCTCAACTGGTCACCGGCCAGCCAGCGCTGCCAGTCCAAAGTAATGTCGAACCGGTGACCGGATTTTCCGCCGCCAGGCAGGCCGCCCTAGCCCTGGACGCCAGCGACCCGCTGGCAGGCTTGCGCGACCGGTTCATCTTCGCCGATCCCGAGGTCATCTACCTCGATGGCAACTCGCTCGGCCGGCTGCCGCGCGCGACGGTCGAGCGCATCGGGCGGCTGGTGCGTGACGAATGGGGCGCCGGGCTGATCCGCTCGTGGGAGCACTGGATCCACCTGCCGATCCAGGTTGGCGACCTGCTCGGCGAGCACCTGCTTGGCGCGGCGCCCGGCCAGGTCGCGGTCTGCGACAACACGACCGTCAACCTGTACAAGCTCGCCAGCGCGGCGCTTGACGCCCGGCCGGGCCGGCCGGTCATCATCACCGACGACGACAACTTCCCGACGGATCGTTACGTGCTCGAAGGGCTCGCCAAGGAGCGTGGCTACGACCTGCGGCTCATCGAAAGCGACATCGACAATGGGCTTTCGACAGCCACCCTGCGCGACGCGCTCGATCAGCGGACCGCCTTGGTGAGCCTGTCCCAGGTCGCCTACCGCAGCGGCGCGCTGCTTGATATGGCCTCGGTCACCCGGCTGGTCCGCGACGCCGGGGCGATGATGCTCTGGGACCTGTGCCATGCCGCGGGCGCCGTTCAGGTCGAGTTGGACGCGTCGGGCGCAGACCTCGCCGTCGGCTGCACCTACAAGTACCTCAACGCCGGGCCCGGCTCGCCCGCGTTCCTTTACGTACGGCGGGATCTGCAGGCGGAGCTCAGGCAGCCGATCTGGGGCTGGTTCGGGCAGCGGGACCAGTTCGCCATGGGACCTGGTTACGACCCGCTGCCCGAGATGGGGCGCTTCCTCACCGGCACGCCACCGATAATCGGGATCGCAGCGGTCGAGGAAGGCGTGCGCCTGCTCGCCGAGGCCGGGATCGCCCACCTACGGGCCAAGGGAATGCGCCTGACCGACTACCTGATCAATCTTGCCGACCGCTGGCTCGTGCCACTCGGATGCGCGCTCGCCTCACCCCGCGACCCAGCCGGCCGCGGGTCACACGTGTGCTTGCGCCACCCGCAGGCGCAGCACATCTGCGGAGCTCTCGCCTCGGCCGGGGTGATCGCCGACTACCGTGCCCCTGACCGGCTTCGGCTTGGGCCGGCCCCGATCACCACACGCTACGACGACGTGTGGCGCGCCATGGACCTGCTCAGGCAGATCCTCGCCGCCCTGTAGCCGGACCGTCCAGCCGCGCGCGCACGGCTGTCACTCCCACTCGATCGTGGCTGGCGGCTTGCTGGTGACGTCGATCACCACGCGGTTGATCTCTGGGACCTCGTTGGTGATCCGGGTGGAGACCCGGGTCAGCACCTCGGCCGGCAGCCGCGCCCAGTCGGCGGTCATCGCGTCGTCGCTTGTCACCGGGCGCAACACCACCGGATGTCCGTATGTCCGGCCGTCGCCCTGGACGCCGACCGACCGCACCTGTGCAAGCAGCACGACTGGGCACTGCCAGATCTGCCTGTCCAGGCCGGCGCGGGTCAGTTCTTCGCGAGTGATCGCGTCCGCTTCCCTGAGCACCCGTAGCCGCTCGGCGGTGACCGCGCCGATCACCCGGATCGCCAGGCCCGGCCCGGGAAACGGCTGGCGCCACACGATCTCGGGCGGCAGCCCGAGTTCCGCGCCGACCCGGCGTACCTCGTCTTTGAACAGCGACCGCAGCGGCTCAACAAGCTGAAACGTGAGATCATCCGGCAGGCCGCCGACGTTGTGGTGTGACTTGATGCTCGCCGCGCCCGCTCCGCCGCCTGACTCCACAACGTCGGGGTAGAGCGTGCCCTGGACCAGGAAGTCCACCGAGTCACCGTGCGCGCCGGCAGCCGTCACAATCTCGCGAGCGGCGCGCTCGAACACCCGGATGAACTCGCGCCCGATGATCTTTCTTTTCTGCTCAGGGTCCTCGACTCCGGCGAGGGCCTCGAGGAAGCGATCCGCCGCGTTCACCACCGTCAGATCCACGCCGGTGGCGGCGACGAAGTCCTTTTCTACCTGACCCGCCTCACCCTTTCTGAGCAGACCGTGATCGACGAAGACGCAGGTGAGCTGAGGTCCAAGGGCCCGTTGGACAAGGGCAGCGGCAACCGCGGAGTCGACGCCGCCAGATAGTCCGCAAATAACGCGGGCGCCGCCGACCTGTGCCCGAATCTTTGCGATCTGGTCCTCGACGATGTTGAGCATCGTCCACGACGGCCGGCACCTGGCCGCGTCGAGGAAATGCTGCAGGATCTGCCGGCCGTGCGTGGTGTGCAGCACTTCGGGATGGAACTGCAGGCCGTAAAGGCCACGGGCGGGGTCCTCCATCGCCGCAACGGGTGCGCCTGGGCTGCGTGCGGTGACGGTGAACCCCGGCGGCGCCTGCGTGCACGAGTCGCCGTGCGACATCCACACGTGAAGGCGCGCGGGCAGGCCGGCCAGCAGGCGACCGTCGGCGCACACCTCAAGGACGGCGCCGCCGTACTCACCAGTGCCGGTCTTGGCCACGGCGCCGCCGAGGCCGGTCGCCATGAGCTGGAACCCATAGCAGATGCCGAGCACAGGGACGCCGCGGTCGAAAAGGCCACGCCCGCCGGGTTCGGTCGGCGGCGCCGGCGGCGCGCCGCTCTCGTAGACCGACGCCGGCCCACCGGACAAGATGATCGCCTTCGGCCTGCGCGCCAGCATCTGCTCGACCGGCATGGTGTGCGGCACGATCTCGGAGTACACATGGCACTCGCGGACCCTGCGGGCGATCAGCTGAGCGTACTGTGCGCCAAAATCGACCACCAGGACGGTATCGAAGTCACCGCTACCGTGCACGCGACGGCCTTCCTGTGGCTGGGCTGGAACGGAAAGTCTATAGAGCCTGCCCGTGGAACCCGGTCCACCGTTGCGGGCAGGCTTCCGCCCGACGTTAGGGTGAGGTGGCTGGTCCAGCCGTACCGAATGGCTGGTCCAGCCAGACCGAAGGGACTCGATGTGAAGGCCGCGATCTACGAACGCACCGGCGCCGCCCGCGAGGTCCTGCGCGTGACGGAAGTAGACCGCCCGGAACCCGGGCCCGGCGAGGTTCGGGTCCGGTTGCGGGTGTCGGGCGTCAACCCGACGGACTGGAAGACACGGGCGGGCGCCACCCCACGCCCGGTGGACGAGTTCCAGATTCCCCATCACGACGGGGCCGGAGAGATTGACGCGGTCGGCCCGGAGGTCGACCCCGGGCGGGTCGGCCAGCGGGTCTGGGTCTGGTTCGCCGCGTTCGGCCAGCGATGGGGAACTGCGGCGCAGTGGACGGTCGTGCCCGAGCACCGGGCGGTGCCGCTACCGGACCTCGCGTCGTTCGAGCTGGGCGCGACCCTCGGGGTGCCCGCGCTGACCGCCTACCGGTGCCTGTTCGCCGACGGCCCGCTGGCCAACAAGACCGTACTGGTCGCAGGGGGCGCGGGTGCCGTTGGTCATTTTGCCATCGAGCTCGCGAAATATTCAGACGCGCGGGTGCTCGCCACCGTGAGCAGCGCGGAAAAAGCAGAACTCGCCAGTAAGGCAGGCGCCGACGCCGTGGTGAACTACCGCGCGAGCGACGCCGTCGACCAGGTCCGCTCGTTCGCGCGCCAGTTCGACCGGGTGGTCGAGGTCGCACTCGGCGCCAACCTGAGCCTGGACCTGGCCGTGTCGGGGCCTGGGACGGTGATCGTCACCTACGCCGCCGAGCCGCAGGACCCGGTGCTGCCTGTCCGCGCATGCATGACAGCGAACGTGAGCCTGCGCTTCGTGCTGCTCTACGGCGTCCCTGGTTCGTTCATGGCGACCGTGGTACACGAGGTCAGCAGCGCGCTGGCGGCAGGCGCGCTCAGCGAGCTGCCCCCTCACCGGTTCTCGCTCGACGACATCGCCGCCGCGCACGAGGCGGTCGAATCCGGCGCCGTCGGCAAGGTCTTGATCGACATTCCGTGAGTCGCTAACGCCCGGTTCCGCACTCGACGCCCGCGCTCGCCAGTCTCACCGGACGGAGTCGGCCGCGGGCACGATCTCCGGCGCGCCGAGCCGGATGGCGTCCGCCGCCCTGTCGCTGTCCATAGCCTGCGAGGCGCGCTCGGCGTCGATGTGCTTTCTGTAGTACTCGATTTCGCGTCCGGTCTGGTCGGCGTCCCAGCCGAGCGCGCCGGCCATCAGCTCGGCGGCCTCCGGCGCGGCGGAAACACCGCGGTCAGCGGTTTCTATCGACACGTGGGTGCGGCGGGCGAGCACGTCGTCCAGATGCCGTGCCCCCTCGTGCGTACACCCGTAGACGACCTCAGCGCGCAGGTAGTCGTCGGCGCCGGAAATGGGCCGACCAAGATCTGCGCGCGAGCCGATCAGCGCGAGCACCTCCTCGGCCAGCGAGCCGAACCGGCGCAGCAAATGCTCGATGCGCGCCACGTGCAGCCGGGAGGCAGCGGCGAGCCGGGCGCGGGAGTTCCACAGCGCCGGGTAGCCGTCCGCGCCCGCGAGCGGCACCGCGTCGGTGCAGGACGGCGGGACCTTGCCGTCAAGGCTGTGCGCCACCGCGTCAACGGCATCACGCGCCATCACCCGGTACGTCGTGTACTTGCCGCCAGCGATCATCACCAGGCCTGGCACCGGCTGCGCCACCATATGCTCCCTCGACAGCCGGGAGGTCACGTCCGACTCACCGGACAGCAGCGGGCGAAGCCCGGCGTAGACGCCTTCCACGTCGTCGTGGGTGAGCGGCACCGCGAGCACGGCGTTGACCCGCCCGAGCAGATAGTCGATGTCCGCACGACTCGCAGCCGGATCCGCCTTGTCCAGCGACCAGTCGGTGTCGGTGGTGCCAATGATCCAGTGCCTGCCCCACGGGATGACGAAGAGCACGCTCACCGGTGTGCGCGTGATGATGCCGGCCGAGGAGTGGATCCGGTCGCGTGGAACGAGAAGGTGCACACCCTTGGACGGGCGGACGTTGATCATGCCCCGCCCGCCGACGAGCGCCTGGATGTCATCTGTCCACACACCGGTCGCGTTCACCACCTGCTGGGCGCGAATCGCCAGTTCGGCACCGGTCTCCAGGTCGCGTACCCGGACCCCGGTGACCCGCGCGCCCTCACGGAGAAACCCGACGACCTGCGCGCGGGACGCGACCTGAGCGCCATAGGTGGCTGCCGTGCGGACCAGCGTCAGCACGAACCGCGCGTCGTCCACCTGGGCGTCCCAGTACTGGACCGCCCCGGTGAATGCCGTCCTGCGCAGCGCCGGCGCGAGCCGGAGCGCGCCTCTCCTGGTCAGGTGCCTGTGCGCGGGCAGCCCGCGCGGCTGCCCCAAGGAGAGCGCAAGCGTGTCGTACAGGCCAACACCCGCCCCGACGTAGGCACGCTCCCACACGCGGTGAGTGAGCGGGAAAATAAAAGAGACCGGGCGGACCAGATGCGGCGCGATGCCGCGGAGCAGCAGAGAGCGCTCGGTCAGCGCCTCACGAACCAGGCCGAAGTTGAGCTGCTCCAGGTAACGCAGGCCGCCGTGGATGAGCTTGCTTGACCGCGACGACGTTCCCGCCGCGAAGTCCCTGGCCTCGACCAGGCCGACCGTGAGCCCTCGGGTCGCCGCGTCCAGCGCGATGCCAGCCCCCACCACGCCGCCGCCGACCACCACGACCTGGTGCTCGGTGGCCGCCATCGCCTCCAGTGCCGCCGACCGCTGGCCGGGGCCCAGTTGGGCCATCTCCATCCGCGGTAACCGCCTCCCTTCCTACCCGACGCGCGACTCTAGCGCTGCGGCGCGACGACAACCTCGACCCGCTGGAACTCCTTCAGATCCGAGTATCCGGCGATGGCCATCGTCCGGCGCAGGGCGCCCATGAGGTTCATCGACCCGTCCGCCGTGCTCGACGGTCCATGCAGGATCTGCTCGATGCTGCCGACGGTTCCGACCCGCACCCGCGCGCCGCGCGGCACTTCGAGGTGGTGCGCCTCGCTGCCCCAGTGATAGCCGCGGCCCGGCGCCTCGGACGCCCGCGCTAGCGGCGAGCCGGCCATCACCGCGTCTGCGCCGCATGCAAGGGCCTTGGCGATGTCGCCGCTGCGGGTCATTCCGCCGTCGGCGATCACGTGCACGTACCGGCCGCCGGACTCGTCCAGGTAGTCGCGGCGGGCAGCGGCCACATCGGCGATGGCGGTCGCCATCGGCACCGCGACGCCGAGCACGGTGCGTGTGGTGTGGCCGGAACCGCCGCCGAACCCGACGAGCACCCCGGCCGCGCCGGTGCGCATCAGGTGCAGCGCCGCGGTGTAGGTGGCGCAGCCGCCCACAATCACCGGCACGTCAAGCTCGTAGATGAACTGCTTGAGGTTCAGCGGCTCCGCCCGCCCGGACACATGCTCGGCGGACACGGTCGTGCCGCGGATCACGAAAATGTCGGCGCCCGCGTCGATGACGGCCTTGTGGTACGCGGCGGTGCGCTGCGGCGAGAGCCGCGCGGCTGTGGTCACCCCCGCGCCGCGGATCTCCTCGATCCGCCGCCCAATCAGCTCCTCCTTGATCGGCTCAGCGTAGATCTGCTGCAGCCTGCGGGTGGCGGCGGCGTCGCCAAGCGAGGCGACCTCCTCAAGCACCGGCTCTGGATCGGCGTACCTGGTCCACAGGCCCTCCAGGTCCAGCACGGCGAGCCCGCCGAGGCGGCCGATCTCGATCCCTGTGACCGGCGACACGACGCTGTCCATTGGCGAGACGACGAGCGGAAGCTCGAACCGGTAGGCGTCAATCTGCCAGGCGATCGACACCTCCTCCGGGTCCCGGGTACGGCGGGACGGCACGATGCCGATCTCGTCGAGGCCATATGCCCGGCGGCCACTCTTACCGCGCCCGATTTCCATGTGCGCAACTCCCTCTTCACAAAACTTTCAAACAATGCCACGTAACGGCTGCCGCTACGTGGCACGGGCGTCCCGCGACCCGCCCAACCACGCGGGACCTCACAGCCCGCGCCACCACGGTCGCCCACGTTATCCGCAGAATCGGAATTCACCCTTCCCGAACCCCTTGACAACCTGGCAAGATCATCAGTAGGGCAGCGCCCCCAGGGGCGGGCGGGTCTTGTAGGGAAACGGGTCTGGGCGGGGCAAAACGGGTCTGGGCGGTGCGACCCGTCTCGGCGGGCGGCGCGTGCGGGGCGTTGACTTCCGCGATGGGGCCACGCACGTGCCGTGGCGGCACGAAGCGGCAGCCGTTAAGGATCAGCATTGTGCTTGCCCGCCCGAGCAGGATCCCCGTCAACCCCTCGTGTAGTTCGGCGCCGGCGCGGTGAGCTTGACGTCATGCGGATGACTTTCCGCCAGCCCCGCCGGGGTGATCTGGATGAATGCGGCCTGCTGCAGATCGGCTATGGCGGCCGCGCCACAGTAGCCCATCGCGGCGCGCAACCCGCCGATGAGCTGGTGCGCCACCGCCGCCACTGGGCCGCGATAGGGGACCTGGCCCTCAACGCCCTCCGCGATCAGCTTGTCCTCGCTCAGCAGGTCGTCCTGAAAGTACCTGTCCCTGGAGAACGCGCGCTGCTTGCCAGGTTCGCCGCCGCGGCCTCGCATCGCGGCGAGTGATCCCATCCCGCGGTAAAGCTTGTACTGCTTGCCGTTGATGAAGACCAGCTCGCCCGGGCTCTCCGCGCAGCCCGCGAGGAGGCTGCCGAGCATGACCGTGTCGGCGCCGGCCGCGATCGCCTTGGCGATGTCGCCCGAGTGCTGCAGGCCGCCGTCGCCGATCACTGGCACGCCGTTGCCCCGGCATGCCTTTGCGGCCTCGTAGATGGCGGTGACCTGCGGAACTCCTACCCCGGCCACCACCCGGGTGGTGCAGATTGACCCGGGCCCAACGCCAACTTTCACCCCATCGGCACCCGCGTCAACCAGGGCCTGCGCACCCGCTCTCGTGGCGACGTTTCCACCGATCACGTCCACCTTGAGGTTGGCCTTCGTGCGACTGACCATCTCGAGCACCGAGCTGGAGTGACCATGCGCGGTGTCGACCACGAGGACGTCGGCGCCGGCATCGGTGACCGCCTGGGCGCGCCGTTTGGCATCTTCGCCGACGCCTACCGCCGCGCCGACGACGAGCCGGCCTGCCTCGTCCTTGGTGGCGTTCGGAAACTGTTCGCTCTTAGTGAAATCCTTCACGGTGATCAGGCCGCGCAGCTTCCCCTGCGCGTCCACGAGGGGGAGCTTTTCCACCTTGTTCCGCCTGAGCAGCGTGAGCGCTTCCGCTCGGGCGACGCGGGGGGGCGCCGTGACAAGCGGCATGTGCGTCATCACTTCGGCGACCCTGCGCCGTGAGTCCTGCTCGAAGCGGATATCCCTGTTGGTCACAATGCCGAGCAGGACGCCGCCCTCATCGGTCACCGGCACGCCAGAGATCCGAAACCGCGCGCACAGCCTCTCCACCTCCGCCACTGTCGCATCCGGACGGCAGGTCACCGGGTTCGTAATCATCCCGGCCTCAGACCGCTTGACCGTGTCCACCTGCTGCGCCTGCTCTTCGATGGAAAGGTTGCGGTGCAGCACCCCGGCGCCGCCCTCGCGGGCGACCGCCACCGCCATCCGCGCCTCGGTGACCGTGTCCATCGCCGAGGAAATCAGCGGGACGCGCAGCGACACGTTGCGGGACAGCCGCGTGGTGGTGTCCACTTCGCTCGGCAGCACCGTGGAGAAGGCGGGCAGCAGCAGCACATCATCGAAGGTCAAGCCGGGCGGGGCGAACTTGGCGTCGTCGGTCATGGCACCCTCTGGTGACAGCGGCTCTGGGCTCTGTGGACGCGGTGAGGCACTGAGCCTGGCAGGGGACGTGCTCTTGCGGGGACACGACCCATGCTAGCCGTCATGACGGCCGGTTCACGTGCGCGCCGACCGGTCGCGGGGCACGCTTCGGACATGCGGGCCACGCGGCAGGCCCGTGTGCTCGCTGCAGTGGGCTTGGCCCCCGACACGCGACATCCCAAGGGCGCAGAAGGTGGCGCCGTACATCCTCTGGTGTGGAGAATGCGGCATTCACCACACTCTTGGTTGCGCCCCGGAGGGCCACGCGGGCTCTGCTCGCACGTCCGTGACCGCGGCGTTTGTGTCATTGTGACGCGATCATGGAAGCAGTGGCGGCAGCGGAGGGAGCTGCAGCGGGTGCGACTGCGTGGCCCGCTGCTCCTGGCCGTGGCGCCGGTCTTGCTGCGGGCGCTGGCCCTGCTGGTCTGGCTGCGGCTGACTGGCTTGCCGCGATTGCTGCTGACCAGCGGGCCCCCGTGCGCCAGCGCGCGGGGATGGCTGTGCGGGGCCGGCGGATGGCTGAGCGGGGCCGGCGGATGGCGGTGCGGGGCCACCGGATGGCCGTGCGGGGCCACCGGATGGCCGTGCGGGGCCAGCGGATGGCCGTGCGGGGCTCGCTGACGGCTGGGCCGCCGACCTAGGTGATCTTGGAGTCGCACGTGATCGCGCAGGGCTTCGTCGCCGCGCGGTCCGCGGCGCGGCGTCGGCCGCCGGCGGATGGGCAGTGGCCGACGCCGCGGTCCTCGCCGCGCTAGAGGCCCCCGGCACGCCCGGCGCCTCCGCCATGCCCGGTGTCTGTGGTACCTCCGGTGTTCCTGGTATGCCAGGTGACCCGATGGCCGCCCCTGGCCCGCCGGGCGAGGCGGCGCCAGGCACACCGCTGGATCCGGCCGCTGCGGCGCGCGCGGGTGGCCCGCTCACCGGGCCGCCGGCCAGCGGTCCAGAATGCGGCCCTCCCCCGGCGTCTGCGCCGTCGTCGGGTGGACCGGCGGCGAACGCGCGGCCGGGGAAGCGCGCCGGGTTCAAGCGCGCCCATGCCGGCCGCCCCTGCCTCGGCGACGCAACCGTTCGGCGCGGCCCGGCGTCCGGCGGCTGCTGCAGCCAGTCACCCGCCAAACCGCCTGAGGCAGGCGCGTCGGTCTGCGCGCTGGCGTCGGGGCGGCCGACCGCGCCAGGCCGCGCCTCGGCGAGCCGCGGTTCGCCGGCGGTGCCCGCGCGCTGAACGTTGCCCGCAAGCCACGGGAGCCGACCGTGCATCGCCGCCGCGGCCACACCAGATGTGACGAGCGCCACGGCTGCGATGGCGGCCGAGGCCACGGTGCGGATCCCCACGTAGCGCACACCGGCGTGACCGGCGCCCAAACGATGCCACCCCGCGCGTCCCGCGCCGAAGCCACGCGACCGCAGGACGCCCGCGCCGAAACGACGCGCCGCCAGGCGGAGCATCCCCTGGCGGCGCACCCCCTGGCAGAGCACCTCGGCGCGATGCCCGCCAAAGCGGCGCACGCCGAAGGGGCTAACCGCGCGGCGCAAAGCGGTGCGACCCCTTCCAAGGCGGTGCGTCCCCGCGCGGTGCGTTCCAGGGCTCCGGCCCGTGTCACGAGCAAGAGCCGCGCTGAACTGGCGGCGAGAGGCGCGCTCAGCCCGTACCTCGCCGAGGCGTGGATCGGCTCGGTCGTCGACATCGGCGGCGAGCGCGGCAAGGACAGAAACCGCCGGATCATCAACTACGGCCGGACCGGCCCATTTCACACCGCGCCGCCGCGGTGCGAACGCGTTCAGAATCTGCTCGGTTCGGCGAATGTCACCGATATCGATTACTTCATGGCTTATTTCGCTGCCTATTTCGCCGCTGGGCTCGCTCGGTGGCCTCTCCAGCCGTCGGCCTCGCGCGCGGTCCTGCGGCCCGGGCGGCGTAACCCTATCCGGACCGCTCCCCCTGATCACGCAATCGACTCCTCAACAGCGAGCGCCCTCAGCCGGGCCAGTGCCCGATGCTGCGCTACCCTTACCGCCCCCGCTGACATGCCAAGTACATTACCGGTCTGTTCTGCGGAAAGGCCTGCAACTACCCGGAGCGTTAGTAATTCGCGCTGATGATCGGGGAGCCTGGAAAGCAACGCACGGGCACGTTCGGCCTCAATGCCCGCGACCACGGCTTCTTCCGGTCCCGGCCGGTCATCAGGCCCATCAGGCAGATCGTCGGTGGGCACTGCGAGCCGCACCGAGCTTCGCAGCGCGTCGGCCACCTTGTGTGCGGCGATACCGAAGACAAAAGAGGCGAAAGGCCGCCCCATGTCACGGTATCTGGGCAGCGCCGAGAAAACCGCTATGCACACTTCCTGCGCCACGTCGTCGGCGACGTGGTAGTGACCGGTAACCCGGCCGAGACGCGCCCGGCAGTATCGGACGATCATCGGCCGCACGTGCTCTATGAGCGATTCGATCGCATCGGGATGGCCTTGCACGGCAAGGTCAGTCAGATTGCGTAGCTCGATTTCGCTTGTCTGCGCCGAAAAATCCGGCCCTTCCCCCTGAGCCCCGTCAACCAGCGACGGGGCTATGCATCCCTCCGTCACATAAGCATGATGCCCGCCGGGCGGCCGGCTATTGCCACCGCCCCCCGCAACGGAATGGTCACAGTGCCGCTTCGCGGGCCCACAGTTCGCATTTTGTGACCAAATCGCTACCAAGCGTGTCCGCACATTATCGCTCCGAAGGGGCGAAAGCCATAAATGAGCCTATCCGCTTGGCAAGCAATGTCTCACGCGACGGTCAGCCCATTGACTGGGACACCCTGCCGACATCGAGCGGGAATGCGCAAACGGTCCTGGCCCGCCGCCCAGGGCGGGCCAGGACCGTCGTTCGCCGCAGCGGCGCGCTGAGCGTGATCAGTGCATGTGGCCGCCCGGACCATGGCTGTGGCCGTGGCCAGCCGCGGCGCCGTTCCTTTCTTCCTCAGGCTTCTCCACGATCAGCACCTCGGTCGTGAGCAGCATGCCAGCGATCGACGCCGCGTTTTCCACGGCCGAGCGGGTTACCTTGACGGGGTCGATGACGCCTTGGGCCATCAAGTTCCCGAACTCACCCGTCGCGGCGTTGAAGCCGTTGCCCGGACTCAACTCGGCAATCTTGGCGACCGCCACATAGCCCTCGTACCCGGCGTTCTGCGCGATCCAGCGAGTCGGTTCGTTGAGCGCGTACCGCACCACATCCACGCCGAGCGCCTCGTCACCGGTCTTCCCAAGGTCGCCGAGGCCCACCCCGACGTGTATCAGGGCGCTACCGCCACCGGCGATGATGCCCTCCTCGATGGCCGCGCGCGTGGCGGAAATGGCGTCTTCGAGCCGGTGCTTCTTTTCCTTCAGCTCGACCTCGGTCGCGGCACCCGCGCGGACCACGCAGACGCCGCCCGAGAGCTTGGCGAGCCGCTCTTGCAGCTTCTCGCGGTCCCAGTCCGAATCGGTGTCTTCTATCTCATTGCGGATCTGGCGAATCCGGTCCTGCACGGCCGCGGAGTCGCCGTGTCCATCCACGATCGTGGTCGTGTCCTTATCGACGACGATCCTTCGGGCCTCGCCTAGCGTGTCGAGATCGATGGTGTCGAGCTTGAGACCGAGCTCCTCGCTGACGACTTGGCCGCCGGTCAGAACCGCCATGTCGCCGAGCATCGCCTTTCGCCGGTCGCCAAAACCAGGCGCCTTCACCGCGACGACCTGAAGCAGGCCACGGATCTTGTTCACGACGAGCGTGGAAAGGGCCTCGCCATCGACATCCTCAGCGATGACTACCAGCGGCTTTTTGGTCTGCGCGACCTTCTCGAGCAGCGGGAGGAACTCCGTCATCGAGGAGATCTTCGCCGCATGGATGAGAACATAGGCGTCTTCGAGGACGGTCTCCATGCGCTCGGGGTCGGTCACGAAGTATGGCGAGACATAGCCCTTGTCGAACTGGAGTCCTTCGGTGAACTCCAGCTCCAGGCCCATGGTCGTCGCTTCCTCGACGGTGATCACGCCGTCCTTGCCGACCCTGGCGAATGCCTCCGCGATCAGCTCTCCGATCTTGGCGTCCTGCGCCGACACCGTCGCGACGTGCGCGATATCGTCTTGCTCGCCGATGTCGCGCGCAGCCGCGAGCAGCCGCTCGGAAACCATCGCCGCCGCGGCGTCGATGCCGCGCTTAAGCTCCGCCGGGTTCGCACCAGCGGCCACCCGGCGCAGTCCCTGACGGACCATTGCCTGGGCGAGCACCGTGGCCGTGGTGGTGCCGTCGCCTGCCACGTCGTTGGTCTTGGTGGCGACCTCCTTGGCGAGCTGGGCGCCCAGGTTCTCATACGGGTCCTGCAGTTCCACCTCGCGCGCGACGGTGACTCCATCGTTGGTGATGGTGGGAGCGCCCCATTTCTTGTCGATGACCACATTGCGACCGCGTGGCCCGAGCGTCACCTTCACGACGTTCGCGAGACGGTCCACGCCGCGCTCCAAGGCGCGCCTGGCGTCCTCGTCGAACTCCAGAATCTTTGCCATGAAAACCCCAAACTAGGTGTGAGTTCGTATCGTGCGGTGAGCCGGTGGCACCCGACGCACCAATGTGCTTCCTGCCGCCCCGCTGCGCCGGTGGCGTCTCGCGAAACGGGCGTGCTTCCCTGCGCTGCGCGGGCGCGATGGACCACACGTTGCTTGGCGCGAGGCGCCAACCCGGGCCGGCCCGCACATGCGAGCGCCCCGGACACAAACTCCGCGGCCACCTCGAGGGCCAGATGTCAGGCGCCTTCGGCGGTCCGGAGCGAGTCCGGGGCGGCGCCCGTGGCGGGCGCGGAGGCGCCCGCCACGGGCGCCGCCCTCGCGCTGCGGTTACTTGTCGACAATGGCAAGTACGTCGCGGGCCGAGAGCACGAGGTACTCCTCGCCGCTGTACTTAACCTCGGTGCCGCCGTACTTGCTGTACAGCACGACGTCACTGACCTTGACATCAAGAGGAATCCGCTTCGTGCCTGCTTCGTCCCAGCGCCCTGGACCCACCGCGAGGACTTCGCCCTCCTGCGGCTTCTCCTTGGCGGTATCCGGGATCACCAGGCCCGATGCCGTCGTCTGCTCGGCCTCGAGCGGCCGGACCACGATGCGGTCTTCGAGCGGTTTAAGAACTACCTTGGTGGCGGTCGTCACGATCTGACCTCCCCCTCCGGAAGGATGAAGAGATATCTGCTAGATGGCGCGAACAATGGCCGCCTGCCGTCGCGGGTGCCAGACCGGCCTCGTCGCCTTTAGCACTCTACACATGAGAGTGCCAGTTCTGAACAGTATCCGTCGCGCGGTACATCGTCAACACGGACCGCGGGAAGCCGCCGACCGGCCGAGCCACCGATCGGGCCGGGGCGCAGGCCGGCCGAGCCACCGAGACACAGGACACAGCGCGCGCCGCCAACGGGCGCTGTGCCGCCAGCGGGGCGTTGCGGCAGCCGGTGCGATGGCACACTCCCGCACTCTCGGTTAAGTTATGCGACCGTTATAAATGCTCCGAATAAGACCAAATAGCTGGCATATCATATTGTCTCCAGAACGCGACTTAGCGGCTACGGGAGGAAGTGACCCTAGGGGGGTGGGCAATGTTGGAGTGCCCTAAGTGCGGCTCACCGATGCTAACCAAGGACCGCAACGGCATCATGATCGAGGAGTGCGGCGAATGCCGTGGCGTTTACCTGGACCGTGGGGAACTCGAGCTATTGATCGAAGCTGAGAGCCGGTACCTGGCGACACTGCCCGGCCGGGGGGACTCCGACGCGTCCTATCAGGGCAGGCACCGGTATGGCGTCGTGCAGCAGATATTTGGCGAAACAGAAAGCAACGGCCAAGCAAGCAGCAGCGGTGGCCCGAGCATCCAGCTCAGGTGAGATCCGCGCCTCCGCCGGTCAGCGCCGCCGCGGCGGCGCTTGAGTCAGGCGCGGCGGGGTTCGCGGGTGGCCGACCGAGTGGCCAACCGAGCGGTCAGCAAGCCGTCAAACGAGGGGTCACGCGAGGCGTAAAACGAGCGGTCAACGACGCGAGCGCAATTCCGCGCCGCGCTGGTTAACCACTACCGTAGATACCGGCAGCGAGGAATCCGCGCCGAAATCGAGCGCCGAGGCGGGGACGCTGTGCGAGGCGAGTTCCGCGCCGAGCGCGGCGACCATGGCGCCGTTGTCGGTACACAGGCTCGGCCGCGGCACACGCAACACGATGCGAGCCGTTTCGCATCGCTGTTCGGCGAGCGCACGAAGCCGGGAATTGGCGGCCACGCCGCCGCCGATGAGCAGGTGAGACGCGCCGTACGCCGCGCAGGCGTCCACCGCCTTCCTGGTTAGCACGTCGGCGACCGCTTCCTGGAATGACGCGGCGACATCGGTCACCGGCACTGTGAGCCCTGCTGCCGCGCGTGCCTCGACCCAGCGGGCCACCGCCGTTTTCAGCCCGGCGAAGGAGAAGTCATTCGTGCCGTCGCGGTACTTGCCGCGGGGGAACGAGATCGCTTTAGGGTCACCGCCCCGCGCGGCGTCGTCGATCGGCGGGCCGCCGGGGAAGGGCATCCCGAGAAGCCGCGCCACCTTGTCGAACGCCTCGCCGGCCGCGTCGTCAATCGTGGCGCCCAGGGACGCGATTTCGCCGGTGATGTCGGGCACGAACACCAGTGACGAATGCCCGCCTGACACCAGCATCGCAACGCACGGCTGCGGCAGCGGACCGTGCTCAAGCTGGTCAACGGCGATGTGCGCGGCGAGGTGGTTCACCCCGTACAGCGGCTTGCCCAGGGCGAGCGCGTACGCCTTGGCCGCGGCCACGCCGACGAGTAGCGCGCCTGCGAGGCCAGGACCCGCCGTTACCGCGAACGCGTCGACATCGGCGAGCCGCACGCCGGCGAGGCGCAAGGCGCGGTCTACCGAGGGGATCATGGCCTGCAAATGCGCTCGGCTGGCAACCTCGGGTACCACCCCGCCGAACCGCGCGTGCTCGTCCACGCTCGACGCCACGGCGTCGGCAAGCAGCGTGCGGCCACGAACGATGCCGACACCGGTCTCGTCACACGAGGTCTCGATGCCGAGCACGAGCGGCGCCGTCACCGTCCCCGCGCCTCCTCCCAACTCGGCGGAATCCGCAGGTGCATCACGATGGCGTCGGTGCCCGACGGCCGGTAGTAACCGCGGCGGACGCCGATATCGGTGAACCCGGTGCGCAGGTACAGTCCATGAGCCCGGTCATTGTCGGCGCGCACGTCGAGGAACACATCATGGCACCCCCGCGCGGAAGCCACTGAGAGCAGGTCGCGGAGCAGCGCCTTCCCGATGCCGTGGCCCTGGCGGTCGGCCCGCACCGCGATCGTCTGCACGTCCGCCTGGTCCCGGATCGCGCTCAGGCCCGCATACCCTGCGATGATTCCATCGGCCTCGGCCACGATGTAGTAGCGAGTCCTCGGCCGCGCTAGCTCGCTCGCGAATACCCGGTCTGTCCACGCATCGTCGGGAAAAACCTGCCGTTCGATGGTGAGGACTTCGGGCAGGTCGCTGTCGTTGAACGGGCGGATCCGGACGCTCATCGCGGCGTGACCGCCTTGACAGGGCCCGGCGCGCGCGCGTCTGGAAGGCGGAGGTAGAGGGGATGCGGCGGGGGCAACGGCGCGCCTTGTGCGAGCCGGTGCGCGATGAGCCCGGTGAGCGCGGCCGCCGTCGGGTACCGCGGCTCAAGCAGGCCGCCGAACGCCTCCGGGTAGAGCCACGCGCCCTGCCCTGCGGCCTGCCTCCCGCGAGGCAGTTCGGACGGCCTGTTCACGGCGGGCGCCGACAACCGCGTGCCATCAGCCGCGTACTCGGCCCAGTAGACCTCCTTGCGTCGCGCATCGGTTGCCACCAGGAAGTGGCCGCTCGGCGCGGTGGCCGGCGGACCGTTACCTGGGCTGTGGACCGCCGCGTGCGCGATGACATCGAGGGTGCACACACCGTGGACAGGCACGCGCAGCGCGGCGCCGAGCGCGCGCGCCGTGATCAGGCCGACGCGCAGCCCGGTGTAGGGGCCCGGCCCGATCCCGGCCGCCACGGCAGTCACCGCCGCCATCGCGAAGCCCGCCTCCGCGAGCACCGCGGCGATGGACGGCACAAGCACCTCACCGTGACGACGGGCGTCGATTGTGGCCGTCTCGGCGAGGACCCGGTCACCGTCGTGCAACGCCACGGTGACCGCCGCGGTGGCTGTGTCAAACCCAAGTAGCAGCACGAGTGTCCAGCTTAGAGCCTGTTCGGCACGCCGCGGTCTGGCCGATCACGCTTGGCTCAGTGGAGCCTGCTCAGCGCTGCGCGGGCGGCTGCCTGCGCCCCCGTGCGGAGCACGCCAACCGGGTCCGGGCCGTAGCTTCCACCCGTGCGGGCCTCGAAAATGACGGTGACCAGCACGTTGCGGTCGCGGACCAGCAGCGTTTCCATGTCCAGGCGGGGGCCGCGGTGGTAGTGCTGGTCGGCGAGAAATGCCTCCTGGCCGAGTCGGCTGACCTCGCTCACGTTGGCCTTTGGCTGTTTGGACTGCCGTGCGGGAAACTGCTTCGCGAGACGCGCTGCGACGAATGCGTCCCGCGCGGCCTGGGTGGCGCTGCCGTTCCCACTGGCCAGCCCGCTCGGCCCGTACGCCTGAAGCACAACCTCCATGAACCGGTACCGGTGCGGATCGTCGACTGTCCACGAGCACTGGCTCGCTGCCTTGCCTTGCAGCGGTTGCGCGGCCGCGGGCTTCGACCGGCCCGGCATGTACCGATCAAGCACGGCCGCGCTCACGGCACCGCAGGCGGACGGCACCTGCTGGACCTCGCCTGGCATGAAGGTGGTGACCAGAGCGCCGGGGATAGCGCCGCCGTCTGGTTGGCTCCCGCCCCGCACAAGCGCGGCAATCACGACCGCGGCGCCGACGACGGCCAGCCCAATCGCCGGCCAGAACAACCGAGAGCGCCGGTCACGCCAGGCGCCGCGGCCGATCCGCCGCCGTGGGCGTGCCGCGACATCGTCGTCGTAGCTGAGATCCGGCGCGTCGCCGTACCCGGGATCAGGTGTGTCCGCATATCCAGGATCCGGCGCATCGCGGTTGGCGGGTTCCGGCGGCTCGCCGTAACGAGGATCCGGCGGCTCGCCGTAACGAGGATCCAGCTGCTCGCCGTAACGAGGATCCAGCGGCTCGCCGTAACGAGGATCCGGCCTGCTGGTGAACCCGGAACCTGGCTGAGCGCGCCCATGCGCTGGAGCTGACCTCGGGGGAGGGAACCCCTGCTGGGCCACGGCGCGCCTCCGGGGGGAAGGGATCGGACCGTGCGCGACGGTACGGGAACAGACGGCGAGAGCTGACCAGGACTATAGAGCCTCAGCGCGGGCGGTTTCGACAGGCACGCGAAAGTTACCTACGACAGATTGACGAAAAGGGCATCAACGCACTAAAGCGGACGACTTTCCTGACTGCGGGCGCGCCACGCGCAGCGGGCGCGCCACGCGCAGCGGCGCGTCAGGCGAAGCCGCGCGTCAGGCGCACCCCCAGCGGTCGCCGACTCCGACGAGCCGCACGGTGCGGGTTTCATCAGCGTCGCGGGCGCGGGCAATGCTGATCTCCAGACGGTCGTCGGCGAGCCGGTCAACCATGCCCCCGCCCCACTCCACAACGGTGACGGCCAGGTCGAGATCGGCGTCGAGGTCCAGGTCATCGACCTCGGCCGGGTGGTTGAGCCGGTAGGCGTCGACATGCACGAGCGCGGGCCCTGATCCCTGCGGCGGGTGTACGCGGGCGATGACGAACGTGGGCGAGGTGACGGGACCGCGCACCTGGAGCCCATCGCCGATGCCCTGGGCAAGGGTGGTCTTGCCTGCGCCAAGCGCTCCGGTGAGCACCACCAGGTCGCCAGCCCGCAGATGACCGGCGAGACCGCGGCCGAATGCGCGCATCTCGCCGGAGGTGCGCACCGTGATCTCTTTAGCTTCGCCGAACGTCCCTGACACGTATGGATCTCCTCGATCGTCCCGCCGGCCGGAGCTTACGCGGAGCGCTGCCGGGACGACGCGGAGCGTCGTCCCCGCGGCCTCATCGTGGCCCGGTCGATCAGGCGGCGAAGCTGATCCGTGACGAGGTCCGGCCGCTCCAGCATGATCACATGTCCCGCCCCAGGGTCCAAGACGAGTTCCGCGCCAGGCACCGCGACGACGATCTCCTCGCTTCGCTGCCACGGGGTGAGACGGTCCTTTCCGCCTGCGATCACCACGGTCGGCACGTTCGCGAGCGTCGGCAGGCACACCGACTTGTCGTGGATGAGCAGCGAAGAGAAGAACTCAGAGACGACCTCGATCGGCGTGGCGCGGATCATCTGCTCAAGGAAGTCAGTGATCGTCGGGCTCGTGTTCGGGTCGCCGAACGCGATGTGCCTGGTGCCGAGAAATGCCAGGTCGCCACCGGCACGGCGGGCGCGCTCGACGACGGAAGCGCGGCGGCCCTTTCCCGCACCCCGCATCGCCCGTGGCGCCACGCGGCGCGCCATGGCGCCAAGCGGACCCGGCAGCCCGAGCGTCATGTCGGACAGGCCGCTCGCGGAGGTCGCGACAAGCGCGACGCCCACCACCTTGGCGCCGAACAGTTCAGGCCGCTGGTCGGCTAGCGCCATGATCGTCATGCCGCCCATGGAATGGCCGACAAGCACGACGCGCGTGCGCCCTGGAGCGACCGCTCTGATGACGGCGTGCAGGTCGTGGCCGAGCTGGTCGATATTCTCCCTGGCCCGCTGCGACCTGCCGGACCGCCCGTGGCTGCGCTGGTCCCAGAAGACCAGCCGGCACCCGCTGCCTGGCGCGCCGAGATCGCGGCGCTGGTAGTGCCACGAGTCTTGGTTGAGCGTGTATCCATGGCTGAAGACGACCGTGACCGGCGCGTCGTCCGGCCCATCGATCTCGGTGTGCAGCGCCACGCCGTCGTCAGCGAGCACGGTCAGCTCCCGGCCGCGAAGCTGGCCGAGCGGCTCGGCCGCGGCTGGATCCGGGCGCAGCCGGATTCGGCCCACCGCCACCTTTTCCGCCGCGACCGCGGCGCCGACCGCCGCCGCCGCCGTCACCCCCGCGGCGATGCTGGTTACCTCAGTGAACCGCCGCCACCGCACCATTGCACTCTCCTTGGTAACGCGCGTGCGACCATGTTACTCAAGAGTAGACCCGCGGCACGCGGTTGCCGATTCTCGTGACGATGTCATACGAAATGGTGCCGAGCGTGTCCGCCCACTCCTGCGCGGTTGGCTCTCCCGCGTCACCTGGGCCGAACAGGATGACTTCGTCGCCTGCCGACGCCATCTCCTGGCCGAAGTCGACCACGAACTGATCCATGCACACGGTGCCGGCGACCGCCCGCCGGCGCCCCCGCGCATGGACGAGGGCGTGGCCAGCCGCGCCGCGCGGCATCCCATCGGCATAGCCGAACGGGACCAGGCCGAGCAACGCCTCGGCGGTCGTCACATGCCGGTGACCGTAGGACACCCCGGTGCCCCGTGGGACCCGCTTTACCTGGGCCAGCCTGGTGCGCAGCGTCATCGCCGGCCTGAAGTCCGGCGGTGCGCCGCCCGGCAGGGTGGAAAGCCCGTAGACGGCGCCACCGGGCCTGATCAGGTCGAACCTGGCCTCAGGCAGGGTCAGTGCCGCCGCCGTGTTGGCAATGTGGCGCACCTCGGGCCGTGCGCCCGCCTTCTCGGCCTGGTCAATGGCCTCGGTGAAGGCGCCGAGCTGGCGGCGAATCGACGGGTGACCCGGCTGGTCGGCGCAGGCGAAGTGCGACCAGACTCCGGTGAGCTTGACATGGCCGTCGGCCTCAGCGGAAAGTGCGGCATCCAGCACGGACTGCCAGTCTCTTGCTGGCGCCCCACCACGGGACAGGCCGGTGTCCACCTTCAGGTGCAGCCTGGCCGGCCTGCCCGCCCGCCGAGCCGCGGCGGCGATCTCACCCACCAGGCCGCTGCTGCCCGCGGCCACGTCGACGCCAGCCCTGATGAGCTCGTCGTACGGTTCGCCGGGTATGGCCATCATGGTGAGCACCGCAGCGTTGATCCCGGCGCTGCGCAGCGCAAGCGCCTCCGCCGCCTGCGCCACTGCCAGCCAGTCTGCTCCCGCTTCCAGCGCGGCGCGGGCGCACGGCACCATGCCGTGCCCGTAACCGTCGGCTTTGACCACGGCCATCAGCAGCGCGCTCGCGGCCCTTTCCCGCAGCAACGCGACATTGTGACTGATCGCGGCGAGATCGACGACAGCCTGCGCGGGCGCCCGCATGATCCGGCTAACCCCGCAGCCGGCCAAGGTCATGAGGGGCGCCTGACATGCCAGCCCTTCCATCCATGGGGACTGGCCAACCCAAACTCATCCCGAACGGCTGCGCGGGGCGAGCCAGCCCAGTCACCGGTGCCTCGGCCTTGCCCGAATCTCGATGCGGCCCTTGTAGGCGAAGCCTCGCACATGAAGCAGCGGAGCGCCGGGCGGAACATCATCGTGCTGGTCATCGTCGGGCGAGTCGCGCGACACCCCGAATCCGCCGGTCACCACCCGAACGCCTGGCGGCACGACGATCTCGACGTCTGATTTGTAGGCGAGCGCGCGGACGGTAGTTTGCGGCCCGGAGAGCTCCGCCGCGCGAAGATCAAGCTGCGAGCCACCCTTGTAGGCGACCGTGGTCATCAGCTGCGGAACTCGCCAGCGCCCGCCGCGCCGCACCCAACCCTTGTACGCGACGGCGAACCGGCTGTCGGCCGGCCAGTCCGCCGATGTCGTGACCTGCCTGCCCGGGCCGGGCGCGGGCAGATCACCGAGCAGCACGTCCAGGTCCGCCCGGTTCCGCGCGTGCAGCGCCGCGTGCATGCGCTCGTCGAACTCCTCGTCGCCGAGCCTGCCCTCGGCGAACGCGTCCTGAAGCCGGCGCACAACGTCATCCCGCTCCCGGTCCGAGGCCCGGATCAGCTGACCGGACGCCGGAATCTGGCTCGGGTCCGTGCTTCCTGCGCCACCCTGAGACCGTGGCTCCATTCGAGCTCTCCCTTCCATCGGTGAGCGATCAGGCCACCGACATGCCACTCACGCCAAGTCGAGACACATCTTAACTTGTCGGCGCTCAAGCCCGGTTCGAGCCGGTCACCTTATGCGTCCGCGAGGGCTGGGCTGACCGCCTCGCGCAGGCCCGCGAGGTCGATCGCCCAAACCCGGTTCGAGCCGGTCACCTTATACGTCCGCGAGGGCTAGGCTGACCGCCTCGCGCAGGCCCGCGAGGTCGATGTCCCCGGGTGCCCGCTGCCAGCCCTCACCGGCCGCCACGTACCCGTCGAGCGCCCAGCAGACCGCATCGAGGGCCGCGGCGAGCGGCCCGACGGCCCGCTCGCCGACCGCGATCTCCTGGCGCCGCGCCGCGCGGAAAATCCGCTCAAAGTCCTCCGCCGCGAGCCGACCATCCGCGACGTGCCGCATCGCGGACAACTGGCTGCCGACACCGCTGCCAGGCGGCACGTCAGCCGCCCGCCGCCAAGCAAGCCATGCTGGCCGCCAAGGGCGCCCGGACAGCGCACAGCCGTAGTAGGCGGCCGCCTCCACCGGCCGCGCTGATGACCCGAGGGCCGTCAGAGCGAAATCGGCGAAGCTCGACCGCGCCCTGCGCACGTCCGAGCCGACGACGGCCTCGACAAACTGTCGAGGACCTGCGGCGACGGCGAAACCTGCGGACGTGGCGAGCAGCGCGGCGGATAGGTCCGGAAGAGCGACCAGCGTCTCCGCCGCGCTGAGCGCCTGCACCGCGGCGTGGATCGCACTGCCGCCGGCCTCGGCGGAGGCGGCCATCTCCGACGCGCGGGACGGCGCGATGGGGCAGGCAAGGATGTGCCGCTCACCGCGCGACTGGACGGCGGCGGCCAGGCGTCCGGCGACCACGGGCGCGACCCCGCTGGCTGCGGGGAATGGCACGGCGTCCCTGCCCCCGGTCAGCCAGCCGGCGCCGAACAGGTGCGGGGCGTCGAGCAGCCGCGCGGCGATCTCACCGGCTCGCAAGCCGCCCATACCCGCACCTCTGACCGGCCGTGAGCCGCTTGTCCGCGCCGGAGTCTCGATCAGCTTTCACAGCTTTAACTCCGTAATTAGGCGAAATAGCTGCTCCTCTGTGAGCACTGCGCAACCGGCGAACTCGCCGGCGGGGGTAAAGAAAACGGCGCCGCCTGTCGCGCGGTCGACTACCGCCCGCGCTGGATGATTGCGGAACGTCACCGCATCCAATCTAGCCGAACCAGCCGCCTCCGCGATTCCACGCAGCACCTCGGTCAGCCGAGTCGTCAACTCGGCGGGGTTTGCGGCCTCCGCGCTCGCCGCGGTTGGTTCGACGCCAAATTCGGGAGCGTGGCCGAGCCAGCGGCGCACCCGTTCGGGCGGGAGCAGCCAGCCGCTTCGGTCAAGTGCGCTGCCGGCACCGGCGTGGCGCGGTGCTTGTTGCACCGCGTCAGCAGGGCCGGGGGACGCCGCAAGCGGTCCAGGCCCCGACAGCGCCGGCTGCCCGGAAGGAAGCCGTCGGTAGGGCCGAGCGACTGGCGCGCCTGCCAGCAGCCGCCCGGTGCCCGGTGGCAACAGCTCACCGGTGAGCCGGAGCACGCCAAGGGTGAAGTGGCCAGGCGCGGGCACGGCCGCGAGGCTGCGAGGGAGCCGGCCGGGCCGACCGGGACCACGGCGGCTGCCGAGTGGCACCGGGGCGGCCCACCCGGAAGCAAGAAGGACAAGTACCCCGACCCCGGCAGCCAATATCAGCACTTGACCGACCAGGATGAACTGGCTGAACCAGGCGTGCAGCGCAGGAACCGTGCCCAGCAGGTCGGCCGGGCGCAGTCCAGATGTGGGCAGAATGTGACGCTCGCCGCCGTGATCGTGACCCGCCCAATGCCACATGGCGAGGGCCGCGCACACCGCGGGACCGCCCACAGCGAGCACGGCGGCCAGCCGCTGCCATGCGGTCCAGAGTCCCTCACGGCGCGGGACGTCCCGTCTGGTTCGCCCGCCCGCTCGCGCCTCCCGCATCGCAAGTTCGCGCCGCTGCCTGGTGAATGCGAGCGACGCCGCGAACACCCCGCGTGGCCGCCGCCGCGGCCGAAGCGCGACAAGCAGGAATGCGGCCTCATGCCCCGCGGCGACCAGCGCGTCGGATATCGCGACGCGCACTCGCGCGAGCCATCGGACCCATCGGCCGGTCGCCGTCCGAGCAGACCAACTCAGCCTGGTGCGGATCTCCGATCCCCGAGCGGCCCGCGCCAAAGAGGCCCAAAGCGGCACTCCCGGCAACGGCGGCACCAGGTCAGCGACGCGGCGCTCGGCGGAGAAATCCACTGCTACCGCGGTCACAAGCAGCGCGACAAGCAGCCAGCGGCTGGCGTGGCCGTTCCCTACGGCTGAGTGCAGTCCTGAGATCCAGCTGGGCACGGCCGCGCCGCTCGCGGCGGCGTCATAGTGGTAGTGATCGAGCACCGCAAGCCCGAACAGGGCGGGTGGAATAACCCAGGCAAGCCAGCGCCACCAGGGCCGCCGTGCAGTCGGCGGGTCGGCGCCGGCCGACCACGCAGCGAGCGCAAGCCCGATGCTCGCCCCGGCGAGGCCGGTGGTGACCGCGTGACCGGGGAACCGGACCATTCCGGCGTCGCTCCAGCCCGGCAGCAGCGCGGTGAGGTGCCAGCCCGCTCCAGGCGCCGCGAGCGCGGTCGCGGTGTTCTCCGCCAGTGCGAATCCGGCGCCAGACGCTACGCCGAGAAGCAGGTAGTCAACTGTCGCGAGGCGGGCGAACCGGTTCCTGGCCGCGAGCCAAAACAAAGCAAGCGGAACGAGCTTGACAGCCTCCTCGGCCGGGCTCGCGAGCGGCCGCCAGGCAACCAGCGTGCCGGCGCCCACAGCGAGCCGCGCCGCGGCCACAAATGCGATCGCGGACACAGCGCCAAAGGCGGTCATCCGCAGGCAAGCTGCCCAGCTCAACGTGTGTGTACGGGCGAGCGCGAAGACCTGCAGCAGCAGCCAGAGCGCCCCGCACAGCGCGGGAAACACGTGGCTGGCGCGCGGCGCTGACAGCACAGTGATCACAATGGCGCCGACCGCTGCCCAACCGGCCGCCGCCCTGCCCACGCGCAAACCTGCGGTCAGGATCGGCCGCTGCCTGACGGTTGCCGCAAGGACAGACAGCCGTTCGGCACCGTCTGGGCGCAGGGTGCGGCGGGGGGCGTGCCGGCTCGACGAGCCGCTGCCGTAACGCCCTGCCACGAGGCGCAAACGCTGATCGCCAGTTTCCCGCGCCCAGACGGTGAACCGCTGGCGGGAGACGACCACATCGGGCCCGCCAAGCGCGGCCACAAAGACCGGCGGGCCCGCGCCGACTGCGTAGCCGGCCGCGCTGACCAGGACGGCGGCGGATCCATCGGGCAGGCAGACGAGGAAGTCGTCCGGCTGGCCCCAGCGGGTGGCAAGCTCGACAAGCGCCTGCGAGCTGACCGGAAGCACGCTGACCCTGTCGTACATGAACGCGGCCCTGGTCCGGCAGACGAGCAGACGCTTGGCGCCCATCTCGGTGGCAGCTCCCGCTATGGCGGCAGCGAGATCGGCAATGGCACCTGGGTCCACGGCGAGGGGCACAGCCCGCTTCGGCCAAACGCCGCGGACGAGCCAATCCCGGCGAAACTCGCCATCGCCCTCGCACACCCGGAGCACCAGGTCACGGGCGAGCATTTCCGCAGCCTTCATAAGCTCCTGACGGTCGGTGCCTCCTCCGGTTATATGTCCAATTTCCCGGCCATTGGTAACCCGCGGGCAGCATCCGGTTTCATGGCGTGCGCCTTCATTGATGCCACAGGGGCGGCAAGCCCATCACCTGCCACTGCCGCCTCAGCCATTTGTGCCGCACGCCTGGGCACCGCTGGCGGAGCTGACGATGGGTGTGGGCGTTGGTGTCGAGGCCCCGGCAGTGTTGCCGCGTGAGGCGTTAGCCGTTGCTACGGGCGTCATCAGCGGTGACGCGGGGCGTACATGATGACAGCCACTCCGAGCAGGCAAATCAGGGCGCCGATCAGGTCATAGCGATCCGGCCGGTACCGGTCGGCGATCACCCCCCAGGCGAGCGAACCGGCCACGAAAACCCCGCCGTAGGCGGCAAGGACACGGCCGAAGTGCGAATCGGGCTGAAATGTCGCGACAAAGCCGTACGCGCCGAGCGCGAGCATCCCCGCGCCGACCCAGCCGAGGCCCCGGTGATCCCGCACACCTCGCCAGACCAGCCACGCGCCACCGATCTCTGCCAGGGCGGCGATGAGGAACAACCCGAACGACCGCAGCACCGTCATGGCGCTGCCCCACGCAACCCCCCGCCCCCACCGGGCACGACGGCTAGCCGCGCGCGCCGGCCTCCGAGCGGCGGCTGGTCGTCGGTCGAGGTAGCAACGCGGAACGCCTCCTGTAGAGCCTCCACGACGTCGCTGGCCCCGATGGGTCCGCCGTCGGCGGCCAGCCGCGCAGCCAGGCCATGGAGATGCGCCGCAGCGGCGGCGGCCAACGGCAGGTCCATGCCCTGCGCAAGCAGCGCTCCGGCCAGCCCGGAGTAGACATCTCCTGTGCCCGCTGTGGCCAGCCATCCCGTCTTCATCGTGTTCACCCAGGCCGGCCCGGCAGGTTCGGTGATCACTGTGGTGGAGCCTTTCAGCAGCACGGTGACGCCAAGCTGTGCCGCCGCCCTGCGCGCGTGTGCGAGGCGCCGCGCTTCCACGTCAGCTCGTTCCACGCCGAGCAGCCGGGCAAGCTCGCCCGCATGCGGCGTGAGCAGGGTCGGCGCGGCGCGGTCCAGCAACGAGGGGTCGGCCGCCAGCAAGGTAAGCCCATCGGCGTCGACGAGCACAGGCACGCCGGTGGCGAGCACCGCTGCGAGCAGCCGGGCGGAGGCATCGCCGATTCCCATGCCCGGCCCGGCTACCCACGCCTGCACCCGGCCCACGGCGCCGATCGCCTCAGCGGCGGCGGCGAGATCGGCCGGCGGCGCTCCGACCGTCACCACCGCCTCCGGCCACCGCTGCCGCACAAGGCCAGCGACGCCAGGCGACGGCGCGAGGTAGCGCACCATCCCGGCGCCTCCGCGCACGGCGCCGCCGACGGAAAGCACGGCGGCGCCGGTGAAGCGGTCACTGCCGGCCAGAACGCCGACCACCCCGCGGCGGTACTTGTCCGATTCGGCCGAGGGGTGCGGCAGTGTCGCCGCCAGATCCCGTGACTGCAGCGCGGCCACGTCGGGCGCGGCGAGATCTGCCTCCAGGCCGATGTCCACTAGCTCCACGACCCCGGCATGCGACGCACCGGGATCAATGAGCAGGCCAGGCTTGTACGCGCCGAAAGTGACGGTGACATCCGCGCGGACGGCTGGCCCGTCCACCGCTCCCGTGTCGGCATCGATGCCGCTCGGCAGGTCGACGGCGACGACCGTGCCCCTGCCGCGCGCGGCCCCCTCGGCCAGCCCAGCCTGCGGCTCACGCAGGCCGCCGCGACCGCCGATGCCGAGCATCCCGTCGATGATCAGGTCGGCGGCTTGGATGAGGTCCGCCACGGCCGGATCTGCTACGGGCACGAGCCGCCCGCCGGCCTCGCGCAACGCCGCGGCACCGCGCTCGTGAACGCGTGACCCGGCGAGCACTGCGTCGGTCCGTGCGCCACGCCGCGTGAGCCGTTCGGCGGCATACAAGGCGTCACCGCCGTTGTCGCCGCTTCCGGCCAGCACCACCACCCTGGCCCCGTACACCCGCCCGAGCACGCGCGCGCAGGTGGCGGCGAGCCCGGCTGCCGCACGTTGCATCAGCGCGCCATCCGGCAGGCGCGCCATCAACGCACGCTCGGCCGCGCGGACGTCGGCGACCCGATGCGCGTGTCTCACGTTGCGCCTCCGTGCTGCTGGGGCAGCCCGTCAGCCTAGCGCGTCGCGAACCGCCTCCGCGAGCCGCGCGGCCACGCGCTGCGCCTGCCTCTCGTCCGTCGCTTCGACCATCACCCGCACAGCGGGTTCGGTGCCGCTCGGCCGGATCAGCACCCTGCCGCTGTCGGCGAGCTCGGCCTCGGCCCCCTTCACCGCGTCCGCGAGCTCAGCTGACGCGCTCACACGGGACTTGTCCACGCCCGCCACGTTGATCAGCACCTGCGGGAACCTTTGCATCGACTTGGCAAGCTCGCCGAGCGCCAAGCCGCGCCGTGCCGCGGCGGCGAGCACGTGCAGCCCTGTCAGCAGGCCATCGCCGGTTGTCGCGTGCTCCAGCATGATGATGTGCCCCGACTGCTCGCCGCCGAGGATGTAGCCACCGCCCTTCATGGCCTCCAGGACGTAGCGGTCGCCGACCGCCGTCTCCACGACCGTGATGCCCGCGTCCCGCATCGCGCGGCGGAACCCAAGATTGCTCATCACGGTTGCCACGACCGTGTCACCGGCCAGCCGCTGCGCTTCCTTCAGCTCGAGCGCGAGAATCGCGAGGATCTGGTCACCATCCACGACCTGCCCGTCAGCGCTGACCGCCAGACACCTGTCGGCGTCACCGTCGTAGGCGAGGCCAGCATCCGCGCCGTCGGATGCCACCGCCGCGATGAGCGCGTCCAGATGGGTGGATCCGCACCCTTCGTTGATGTTCAGGCCGTCGGGCTCGGCGCCGATCACCGTCACCTCAGCGCCAGCGCGGCGCAGCATCAGCGGCGCGACGCGGTGCGCGGCGCCATGCGCGCAATCCACGACGATCCGCAGTCCCGCCAGCGGACGCGCGCCGACCTCGCCGCCGTCGCAGCGCAAGGTGGAGAGCAGATGCTCCAGATAGCGCTCCACCGCATCGGGCGCGTCACGGACCCGGCCGAACCCCGCAGGAGGCGGCGCGCCAGCCGCCGCGCCGTCAAGCCGGGCCTCGATCGCGTCCTCGACCGGGTCGGGAAGCTTGAACCCACCGCGGGAGAAGAACTTAATCCCGTTGTCTGGCGCCGGATTGTGGCTCGCCGAGAGCATGACACCGACATGCGCACCAAGCGCCCCGGTCAGGTATGCGACGGCAGGAGTTGGCGTGATGCCGAGCCGCAGAACATCCACTCCCTGGCCGGCGAGGCCGGCGACGACGGCGGCTTCGAGGAATTCTCCCGAGTCGCGCGGGTCGCGGCCGACCACGGCGGTGGGCCGCCGGCCGACTCTGATCGCGTCGGCGAACTCGCCCGCGTCGCCGAGCACCGAGGCGGCCGCCGACGCCAGGCGCGTGGCCAGCAGCGCCGTGAGATCACGGCCCGCGACGCCGCGAACACCGTCAGTACCGAAGAGGTGACCCATCCAACAACGCTCCATGATGGCGCTGGCTGTGGCTTTCGCCGCTCAGCGCTTGGAGTATTGCGGCGCCTTACGGGCCTTCTTCAGGCCGTACTTCTTTCGCTCCTTGACGCGGGCATCGCGGGTCAAAAAGCCGACCTTCTTGAGCGCAGGGCGGTTCTCCGGGTCGACTTCGATCAGCGCGCGGGCGATGCCCAGACGCAGCGCACCGGCCTGCCCAGTGACACCGCCGCCCGTGATGCGGGCGACCACGTCGAACTGGCTGTCTGCACCGAGCGTGACGAACGGCTCCTTGATGAGCTGCTGGTGGACCTTGTTCGGGAAGTACTCGCCGAGTGCTCGCCCGTTGATCCGCCACTGCCCGGATCCAGGGACGAGCCGGACCCGCGCGATCGCCTCCTTGCGGCGGCCGGTGGCACCGCCGTGCCCGGTCTGCACGTGCCTGCCCGCGGCCCCGGCGGACGAAGGTGTCTGCGTCATGTACTCCGATCCGTGCTCCGCCGAGTAACCGGCGTCGTCGGGGGCCCCGCCGGAGTCTGCGGCGGATACGTCGGTGCTCACCTCGGCGTCCTCGTTAGATGTCTCGGTACCGGTGCGCTGGGCCACGATGTATCCCTCATGCTTTCGTTTGGCGCTCAACTGTGCGCTCTATTGGGGTGTTCAGCTCTGCGTTCAGCTGGGCGCTTTGGTGAAAGGCGCGTCTACTGTGCGATCTGCGTGAACTCGTACTGGACTGGCCGCTGCGCCTGGTGCGGATGGCCGGGGCCCGCATAGACCTTCAGCTTGCGGTGCATCTTCCTGCCCAGCGAGTTCTTCGGCAGCATGCCCTTGACCGCCTTCTCCACCACCTTCTCCGGGTGCCGGGCGAGCAGGTCACGGTAGGCGACAGAACGGAGCCCGCCTGGATACCCCGAATGCCGGTAGGCGCGCTTGCGCTCAAGCTTGTTGCCGCTGAGCGCGACCTTCTCCGCGTTGACAACGATGACAAAGTCACCGGTGTCTATGTGCGGCGCGTAGATGGGCTTGTGTTTTCCACGCAACAGCGTCGCAACGTGACTCGCCAGGCGCCCGAGTACGACGTCGGAGGCGTCAACCACGTGCCACTGTGGCTGGATGTCCTTCGCCTTCGGGGTGAATGTGCGCACGGTCATAAGCCTTCGTGTGTAGTTCCTGATCTGTTTGCGGTCCCTGCCCGGTTGTACCGGGTTCGTACGGCCGCGCTAGGCGAGCGGGCCGGCCGGACCCCGACGGCCAGAAGACGTCTTCCGGCAGACATACGCCACCGCCGCGGCGGGTGCGCGGACGCCAATGCACAATACCGGCCGCTGTCAGTGCGGGTCAAAGTGAGTCCACCCGCACCCGCTGCCCAGAATATCCGCTGCCGACGGCGGGACATCTTGCGGGACGCTACGCTCCCCCTTATGAGTTACCCGGGCGACAAGGATGCCCGCGTGCCAGAAAGCTGGCCGCGGACACGCTCCGGGTACTGGCCCGCGGGTCTGCCACGGCACCGCGACCCGGCCCGCGGGTTCCCGCCCACACCCGGCACGCCCGACCCAGAGTACCCGTCCATCACCATCCTGGGGCTGAACGGGGGGAGCGGCGAGCGTGCCGACGGCTACCCCGCGCCGCGGCAAACAGACACCCGCACCGGCTTGGATGTGCTGACCGCTGGCTCGCCCAGACCCGGCACGGCAGCCTCGGCCGCGTGGACCTCCGCCTGGGGCGCCGGACCGTGGATGGCGGGATCGGCCGGGGGCTCGTGGGCAACCGACCTCATGAGCGCGGCGGGAAACGGCGTCGCCGATACCGCATCTGGCTCGCCCACGTGGACCGACGGCGAGGACGACCCCACAGAGATCTGGACCCTGCCCCGACACAATGAGCCACCGGAGCAGACGTCGGCTGCGCGATCCGAGTCATCGCACGCTCGGCTGGCAGCCGGGGATCCGGCTGCCGCTGCAGCGGCGGTCCGGTCACCGCGCCGCCGCCGCGGCGCGGTCGACGCGGCGGCCGGCCCAGTGACGGCGCCGATCACGCGGCAACGGGGGCACAGGGAACGGCCCCGTGGCCGGCGCACACGTGTCGTGTTCGTGGCAGCGGTGACCGCGTTCGGTGTTACCGCGCTCGCCGCCAGTGGTGTCTACGCCTTCGTCCGGCACGGCCACTCCTCTGCGCCGGCGGCCGCCCCCGCGCGCACGGCCGCGGCACTGCCATCGCCGAGCCCGTCGGCGCGCCTCGGCAGGTGGCAGCACATCGCCAACCGCGTCGGCGATCCAGTACCGCTGACGCTTGCCGAGCTGTTTCCAGGTCAGGTGACGGCCGGTCCGCGGACGTACCTGCGCACCGCCGAGCGCTCGGGCAGGCGTTGCGGTAAGGCTGTCTTCGGCTCAAGGCTCAAGGCAGCGGTCGCCAACGGCTGCAGCCAGGCCTTGCGGGCGAGCTATCTGTCGGTGAACGGCAAGCGGATGGGTACCATCGGTGTGCTGAACCTGGCGACGTCGACCGCTGCGGCGAGGGTTGGCAAGGTTGTCACGGCACCGCGGCAGTTCGTTCAGCCGCTCCAGGCGGCTCATGGGGCGACCAGAGATTTGGGCCACGGCACCGGAGTGGTCTGGGCCGTGGCGAAGGGACATTATCTGATCTTGATGTGGGCGCAGTATGCGAGCCTGCGAAGCCCAGCCACATCACACGACCGCAAGGTTCTGATGCAGTTCATCAATGATCTCTACCAGAAGAGCGTCAACCAGAGCCTGACCAGGCGAATGGTGACGGGGAGTCCCCTGACACCCTGAGCATCTGAGGTGCGGCACCCGGGGCCCGATCTCATGACCGGCCCCGCGCGCCTCAGGTACAGGAGAATCGATGGATCCAGCAACGGATAAGTGGCCAGAAGCGGCCGAGGGCACGCCGATGGCGGAGACCGGCGAGCCGCAGACTGACCCACGCCAGCCGCGGACCGGCGAGCCGCAGACAGACCCACGCCAGCCATGGCATCCCGACGATGCGGCCGCGATCCGGGGTCCGGCCGACAGAACCGGCGGAGGCGCCCACGGGCACCAGTCCGGCGCGGACACCCAGGCCGGCCTCCACGCCGAACCGCGCCCGGCGGGCGATGACCTGTGGGCGCCGCCGTGGCTGCGGCTTCGTGGTGACGGGGGGCCGGGGCGCGCGGACAATGACGCCGCGGGCGCCTATGGCCGCCGTGGCTTCCGGCCGAGTGATCCCGATGCAGGCATGACCCATGAGCCGCTTGCCGCGCCTGCGGCCGAGCCGCAGGCGCTCATGGACGAACCGCTCGCGCCGCTGCCGCCACTCGGTGGCGCCGCACCGCCGCCTGACCGGCCTTTCCCGCCGCAAGCACCGCCGCCTGAGCGGCCTTTCCCGCCGCAAGCACCGCCGCCTGAGCGGCCTTTCCCGCCGCAAACCAGGCAGCCCGGCGCCGCCACCCCGCCACATGGCAATTTCGCACCACCGGCCCCGCCGCAGGTGCCCGACTCACCAAGCTGGCAGGAGATCCCGTCAGCGCCCGACGGCCCGCTCGCTGAGCCACCGCAGGGTCCGACAGGGCTTGCCGGGCTCTTCCCAGCTGCCGAACCGGAATTCGACGGGTTCGGTCCCGCCGGGCAGGCACCCGTTGACGACACAGGCGGCGTGCCCGTGGCAATGGGACCGCCGGACTACGTTTTTGGCCCGCCACCAGGTGCCGAGGCTCCCGGCGCCGGAGGCCTGGACGACGCGGAAGGCCTGGACGCGGAAGGCCTGGACGCGGAAGGCCTGGACGCGGAAGGCCTGGACGCCGAGCTACCGTCAGCCCAGACGCCCGGCGGTATGGGCGCGACAGATATGGCCGTGGAACCTCCGGGCTCGGAGCTAGGCGGCGCCGGGCGGCCAGACACGCGGATACCAGACACAGGGTTTCCAGGCGCGGAGCTGCCGGGCACGGCGATGCCGGACGTGGGGCGACCCCACAGGTGGGCTATTGATGTGCCGCCGTACCCCGACCCGTGGGGTCCGTCCCGAGCACAGCAGCAGGCGCCTGGGTTCACGGCTGGTTCGCCCCCTGAGGCAGGGACGCCGGGCTTCGCAATGGACCAGCCGACCCCGCCGGCCGACCAAGAAACACCCGGGTTGACCACGGGGCCGCCGCCCTGGCTCGACACACCGCCCACCGACCAAGGCGGTCTAAGCGGCCACCAAGAGCCACCCCGGTTCGGCACAGAGCCGCCGCCCTGGCTCGACACAGCCCTCACCGACCAAGACGGCCTAAACGACCTAAGCAGCCAAGGCGGCCAAGGCGGCCAGCCAGAAGGATCGTGGTTCACCACAGGCCGGCCAACCTGGCAGGACAGCTCAGCGATGGGCCCTCCCGTAGGGTCGCAGCTTTACCAGCCGCCTCGCCGGATCATGCCGAACGGCACGGGAGCGGTGCCAGGGATCCAGCCGCCCGCAGGCCCGCATCCCCGTGCTATCCCCTGGCCGACGCCGCAGGCGGGACCGGGCACCGGCTTCCCCGACCAGCCTCCGCTCGCCACGGGAGGACAAGCTCCGCAGCGGCGGCCGCGCGGCGGAAAGATCCTCGCCATTGGCGCGGGGATCACCGCACTTGTGGTGGCGGCTGCCGCGGTCGCCGTGCTGTACAGGCACACCTCTGCCAAGCACACGACATCGGCGACGGCGCCACCGAGCGCGACAAGCTCTGTCGCGCCGCAGCTGAGACTCACGAGCAAGATCAACAACGTCGCGACCGACCCCAAGCCGATCACAAGAGCGGAGATCTTCCCCAACCGCTCGCTCTCCGTCCGGTCACGCCAGTTCGCCCGCGTGGCAGCGACGGTCAACCGCAACTGTGCGCTGACCGCGCGCGGTTCGTTCGCCAGGGCGCTGAAGGCAGACAAGTGTGAGCGTGTCGTGCGGGCAACCTTTGTCGACAGCTCCAAGCGCTTCGTGATCACGGCTGGAGTGGCGGCGTTGCCGACCAAGACGCTGGCCAAGCGCGCGAACCGGGCGAAGCGGCTCAAGCGCAATATCTGGTTCGCTGGGCTCGACGGTCCGCGCCAAAGCGGCGCCCAGTCCATCTCCACAACCGGCGGCTATGCCTACGGCGTCGTCGACGGCCGGTACATCATCTTCGCCTACGCGACCTACACCAACGGCCGCACACCAACGGGCAACGGACCCCAGGATCACATAGCCGCTGCGCTGAGCCGCGCCTTCGCCATGCTGGCAGAACGACCCATCACGGCGCGGGCCGCGGGCTAGCCGGAACTTACGCGGCTAGTGGGCGCTATGTCGCTTGCGGCTGTTGTGGCTGCGCGACACTTCGGAGGGCAAAGTCGCCCGCCGAGCCGCTAGCTGGGCACGGCTGGCGGAGTGATCGAGTAGTGGCCCGCCAAACCCGCGGCGAGTTCATCGTCTGGCGGGTAGCGCACCTCCTCCAGGCAGAGCCCGTGGGGCGGCGCGACCTGCACGGCGGGATCACGCGCGGCTTTGCGCAGCACCTCGGCGGGCCAGGCCGTGGGCTTGCGGCCATCTCCCACGGCGAGCAGCGCGCCCACGAGCGCCCGCACCATGTTGTGACAAAAGGCGTTTGCCACAACGGTCGCGACGGCCAGCGATCGCGGATTCCGTGCCCAGTCCAGCCGAAGCAGCCAGCGGACCGTGGTCGCGCCCACGCGGCGCCTGCAGTATGCGGCGAAGTCATGCTCGCCCACAAGAGCGGAGGCCGCCGCGTTCATCCGGGTCAGGTCAAGCGGACGCTCGTACGCGAGCGTCTCGTGCCTGCACAGCGGATCCATGCTCGGGGGATCGTCACACACCCGGTACGAATAACGGCGCCACAGGGCCGAGAACCGGGCGTCGAACGCGTACGGCACGGTGGAGGCGGCATGCACACGGACATCGACAGGGAGAAGGCGGACCAGACGCCGCACTGCCCCATCCGCCACCTCTGCCCACGTCTGCGCGGCCACGTCGAAATGCGCCACCTGGCCGCGGGCGTGTACGCCCGCGTCTGTGCGCCCGGCCACGGTCAGCCGCGGCGGCTCCGGCAGGCGAAGCAGCCGCGACAACGCCTCCTCGACCGTGCCTTGCACGGTCCGCCGGCTTGGCTGGCGTGCCCAGCCGGAGAAACGCGCGCCATCGTAGCCAAGATCCAGCCGGATCCGAACGGCTGCCGCAGCGGAAGGATCAAGCGTGTTCGCCATTCTCTGGCTCGGCGTCGGCGGGTTGCCCTGAGGTGTCCTCATTCGCCGCTGCAGGCGCCCGCTCCCCCGATGCCTCGCTGTCGCCGCTTTCCGCCGCGTCGGCCACCTCAGCGGCGCCAGGCACCCCGTCAGCAGCCTCGGCCGAGGCTGCCTCGGCATCAGCCTCGGTGACGTCGGCATCCGCGGCGGCGGCGGGCGGCGCGCCCGCCCGCGCCTCCGGGCGGGCGCGCCGGATCCGCCGACGGCGCGGCACCGCGGCCTCGGCGTCGGCAGTCACAAGCTCGATCACGGCCATCGGCGCCTTGTCCCCCTTGCGAGGCCCGATCTTGGTGATCCGCGTGTAGCCACCCGGACGGCTGGCGAAGCTGGGACCAATCTGGGTGAAGAGGGTATGCACGACGCTCTTGTCCGTGACCACGGTGAGCACCTCGCGGCGGGCGTGCAGGTCACCTCGCTTGGCGAAGGTGATGAGCCGTTCGGCCACCGGCCGAAGCCGGCGCGCCTTTGCCTCGGTCGTCGTGATGCGCCGGTGCTCGAACAGCGCGGTGGCGAGGTTCGCCAGGATGTGCCGCTGGTGGGCAGGGCTGCCACCCAGCCGCGGGCCCTTCGTGGGCGTGGGCATGGTGTCCTACTCCTCGTCTGCTGCGCGAGGCACCCCGGTCGCTACGCGGGGGACCACGGTAATACGGGCACCAGTCAGTACTGCTCGGTCTCGACGTAGCTCTGGTCGTCGTCCGCGCCGAAACTGTCCGCCGCCGTGCCAGGATCGAATCCAGGCGGTGAGTCCTTGAGCGCGAGCCCCATGTCCATCAGCTTCTGCTTGACTTCCTCGATCGACTTCGCGCCGAAGTTCCGGATGTCCAGCAGGTCCTGCTCGCTGCGGGCAACCAGTTCACCCACCGTGTGGATGCCCTCGCGCTTGAGGCAGTTGTAGGAGCGGACGGTGAGGTTCAGCTCCTCGATGGGCAGCGCGAGATCGGCTGCGAGCGCCGCGTCCGTCGGCGACGGGCCCATGTCGATGCCCTCGGCCTCGAGATTGAGTTCGCGCGCGAGACCAAACAACTCGACCAGCGTCTTGCCCGCGCTCGCGACCGCGTCGCGCGGGCGCAGGCACGGCTTGGTCTCGATGTCGAGGATGAGCTTGTCGAAGTCGGTCCGCTGCTCCACCCGGGTGGCCTCGACCTTGTAGGTCACCCGCAGCACCGGCGAGTAGATCGAGTCGATGGGAATGCGCCCGATCTCCTGCCCCGGCTGCTTGTTCTGGGTCGCCGAGACATATCCCCTGCCGCGCTCGACCGTGAGCTCCATCTCCAGCTTGCCCTTGCCATTGAGGGTCGCGAGGTGCAACTCGGGGTTGTGCACCTCGACCCCAGCGGGCGGCGCGATGTCCGCGGCGGTCACCTCGCCCGGCCCTTGCTTACGCAGGTACATCACCACGGGCTCGTCGTGCTCGGAGGAGACGACAAGCTCCTTCAGGTTGAGGATGACGTCGGTCACATCCTCCTTGACCCCGGGAACGGTGGAGAACTCGTGCAGCACTCCCTCGATCCGGATGCTGGTGACGGCTGCGCCAGGGATTGACGAGAGCAGGGTTCTGCGCAGCGAGTTGCCGATCGTGTAGCCGAAGCCGGGCTCAAGCGGCTCGATAACGAACCGCGAGCGGAACTCGTCTACCTGTTCTTCTGTGAGAGCCGGACGCTGGGCGATGAGCATTGCTTCTTCCTTTCCGCGACGCCCGCTATTTGACAGTCGCGATCACGCGGTGGCAGCGCGCTGCCACCCTCCTACTTGGAGTAAAGCTCAACGATGAGCTGTTCGGAAACCTGAGTGTCGATCTGCGCCCGCGCGGGAAGCGTGTGGACAAGGATTCGCATCTTGTCCGGCACCACGTCGAGCCAGGCTGGGACACCCCGCTCACCCGCCTCCGCGTGTGCGATGACGAACGGCGTCAGCTCACGGGACTTGCCGCGCACATCGATGATGTCGTTCTCGGAGACCCGGTACGACGGTATGTCCACCTTCTTGCCGTTGACCAGGAAGTGGCCGTGCCGCACCAGCTGGCGTGCCATATCACGGCTCTTGCCGAACCCGGCGCGGTAGACCACGTTGTCGAACCGGCTTTCCAGAATCTGCAGCAGGTTCTCGCCCGTCTTGCCGCGCCTGCGCGACGCCTCCTTGTAGTAGCCGCGGAACTGACGCTCGAGCACGCCGTAGATGCGGCGGGCCTTTTGCTTCTCCCGTATCTGCACAAGGTACTCGCTCTCCTTGGGCCGTCCGCGGCCGTGCTCGCCGGGCGGATACGGGCGGATCTCAATCGGGCACTTCGGCGAATCGCACTTGGCGCCCTTCAAGAAGAGCTTCATCTTCTCGCGGCGGCAGAGCTTGCAGTCCGCGCCGGTGTAGCGAGCCATCGGTCAAAAACTCCCGTCGGGAATCAAACGCTGCGGTCAGACCCGGCGCCGCTTCGGCGGGCGGCATCCGTTGTGCGGGACCGGGGTCACGTCCTGGATGGAGCCGACTTCCAGTCCAGTCGCCTGCAGCGACCGGATCGCTGTCTCACGGCCCGAGCCCGGGCCCTTGACATAGACGTCGACCTTGCGCATGCCGTGCTCCATGGCGCGGCGCGCGGCGGCCTCTGCCGCCATCTGGGCGGCAAACGGCGTCGACTTGCGCGAGCCCTTGAAGCCGACCTGACCAGACGATGCCCACGAGATGACGTTGCCGATCGGATCGGTGATGGAGACGATGGTGTTGTTGAACGTGCTCTTGATGTGCGCGTGCCCGTGAGCGACGTTCTTGCGTTCCTTGCGGCGTACCTTCTTGGTGCCGGAACGGCTGCTCTTCGGAGGCATCTGCTCTCTTACTCCCAGAGGTCATCGGTCCGCCGCCGCGGCCGCGGCGGCGGACTACTTACTTCTTGCCGACCTTCTTCTTGCCGGCCACGGTCTTCTTCTTGCCCTTGCGGGTCCGGGCGTTGGTCTGCGTGCGCTGGCCGTGTACGGGCAGCCCGCGCCGGTGCCGGATGCCTTGGTAGCACCCGATCTCTACTTTGCGGCGGATGTCTGCCTGCACCTCTCGGCGCAGATCACCTTCCACCTTGTAGTTGGCCTCTATCCAGTCGCGCAACCGGACAAGCTCGTTGTCGCCGAGCTGGTGTACCCGCATGTCAGGGCTCACGCCGGTGGCGTCGAGCGTCGCCACGGCGCGGGTGTGCCCGATGCCGTAAATGTAGGTGAGGGCGACCTCCAGCCGCTTGTCGCGCGGAAGGTCGACGCCAACGAGGCGTGCCATCTGGGCAGATCTCCTTTTGTCACGAAGGTCGTGCGCGCCGCCTCCCTGCCACTGCCCGGGCAGGGCCCCGGCCTTCGAACCGGGGGTCGCGTCCGGCCGAGCGGGCCGGCGCCGCGGAACGCGTATTCTGTTGGGCCGCCTGCCGCAGGCAAGCGGGGCCTGGCATTGGCTGCGCGGCGGTGACACCGAGCGGCAGCCGTGACTAACCATTATCCCTAACGGCTGCGCGATGCGTGCCACCATTGCCTGGCGGCACGCGCACGCTGTCCCCCGAGCGGGCCGCCTTAGCCCTGGCGCTGCTTGTGCCGCGGGTCCACGCAGATGACCCGAACCCGGCCGTGCCGGCGGATGATCCGGCACTTGCTGCAGATCTTCTTGACGCTCGGCTTGACCTTCATCGTGTCTCCCTGGGTTACCGGCCGACGCCGGCGCCCGCGGCTCCTTTTTACTTGTAGCGGTACACGATCCGTCCGCGCGACAGGTCGTATGGGCTCAGCTCAACGACAACGCGGTCGTCGGGCAAAATCCGAATGTAATGCATCCGCATCTTGCCGCTGATGTGGGCGAGAACCTTGTGCCCATTTTCGAGTTCAACCCGGAAAAACGCATTCGGGAGAGACTCGACAACCGTGCCCTCGACCTCGATGGCACCGTCCTTCTTGGGCATAAGCTCCGCGTTTCGCTAGTCGGTTGTGTCCGGCATGGTGGTCGTGATGGTTTGGTGACCCAGTGCGTGGCACCGTGCTTGGCGCTATAGCCCAGCGGCGTCCATCGGGCACGCCACGGCTCCCGTCCCAAAGCACCGAGTGCAGAGTTTACGCGACAAGCGGCGCTGAGGCGAATCCAGGCACGGCAACGTTACCGAAACGCTTCAGACGGCCGCGTCATTCCCGGGCTCTCGGCCCGGCCCTCCCGTGGACGCGCCCATGCGGCGCGGTCCCGAAGATCCAGCGCACAGCCATCACCGCGCCCCAAGGTCCCGCGACCCAAAGGAACCACGGAGACCCCATCCCGGCGAGCAGCCAGACCACGAAGCAGACCATGCTAACTGTGGCCCAGCCCGCCCATGCGGTCTTCCACATCGGCGACAGCCTGCCGTGCTGGCCAGCGGCCGGTGCGGACAGCGCGCCTGGACGCTGCGCCGCAGGTATGGGTAGCTGGTACAGGTCGATGGCCGGCAGATCACTCACGAGCTCGTCAAGATCGCCGAGGGTTTTGGCCGCGTAGGCACGGTCCAGCCGGTCCTGAAACTCTTCCAAGGTCAGCCGCCCCGTCGCATGATGCTCACGCAACGCCTCGGCGACACGGTCACGGTCCGCGTCGGAGGCGCGGATCCGGGGATCAGGCGCCATCTCCCCTCACCCCGGCAAGGTGGCTGCCGTGGTCGGCGTGCCATGGCCAGCAAACCGGGCAGCGCCGCCGTCGGTCGCGGTCAGCACCCATGGCCCGGCCGCGGTGATCGCCACCGTGTGCTCGAAATGCGCGGACCATGATCCGTCCTCGGTCACCACGGTCCAGCCGTCGGCGAGCAATTGAGTGGCGTTGCTGGCCGCGGTCACCATGGGCTCCACCGCGAGCGCCATCCCGGCCTCAAGCTGGTGGCCACGGCCCGGCGGGCCGTAGTTCGGGACTGACGGCGGCATGTGCATTTGCGTCCCGATCCCGTGCCCCACGTACTCTTCGACGATCCCGTAGTCCCCGTGCGAGCGGATGCTGCTCTCTATGGCGTGGGAGATGTCGGTGAGCCTGCCTCCGGGCCGCGCCCGCGCGAGGCCCTGCCACAGCGCCTCCTCGCACACCTCGAGCATGCGCGCCATCTCGGCGGAGATCCGGCCGACGCCGACGGTGAGCGCCGCGTCGGCGTGCCAGCCGTCCACGATGGCGCCACAGTCGATGGAGATCACGTCGCCCTCGCGCAGGCGTTGAGCGTGCCCGGGGATGCCATGCACGATCTGCTCGTTCACCGAAGTGCAGATGGTCGCGGGGAACCCCTGGTAACCCTTGAACGAAGGGACCGCGCCCGCGGCGTGGATTCGCCGCTCGGCCAGCTCGTCAAGCTCCGCTGTCGTGACGCCGGGCAGGGCTGCCGCGGCGAGCGCCTGCAGCGCGTCAGCGACCACCAGCCCCGCCTCGCGCATCTTCGCGAATTGCGCTGGGGTCTTGAGCTGGATCGCTGGCCTATGGCTTCTCCACACGGATCCCCCTCTGTCGAATTAGTCGAACTAGAGATTACCTGCCCATATCGACCGCTCTTGCAGGCGCGGCCGGCGCTGGGTCGATCGTCGGGTTTTCCGGTCGTCCAAAGAGCCGTCGGTCATCTCAGATACGGGCGCAACGCGCCGATTCCCCGCGCGGTGACCTCCTCGACCGGGCCGGTGGCGTCGATGCCGAGAAGGATCCCCTCGTCCGCGTAAAACGCGATCAGAGGCCAGGTCTGCTCCTGATAGACCTCGAGCCGGTGCCGGATCGTCTCTTCACGGTCGTCGTCGCGCTGGAAGAGCTCACCGCCGCAGTCGTCACACACATCCAGCCTGGCCGGAGGGTCGAATAGCGCGTGCCAGACGCGCCCACACCGATGGCACGTGCGCCTGCCCGAGAGCCTGCGGACAACCTCGTCATCGTCCACCACAAGCTCAAGCACCAGGTCAAGCCGGGTGTCCCACTCGGTCAGCATCTTCTTCAGCGTCTCGGCTTGCGGAACGTTCCTCGGGAATCCGTCGAGCAGGAAGCCCTCCTGCGTGTCGTCTTCTGTCAGCCGGTCCCGCACCATCGCGATGGTGATCTCGTCGGGCACAAGGTCGCCGAGGTCCATGTACGACTTCGCCTTACGGCCGAGCGCCGTGCGGTTGCTCACGTTGTAACGAAAAATGTCGCCTGTCGAGATCTTCGGGATCGCCAGGTGCGATGAGATGAACTGGGCCTGTGTCCCCTTGCCCGCACCGGGGGGCCCGACGAGGACGATGCGCACTACCGCAGAAAACCCTCATAGTTACGCTGTTGCAGCTGACTTTCGATCTGCTTAACGGTGTCGAGGCCGACTCCCACGGTGATCAGAATGCTCGTTCCGCCGAACGGGAACTGAGTGCTCGCGCCGACCATCGCCAGCGCCACCATCGGTATCAGGGCGATGAAGCCGAGGTACGCAGAGCCCGGCGCGGTGATGCGGGTCAGAACATAGTTCAGGAACTCAGCGGTCGGCCTGCCAGGCCTGATGCCCGGAATGAAGCCGCCGACCTTCTTCATGTTGTCGGCGACCTCGACCGGGTTGAAGGTGATGGCCACATAGAAATAGGTGAAGAAGAGGATCAGCAAAAAGAACGTGAGCATGTAGATCGGGCGATCGCTCTTGACCAGGTTGTTGTTGACCCACACCACCCAGGCTGACGGATGCGCGCTGGTCGGGTCGCCGAGCAGCGACGACGCGAGCTGCGGTATATACAACAGCGACGAGGCGAAGATGACAGGGATCACGCCTGCCTGGTTGACCTTGAGCGGAATGTAGGTTGACGTGCCGCCATACATGCGGCGGCCCACCATGCGTTTGGCGTATTGCACCGGAATCCGGCGCTGCGCCTGCTCGACGAAGACGACTCCGCCGACGATCGCGATGCCGATGACGAGGACCATGCCCAGAACGAACGGGCCCTTGACCCGGCCGATATTGACCATCTCACCGGGAATGACCGCGATCACCTGCGTGAAAATCAGGATGGACATGCCGTTGCCGACGCCGCGGTCGGTGATCAGCTCACCCAGCCACATGATCACCGCGGTGCCGGCGGTCATGCAGATGACGATCGTGGCCTGGGTGAATATCCCGGAGTTGGCAAGCAGTTGCTTGTCGCAGCCGGTGAACAGCTTGCCGCTCCTGGCGAGCGCGACGATTCCCGTCGACTGCAGAATCGCAAGGCCCACGGTCAGGTACCGGGTGTACTGGGTGATCTTCGCCTGACCGGACTGGCCCTCGTCCTTCAGCGCCTCTAGCCGTGGAATCACCACGGTGAGCAGCTGCAGGATAATGCTCGCCGTGATGTAGGGCATGATGCCAAGCGCGAACACCGACAGCCGCAGCAGCGCGCCGCCGCTGAACAGGTTCACCAACTGGTACACCCCGGCCGCGTTGCTGCCTTGCTCGAGCCCGATGCACGCGCGGATGGACTTCTCGGAGACACCCGGCGCGGGCAGCGCCGAGCCAAGCCGGAACACGGCGATGATGAAGAGCGTAAACAGCAGCTTCCTGCGCAGGTCAGGCGTCCGGAACGCCCTTAGGAACGCGGTAAGCATGCGCCGTCCTCTTATTTGTTTGGGTCTACGTGTTCGGCCGCGCTCGCGGCGTGGTGTGTTCGCTGCACTCTAACAGGACCGGGACAGAAGTCCGATAGCGCGCAGGCCAGCGGCCGGACTCACAGCTCGGTGACGGTGCCGCCGACCGCCGTGATCTTCTCCTTTGCGGAGACCGAGAACGCGTGCGCGCTCACCCGGAGCCGGACGGCGGTGGGGAGATCGCCGGTGCCAAGGATCTTGACGAGTTCGCCCTTGCGCACCGCGCCCTTGGCCACCAGATCCTCCGGCGTGACGTCGCCGCCTTGCGGGTACAGCTCGGCGAGCCGAGCTGTATTGACGACTTGATAGGTCGTCTTGAACCTCAGGTTGGAAAAGCCCTTCAGCTTCGGCACCCGGCGGTGCAGCGGCATCTGCCCGCCCTCGAACCTGGGCGCCACCGCGTCGCGGGCCTTGGTGCCCTTGGTGCCACGGCCGGCCGTCTTGCCCTTGGACGCCTCACCGCGGCCGACCCTCGTCTTGGCCTTGCGCGCGCCAGGAGCGGGCCGCAGGTGGTGCAGCTTGAGACCGGCGTGGCCGGTCGACTGGGCGACCGTGGGGTGCTCATCAGCCTTGCGCCGCGCCGCGGGCTTCGCGGTTGCCTTCGCCTTCGGCTCTGGCTCGGCCTCGGCCTTCGGCTCTGGCTCGGCCTTGGACTCTGCCTCGAGCTCAGCCTTGACCTCTGGCTCAGCCTTGACCTCTGGCTCGGCCCTGGCCTTCGGCTCGGGCTCGGCCTTCGGCTCGGCCTTGGCCTTCGGCTCGGCCTCTGACTCGGGCTGCGCGCTATCGGCGTCGGGGCGCTGCCGCTCGTCCACGGGGCTTGGCTGTGGCTTGGCCACTGCGACCTCCGAGCGCTCACGCTCATCGGGCTGCGGGTCCGTGGACGGCGCGGCCTTGTCCGCATCTGCCATATCAGTCGACCTCCTCGACGGCGACCAGGTGGCGCACCACCTGGATCATGCCGCGAATCTCGGGCCTGTCCTCCTTGACCACCATGTCGCCGATCCGCTTCAGTCCGAGCGAGCGCAGCGAGTTGCGCTGGCCCTTCGTACCGCCGATCTTCGAGCGGGTCTGGGTGACCTTCAATCGTGCCATTCGTCGGCTCCCGTTCAGCTACTCGCCGCCGCGGCGCGGGCGCGGAGCATGGCCGCGGGAGCGACCTCCTCCAGCGAAAGCCCACGCTTCGCGGCGATCTCCTCGGGGCGGCTGAGGCCCTTCAGCGCGGCCACGGTGGCATGTACGACGTTGATCGGATTCGACGATCCAAGCGACCGCGAGAGCACGTCGTGAATTCCAGCGCACTCGAGGACAGCGCGGACCGGGCCACCGGCGATCACCCCGGTTCCAGGGCTGGCCGGCTTCAGCAAGACGACGCCGGCCGCCTCTTCGCCCTGGACCGTGTGCGGGATCGTGCCGGCGATGCGGGGCACCTTGAAGAAGTGCTTCTTGGCCTCCTCGACGCCCTTGGCGATCGCCGCAGGGACCTCTTTCGCCTTGCCGTACCCGACGCCGACCATGCCGTTACCGTCGCCGACAACGACAAGAGCGGTGAAGCTGAAGCGCCGACCGCCCTTGACGACCTTGGCCACTCGGTTGATGGTCACCACCCGCTCGAGGTAAGCGGCCTGCTTGTCGGCTGCGCCGCCGCGGCGATCGTCGCGGCGGTCTCGCCGCTCGCCACCTGCGCCGCGCCGCGGAGTTGCTGCCATTACTGATTCCTCATCTCATCGTTGCGTGTAGCTTTAGGCGTTTCACAGCGCCAGGCCGCCGCTGCGCGCGCCGTCTGCGAGCGCCGCGACACGACCGTGATACTGGTAGCCGCCCCGGTCGAAAACAGCGGCGGTGATTCCGGCGCCGACGGCGCGGCGGGCAAGTAGCTCGCCGACCTGCCGCGCCTTGGCCGTCTTGTCGCCATCCGCGCCGCGGATGGCCTCGTCCAGCGTGGAGGCCGACACCAGGGTGCGGCCCGCGGTGTCGTCGACAAGCTGCGCGACCATATGCCGGGCCGAACGGCTCACGACCAGGCGTGGCCGCCCGGGGCCGCCATTGACCTGCTTGCGCACCCGCACGTGTCGCCGTATGCGGGCCGCGGTCCGCGCCGACGCGCGCTTGCCAGCGCCGGGCTTATGCGAAATGCCGCCAGACATGCCTTATTTCCCAGCCTTTCCGACCTTGCGGCGGATCTGCTCGCCTTGGTACCGCACGCCCTTGCCTTTGTATGGATCGGGCTTGCGTAGCTTGCGTATGTTGGCGGCGACCTCGCCGACCTGCTGCTTGTCGATGCCCTCGACGATGAACCTGGTAGGTGTTTGGACCGTGAACGTGATGCCATCCGGCGGCTCGACGGTGACCGGGTGGCTGTACCCGAGAGAAAACTCAAGGTTGGCCCCCCTGGCCAGGACACGGTAGCCCACGCCGACGATCTCCAGGGTCTTGCGGTACCCCTCGGTCACACCCGCGACCATGTTCGCGATCAGCGACCTGGACAGACCGTGCAGGGCGCGGTTGACGCCCTCGTCATCGGGCCGCGTCACGGTGACGGCGGCGCCGTCGCGCGCCACCTCGATGGGCGCGGCGACGGTGTGGTGGAGCGTGCCCTTCGGCCCGGTGACCGTGACCGTCCGGCCCTCGATTGTGACTTCAACGCCGCTCGGCACCTGAACAGGCATCCGCCCAATACGTGACATCGCAGCCTCCCCTCACCAGACGTAGGCGAGTACTTCCCCGCCCACTCCGCGCTTTTTGGCCTGCCGGTCGGTCATGAGCCCTCCCGACGTCGAGATGATGGCGATGCCGAGGCCGCCAAGCACGCGGGGCAGGCCATCCTTCTTCGCGTATACGCGCAGGCCCGGCTTGGAGATACGCTTCAGCCCGGCGATCGACCGCTCGCGAGACGGTCCGAATTTGAGCGCGAGCACGAGGTTCTTGCCGACGGTGGCTTCCTCGACGCGCCAGGAGGCGATGTAGCCCTCCTGCTGGAGGATCTGCGCGATGTGCACCTTGATCCTTGAGTGGGGCATGATCACGCTGTCGTGATACGCCGCATTGGCATTGCGCAGACGCGCCAGCATGTCTGCGATGGGGTCGGTCATGGTCATGGCCTGGTGGCCCTCCTCACCGCGGTTTCCCAGCTTGGCCACCCGGGGGGTCGCCCCCGGGCAAGCACGGGACCTTCGGCGTGGTCGGTGGGTGCGGCAGCACCCAGGTGGTCGTCGAATCCGCGGTCTGTCTTGTCTGTCGTCTCGTCTTGTCTGTCGTCTCGTCTGTCGTGCGTTGTCGTGACTGGCGTCGGCGCCGATGTCTGGTCGGCGACGGTTACCAGCTGGACTTGGTGATGCCGGGCAGCTCGCCGCGGTGTGCCATCTCGCGGAAGCACACACGGCACAGCCCGAACCTGCGGTACACGGCACGGGGGCGCCCACAGCGGGAGCACCTGGTGTACCCACGCACCTTGAACTTGGGCGTCCGCTTCGCCTTCGCGATCAGCGACTTCTTCGCCACGGTCAGCTCTCCTTGAACGGGAATCCGAGCCGCCTGAGCAGCGAGCGGCCTTCGTCGTCGGTGGCGGCGGTGGTCACGACGGTGATGTCCATACCGCGCTGCCTGTCCACCCGGTCGGGGTTGATCTCATGGAACATGAGCTGCTCATTCAGGCCGAACGTGTAGTTGCCCCGGCCGTCGAACTGCCGATCGGACAAACCACGGAAGTCACGGATCCGTGGCAGCGCGATCGTGAGCAGCCGGTCGAGGAACTCCCACATGCGGTCGCCGCGCAGCGTCGCGTGTGCCCCGATGGGCATGCCCGCCCGCAGCTTGAACTGCGCGATCGACTTCTTAGCCCGGGCGATCGCGGGCTTTTGGCCGGTGATCACCGTGAGATCCCGCACCGCGCCCTCGATCAGCTTGGCGTCTCGTGCCGCCTCGCCCACGCCCATATTGACGACGATCTTGACCAGGCCCGGCACCTGCATCACGTTGCGGTAGCCGAACTCCTTGCGCAGCGCTGGCGCGATCTCGTCGGCGTATCTGGCCTTCAGCCGGGGGGCCGGTGCGGCCGGCGCGTCAGGGCTGGCCGCCTGCTTTGTCGGTGCTGCCATCAGATGTCCTTACCACCAGGACGGGTAACGCGGACCTTGTTACCGTTCTCGTCGGTTCTGTAGCCGATGCGAGCGGGCTGCTTGGTGTCTGGATCGACGACCTGAACGTTGCTCACATGCAGCGGCGCCTCCTGGGTCACGATGCCGCCCTGCTTGGATCCGCGTGGGCCCTGATGCGTCACCTTCGTGTTCTTCCTGATCATGTTGACGCCCTGCACAACGACCTTTTGCCGCGTCGGGTAGGCCGCGATGACCTGGCCTTCGCGGCCCCGGTCCTTGCCCGCGACGACGATCACGTGGTCGCCCTTCTTGATCCTCATCCTGGGCGTCCCAGCCTGCTTGCCGTTCCTGGCCATCACAGCACCTCCGGTGCGAGCGAGATGATCCGCATGAACCGCTTCTCCCGCAGCTCGCGGCCAACGGGACCGAAAATGCGCGTGCCGCGCGGGTCGCCGCCATCCCTGATCAACACGGCTGCGTTCTCGTCGAAGCGAATGTAGGAGCCGTCGCTGCGGCGGCGCTCCTTGCGGGTTCGCACCACCACCGCCTTGACAACATCACCCTTCTTCACACCTGCACCAGGCAGGGCGTCCTTGACGGTCGCCACGATGACGTCGCCGATGCCCGCGTAGCGCCGACCCGAGCCACCGAGCACCCGGATGCACAGAATCTCCTTGGCACCCGTATTGTCGGCGACCCTGAGTCGCGACTCCTGCTGGATCACGTCAACTCCTGCTTCATAACGCCGACCGCGCCCCGGCCTGGCGGTCTTCCGATCTACTTGGCTTTCTCGAGGATCTCCGCGACACGCCACCGCTTGGTCGCAGAGAGCGGCCGGCACTCCATCAGCACCACCCGATCGCCGACACCGCAGGCGTTGGCCTCGTCGTGCGCTCGGTACTTCTTGGTGCGGCGGATGACCTTGCCGTATTTGGGGTGCTTCACCCTGTCTTCGACGACAACGACGACGGTCTTGTCCATCTTGTCGCTGACCACATAACCCTCGCGTAGCTTGCGGTAGCCGCGCGCCAGGCCTTGGGAGGCCAGGCCTTGGGAGGCCGGGCTTTGGGACGCCGGGCCGCCAGGGGTGGTCTGCTCTTGCTCACTCATCGCCGCTTGGCTCCTCAGCTGTGCTTTCGTCCGGGCTTTCCTCCGGCTCTTCCACTGAGCTTTCGTCCGGCACCTCGACCATCGTGATGATGCCAAGCTCGCGCTCTCGCATCACCGTGTAGATGCGCGCGATCTCTTTGCGCACACCGTGCAGCCGGCCGTGGCTTTCCAGCTGGCCCGTTGCGGCCTGGAAACGGAGGTTGAACAGCTCCTCTTTCGCTTCACGCAGCTTGGTCGCCAGCTCATCCTCGGTCGATGACCGCAGCTCCGCGGCGGTCAGGCCCTTCGCCATCACGCGTCACCGACCTCTCGCTTGACGGACTTGCAGGCCGGCGAGCAGAGCACGGGAAGCTTGTGCCGCTCCGACATCACGCCTCACCGACCTCTCGCTTGACGAACTTGCACTTCATGGGCAGCTTGTGCATGGCGCGCCGCAGCGCTTCCCTGGCGATGGGCTCCGGCACTCCGGACAGCTCGAACATCACCCGTCCGGGCTTGACGTTGGCGATCCACCACTCCGGCGATCCCTTGCCCGAACCCATCCGGGTCTCCGCGGGTTTCTTGGTCAGCGGTCGGTCCGGGTAGATGTTGATCCACACCTTGCCGCCTCGCCTGATGTGCCGGGTCATGGCGATACGGGCGGCCTCGATCTGGCGGTTGGTCACATACGAGTGCTCGGTCGCCTGGATGCCGTACTCGCCAAAGGTCACCCGCGTGCCGCCCTTGGCCATGCCCGACCGGTCCGGCCGGTGCTGCTTGCGGTGCTTGATCTTGCGCGGGATCAGCATTGCTCAGCCCTCCTCCGGGTTCCTCGCGCCGCCCGGCCCGGCCTGGCTGGGCTCGCTTGAGCCCGCGGTAACCCGTTCTGGCTGCTCGCCTGCGCCGTGCTGGGCACGCCCCTCGGCCCGGTCGGCGGGACCACGGTCAGCCGGGCCCCGGTCAGCCGGGCCCCGGTCGGCGCCGCGTTCCCCGCCTGCGGCCGCCCCTGGCGGCCTGCGCCGCCGCTGCGGGCGCTCTCTGCGCTGGCCGGCCCGCTGCGCGACCTGCGCCGCCTCCCTTTCTGCCCGGCTCTGCGCAGCCTCGCCGCGATAGATCCACACCTTCACACCGATCCGGCCGAAGGTGGTGCGGGCCTCATGGAAGCCGTAGTCGATATCGGCGCGAAGCGTGTGCAGCGGAACGCGGCCCTCGCGGTAGAACTCCGATCGCGACATCTCCGCGCCGCCGAGGCGGCCCGAGCACTGCACCCGGATTCCCTTGGCGCCGCCCTTCATCGAGGTTTGGATCGCCTTGCGCATGGCACGACGGAACGACACCCGGCTCGACAGCTGCTCGGCCACGCCGAGCGCGACGAGCTGCGCGTCCGTCTCGGGATTCTTGACCTCGAGAATGTTCAGCTGGATCTGCTTGCCGGTCAGCTTCTCCAGGTCACCGCGGATGCGGTCGGCCTCGGCGCCCCGCCGGCCGATGACGATTCCTGGCCGGGCGGTGTAGATGTCCACCCGCACTCGGTCGCGGGTACGCTCGATCTCCACCTTGGAGATACCTGCACGCTCCATTCCGCGCTGCAGCATCCGGCGGATCGCCACGTCCTCGGCGACGTACTCCTTGTAGAGCTTGTCCGCATACCACCGGCTCTTGAAGTCGGTCGTGATGCCAAGCCGGAACCCGTGCGGGTTCACTTTCTGCCCCACTAGCGGGTCCTTCCCTTCGGGGTGGTCGCTGGCTTGCCAGCGTCGGGCGGTTTGCTTTCCTGCGCGCTGCCGCCGTCGGTCGAGTCGCCCTGCGCCGCGCCAGCGTCCGCCTCGCCCTCGGCCGGTGCGCTGGCGATCTGCGCGCCTTCGTCGGCCTGCGTCACGGCGCTCTCGGCGACGGCGTCCTCGGTAGGAGCGCCATGCGGCAGCCGTTCAGGATCAATCTGCCCGGCGGCTGAGTCGGGCGCGGCGCTGTCCGCCGTCGTGGCGTCGGCCGGCGCGGTCTGCGTTGCGGTCTGTTCGCTCGACCGGCGCCGCCCTGTCGTCCGTGGCGGCCGTTGCGGCGCCTGGTTGCGCTCCGGCTGCGCGGCGGCGCGGCGGGCCGTCGTTGTGGTCGCGGCGGGCGCTTGTTGTTCGGCGATGACCACCGTGATGTGGCTGGTGCGCTTGTTGATTCGGTAGGCACGGCCCTGCGCGCGTGGCCGGAACCGCTTCAGGGTCGGGCCCTCGTCAGCCCACGCCCGGCTCACCACGAGCGCCGCACGGTCGAGGCCGCCCGTCGTCTCCGCGTTTGCGATCGCGCTCGCGAGCACCTTGCCGACCGGCTCGCTCGCCGCCTGTGGCGCGAAGGCGAGCACCGCCTGCGCCTGGGCGGCAGGCAGCCCGCGAATGAGGTCCAGCACGCGGCGGGCCTTCCGGGGCGTGACGCGGACGTACCGCGCCTGAGCCCTGGCTTCCATCGCTTCCCTCACTTACTTCGTTACAGCGGAATGTGGGTCTCGGCTGAGCACGCAACCTCGGCGCTCAGCGCCGGCTGCGGCGATCGTCCCTGACATGGCTGCGGAAAGTCCGCGTCGGCGCGAACTCACCAAGCTTGTGGCCGACCATCGACTCGGTGATGAACACCGGAACGTGCTTGCGGCCGTCGTGAACGGCGATCGTGTGGCCGAGCATCTCCGGAACGATCATGGATCTGCGCGACCACGTTTTGATCACGTTCTTGCCGCCCCTGTCGTTCTGGAGGTTCACCTTCTTCATCAGGTGGTCGTCGACGAAAGGGCCCTTTTTCAGGCTACGAGGCATGGCTGGCTGCTCCTACCGCTTCTTCTTTGCCGCGTCATGCTGCCGCGCTATGAGCCGGTCGAAAAGTCGCATGATCGCCTACCGCTTCTTCTTGCCGCGCCGACGCGTTATGAGCCGGTCGCTTGGCTTGTGGGCCTTACGGGTGCGTCCCTCGGGCCGACCCCAAGGGCTAACCGGATGGCGACCACCCGAACTCTTGCCCTCGCCGCCGCCGAGCGGGTGGTCAACCGGGTTCATCGCCACCCCGCGGACCGAGGGCCGCCGGCCCTTCCACCGGTTGCGGCCGGCCTTGCCGAGCTTGATGTTGCCCTGCTCCGCGTTTCCCACCCCGCCGACCGTGGCGCGGCAACGGAGGTCGACCAGCCGGATCTCGCCCGATGGCATCCGCAGATGGGCGTAGCTGCCTTCCTTGGCCAGCAACTGGACGCCGGCGCCGGCCGAGCGCGCAATCTTCGCGCCGCCGCCCGGCCGCAGCTCGATGGCGTGCACCACGGTGCCCGTCGGCACGTTGCGCAGCGGCAGGCAGTTGCCCGGCTTGATGTCGGCGGAAGGCCCGTTCTCCACCTGGTCGCCCTGGCCGAGACCCTGCGGGCACAGGATGTAGCGTTTCTCGCCGTCGGCGTAATGCAGGAGCGCGATGCGGGCCGTGCGGTTCGGGTCGTACTCGACCTGCGCGACCTTGGCTGGCACGCCGTCCTTGTCGTCGCGGCGAAAGTCGATGAGCCGGTAGGCGCGCTTGTGGCCGCCACCCTGGTGCCGCACCGTGATCCGGCCGTGCACGTTCCTGCCGCCCTTGGCGCTGCGCGGACGGACCAGTGACTTCTCCGGCTCGTCCCGTGTGACGTCGACGAAGTCAGCGCCGCTCGCGCCGCGCCGCGCCGCGGTTGTCGGCTTGTACTTGCGGATGCCCATGAGTCTTCTCGCTCCCGTGGATCGGCCGCCGTCTAGCCGGCCGGGCCGAAGATGTCGATCCGGTCGCCCTCGGCCAGGCTGACGATTGCCCGCTTGGTGTCCGGCCGCTTGCCCCAGCCGTGCCGGGTCCGCTTGCGCTTGCCCGGCCGGTTCACCATGTTGACCTGCGTCACCTTTACGCCGAACACGGCCTCGATCGCTTGCCTGACCTGGGTCCTGTTAGCCTGCGGCGCCACGATGAAGGTGTATTTGCCGAGGTCGGACAGGCCGTAGCTCTTCTCGGACACCACCGGGCGCAGCAGGACATCCCGTGGGTCGCTGATCCTGCTCACGGTCGCGCCTCCTTCTGCCTTGACCGGGCGCCGCCCGCCCGCGCGGTGAACTCGGCGAGAGCCTCCCGCGTGAACACCACGTCGTCGCTCAGCACGACGTCGTAGGTGTTGAGCTGGCCCGCTTCGAGCACGCGCACGCCGGGCACGTTGCGCAGGCTCCTCCAGGTGAGATCGTCCTCGGCGCCGACCACGACAAGCGCGCGCGCCGTCGCGGTGATGCTTCGCAGCACCGCCACCGCGTCCTTGGTCCTTGGCACATCGCCCTCGACGAACCGGCTGACGACGTGGACCCGGCCGCCACGTGCGCGGTCGGACAGCGCCCCGCGCAGCGCCGCGGCCTTCATCTTCTTGGGTGTGCGCTGGCTGTACGAGCGGGGCGTCGGCCCGTGCACGATGCCACCGCCCGCATACTGCGGCGAGCGCAGCGAGCCCTGCCGCGCTCGCCCGGTTCCCTTCTGCCGGTAGGGCTTTCGCCCACCGCCGCGAACCTCTCCCCGGGTCTTGGTGTCGTGCGTGCCTTGCCGCGCCGCGGCCTGCTGCGCGACGACGACCTGATGAATGAGCGGCACGTTCACGGTGGCGCCGAAGATCTCCTCCGGCAGCTCGGCGGTCTCGCCAGTCTCGCCGTCTGGTGATACGACGCTAACGACCGTGCTCATCTGCTACCTCGCCTTCCGGACTGCCCGGCCACGAGCGAGGACTCCGCCGGCGTCTTCGCGGCGCTGCGGACAAGCACGAGCGCGCCCTTCGGGCCGGGCACCGCGCCCTTGATGAGCAGCAGCCCGCGGTCGGCGTCCACCGCGTGTACGAGCAGGTTCTGCATGGTGGTGCGGGCATTGCCCATCCGGCCCGCCATGCGCATGCCCTTGAACACCCGGCCCGGCGTGGCGCAGCCGCCTATCGACCCGGGCGCGCGGTGTTTGCGCTGGGTGCCATGGGACGCGCCGAGCCCGCGGAAACCGTGCCTCTTCATGACGCCCGCCGTGCCCTTGCCCTTGCTTTTGCCGGTCACATCGACTCGTTGGCCAGGCTCGAACACCTCGGCTGTCACGTGCTGGCCGAGGGTGTACTCGGACGCGTCGGTGGTGCGCAGTTCCACCAGGTAGCGGCGCGGCGTGACGCCCGCCTTGCGGAAGTGCCCGGCACGCGGGCTGTTCACCTTGGCTGGATTGATCTCGCCATAACCGAGCTGAACGGCTGAGTAGCCGTCGGTCTGCGGCGTCCGCACCGCGGTCACCACGCACGGACCGGCCTTGACGACGGTGACGGGGACGATCCGCCCCTCGTCGTCAAAGACCTGGCTCATGCCGAGCTTCTCGCCGAGCACACCCTTGATCTGCCTTGCTGCCATGTCAGTCCTGCCAGCCCTTAGAGCTTGATCTCGATGTCGACACCGGCGGGCAGGTCGAGGCGCATCAGCGAGTCGACCGTCTTCGGCGTCGGGTCGATGATGTCGATCAGGCGCTTGTGCGTGCGCATCTCAAAGTGCTCGCGCGAGTCCTTGTACTTATGCGGCGAGCGGATGACGCAGTACACGTTCTTCTCGGTGGGCAGCGGCACCGGCCCGGCGACCCGCGCGCCGGTGCGCGTCACCGTCTCGACGATCTTCCGCGCCGAGCTGTCGATGACCTCGTGGTCGTATGCCTTGAGCCGGATGCGGATCTTCTGTCCCGCCATGTGGCCTCGGTGTCCTTCGCTTTGTGTGAGTGCCGCTGTCTAACCGTGGATGGCACTTTGTGGTGCGGCGGCCGGTCCGCCAGTCACGGGCGGCCCGGCCGCCGCACCAACGGCCGTCATTTGATGATCTTTATGACCCGGCCCGCGCCGACGGTCCGGCCGCCCTCGCGAATCGCGAAGCGGAGGCCTTCCTCCATCGCGATCGGCTGGATCAACTCGACCCGCATCTCGGTGTTGTCGCCGGGCATGACCATCTCGGTGCCCTCGGGCAGGTGGACAACGCCCGTGACATCGGTGGTGCGGAAGTAGAACTGCGGACGGTAGTTGTTAAAGAACGGCGTGTGCCGGCCTCCCTCGTCCTTGGACAGCACGTAGACCTGCGCCTCGAAGTCCGTGTGCGGGGTGTTGGTGCCCGGCCTGATGACCACCTGGCCGCGCTCGACCTCCTCGCGCTTGATCCCGCGGAGCAGCAGCCCGACATTGTCGCCGGCCTGGCCCTCGTCGAGGATCTTGCGGAACATCTCGACGCCGGTGATCGTGGTCTTCTGTGGCTTCTCCTTGATGCCGATGATCTCGACTTCCTGACTGGTCTTGATCATGCCGCGCTCGATCCGGCCGGTGACCACGGTGCCGCGGCCGGTGATGGAGAAGACGTCCTCGATCGGCATCAGGAACGGCTTTTCGATCTCGCGCACCGGCTCAGGGATGTTCTCGTCGCAGGCGGCAAGCAGTTCGACGATCTTCTCGCTCCATTCCGCGTCGCCCTCGAGCGCCTTCAGCGCGGACACGCGGATCACCGGGAGGTCGTCGCCGGGGAACTCGTATTCGGTGAGCAGCTCGCGGACCTCGAGTTCGACAAGCTCGAGGATCTCCTCGTCGTCGACCATGTCCGCCTTGTTGAGCGCCACCACGATGTAGGGCACGCCAACCTGGCGCGCGAGCAGCACATGCTCGCGGGTCTGCGGCATCGGGCCGTCGGTGGCCGCAACCACGAGGATCGCGCCGTCCATCTGGGCCGCGCCCGTGATCATGTTCTTGATGTAGTCAGCGTGACCCGGACAGTCGACGTGCGCGTAATGACGCCTCTCGGTCTGGTACTCGACGTGCGCGATCGAGATCGTGATGCCCCGCTCCTTCTCCTCCGGCGCCTTGTCGATCTGGTCGAACGGCGTGAACGGGTTGAGGTCGGGGTACTTCTCATGCAGCACCCGGGTGATCGCCGCGGTCAGCGTGGTCTTGCCGTGGTCAATATGCCCGATGGTGCCGATGTTGACGTGCGGCTTGGTCCGCTCGAACTTTGCCTTCGCCACTGGTGTCTCCTACAGATTCTCAAGCCGTGAGGCGTACGTTCTTCACTGATCTTGCGTCACTTGGCGACGTCGGTCTTGATTCGATGTCACTCACCTCGTGCCTTCGCGACGATTTCCTTGGCGATGTTTGACGGGACCTCGGCATAAGAGTGGAACTGCATGGTGTAGTCCGCCCTCCCCTGCGTCCGGCTGCGCAGATCACCCACATAGCCGAACATCTCCGACAGCGGCACGAGCGCCTTGACCACCCTGGCGCCGGAGATGTCCTCCATCGCCTGGATCTGGCCCCGGCGGCCGTTCAGGTCGCCGATGACGTCGCCCATGTAGTCGTCTGGCGTCCTGACCTCGACCGCGACAACAGGCTCGAGCAGCACGGGATCGGCCTGCGCGGCCGCCTTCTTGAACGCCATGGAACCAGCGATCTTGAATGCGAGCTCGGAGGAGTCGACCTCGTGATAGGCGCCGTCGGTGAGGGTCACCTTGACGTCCACCATCGGGTACCCAGCAAGCACGCCGAACTCGGCGGCCTCCTGGCACCCGGCGTCCACGGAGGGGATGAACTCACGCGGGATCCGACCTCCCGTGATCTTGTTCTCGAACTCGTACCCGCCGCCGTCCCCGCCGGTCGGCGCCAGGTCGATCACCACTCGCCCGTACTGGCCGGCGCCGCCGGTCTGCTTGCGGTGGGTGTACTCGACGTGCTTGACCGCCTTGCGGATGGTCTCGCGGTAGGCGACCTGCGGCCGGCCGATGTTCGCTTCGACCCTGAACTCGCGCTTCATCCGCTCGATGAGCACTTCGAGGTGCAGTTCGCCCATGCCCGAGATGATGGTCTGGCCGGTCTCCTCGTCGGTGCGGACCTGGAAGGTGGGGTCCTCGTCGGCGAGACGCTGGATGGCCGTGCCGAGCTTCTCCTGATCGCCGCGGGTTCTCGGCTCGATCGCCACGTTGATGACAGGGGCGGGGAACGTCATCGACTCCAAGATGACCTGCTTCGCCGGGTCGCAAAGGGTGTCACCGGTCGTGGTGTCCTTGAGGCCCATCACCGCGACGATCTGGCCAGCGATGGCCGCGGGCCGCTCCTCACGCTTGTTGGCGTGCATCTGGTAGATCTTGCCGATCCGCTCCTTGCGGCCCTTGGTGGAGTTGAGAATCTGCGTGCCAGCGTTCAGCGTGCCTGAGTACACGCGGATGTAGGTGAGCTTGCCCAGGTGCTGGTCTGACATGATCTTGAAGGCGAGCGCCGCGAACGGCTCGTCCGGGTCGGCGTGCCGCTCGATGATCTCGTCCTCGCGGCGAACCGCGTGCCCCTTGATCGACGGGATGTCCACCGGGCTCGGCAGGAAATCAACGATCGCGTCGAGCATGGGCTGGACGCCCTTGTTCTTGAACGCGCTCCCGCACAGCACCGGGGTCACAGAACCGGCGATGGTGGCGCGGCGGATCGCGGCGATGAGCTGCTCCTGGGTCGGCTCGACGCCCTCCAGGTACAGCTCCATCATCTCCTCGTCCCGCTCGGAGATGGTCTCGAGCAGCCGGTCGCGGCCCTGCCGCGCGGCGTCGGCGTGGTCGTCGGGAATGGCGACAACGTCGTACTTGTCGCCCTTGCCCTCCGTCTGCCAGAGCAGCGCCCGCATCTTGATGAGGTCGATGACACCCTTGAAGTCGGACTCCACGCCCCATGGCAACTGGACAGGAAGCGGGGTCCCGCCGAGACGGTCGACGATCATCTCCACGCAGCGGTGGAACTCCGCGCCGACCCGGTCCATCTTGTTGACGAAGCAGATCCGCGGCACGCCATAACGGTCCGCCTGCCGCCAGACGGTCTCTGACTGGGGCTCGACCCCGGCGACCGCGTCGAACACCGCGACCGCGCCGTCGAGCACGCGCAGCGAGCGCTCCACCTCAACGGTGAAGTCCACGTGACCGGGCGTGTCGATGATGTTGATGGTGTGATCACGCCAGATACAGGTGGTCGCGGCGGAGGTGATGGTGATGCCCCGCTCCTGCTCCTGCTCCATCCAGTCCATCGTCGCGGCGCCCTCGTGGACCTCGCCGATCTTGTAGTTGATGCCGGTGTAGAACAGGATCCGCTCGGTTGTCGTGGTCTTGCCCGCGTCGATATGCGCCATGATCCCGATGTTGCGGACCTTGGCGAGTTCCACTGCGGTCTGAATGGCCACTTCCTGCTGTCCTCGTTCTTTCTTCGGAAATCTCGGTTCTTTGGTTCCTTGGTACTGCGGTCTTTGGTCTTTGGTCGTGCGCCTTGGCTCCGGCACCCGCGGGAAAGCCGCGCCGCCGCGAACGATCACCAGCGGTAATGCGCGAATGCCTTGTTGGACTCGGCCATCTTGTGTGTGTCCTCCCGGCGCTTGACGCTTGCGCCGAGCCCGTTGCTCGCGTCAAGAAGCTCGTTCATCAGCCGCTCGGTCATCGTCTTTTCCCTGCGTTGCCGCGAGTAGGTCACGACCCAGCGCAGCGCCAGCGTGGTGCTGCGGGACGCGCGCACCTCAACGGGAACCTGATATGTCGCGCCGCCGACACGCCGGCTGCGTACCTCAAGGGTCGGCTTGACGTTGTCAAGGGCGCGCTTGAGCGTCACCACCGGGTCGTTGCCCGTCTTGCCCCTGCATCCTTCGAGCGCTCCGTAGACAATGTGCTCTGCGAGCGCCCGCTTGCCGTCCAGAAGCACCTTGTTGACCAGCGCGGTCACCAAGGGCGAGCCATATACGGGGTCGGTGACGAGCGGCCGTTTGGTCGCGGGACCCTTGCGGGGCATGTCAGCTCTTCTCCTTCTTCGCGCCATAGCGGCTGCGGGCCTGCTTACGGTTCCGCACGCCCTGCGTGTCGAGCGAGCCGCGAATGATCTTGTACCGGACGCCAGGGAGGTCCTTGACCCGGCCACCACGCACCAGCACGATCGAGTGCTCCTGCAGGTTGTGGCCGACTCCTGGGATGTAGGCGGTGACCTCTATCTGGCTGGTCAGCCGGACCCTGGCGACCTTGCGGAGCGCGGAGTTCGGCTTCTTCGGCGTGGTGGTGTAGACGCGCGTGCACACGCCACGGCGCTGCGGGCTGCTCTTCAGCGCCGGAGTCTTGTTCTTGGCAACCTTGTCCTGCCTGCCCTTGCGGACGAGCTGCTGGATCGTGGGCACCGCGTCTCCGTCCTCTGCGCGCGCCTACGGCACGCTGTAGTTCGCGCTCTTGTTCGCGCTCGTGCTTTGTGCTCTTGTTCGCGTGCTTGGTCGTGCGCGTGCATTTGGCACGCTGCGTTCCGTTTGTGTTCTTACTGTCCGTGGGCCCGCCTGTGATGAGGTTCTTACCCTCTCACCTGCGGATTCCCCCTGGTCGACCGACCCCCGTGGTCGGGCGTGTCGCCGACCCTAGGTCACACCGACCCGCACGGGCCGACGGTCGAAGAGGAGAAATCCGTCGCGCCATTCCCTGGGTCGAACTCCGCGGTCGTGGCGGAACCGGCCCGGCGGGCCGAATGGCACGCTTGTGCGCCCATGGCGTCACGGGCACGGAGAAAGAGATTACCGGCGCCCCGGCCGCAGGTCAAAACGGCCGCTTGCCGCTCCTCCCTCCAACACCGCCCGCCGCCCAGAAAATCCCGAACGGCTGCCGCTTGGCACCCAACACCGAAACCCGCGCCGTGCCTTCCCTTGTCACCTGCGCGAGCGCCCACCCTGGCCCCGCTCTCGCCCGCGCCGCCGCCGCCCCGCCGCGCCCGCCCGCGCCGCTGTCTCCGGCCCGCGCCGCGTCCGCCTCCGCCTACGCCCCGCGCTGCCGCGTCCGCCCGCGCCACCGCCGCCCCGCCGCGTCCGCCCGCCCCGCCGCGTCCGCCCGCGCCGCCGCCGTCTGCGGCCCGCGTTGCCGCCGGGCCATCGGCGCGGCCGCGTCCGCCCGCGCCGATGGCCCGCGCCACCGCCTCCCACGCGCCGCGCCGCTGGCGGCTTTGTACTCTGCAGTGTCGTGATGGCGGCATTTTCAGGGCGCTAAAGCGACACCCTGGGATACAAAGACGAATATTCGCTCCGCAAGCGCGGCGACGGCGGGCCCCTTTTCGGGGCCCGCCGTCGCTATCGCGCTGCCGCGGGAGGTGGCAGCTTAGATGATGTGCCGCTGCGCGTGGCACTTCATGTGATCAAGACCCGACCCGCACCTGTTGCCAGCCGGTGAGCGATGGCCAGGTGCCGCTGTCCATCCAGGCCTTGTTGTTCAGGCCGAGCGCGAACACGCTGGTCGGCCCGACAACCTGTGCCTCCTGTTGCGTGATCGCGGTCACCCCGGACGTCAGCGCGCCGTGCAGCGACTGCCAGCCGGCCGGGACTCCCGCCGTCTGGCCGAAGAACTCGTTGGACCAGCCAGCGTTGTCTGCCCCGCGTGCGAACGCCACCACAGCCTCGTCAGATGGAGCGCTGATGCCCGGGTTAGCGGTGGTCCGGCCGCCGATTGAATGCCACACGAACCCCGGCCCACCGGGCCTGGAGATGGCCACCCACACAGCCCGGTCGGCGCCCGCTGCCGCGACGAACAGTCCCGAAGCGTTGCCGACGACTGCGGGCGCGGTGCCGGGAAGCAGCCGCCCGCCGATGCTGCCCCAAGGCGACCATTGCCCAGGGCGCGCGTATTCGGTGCGGCCCCAAACGGCGCCGTCCGTTCCACGCGCGAACACCATGACCTCACTGCTGGCGGCGCCCCCGAACGTCGGGGTAGCGTACACGGTCGGCTTGGAGCTAAGGCTGCCGCCCAGGGAAGTCCAGCGCGACCACCCGGAGCTCGTCTGGTGGCTCCACCACAGCTTGTTATCAGTCCCGCGCCCGAACACTGCCATCGCGCCGGCCGGGTACAGCTCGCCCGGTGGGATCGACACCGCTGCCGGGCCGCCGATCAGGTGGCCGCCGAGCGGTTCCGGGATGTTTTGCCCCATGGGGGACATGTGCACCATCCACACCTGCCCGTCGGTGCCGGTGTAGAACATGTCGAGCCGCTCGTTGCCCTCCGCGGCCACGCCGAGCGTGACGCCTGGCTTGGGCGGCGCCGGTGCCGTCTGCGCCCCCGCGGGGCCTGCGCCCAGTGCCACGGCGGCGCCGACGCCGGTGAGCACGGCCAGCGCCCGGATCGGCTTCGCCTGCCTGAGCAGGCAGCCCACTCGCCCGGCGCTGGGCCATCGTTTGGCTGGAGCCCGTTCGGCTCTTTGCGGTGACGTGATCATAGTGTCCCCTAAGTGATCGGTGGCGGCCCCCGGCCGCCTTGTACCTCAAGCGTGCGCGGCACCGCTGGGCGCGAGAAAGGGGAGGCCTCCCCATCTGGGGAGCCCTCCCCATGCGGGAGATCGCGCCGGCGCGCGGCGGGTCAGCCTGCGGCAGCCGTTCGGTAGAAAATGGGCCGCACCGTCCCACGGCAGGGGCATGGGCAGCGCTGCTGGCTCAACGAGCGACGGCGGGCGCCCATGGAGTGGGCGCCCGCCGACTGTCGCGCCGCCGCGGGAGGCGGGGTATATGCCTAACGGTTGTAGGACCCGAAGTCGTACTCCTCAAGCGGGACGGCCTCGCCGCTGCCCTGCCCGAACGAGTACTCGCTCGTGTCGTCGTACACGCCGACCGGATAGACGGCGGAGCGTGCGTCCTCGGTCGGCTCGACCCGGATGCTGCGGTACAGCGACATGCCTGTGCCCGCCGGGATGAGCTTGCCGATGATGACGTTCTCCTTCAGGCCGAGCAGCGAGTCCGACTTGGCGTGGATCGCCGCGTCGGTGAGCACCCGGGTCGTCTCCTGGAAGGACGCGGCCGACAGCCACGACTCGGTCGCAAGCGACGCCTTGGTGATGCCCATCAGGACCGGCCGGCCCGAGGCCGGCTGGCCGCCCTCGGCTACCACGGACCTGTTGACCTCCTCGAACCGTGGCCTGTCGACAAGCTCGCCTGGAAGCAGCTCGGTGTCACCAGACTCGAGCACGTTCACCCGCTTGAGCATCTGCCTGACGATGATCTCGATGTGCTTGTCGTGGATCGACACGCCCTGCGAGCGGTAGACCTCCTGCACCTCTTGCACCAAGTGAAGCTGGAGCTCGCGCGCGCCGAGGATCCGCAGCACCTCGTGCGGGTTGACCGCGCCGTGAATGAGCTGCTGGCCGACCGTGACGTGGCCACCCTCGCCCACCATCAGGCGTGACCGCATAGGCACCTGGTAGGCGACCTCGTCGGCACCGCTGTCAGGCACGACGACGATCTTGCGGGTCTTCTCTGTTTCCTCGATCCGGACGCGGCCCTCGGTCTCGGTGATCGGCGCCATCCCCTTAGGGATGCGGGCCTCGAAGAGCTCCTGGATCCGCGGCAGGCCGTGGGTGATGTCCTGGCCTGCCACACCACCAGTGTGGAAGGTCCGCATGGTGAGCTGGGTGCCCGGCTCGCCGATCGACTGGGCGGCGACGATGCCGACCGCCTCGCCCACGTCCACCCGCTTGCCGGTGGCGAGCGAACGGCCGTAGCACTTGGCGCACACACCGATTCTGGACTCGCAGACAAGCACGCTGTAGGTGCGGATGGTCTCCACCTCAGCCGCGATCAGCTTGTCCACCATCACGTCTGTGGTATCCGTGCCGGCCTTGCCGATCACCGTTCCTTCGACCTCGACGTCGGCCGCGAGAGTCCGGCCCGTCCCGGTGTTCTCGATGTTGACGATCTTGCGGAGCGAGCCGTCCGCTCCCTTCGCGGCTATCCGCATCGGGATGGAACGGTCGGTGCCGCAGTCCTCCTCGCGGACGATCACGTCTTGCGCGACGTCCACGAGGCGCCGGGTCAGGTACCCGGAGTCCGCGGTCCGAAGCGCCGTGTCGGCTAGGCCCTTCCGCGCGCCGTGGGTGGAGATGAAGTACTCAACCACCGACAGGCCCTCGCGGAAGCTGGACTTGATCGGCCGCGGGATGGTCTCGCCCTTGGGGTTGGAAACCAGCCCTCGCATGCCGGCGATCTGCCTGACCTGCATCGGGTTGCCGCGGGCACCTGAGTTGACCATCATCCAGACCGAGTTGGTCTGCGGGAAGGCCGACTCCATGTCCTGCGCCACGTCCGCGGTCGCGTGCGTCCAGATCTCGATGAGCTCCTGCCGGCGCTCGTCATCGGTGATCAAGCCGCGCTCGTACTCGCGCTGCACCTTGTCGGCGCGCTTCTCGTAGGCCTCCAGAATCTCCTGCTTGTGCGGCGGCGCGACCACGTCCTCGATGGCGATGGTCACCCCCGCGCGGGTCGCCCAGTGGAATCCGGCGTCCTTGAGCGCGTCGAGCGCGGCGGCCACCTCCACCTTCGGGTAGCTCTCCGCCAGCTCGTTGACGATCGCAGAAAGCTGCTTCTTGCCGACCTCGTAGTTGACGAACGGGAAGTCGGCCGGCAGCGTCTCGTTGAAGATGCAGCGGCCGAGCGTGGTGGTGAACCGCAGCGGCTCGCCCGGCGCCCAGCCCTCTGGCAGCTCGAACCCTGGTGGCGGTGTAACGCCCCTGAGCCGGACATCGACCTTCGCGCGGACGTCGATCTCGCCACGGTCGTAAGCCATGATCGCTTCAGCCGGTGAGGAGAACGCGCGCCCTTCGCCTGTCGCGCCTGGCGACGCGGCCGTCAGCCAGTACAGGCCGATAACCATGTCCTGGGTGGGCATGGTGACCGGCTTGCCGTCGGCGGGCTTGAGGATGTTGTTGGTGGACAGCATCAAGATCCGCGCCTCGGCCTGCGCCTCGGCGGACAGGGGCAGGTGGACCGCCATCTGGTCACCGTCGAAGTCCGCGTTGAACGCGGTACACACAAGCGGGTGGATCTGGATGGCCTTGCCCTCGACAAGCTGCGGCTCGAAGGCCTGGATACCGAGCCTGTGCAGGGTCGGCGCGCGGTTGAGCAGCACGGGATGCTCGGTGATGACCTCCTCGAGCACGTCCCATACCACCGGCCGTGCGCGCTCGACCATCCGCTTGGCGGACTTGATGTTCTGCGCGTGGTTCAGGTCCACCAGCCGCTTCATCACGAACGGCTTGAACAGCTCGAGCGCCATCTGCTTCGGCAGGCCGCACTGGTGCAGCTTGAGCTGCGGGCCCACCACGATGACCGAACGGCCCGAGTAGTCAACCCGCTTGCCGAGCAGGTTCTGCCTAAACCTGCCCTGCTTGCCCTTGAGCATGTCGGACAGCGACTTCAGCGGACGGTTGCCCGGCCCGGTGACCGGCCGACCGCGACGGCCGTTGTCGAACAGCGAGTCGACGGCCTCTTGCAGCATCCGCTTCTCGTTGTTGACGATGATCTCCGGCGCGCCGAGGTCAAGCAGCCGCTTGAGCCGGTTGTTCCTGTTGATGACCCGGCGGTAGAGGTCGTTCAGGTCAGAGGTGGCAAAGCGGCCACCATCGAGCTGAACCATCGGCCGCAGGTCCGGCGGGATCACCGGAATGCAGTCGAGCACCATGCCCATCGGGTTGTTGCGCGTGTTCAGAAACGCCGAGACCACCTTGAGCCGCTTCAACGCCCGGGCCTTCTTCTGGCCCTTGCCCGTGCGGATCGTGTCACGCAGCCGCTGCGCTTCGGCCTCGAGGTCGAAATTAGCCAGCCGCTCCTGTATCGCCTGGGCGCCCATGCCGCCGCGGAAATACCTGCCGAACCTGTCCCGCATCTCGCGGTAGAGCAGCTCGTCGCCCTCAAGGTCTTGGACCTTCAGGTTCTTGAACCGGTTCCACACCTCGTCGAGCCGGTCAAGCTCCTTTTGCGCTCGGTCGCGGATCTGCCTGCATTCGCGCTCGGCGCCCTCGCGGACCTTGCGCCGCGCGTCGCCTTTCGCGCCAGCCGCCTCGAGCTCGGCGAGATCCGCCTCAAGCTTGGCCTGCCGCGCCTCGACGTCGCTGTCGCGGCGCTGCTCGAGCTGCTGGCGCTCCACCGAGATCTTGGCCTCGAGCGAGGGAAGGTCGCGGCCACGCGCGTCCTCGTCCACGTGTGTGATCATGTACGCGGCGAAGTAGATGACCTTTTCCAGGTCCTTCGGCGCCAGGTCGAGCAGGTAGCCGAGTCGGCTGGGCACGCCCTTGAAGTACCAGATGTGCGTGACCGGCGCGGCAAGCTCGATATGACCCATCCGCTCGCGGCGGACCTTGGCGCGCGTCACCTCGACGCCGCAGCGCTCGCAGATGATGCCCTTGAACCTGACCCGCTTGTACTTGCCGCAGTAGCACTCCCAGTCCCGGGTCGGACCGAAGATCTTCTCGCAGAAAAGCCCGTCCTTCTCCGGTTTTAGAGTGCGGTAGTTAATCGTTTCCGGCTTCTTGACTTCGCCGTGTGACCACTGCCGGATGTCGTCAGCGGTGGCTAGGCCAATCCGCAGGTCGTCGAAGAAGTTGACATCGAGCACTTACATATCCCCTTGGGGTAGATCCGGATCACGATCGTGCTGGATGGGGCCGACCGTGGTCGGCCGGCGAGCAGCCCGCCCCGCCTCGCCATGGCCTCACACCTCTTCAACGCTGCTCGGCTCGCGCCGGGACAGGTCGATGCCGAGCTCCTCCGCGGCGCGGAAGACATCCTCGTCGGTGTCGCGCATCTCGATGGATGCGCCGTCGCTTGAGAGCACCTCGACGTTGAGGCAGAGCGACTGCATCTCCTTGATGAGCACCTTGAAGGACTCGGGAATGCCCGGCTCCGGTATGTTCTCGCCTTTGACGATCGCCTCGTAGACCTTCACCCGGCCGAGGACGTCGTCGGACTTGATCGTAAGCAACTCCTGCAGCGCATAGGCGGCGCCGTACGCCTCAAGCGCCCAGACCTCCATCTCACCGAACCGCTGGCCGCCGAACTGCGCCTTACCGCCAAGCGGTTGCTGCGTGATCATCGAGTACGGGCCCGTCGACCGAGCGTGGATCTTGTCATCGACCAGGTGCAGCAGTTTGAGGATGTAGATGAAGCCGACCGCGATCGGGTCCCTGAACGGTTCGCCGGTCCGGCCGTCGAACAGACGTGCCTTACCGCTTGCGCCGACGAGCTGCTCGCCGTCGCGGTTTGGCATCGCGGCGCCGAGCAGACCGGTGATCTCCTCCTCGTTCGCTCCGTCGAACACCGGCGTGGCCAGCTTGGTGCCCGGCTGCGCCTCGGCAGCCCCGATCTGGTGCAGCCGCTTCTGCCACGCGCCGTCGCCGGAGATCTTCCACCCGGACTGCGCCACCCACCCGAGATGCGTCTCGAGCACCTGGCCGACGTTCATCCGGCCGGGCACGCCGAGTGGGTTGAGCACAATGTCCACCGCCGTGCCATCCTCAAGGAACGGCATGTCCTCAATCGGCAGGATCTTGGCGATCACACCCTTGTTTCCGTGCCGCCCCGCGAGCTTGTCCCCATCGGTGATCTTCCGCTTCTGCGCCACGTACACCCGGACGAGCTCGTTCACGCCGGGAGGCAGCTCATCGCCGTCTTCCCTGGTGAAGACCCGGACGCCGATGACCTTCCCCTCCTCGCCGTGCGGCACCTTGAGCGAGGTGTCCCGCACCTCGCGGGCCTTCTCACCGAAGATGGCCCGCAGTAGCCGCTCCTCCGGGGTGAGCTCGGTCTCACCCTTCGGGGTGACCTTGCCGACGAGGATGTCGCCGGTGAAAACCTCGGCGCCGATCCGGATGATGCCCCGCTCGTCCAGGTCTGCGAGCACTTCATCGGAGACGTTCGGGATGTCTCGCGTGATCTCCTCGGGCCCGAGCTTGGTGTCCCGGGCGTCCACCTCGTACTCCTCGATGTGGATTGAGGAGAGCACGTCATCGCGGACCAGCCGCTGCGACAAGATGATGGCGTCCTCGTAGTTGTGCCCCTCCCAGGGCATGAAGGCGACAAGCAGATTCTTGCCCAGCGCCATCTCGCCGCCCGCCGTGCACGGGCCGTCCGCGATGACCTGACCGGCCTCGACCCGCTGGCCCTCCTCCACGATCGGCTTCTGGTTGAAGCAGGTGCCCTGGTTCGAGCGGCGGAACTTGGCGACACGGTAGGTGGTGCGGGTGCCGTCGTCGGACGCGACCGTGATGTAGTCGGCGGAGACTTCCTCCGCCACGCCGGCCTTCTCAGCGATGATGACGTCGCCCGCGTCGGTCGCGGCGCGGTACTCCATGCCGGTGCCGACCGCGGGCGCCTCGCTGCGCAGCAGCGGCACCGACTGGCGCTGCATGTTGGAGCCCATCAGGGCGCGGTTGGCGTCGTCGTGCTCAAGGAACGGGATCATTGCCGTCGCGACCGACACCATCTGGCGCGGCGAGACGTCCATGTAGTCGACCTCGTCGGGCGGGATGTAATCCACCTCGCCGCCCTTGCGCCGGACGAGAACGCGTGTCTCCGCGAACGAGCCATCCGCGGCGAGCGGGGTGTTGGCCTGCGCGATGACGTGCCTGTCCTCCTCGTCGGCGGTCAGGTAGTCGATCTGCTCGGTGACCTTGCCCGCCCTGACCTTCCTGTAGGGCGTCTCAACGAAACCGAACGAGTTGACCCGCCCGTAGGAAGACAGCGACCCGATCAGGCCGATGTTCGGGCCCTCTGGCGTCTCGATCGGGCACATCCTGCCGTAGTGGGACGGGTGAACGTCGCGGACCTCGAAGCCCGCGCGCTCACGTGACAGGCCGCCGGGTCCGAGCGCGGAAAGCCGCCGCTTGTGTGTGAGCCCGGCGAGCGGGTTGGTCTGGTCCATGAACTGCGAGAGCTGGCTTGTGCCGAAGAACTCCTTGATCGACGCCACCACTGGACGGATGTTGATCAGCGTCTGCGGCGTGATGGCCTCGACGTCCTGAGTGGTCATGCGCTCTCTGACCACGCGCTCCATCCGGGCCAGGCCCAGCCGGACCTGATTTTGGATGAGCTCGCCGACGGTGCGCAGCCGACGGTTGCCGAAGTGGTCGATGTCATCGGTCTCCACAGGGACCGCGACACCGCTGAGCGTCATCTCTTCCTCGCCCGCGTGCAGCCGGACCATGTACTCGATCGTGGCGACGATGTCGACCTCGGAGAGCGTGCCATGAGTGATCGCGGTGTCGAGGCCGAGCTTCTTGTTGACCTTGTACCGTCCCACCTTGGCGAGGTCGTAGCGCTTCGGGTTGAAGTACAGGTTCTCGAGCAGCGTCTGCGCCGACTCACGCGTCGGCGGCTCGCCGGGACGCAGCTTGCGGTAGATGTCGAGCAGCGCGTCGTCCTGGCCGGAGGTGTGGTCCTTCTCCAGGGTGGTGCGCATCGACTCGTAATCACCGAACCGCTCGAGGATCCGCGCCTCGTCCCAGCCAAGCGCCTTGAGCAGCACGGTGACGCCCTGCTTGCGCTTGCGGTCGATGCGGACGCCGACGCTGTCCCGCTTGTCGACCTCGAACTCGAGCCAGGCGCCGCGTGACGGAATGACCTTGCAGCTGTAAATGTCCTTGTCCGAGGTCTTGTCGACCTGGCGGTCGAAGTAGACGCCGGGTGAGCGGACGAGTTGGGAGACCACGACACGCTCGGTGCCGTTGATGATGAAGGTGCCCTTGGGAGTCATGAGCGGAAAGTCGCCCATGAAAACCGTCTGGCTCTTGATCTCTCCAGTGCTGTTGTTGATGAACTCCGCGGTGACGAACATGGGCGCGGAGTACGTCATGTCCTTGTCCTTGCACTCCTCGACGGAGTACTTGGACGGCTCGAACCGATGGTCGCGGAACGAGAGGGACATGGTTCCTGAGAAGTCCTCGATCGGACTGATCTCCTCGAAGATCTCTTCTAGGCCGGACTGCTCCGGTATATCCTTACGGCCGGTCTTCTTCGCTTCGGCGACGCGGGCCTTCCAGTTATCGTTTCCGAGGAGCCAGTCGAAGGACTCGGTCTGCAGGGCAAGAAGGTCGGGAACCTCGAGGGGCTCTTTAATGCGCGCGAAGGAGACGCGACGCGGACCGAGAGTGTTAGCTGAAGCGCTGCGCGAGGCTGCCAACAGGGGTCCTTCCCGAGCTCGTGGCGGACAATCACCGCACGCACGCAAAACGCCCTTCAAGCACACCGCGGAAGATCGAGGCAGCCGAGGACGTTAGAGTGCAGCGCAAATGAGCAGCGTAGCCGAAGGCTACACCGCTGTCAAGTGTACGCCACTATGAGATTCACGGTTGCTACGCAGCATCGCTCGTCAACGGTCGTTCGTCAAGCCCGCACACCGATATAACGGCTTCTTGTCGCCGGTGAGGGTTGCCACAGGCCACCGTTGGTGTATGGCCGCGCGGGGGAGGGTAGACACATTAGCTCTCCCGAACGGCTGCCGCGCGCCGACTGGTCAGGTCGCGCGGCTCAGCTGGGCGGCCGAGGGGTGGCCGCCCAGCTGGGCGGCCACCCCTCGGCGAAGGCTCCCGTGGACGATCCCGCAATCCGATGCGTGGATGGTCCCCGGGTCCGCTACTTGACGGTGACCTTGGCGCCGGCGCCCTCAAGGGCGGCCTTGGCCTTCTCGGCTGTCTCCTTGTTGACCTTCTCGAGCAGCGCCTTCGGCGCGCTGTCGACCAGGTCCTTCGCCTCCTTGAGGCCGAGGCTCGTCAGGCTGCGAACCTCCTTGATGACCTGGATCTTCTTCTCACCTGCAGCCTCGATGATGACATCGAACTCGTCCTGCTCCTCCTCCGCGGCCTCCGCGGGGCCCGCGCCAGCGGGCACCGCGGCGGCCGCGGCGATCGGGGCGGCCGCCTTGACGTCGAAAGTGTCCTCGAACTGCTTCACGAACTCGGAGAGCTCGAGAAGCGTCATCTCTTTGAACGCGTCAAGCAGTTCGTCATTGCTGAGCTTCGCCATGCTGGTGGTTCCTCCGTGTGCGCGATTTCGGCCGGTGATCGCGATCACCGGCCGATCTTCAATTGCCTGCCGTGCGTGATGGTGAGCTTGCGCCGGGCATCAGTTGCCCTCCGCCTCTTCGCGCTTGACCCGCAGCGCCTCGGCGAGCTGCGCCAACTGGGTCGGCAGCGCGTTGAACGTCGCCGCGGCGCGCGCCATCGACGCCTTCATCGCGCCCGCCAGCTTGGCAAGTAGCACCTCGCGTGGCTCCAGGTCGGCAAGCCTGGTGATCTCTTCAGGGCTCAGCTTGATGCCGTCGAGCACACCTCCCTTGATCACCAACAGGGGGTTCGCCCGGGCGAAATCCCGCAAGCCCTTGGCGGTTTCGACCACATCGCCCCTGACGAAGGCGATCGCGGACGGACCGCTCAGCAGGCTAGTGATCTCTTTCTCAAGCCCGGCATCCTTGGCCGCAATCTTGGTCAGCGTGTTCTTCACCACGGTGAACGTGGCGTTGTCACCGAGCGCGCGGCGCAGGTCGGCAAACTGCGCGACGGTGAGCCCGCGGTACTCGGTGAGCATGGCACCGTCAGAACTACGGAAGTTCTCTGCGAGCTCGGCGACCGCGGCCACCTTGTCGGCTCTCGCCATGGGCCTCCTTCCTCAGTGCTGGCCCAGGGGGAACCCCTGGCGCCGGTACCTGAAGCCGTCGAAGGCCCAAACATGCCAACGCCCCGGCGCGGGTGCCCGGGGCGCGATACAGCATCAACGAACTGCACATCTGCTCGGTTCACCTGCGCGGGCCGCCCGCTCACGCGGGACCTTCGGTTGCCTTGCGGCTGATCACCCGGGATTTCGCCCGGCGCAAGCGCGTGGCAACGGCCGACGGTCTTCGGTGTATTACAGCTTACTCGAACCCCGGGCCACTGCGACGCAAGCCGCCTGAACACCGGCGAAGCTGAGAAGCCACCGCGATCACGGAAGGAGACTGGGCTGACCGTGGGCACGGCCCTCAGCGCACGAGTCGAATAAGCCAGCAGGGTCTAGTTATCCCGAACGGTGCCGCGCAGTGTCACCCGGGCGTCAGCCGACCGCGGCTTGCTCCAGCTCGTCGCCGAGGCCGCGCGTCTTGTTGGGGTCGACAGGAATGCTCGGGCCCATCGAGGTGGCGAAACAGACCTTCCGCAGATAGCGGCCCTTGGCAGCGGCGGGCTTGAGCCGTATGACCTCATCGAGGGCCGCGGCGTAGTTCTGCACGAGGGAAAGCTCGGGAAATGACGCCTTGCCGATCACGAAGTGCAGGTTGCCGTGCCTGTCGACCCGAAATTCGATCTTGCCACCTTTGATGTCGGTCACGGCCTTGGCGACATCGTTGGTGACGGTGCCGGTCTTGGGGTTCGGCATCAGGCCGCGCGGGCCAAGGATCCGGCCGAGCCGGCCGACTCGGCCCATCAGCTCGGGCGTGGCCACGACCGCGTCGAAGTCAAGGAACCCACCCTGGATCCGTTCGATCAGGTCGTCGGTGCCCACGTAATCCGCGCCCGCCGCGCGTGCCTGTTCGGCGCGCTCGCCGGTGGCGAACACCAACACACGGGCCGTCTTCCCTGTGCCGTTGGGGAGGTTGACGGTGCCACGCACCATCTGATCTGCCCTGCGCGGGTCCACTCCGAGCCGCAGAGCCACCTCGACGGTTGGGTCGAACTTCGTGGTAGCCGTCTTGCGGGCGAGCGCCGCCGCTTGGGCGGGGCTGTAGAGCCTGCTGCGGTCGATGAGCTCGGCAGCCGTGCGGTATGCCTTGCTGCGCTTCATTAGATGTCTCCATGCCTGCTTGCGGAGGTTGTGGTCAGCGGGCCGGCGCAAGGCCCTGCCACGGGTGGCGCGACCGCCCGGCGCGGGCGGTCGCGATGGGTCAGCCCTCGACGGTGATTCCCATGGAACGCGCCGTGCCAGCGATGATCTTCTCGGCGGCAGCCATGGTCGTCGCGGTCAGGTCGGGCATCTTGGTCTGCGCGATCTCGCGGACCTGGGCGGTGGTTATCGAACCGACCTTGTTCTTGTGCGGCTCCGCGCTGCCCTTCTCCACCCCGGCCGCCTTCTTGATCAGTTCAGGCGCCGGTGGGGTCTTGGTGATGAAGGTGAACGAGCGGTCCTCGAAAATGGTGATCTCTACCGGGATCACGTTCCCGCGCTGGGCCTCGGTCGCAGCGTTGTACTGCCTGCAGAAGTCCATGATGTTGACTCCATGCGGGCCGAGCGCGGTGCCGACTGGCGGCGCAGGCGTGGCCTGGCCGGCAGGAAGCTGCACCTTGACAACTGCTGCGATCCTCTTCCTCGGAGGCATTGCTTGCGATCCTTACCTTTCAGATCTTCGCTACCTGGTCGAAGGAGAGCTCGACCGGCGTCTCCCTGCCGAAGATAGACACCAGCACCTTGAGCTTTTGCGTGTCGGCGTTGATCTCGCTGACCGTCGCAGGAAGCGTGGCAAATGGGCCGTCCATCACGGTAACCGACTCGCCGACCGAGAACTCGACGACCGTGCGCTCCTCTTCCTTCTTCTTCGCCTGCTCCTCCGGCTCGGGCGCGAGCAGCCCCGCGACCTCATCGAGCTTGAGCGGTGAAGGCCTGCTCGACAACCCGACGAAACCGGTCACCCCAGGCGTGTTGCGCACAACGGCCCAGGACTCGTCGGAAAGCTCCATCCGGACCAGGATGTAACCGGGTAGCACCTTCTCTGAGACCTGCTGCCGCTTTCCGCCCTTGATCTCGGTCACCCGATGCGTGGGAACCTCGACCTGGAAGATGTAATCCTCCATGTTCAGCGACTGGATGCGGCTTTCAAGATTGGCCTTGACCCGGTTTTCATAACCGGCGTATGAGTGCACGACATACCAGTCGCCCGGCAACATCCGCAGCTGCCGCTCGAACTCGGCTACTGGGTCGACCTCGGGCTCTGCGCCGTCCGCCTCGGCGCCGTCCGCCTCGGCGCCGTCCGCGTCGGCGCCGTCTGGCGTGGCGCCGGAGGGCGTGTCGCCGGAGGGCGTGTCGGCCAGATCCGGCTCTGGCTCGTCGGGCACGTCTCCGGCATGACCCTCGGGCATGCCGGATTCGAGAGCCTGCTCGTCGGCTTGGCTCTGGCCCGCATGCAGCTGGGACTCGGACACGGTGACTCTTTCTCTCGTTGTGGTTGCCGGCGCCGCCGGCCTGGTCATGGACTCGCAAGCTGGGCTGACGAGGTCCGTGGCCGACCCTACGGCTCTGTCGTCTGTCGCCGGCCGAAGAGCCCTCGGCTAGCCGAAGACCGCGAGCACGGCCTTGGTGAGCACATAATCCAGGCCCGTCACGACCGCGACCATGATAAGGACGAAAACCAGGGCCACGGTTGTGTAGGTGAACAGCTCACGGCGAGTCGGCCATATTACCCGGCGAAGCTCGGCGACAACCTGACGGAAGAACAGCGCGGGCGTGGTGCGGGGACCCTTCTTGGGTCCCGGCTTACCTCGCCGCTCCGCGGCCGAACCGCGTGTCTGAGTCGCCATGTCCTCACCTGAGCCGCACTGAACTGAACCTGAATTGCACGCACGAGCCGCGCTCGCAGGGCAGGAGGGACTCGAACCCCCAACCACCGGTTTTGGAGACCGGGACTCTGGCCAATTGAGCTACTGCCCTCTGCTGTCAAGTTATCGACGGCCGCTTTGGACTGTACAGCCTGTACGGCCCGTGCGGACGACCGCGCTGGGCCACCGCGGGCATCGCGACGTGCGACGACCATGCGGTGGAGTGCCAGATGGTGAAGTCTACGTGGCAAAGCGGCATGACGTCGAACCGTGGGCAGCCGCGGAACCGTGGCGACCACGGCCCGGCCGGCGCAGCGGGCGGCCACGGCCCGGCGGGAACCGCGCGCGCGGCTCTGCTGTGGTGACACGATAGGTGACATGTCATCCCTGCAGTCGCGCGTATCGGCGCGGGTGTCCGCGATCTCGGAGTCCGCGACCTTGGCCGTGGACGCCAAGGCAAAGGCGCTCAAGGCGGCCGGCCGGGCAGTGATCGGTTTTGGTGCGGGCGAGCCTGATTTCCCTACGCCCGACTACATCGTCGCGGCGGCGCAGCGCGCCTGCGCCGAGCCTCGTTTCCACCGGTACACCCCAGCCGCGGGGTTGCCTGAGCTGCGAGAGGCAATCGCCGCGAAGACCGCGCGGGACTCCGGATACAACGCCTCGGCCAGCCAGGTGCTGGTAACCAATGGCGGCAAGCACGCGGTGGCGCATGGGTTCGCGGCCCTGCTCGAGCCGGGCGACGAGGTGCTGATGCCCGCGCCATACTGGACCACCTACCCCGAGTCGATCAAGCTGGCGGGGGGCGTGCCCGTACCGGTCAACACCGACGAGTCGACTGGCTACCTCACCTCGGTCAGCCAGCTTGAGGCGGCCCGCACGGACCGCACGAGGGTGCTGCTATTCGTGTCGCCATCCAATCCCACCGGCGCCGTGTACCCCCCGGAACAGGTCGCCGAGATCGGGCGCTGGGCCGTGGCGAACGGTCTGTGGGTGATCACGGACGAGATTTATGAGCACCTGGTCTACGGTGACGCGCGGTTCACCTCGATGCCGGTCGAGGTGCCGGAGTTGATCGATCGGTGCCTGGTCGTCAACGGCGTGGCGAAGACGTACGCGATGACGGGCTGGCGGGTCGGCTGGCTCATCGGGCCCTCAGATGTCGTCAAGGCGCTGGTGAACCTGCAGTCACATGAGACGTCGAACGTGTCAAACGTAGCGCAAGCGGCGGCGCTGGCAGCCGTCAGCGGCGACCTGTCGGCAACGGCCCGCATGCGTGAGGCATTCGACCGGCGCCGACGGCTCATGGCCCGGATGCTCAACGAGATCCCTGGCGTCAGCTGCCCAGAGCCGCAGGGCGCCTTCTACTGCTATCCGTCCGTGAAGAACCTGATCGGCACTGAGATCCGCGGCAGGCGCGCGGAGAGCAGCGCGGCCCTCGCGGAGCTTGTCCTGGAGGAGGCTGAAGTGGCAGTGGTGCCCGGTGAGGCGTTTGGGACGCCGGGCTATTTCCGCCTGTCGTGCGCTCTTGGCGACGATGACCTTGCCGAGGGGATCGCCCGGCTGGCCAAACTGCTCGCCGAAGCCCGCTGAACCCTTCTGTGGGCAACTCGGCGGACGAGATCGGCGAGCGGCCGGTGCGCGCGCTGCCAAAGGCGCATCTGCACATGCACCTGACCGGGGCGATGCGGCACTCCACGCTTGTGGAGCTCGCCGAGGAACACGGCGTCGGCCTGCCGGACGCGCTCGCCGCCAACTGGCCTCCTCGGCTGAGCGGGACGGACGAGCGCGGATGGTTCAGGTTCCAGCGGCTGTATGACATCGCCCGTTCGGTGCTTCGCGCTCCGGCCGACGTGTACCGCCTGCTGCGGGAGGCGGCGCAGGACGAGCGTCACGAAGGTTCCGGCTGGCTGGAGATCCAGGTCGACCCTTCCGGCTACGCCGGGCGGTTTGGCGGGCTGACCGCAGTCGTCGAGCTGGTGCTTGACGCGGCCGCGCAAGCGTCGAGCGCCAGCGGGGTCGGCATCGGTGTGATCATCGCGGCGAACAGGACTAAGCACCCGCTGGACGCGAGGACGCTCGCCAGGCTGGCCGCGCAGTATGCCGGGCACGGCGTCGTGGGGTTCGGCCTCAGCAATGACGAGCGCCGCGGGCATGCCGCCGAGTTCGCTGCCGCGTTCCGTATCGCTGCCCGGGCCGGCCTGCTGGCTGTTCCGCACGGGGGCGAACTCGCCGGGCCGGAAAGCGTCTTCGCCTGCGTGACCGAACTGAACGCCGACCGGATCGGCCACGGAGTCCGCGCGGCCGATGATCCAGCCCTAACGCGGCTACTCGCGGCCCGCGGCACCGTCCTCGAGGTGTGCCCAACATCCAACGTGGCGCTCGGCGTCGCCGCCCGCGCCGAGGACGTGCCGCTGCGGAAACTGCGCGACGCCGGCGTGCGGATCGCACTCGGCGCGGACGATCCGCTGCTGTTCGGCACCAGGCTAGCGGCACAATACGAGCTTGCCCGTCGCGTGCAGGGGTGCAGCGATCGTGAACTCGCCGAGTTTGCCCGCACGTCGGTGCTCGGGTCCGCGGCGCCCCCCCATGTCCGCGGCGCCCTGCTTGCCGGAATCGACGCCTGGCTGGCCGCGACCGACGGCTTCGCCCGAGTTGAGCACCACGCGCGTGTTCACCGGGGTTGATCACCACCCGCGTGTTGGCCGGAGTTGATCACCACCCGCGTGCGCACCGGCCGTGATCAGGTTTGGCGGTGACGGGTCAGAGCTCAACGCCGACAAGCACGGGCTCGTTGACGAGCACCACGCCGAACACAGCCCGCACCGCATCCCTGATCTCACGGGCGAGCGCCACCAAACCAGCCGTGGTGGCGCCACCGGGGTTGGTGAGCGCGAGCGTGTGCTTGGTGGAGATCCGCGCACCAAAGGCCGCGTATCCCTTGCGGAAACCAGCCTGCTCGATCAACCAGGCCGCCGGGACCTTGACCTGACCATCGGGGGCCGGGAAACGCGGGAACCCGGCGCCCTCGCCCAACCGGCGGCGCACTGCGGTCTCAAGCGCGGCAAGCTGAGCCGGCCGGAGCACCGGGTTGGTAAAAAAGGAGCCGGCGCTGTGGGTGTCCGGGTCGGCGGGATCGAGCACCATTCCCTTGCGGCGGCGCAGCGCGAGCACCGCGTCACGTACCTCAGCAAGCGGCGCCCGCTCCCCCGGCGTCACGCCAAGCGATGACGCGAGTTCCGGATAGCCGACTGGCCGCGACAGCCGTTCGGGATAAAGACGGAAGGTGACCTCGAGCACCACGAAGCGGCCGGGTCTGCGCTTGAACATGCTGGTCCGGTAACCGAACCCGCACGCGGCGGGGCCGAGGTTGACCAGCCGGCCCGCCGCCCGGTCAAAGGCCCGCACGTTGGTGACCGTCTCAGCCACTTCCTGCCCGTAGGCGCCGACATTCTGGATCGGGGTGGCGCCGACCAGGCCAGGGATGCCTGCCAGGCACTCCACACCGGCGAGACCCTCGGCCACGCAGCGGGCGACAAGCGCGTCCCAGTCCTCGCCCGCGGCCACCCGCAGCACGGCAGCTCGGCCGTCACCGGGATCCCGCCGGATATCGGTGCCGGAGGTGGCGACCCGGACGACCGTTCCTGGAAAGCCCTGATCGGCAACGACCAGGTTCGAGCCGCCGCCAAGGATCAGGACTGGCTCATCCGCGGCTTCGGCGCCGTGGACCGCGTCGACGACCTCCTGCGTGCTGCGCGCCTGGTGGAAGGCGCGAGCCGCCCCGCCGAGGCGCAGCGTGGTGCAGCCAGCGAGCCGTACCTCGGTAAGGCGTGTGGCGTTCGGCTGATGCGGCATGCCGGTGCGGCGACGCGATCTTCAGGCGAGCTGCACGATCACACGGGCGCGCCTGAGCACCTTGGCATCGCCGGACTTCGCGGTCAGCGCGAGCGCCACCCGGTTGCCTTCGAGCTTCTCCTCGATCTTCCCGCTCAATTCGATGAGCGCGCCGTTGTCGTCGTCTGGCACCACCACAACCGCGGAGAATCGCACGCCGAAGTCCAGCACGGCGCCCGGGTCGCCGACCCAGTCGGTCACGTACCTGCCCGCCTGCGCCATCGTGAACATGCCGTGCGCGATCACGTTCGGCAGACCGACCGACTTGGCAATCCGCTCGTTCCAGTGGATCACGTTGAAATCGCCCGACGCGCCGGCGTATTTGATCAGATCGACCCGCTGCACCTGGTAGGTCCGCGGCGTCAGCTCCTCGCCGGCCTCGACATCGGCGTACTTGACCTGCGCGGTCATTGGCGCCGCCCCTTTCAGCCTTCTGCGCCGCCGCGCTCCACGATCGTGGAGTACGCGGTGCACACGTGCTCGCCATCGACGGAATTGATCTGGCTCTGCGTGGTGACAAGCACGTTGCGGCCGGCGTCACGGATGTCAGCGATCGTGACCTGGCAGGTAACGACGTCGCCGGCGTAGACCGGGCGGCGGTACTCGAAACGCTGCTCGCCGTGCACGACCATTGCATAGTTGACGCCCAGCCCCGGATCCATGATTGCGCGCGCACTGCCACTCATACTGATCACGATGGGGAACGTCGGCGGGGCTGGCACGTCCCTGTGACCAGATTCCTGCGCGAGCTTACGGTCGCGGTAGATCGGATTGGGATCGCCTATCGCATTCGCGAACTCGGCGATCTTCACCCGGCTGACCTCATACGGCTCGGTCGGGGGGTAGGTCCGGCCGGCATAGTCCCGATTGATTGCCATACAGCCTCCGCGTAGCCAGGTGAGCAAGCCTGCTCCCGGGTGGGACGACGAGGTGTTCGGCGCGAGCCGACGCGGTGTTCGGTGCGGTGTTCGGCGCGAGCCCACGCGGTGCGGTGTTCGGCGCGAGCCCACGCGGTGGGCCCGAGCCGACGCGGTCAGCGGGTCTCGCGATGCGGCTGGTGCTTGCGGCAGTTCGGGCAGTACTTCTTCAGCTCCACCCGGTCCGGGTCGTTGCGCCGGTTCTTGCGGGTGATGTAGTTGCGGTGCTTGCACTCCTGGCAGGCCAAGGTGATCTTCGGCCTGACGTCGGTGGCAGCCACGATGGCGTGCCTTTCTTCCTTGGTGGGCAGGTGGTCGTTGCGCGGTGCTGCGCGTAGCTCGCCGCAGACCGGCGAACTCGTAGCGGAGGCCGGACTTGAACCGGCGACACAGCGATTATGAGCCGCTTGCTCTGCCTGACTGAGCTACTCCGCCACCTCAGCGGTCGGCCAGCGGATAGGCACAGCCGACCGGCACGTCAGCATACCTGTTAACTGCGTGCCCGGAGCAATCCCCCCGGCCCTGAACGTCACTCGCTCCGTGATCGCGGCCAGCCGCGTGTGGTATGACCGGTCGAGACGGAGGCTGAGAATGCTATTTCCCACATCACTGGTCGGCAGCTATCCGCAACCTGACTGGCTGATCGACCGTGGGCGGCTCGCCGACCGGTTCCCGCCGCGCGTACGCGCTCGCGAGTTGTGGCGGGTAGCGCCGGAGTATCTGGAGCAAGCGCAGCGTGACGCCACGCGGCTCGCGATCCGCGACCAGGAGGTCGCGGGCCTGGACATCATGACCGACGGAGAGATCTGCCGGGAGAGCTATTCGAACCGGTTCGCGACCGCGCTTGACGGCGTTGACATCGACAACCCGGGTACGGCGCTCGACCGGAGCGGCCATCCGAACCCCGTGCCTCGGGTGGTTGGGCCAATCCGGCGCCGCCATCCGGTCGAAGTTGGCGATCTGAAGTTCCTGCGCGCCCATACCGATCGGATGATCAAAATGACGGTGCCAGGGCCCTTCACGATGTCGCAGCAGGCGCAAAACGACTACTACCCAAGCGAGGAGGACCTCGCCCTTGCCTACGCGGCAGCGGTGAACGAGGAGATCAAGGACCTGTTCGCGGCTGGCGCGGACGTCGTGCAAGTGGACGAGCCCTACATGCAGGCGCGACCGGACAAGGCGCGCGCATACGGCGTGCCGGTGCTCAACCGCGCGCTCGACGGGGCCGGCGGCGTGACAGCCGTGCATATCTGCTTCGGATACGCAGCCATCATCCATGACCGCCCGGCGGGCTACTCGTTCCTGCCCGAACTCGCCGCCGCCCGGTGTGATCAGGTGTCGATCGAAACCGCCCAGTCGAACCTCGACTGCAGCGTGCTGTCGGCTCTGGACGGCAGGACGGTCATCCTCGGCGTTCTGGATCTATCTGAAGCGACCGTTGAAACTCAAGATCAAGTGACAGCGCGCGTGGAGCGCGCGTTGAAATACGTGCAGCCGGAACGCCTTGTCCTCGCCCCCGACTGCGGCATGAAGTACCTGCCGCGCGACGCCGCATTCGGCAAGCTCCAGGCCATGACCGGGGCGGCGCGCGACCTGCGGTCTCGATACGGACAGTGACTTCGGGGTCGGGTAGGCGACGGCGCCCCCTGAGCGGCACGCGACCGTCGTTTCTTGGAGCGGGCGAACGCCGTTCTGGCCGGCGTGTCGGCGTCGCTCCGGGAGGGCGGGCGACCGTCGCTCCGGCAGGGGCGGGCGACCGTCGCTCCGGTCGGCGTGTCGGCGTCGGCGATGAGCCGCTGGCCTGAGACAATTGGCCTGTACAAAATGGAATGGGCCCCTCCGTGTATGAGACGGAGGGGCCCACCCGGCCCTACACCACGATCGTGCCGATTGCTCGGCACCGCGATGCCGTAGAACCCACCACTCGTTCACCAGAACCGCACGAGGCACCGGTCTCCCGGCCCTTCCCGCGCCCGAAGTCGGCCCACGGGACCCCCGGAGGTACCCCCGGGAACGCCCGGGGTCTCCCCCGGATGGCCTGGCTTATTTAGTGGTGAGAGCAGTTCTACTGCGTCCCGCACGGCGGCACAAGAGGTCAGCGGCAACAAACTCAAGATTCTTTACCATCCACAGTGCCGTCCACAAAACGCTGGCAGTTATCCCCCGAACAGGCGGTTTGTCCACCGGCCCATCCACAATTCAGCCCACAGGCTCTGGCCGCGCGTCCCACCGGTGCCAGCAGGTTACGAAAGCCCTATCCCTCGTGGTCTTTACCCAGAGCCATCGCCGATACCAGTTCGTAACCGACGTGCGCGGCCGCGATGCCAGTGATTTCGGCGTGATCATAGGCTGGCGCGACCTCGACGACATCGGCGCCCACAATGGTCATATCGGCGAGCGAGCGCACGACGGCGAGCAGCTCACGTGAGCTGAGCCCGCCGGCCTCGGGGGTTCCGGTCCCTGGCGCGTGCGCCGGGTCAAGGACGTCGATATCGACCGAGACGTACACGGGCCGCCCAGCGAGACGGCGTTTCGTCCGTTCGATCACGCCGGCCACGCCGAGGTGGTCGACCTCCGGGCACGCGATGACCTGGAAGCCGAGAACGCGGTCATCGGCCAGATCGGAGGCGGCGTAGAGCGGGCCACGTATCCCTACGTGTACCGAGTGCTCGCGGTCGATGAGGCCCTCGTCCGATGCGCGCCGGAAGGGCGTTCCGTGGGTGTAGGGCGCGCCGAAATAGGTGTCCCAGGTATCCAGGTGCGCGTCAAAGTGCAGCACGGCGACCGGCCCATGCCTGCGGGCCACCACCCGCAGCAGCGGCAGCGCGATCGTGTGGTCGCCGCCGAGCGTCAGCAGGCGCGCGCTGCGGTCGGCGAGCGCTGCCGCGCCCACCTCGATCTGGCTGATCGCCTCGGCGATGTCGAAGGGGTTGACGGCGATGTCACCGGCGTCGGCGACCTGCACCGCCGCGAACGGCGCGACGTCCAGGGCCGGGTTGTAGGGCCGCAGCAACCGAGAGGATGCGCGGATGTGCCCTGGCCCGAACCGGGCGCCTGGCCGGTAGCTCACTCCCGAGTCGAACGGCACGCCGACGACCGCGATGTCGGCGCGGCCCACCTCGTCAAGCCGGGGCAGCCGCGCGAAGGTCGCTGGCCCTGCATAGCGCGGTACACGCGTCGCGTCGACCGGGCCTCTGTTCGCCCCGGACACGCCGCCATCGGTTGTCAATGGGGCGCCATCGGCTGTCATTGGCTGTCTCCTTCGACTAGCCCTGCATCAGCCTCAATGATGGCCGAGCCGATCCGCCCCCCGACTGCGAGCCCCGCGCCGGCCGTAAGCCGCCGACGGACCCCGCCGAGCCCCGCGGCCGGCCGTAAACAGCCGACCGACTGCGCCGAGCCCCGCGGCCGGCTGTAACAGCCGACCGACTGCGCCGAGCCGACGGCTGGCCGTAACAGCCGACCGACTGCGGACCCCCGCGGGCCGGTGGTTTTACGGCCGGCCCGCGGGGCGCGGGCTCACGCCGCCTTGGCGCCCACCTCGGCCTGCCGCTCGAAGATTTCGGTGATCTCCTCCACCGAGCGATCCTTCGTTTCAGGCAGGAACCTGTGTACGAAGCCGATCGCGACCAGGCACAAGACGGCGAAGCAGATCATGATCCAGCCCAGGCCGATGCCAGTCTGCCAGGTTGGGAAGACCTCGATCAGCGCGAAGTTGGCCAGCCAGTCTGCGGTCGCACCAATGGCCGCGGCCTGTCCGCGCACCCCTGTGGGGAAGACCTCGCCCTGGATCAGCCATCCGGTCCCGCCCACGCCGATCGCGAAGGACGCGATGAACGCGTTGAGGGCGATCATCACGACGATGATCCGTGGGAGCCCGGTGAGCAGCATCAGCGCCGGCGCAGACACGGCGGCCGCGACAGCCATGCCTGCGTAGCCACCGATGGCGAGTTTCCGCCTGCCGATCCGGTCGATCCAGCGGAACGCGAAGTAGGTCGCCGCCACGTTGACGGCCGCAATGATCGCGGTGACCTCAATGCCGGCCAAGGTCGAGGCGACCTTGGAGCTGCCGGACTGGAACAGCGGGCCGAGCAGCTTCGGCCCGTAGTAGAGGGGCACGTTGATCCCGGTGATCTGCTGGAAGATGAAGAACACGCACACCACGATCAGGGCCCGCTTTACCCCGACTGTCCAGTTTCTGCGGCGGGTCTGCTCGCCGCGCCGGTCGGCGTCCTCGAGCTGGCGCGCGGTGAACTCCACGTCCGCGAGCGAGACCTCGGTCCCCAGGCGGCCAAGTGCGCGCTGGGTCTCCTCGTACCGGCCGTGCCGCAACAGCCATCGCGGCGACTCAGGCATCCGGGTCCGAAGGGCCAGCCCAATCAGCGCAGGGACGGCGCCGAGCCCCAGGATCAGCCGCCAGTCCAGTGTGCCCGAACTGTGCGGGAGCACCCACAGGATGATCAGCGCCACGATGAAGGCCGCCAGGATGCCGACCGTGATCATCCACTGCTGCAGCATGGCGAGCGCGCCGCGTCGCCCACGCGGCGCGTACTCGGCGATGTAGGCAGTGGCGATCGCGGAGTCAGCGCCGATAGCCAGTCCGATCAGCGTGCGGGCCGCGAGGAGCACGAACGAGTTGGGTGTCACTGCCGACAGGATCGCGCCCACCGCATAGATCAGCGCGTCGATGACAAGCAGCGACTTGCGCCCGAACCGGTCCGCGAGCGGTCCCGCGACGATTGCACCGGCCGCTGCGCCGAGCGATGCGCCAGCGACCAGATAGCCGAGCGCAAAGCCGGAGAGCGGATACGGCACAAACGGCAGTGCGGAGCCGATGTTGGCCGTGTCGTACCCGAACAGGAAGCCGCCGACGGTCGCGAGTAGCGTGAGCGACCAATAGAACGACGTGGGCACGCGCTGGTCAAGTGCCGTAAGAACGTTTCTGTCGCCTGTTTCTATCCGAGACATCTGGCCTCACTGACCAGAAATCGCATGCTGAAACCAGCCACGCAAAAACCACATAGAGTCCGAAGTCATCACGCAGCGTTAGCCAGACCGCTGCCGCAGCCGGTAGCGCTGTATCTTTCCTGTCGCGGTCCTCGGCAACGAATCCAGGAACTCGATCACTCGCGGGTACTTGTACGGCGCGATCACCTGCTTGGTGAAGGCTTGGAGCTCGGCGACCTTTGCCGGGCCAGCCGCCGCGCCGTCCCGAAGCACCACGTAGGCCTTGACGATCGTCCCCCGCTCGGCGTCCGGCGCGCCGACCACGCCGGCCTCCAGCACATCGGGGTGGCCGAGCAGAGCCTGCTCCACCTCAGGTCCGGCGATGTTGTAGCCGGAGGTGATGATCATGTCGTCGCTGCGGGCTTGATACCAGTAGTAACCATCGGCGTCCCGTGTGTAGGTGTCCCCGGTGATGTTCCAGCCGTCCACCACGTAGCCGCGCTGACGTTCGTCGGTGAGGTAGCGGCAGCCGGTGGGCCCCTTGACGGCCAGGCGGCCGATTTCCCCATCACGAACCGGCTTGCCGTCCTCGCCCAGGACCGCTGCCGAGTAGCCAGGTACCGCGAGCCCGGTGGCGCCGGGCCTGATCTGGTCGCCGGAGGCGGCGATGAAGATGTGCAGCAACTCGGTGCTGCCAATCCCGTCGATGATCTTCACGCCGGTGGCGCTGTGGAAGTCCTGCCACACCGCGGCCGGCAGGTGCTCGCCCGCCGACACGCACCGCCGCAGGCCGGTCAGCGCCTGCGTCTTCCCCGTCGCGACCAGCGCACGGTACATGGTGGGGGCGGTGAACAGCGCCGTCACGCCAAAGTCCGCGATCGTATCGGCCAGCTCGCCAGGCGAGGCCCGCTCAAGCAGCAGCGTGCACGCTCCCACCCCGAACGGAAATACCACCAAACCGCCGAGCCCGAAGGTGAACCCGATCGGCGGGGTGCCGGCGAAGAGGTCGTCGGAGTGGGCCGCGAGCACATGGCGGCCGAACGTGTCGTTGATCGCCAGCACATCGCGGTGGAAATGCATGGTGGCCTTGGGCTTGCCTGTCGTGCCTGACGTCGGCGCGAGCAGCGCCACGTCGTCGGCGGCGGTGGCGACCGCGGTGAAACTGGCGTCCTTGGCCTGACAACGGCTCGCCAGGTCGTCGCCCGAACCGCCATAGAACAGGGTCGGCAGGCCCGGAGCGGCAGCGATCAGCTCGTCGGCAAAGCGGTGGTCGCACACGGCGAGGCTGGGCTTGGTGAGGTCGGAGAGCGCGGTGATCTCCCTGGCCCGCAGCAGGTGCATGATGGTGACCGCCACGCCGCCGGCCTTGAGCACGCCGAACCAGGCGGCGATCAGCCAGGGGTTGTTCGGTCCGCGTAGCAGCACCCGGTTTCCTGGGCGGAGGCCGAAGTCCTCGGTGAGTACCCGGGCTGCCTGGTTCGCCCGGCGCAGCAGGTCGCCATAGGTCCAGGTCTCGGTGACGGTGCGCAGGCAGGGCCGGTCAGGACCGTGCCGGGCGACGGCGCCGTCGAGCAGGACTTCTGCGCAGTTGATCCGCTCCGGGTAGCGCAGCTCCGGGAGGTCAAAGCGCAGTTCCGGCCACTGATCCTCCGGTGGGAGGTTCGCGCGGCAAAAGGTATCGGTGTGGGCGGAGGGCGAAAGTTGCATTGACGCGCCACCCCCTTGTGGATCATCCCGCTGTACGGAGTAGCACCAGTAATTCACTGTCTCTGAGGGCAGTCAATCGACCGCACATCCGCCCCTGGCGACCGCGCCGCGCCGCACGCCGCCCCGTGCCACGCCCGCCGCCGTCTTTGTATCGCAGGGTGTTGTTTTTGGCGCCGAAATGCCCCCCGCCAGCAACACCCCAGAGTACAAAGTCGCCTGGCGCGCGCGGCGCGGGTGTGGATCGGCCACCGAGAGTGCCCTATCGTGCAGGCGATGAGCCCGTTTCGTGGATCGGTTCCGCTGACCGAGCAGTGGCAGAACTTTCGGTTCGAGCGCGAGGGCGGGATCGCGACGGTCACGCTCGACCGGCCGGACAAGCTCAACGCGCTCACCTTCGAGGCGTACGCGGACCTGCGGGATCTGCTCGCGCAGCTGCCGCACCGTGGCGACGTTCGAGTGCTCATCGTGCGCGGCGCCGGGCGCGGGTTCTGCTCAGGCGGTGATGTGCACGAGATCATCGGCGCGACGCTGCGGATGGGCCACGACGAGCTGCTCGCGTTCACCCGGATGAGCGGTGAGGTCATCCGGAGCATGCGGGAGTGCCCGGTCCCGATCGTCGCGGCGGTACACGGCATGGCAGCAGGCGCGGGCGCGGTGATCGCGCTTGCGGCGGACTTCCGTGTCGCGACGCCGGCGGCGCGGTTCGCGTTCCTGTTCACCAAGGTGGGCCTGTCCGGCGCGGACATGGGCGCCGCCTACCTGCTGCCCCGGCTCGTGGGCCTCGGCCGCGCGACCACGCTGCTGATGCTCGGGGACACCATCGAGGCGGCTGAGGCGGAGCGGATCGGCCTGATCAGTGAGCTGGTCGCCGACGGCGAGTTGGACGAAGCGGTGGCCAGGCTGGCGCGGCGGCTGGCGACCGGACCCGCCCAGGCGTACGCGCAGACCAAAGCGCTGCTCACCAGGGAGCAGGACATGAGCCTGGCCGCGGCGATCGAGCTTGAGGCGATGACCCAGGCGCTGCTAATGACCGGCGAGGACTACGCGGAGTTCCACGCGGCATTCACCGCGGGCCGCGACCCGCACTGGCGTGGCCGCTGAACGCTCCGGACCGTTATCACCCCTACTTATCCCCAACGGCTGCCGCGAGGCGAACCAGCGGTGAATCTGCGGGCGAGGCACCGGAGTTATCCACAGAGTTCTGTCCAGAGCTAGCGGCCCGCCTTGACAAGCCGGAGAATCACCAGTAGGCGGAGGCCCCCCGGGAGGGTGGGTCATATAAAGAGGGTCTTGGCGTGAGGGTGACACCGAGCGGCAGCCGTTAAGTGCCTTGACCGGTTTTAGGCTCTTGCCGGCCGTCACTGGCGGCACGGCGCGGTCGCCAGCGGGCGTGCGCGGTGGCCGGGACGCCGGCCCGGATCAGCTCCAGCCGGGGCCGCGGGCCGTCGGTGCGGCCGGCCTGTGGCTTGCGGCTGCCAGCCGCGAACTGGTCAGGCCAGCGCGCGCCGGGTCCGGCATAGCCCTGATCGGCCGCCGCGCGCAGGGTCCACTGCGGGTCATAGAGGTGCGCACGGCCGAGCGCGCAGGCGTCCGCCCGGCCGGCCAGGATGATCGAGTTGACATCGTCGTAGGAGGAGATCGCCCCGACCGCGATCACCGTCACGCCGTACTTGCGGCCGATTTCGTTGCGGATCCGGTCCGCGTAGGGGGTCTGGTAGCTGCGCCCGAACGCCGGCCGCTCGTCGCTGACCACCTGCCCGGTGGACACGTCGATGCCGTCAACGCCGTGCTCGGCGAAGGCGCGGGCGATCTCTACCGCCTCGTCGATGTCGATTCCGCCCTCGTGCCAGTCGGTGGCTGAAATGCGCACCGTCATCGGGCGCTCGGCAGGCCAGACCGCGCGGATCGCGTCGAACACCTCCAGCGGATAGCGGAGCCGGCCTTCCAGCGAACCACCCCACCGATCGGTGCGCCGGTTCGTGAGCGGTGAGAGGAACCCCGACAGCAAGTAACCATGCGCGCAGTGCAGTTCGAGCAGGTCGAATCCGGCTCGCGCCGCCGCGGCTGCCGCGCTGGTGAACTGGCCAGTTATTTCGGCCAGGTCGGCCTCGGTCAGCGCACGCGGTACCTGGTTGGCGGCCGAGTACGCAATGGCCGACGGCCCGCACACCGGCCAGTTGCCCTCGGGCAGCGGCTGGTCGATCCCCTCCCACATCAGCCGGGTGGACCCCTTGCGGCCGGAATGCCCGAGCTGGATCCCGATCCTGGCACCGGTGCTCGCATGCACGAAGGTCACGATCCGCCGCCAGGCGGTCTCCTGCTCTGCGCTGTACAGGCCCGCGCAGCCCGGGCTGATCCGGCCCGTCGCCGACACGCACACCATCTCGGTCATCACCAGGCCCGCCCCGCCGAGCGCCTTGCTGCCGAGATGGACAAGGTGAAAGTCGCCAGGCACGCCGTCGCGGGCGGAGTACATGTCCATCGGCGAGACAATGACGCGGTTGGGCAGCTCCAGCCGTCCGATCCGGCACGGCTGAAACATCGGCGGGCGGACCGCCACGTGGCGCGCCGCGCCGCCCTGGCCCGCGCCGCCCTGGCCCGCGCCGGTCTGGCTGGCGGCGAACCACTGGTCCAGGCCCGCGACGAACTCCGGGTCACGCAGCCGCAGGTTGTCATAGGTGACGCGGCGGCTACGGGTGATGATGTTGAAGGCGAACTGGGCCGTGTCCTGGTCGGTGTACTGGCCGATGTTTTCAAACCACTCCAGGCTGGCCTGCGCCGCACGCTGGGTGGAGGCGACGACCGGCCGCCGTTCTGCCTCGTAGGCGGTGAGCGCGACGGGGACGTCGGGCTGCTCGTGCAGGCACGCGGCCAGCGCGAGCGCGTCTTCCATGGCCAGTTTGGTGCCCGAGCCGACAGAGAAGTGCGCCGTGTGCGCCGCGTCGCCGAGCAGCACCACGTTGCCGTGCCGCCAACGGCCGCAGCGCACCGTGGCGAAGTTCAACCACCGGGAGTTGTTGCCGAAGATCTCGTGCCCGTCCAGCATGTCAGCGCACAGCTCGCGGATGAGATGGATGGATTTCTCGTCGCTGTGGCCCGGTGGCAGCTCGCTCGCGGCCAGCCCGGCGAACCCGGCCCTGCGCCAGACGTCGGTGTGCATCTCGAGGATGAACGTGCTCGCGTCAGTGCTGTAGGGATAGCCGTGGAGCTGCATGGCGCCGGCCGGAGTGTCAAGTATGCGGAAGTTGAAGGCATCGAAGACCAGATCGGTGCCAAGCCAGATGTAGACGCACCTGCGGGTGTCCAGTTCGGGCCCGAACGCCTCGGCGAGCTGCGCCCGGGTCTGCGAGTTCGCGCCGTCAGCGGCGACCACCAGGTCGTATTCATTGGACAGGACCGCCGCGGGCGGGCCTTCCGCGCGGAATGTGGCGCGCACACCCAGGTCCGCGCAGCGGCGCTGCAGGACGCCGAGCAGCCGCTGGCGGCTCATCGCGGCAAAGCCGTGGCCGCCCGAGGTCAGAACCGTGCCGTGGTAATGCACATCAATGTCGTCCCAGCGGGCGAACTCCCGCTGCATCGCGGCAAACACCTCGCGGTCGGCGTGCTCGATGCCGCCCAACGTCTCATCGGAGAACACCACGCCGAAACCGAACGTGTCGTCTGGGGCGTTCCGCTCCCACAGATGCACCTCGTTGCCCGGATTGAGCTGCTTGACCAGCGCGGAGAGGTACAGCCCGCCAGGGCCGCCGCCGAGCACCGCGATGCGCACTGCCGCGCTCCTCTTCCTCAAGGGCGCCTGTTCAAGGGCGCTGACCGTCAACAAACCAGCATAGAAAGCCACGCGGGGCAGGCACGAGAGGCCGAGTCTCGGGCCGCGGCGTGGTATGACGGGGCGTGAGCATCGAGCGGATAAACCCCGGCGAGCTTGTCCGGCCCTCGGGTTTCTCGCACGCGGTCGCGGCGAGAGGTGGTCGGCTCGTGTTCCTCGCCGGGCAGACGGCGCACGGCTCTGACGGGCGGATCGTCGGCGGCGGCGTTGTGGGGCAGTTCGAGCGAGCGCTCGGCAACCTGCTGACCTCGTTGCGTGCGGCGGGCGGCAGCCCCGACGACCTGGTGAGTCTCACCGTCTACCTGCTGGATGTGGATGACTACCGCGCGCACGCCCGGCAGATCGGTGAGGTCTGGCGCAGGCTCGCGGGTCCTGACTACCCGGCGATGGCCGCCGTTGGGGTACAGCGGCTGTGGGATCCCGCGGCCCTCGTTGAGGTGCAGGGAATCGCGGTAGTCGCGGCCTAACCGTGGACGGGCGGTGTCCGGGCACAGCCACGTTGAGGCCGTTATTGTGCTTCGTCTGCGCCGATGTCGAAGGCCCCGCCTAGCGGGATCGGGTGACCGAAGAAGTCGCGCGTACCTGTCGTGCAGCCGGCGACTCCGGCGCATGCGTTGGTGCCGTGGTTGATCGCCGGTGAGCCTGCCTGGAGCGTCCACTGCGTGACCGGCCTGCCGATGCCGTCGTAGCCGAGACCGTTCACCAGTGGATTCTGGTTGTAGATGCCGTGCGGCTCGGGGTTCGGGTCCGTGAAAGCGCCGCCGGTGTAGTAGTAAAGGTTGTAGTCGCGGGCGCGATTGTTCAGAACGCTCACGTCACCGAGCACGTTCGGGACAGCGGAGGTGACCAGGTTGTTTCTGAAAATGCCGCCCGATTCATGGTCACTTCCGCTGGGGCAGCCGTCGCTTATGACGCCGGCTGTCTGCCCTGTGCTGTTTATGTAGAAGGTGTTGTTGTAGATCCACGTGTTGACCAGCTTTCCCCCGTTCCAGGCGCAAAGGTAGATCTCCGAGTCGCCGGGCATCGTCGTCACGGTGCCAGACTTGACGTAGCTGTGTACCGTGCCGTCGCCCGCGCAGACGTTGTAGCGGATGATGTTGGTCGTCGTTGCACCGCCCGAGGCGAAGACGCTGGTGCAGTACGTGCTGTTACCGTGGCCGTAGTTGTACTGCATCGTGCTGTTGGTCGACCCATAGTCGATGTCGTATCCACCGCCGTCCACGCCGGGCGAATGGTTGTCGTAGGACTCGTTGAGCTGCCCCACCATGTTTTCTGAAGTCCACCACCACAGCCCAACGGGCGTTCCCGTGCTCACCGGCGGGGGCTGCATTCCCGATTGATAGACAACGTTGTTTTGTATTGTCCCCTCGTGAGCCATGTAGATGGCGATTCCGTCACCGAAGGTGTTGTGTACTGTCGAATTCTGGATGGTTATGTTGCGGCTTTGGACCGCCTGGTTCTGTGAATCTTTCCGCCATTGGAAGTCCTGATCGACCTGAACCCCCCAGACGAAGATCCCGGCCCACAGCGTGGTGTCATACGCGGTCACATTGTCGACCAGGACGTTGTCGAAATAGCTGTTGCGTGTGTAGGTCCCCGATCCCTTGGTCATGTCCGGCTCGACGATCATGCCTGGCGCGAACACGACAAGCCCGGTCCATTTGGCGTTCATCGCCGTGTAGTCGCCGCCGGTCACGTGATGCACAACGAGATTACGCAGCGTGATGCCTACCGCCGGCGCATCGTGGTCGGTCGTGACGAGTACTCCCCATACCCTGCTGTTCCTGACTTCGAGATCTTGCAACGTCACGTACGAGGTGTCGAGCAGCTTGACCGCTCGGTTCTGGCCGGTGCCGTCGATCGCCGGCAAGGCACCTGTCCCGTACGCGCCGATCGTGATCGGGCTGGCGCTCGTGCCAGACGACGAGAAGACAAACGATCCCGAGCAGGTGGTGCCGCGGTTGAACAGCAGGCTGTCGCCTGGGGCGAAAGTCTTGGTGTCGACCGTGGTGAGATTGTTCCACGGGGTCGCAAGCGAGCCATTGCCGTCAGCGGCGGCAGCGCAGTTCACGTAGTAGGTCGTTCCCGCGGCGGCCGCCTGTCCTGCGAGCGTGACCGTGAGGGACAGGCATCCAGCGGAAACAGTCAATACGGTGCAGAGGATCGTAATCCTCGGTTTGCGAAGGGCCATCGCGCATTCCTGACCGTCGGGGCCGTTCAGGCGACCGATTAACACATTAATCGTGCGCGCCCGGCCTGTTAAGACAAGGGGCGCGGCCGATGCCGATGCAGCCGCTGATCGCGTGCGTTGGCTGGTCCCGGTTGTTTCCGGCGCTGGTCGGCGAAGGGAGCGGGCCGCGCGGTGGCCAAGCGGCGGGGCTACCCGACGAGGGCGCGCCCGACCAGCGGCCGGATCGCGAAGTCGAGTTGCGCCGCGAGCGCGAAGCCGTTCCAGCGGCGGCGGATGATCCCGCGTTTGTCGATGAGAAAGGTGGTCGGGGCTTTGGTGACCCCGTAGGCCCGCTCCACGGCGCCGTCCGCATCACCGACCACCGCGATCGACCTGTCAAGAGCCCAGTCGAACGTGAAGTTGATCAGGGCGTCCCTGCTGGGCGGCGCGGCGCCTGCGGCATTGGCCGCGTCCACGATGACCGTGCGGAGGCCGTAGCGATGGTTCTGGGTGTTCATGCTCTTGAGCAAGACGACTTCGGCCCGCGACGGGTCGTTGGCAGCGGCCGCCGTGGCTTGCGTGTCGAGAAATGAGAGGAGAACCGGGTGGCCACGTTGGCCGCTCAGCGAGAAGGCGCCGCCCCTCGCCTGCGCACGTGTGAACGTGGGCGCGGGATGTCGTGGCAGCGCGGCCGGGGCGGTTGGGCCGCGATCGACGCTCAGCAGGGCGGCCACCAGCGCGACCCCCGCGAGCAGGCCGGCTGCGATCGCACCGGCCACGGCGCGCCGCCCCGCTGGCAGCACGCGCCTTATCCAGCGTCTCGCCGAGATCCGGCCGGGTTGTGCGGGCGTCGCGCCTGCGCGGTTGGGATGATGGCGCCGCGGCATGCTATCGACATCCGGTCCCGAGAAGGATTGGTGAGCCGACCTGGCAGGCGGGCGATCCGCCGGAAGGCCCGGCTTGTGCGCGCCGAGTCTGCTCCCGATCGCGGATGCCGTCAACAGTCTTATCCACGTCGAAGGCGCTCTGCCCGAGCCGCGCAGACCGTGCTGCCAACCGCCCTGACCCCACGACAACCCATGATCCTGAACGGCTGCGCGGCGCGAACCGCGAGCGAACGCGTCACGGCAGCCGCCGCAGCTACGCTCGAGCGGCGCCCGAACCGACGCCGGCCGGGGCAACCGACCGTACGTCTCGTCACGGGGCCGAGACGAGCGGCGGTGCGCACAACATGAACCTCACCGGTACCAGGAGCGACAGGGCCGGGGTGACGGCCACCCGCGGGCGGCCTCGGCGGGCGGTGACGATCGCGCTCTGGGCCTTGCAGGCGATCTTGGTGTTCATGTTCGCCGTCTCCGGGATCACCAAGCTTGGCGGCGGCCACGGCATGGTCCACATGTTCGCCCAGATCGGGGCGGGCCAGTGGTTCAGGTACCTGATCGGCGCCTTCGAGCTCGCGGGCGCGATTGGCGTGCTGATCCCGTTGCTGTCAGGACTCGCCGCCCTGGGGCTGAGCGGCCTGATGGTCGGCGCCACCGTCACCAACCTATTCGTCATCCACACCAGCCCTGTGCCCCCGCTGGCGTTCCTGATCGTGAGCGCTCTGGTCGCCGGCCGACGCTGGCCGCAGACCCGCGCTATGGCCGCCAACCTCCGCGGCATCTCAGCCCGTTAGGACGCACGTCTCGCAGCTATGCCAGCCTGTGAACAGCGCTGGCGGACCCTAGGTGGTCCTGCGGCTAGCGGGCGGGCCATCGGGCCTGCTGACCTCGCCGTGCGGCTTGATCAGGTCGAGGTCGCGGCCGGCCCCTGGCGGTGCGGCCTGTTCGGGTCCCACGGGCGAGGTCGGTTCGGCGGCGGGCGCGTCGGTCCCGGCGGCCCCGGGCGAACCAGTACCGCCTGCCGCAGGTGCACCGGTCCTTTCGGCGGCGGGCACGTCGGCTGTCGCTCGGTCGTAGGCGGAGCGAATCTTGGCGACCTCGGCCTGCGGGTTGCGGAACCAGTTGGTGGACCAGAGCCGGTGGAAACTCCAGCCGAGACGTTGCAGGTGCTCGCCGCGCAGCCGGTCGCGGTCGCGAACGCTACCCGACGAACGGTAAGAAGCGCCGTCTGCCTCGATGGCCAGAACCATCCGGTCGGCTTGGTTCGGGTGCGCGGCGGCGAAGTCCACCCGGTAGCCGCCGACGCCGTACTGCGGCACGACCGTGATCCCGCACTCAGCGAGCCGGTCGCGGACGTCGGCCTCGAACGGGTTCAGCGTCGTCCCACCCGATGCCTCGGAAGCAGTGCCGCCAGAGTCCGCATACGCCAGGTAGTCGGCAAGCAGCCTGGCGCCGGGCTTGGTCACTCGTTCTGGGTCGACGTCGCGGCTGGAGAATGAGCTGACCAGGGTGAGTCGGCGCTTCGCTCGGGTGGCAGCGACGTTGAGCCTGCGCTCGCCGCCGTCGCGCAACAGCGGCCCCCACTGGTAGCGCATCCGCCCGTCGGGGTGCTTGCCGTACCCGATGGACAGGATGATGGCATCCCGCTCATCGCCCTGCACCCGCTCCAGGTTCTTGACGAAGAACGGCTCGGGCGACTCCTCGGCGAAGAACCACTCAAGGTCAGGATGGTCGGCGAGGGCGGCCCGCAGCGCGTCGTCGATCCTTTCCGCATGCCGGATCCCGAGCGCAATGACGCCGAGCGACTCACGCGGCCTGTTCCGCACGTGCTCCAGGATCAGCTCGACAACCTTGTGCACCTCGGAGGTGACGGAAACCTCCTGGCCAGCCTCTGGACCCTGGGCGACGACGACATGGCGCATGCAGTCGCCGCGAAGCACGCCGGGGAACGTGGTCAGAGCGCCGCCGTAGATGTGGGTGTTGGAAAAGGCCACAAGCCGCTCGTCTCGGCTACGGTAATGCCACTGGAGCGGCCAGGTCGGTAGGAGCGGGCGTAGCGCGTCAAGCACCGACTCAAAGCCCGCGCCAAACGACACCATGCTTTCGTCGTCCTCGGCGGTCTCATCGCTCTCGTCGCCCACCTGGCGGAAAAAGTTGGTCGGCGGAAGCTGCCTGTCGTCGCCGGCGACGACGATCTGGTGACCGCGCATGATCGAGGGGATGGCGTCAGCGGGGATGATCTGGCTGGCCTCGTCGAAGATCACCACGTCGAACAGCCTGGTCGGAGGCAGCACTTGGCTGACCATCAGTGGTGACATCGCCCAGCAAGGCTTGAGCGCGAACAGCACATCGCCGGCCTGGTCGAGCAGCCGCCGCAGCGGCAGATGGCCGCGGCGCAGCGCAGCTTGCTTGCGGATGACCCGGCCCTGCATCGGGTGCCATTCCTGAACGTCGCGCAGCCGGTCCGCCCATGCCCGGCGCACCCGCGCGCGGTTGGCGGCGAGGTGCTCCACGTCGTGTACGCGGAAGTCGTCGGCGATCTCGTCCAGAGCGCCGCCGCGGTGCGCTGAGTAACGCGGGTCGCGGACCCTGACGTGGTCCAGGATCGAGCAGTACCACGCATGATCGAAGGCGGCGGCAGCCAGATCGGGCTGCGCCTCGCGCCGGGCAAGCTCGTCGAGCAGTGGGCCGAGGCCAGCCTCATCGAACTGCGCGCCGAGCTCGTACAGCCTCGGCAGCTTCCACGCTGTCTCCTGATCCGCGGTCAGCGCCTCAAGCAGCGGCGCGGGGTCTTCGGGAATCCGGATGACTGCGCGGAGCAGCCTCAACTGCCGCTCGCAGTCCGCCCGCAAGTTCTCAAGTTCTGCCAGGTCGCGAGGCAGCCTGGGCATGCCGCCGTCCGTGCTGTGTTCCTTCCATTCTGCGAGCTGCGCATCGGCCTCGGTCAGCAGGTCATGCAGTTGCTCACGTGAGATCTGCGCGCTGTCGCTGAGCAGGGAGCGCGCCTGCTTGCGCAGCGCGCGGCGTTCAAGGAAGCCAAGCCCGGCACCGTCCCCGCTGGCCGTGGCGAGCAGCCCAGGGCGGGAGGTGTACACATCGGGTGACAGTGCGCTGAGCGTCCGCCCGACGGCCGCGAACAGCCGCATCCTTTCCACGCACTCGGGATAGCTCACGGGCGGCCGGAGGCCAGTCTCCTCGCTGGCCCGCCCAACGCGATGGGCCAGCATCGGCAAGCCGCGCGAGCAGAGCCGCGACGTCAGGTCGCAGGCTTGCCGAGCCTGGTCGGGAGTGCGCAGGGTTGCGCCGAACCAGGGTGTGCTCTTCGGGCGCAATGTGAACGCGCCCAAGTGAGCGAACTCTCGCAGATTGTCGCGGATCCGGTCGGCGCGCTCCCGGGTGATCCGCTCCGGAGCGCCGAGCCGGACCGGCGTGCGTGCCTCGGCGGGGATTCCGAGCAGCGCGGACTGAACCTGAAACGGGGTCACCCCCCAGGGCTTGTGCTCCTCGTGCAACGCGGTGACATGCTCGGTGAGCCGCTGCTGCCGGTCGATGAGCCGCCGGTGCAAGTCGGTGACGTCCGGATCCGTTGCCCGCTGGGCCAGATCCAGCGTGTTGCCCAGATCCTTGGCGATGCGAAGCCGGTCGCGCGTTCCCTCGTGGATGTCGAGCACCATGTCGCCCAGGTCGACGCCCTTCAGCCGGGAAAGCACGGCGTCGATAGCGGCGCGTTTCTCCGCGACAAAAAGCACCTTTCTGCCCCACGCGACCAGGGCCGCGATCAAGTTGGCGATTGTCTGGCTCTTGCCCGTCCCCGGTGGGCCGTGGATCACCAGGCTGCGCCCGGACAGGACCGCATCAATGGCCCTGCGCTGCGAGGAGTCCGCGTCAAGCACGGAGTAGTCTTCCTCGGGCGACTCGGGGACGGGATCGACCGCGCTGTCCTCGCTGAGCAGCTCCTGCGCTTCGCTGGCGCCTGCGATTGCCGCGACAACATCGCTGTCGCGCAGCAGTTCCCCTGCCGCTTGCAAGTCCCTGACCATCGGCAGCTTGGCATAGGTGAACGTGCCTATCACCAGGCGGTCCTCGATCTCGAAGCCGGGGACCTCAGCGGCGTCGGCCGCCCGGCGCAACAGCTCACCGATCTTGTCGGTGGGCTCCTCCGCCAGTTCCTCTGTCGCCGCGCCGAAGACGCTGGCCAGCTTGTGCAGCAGGACCGGGTTGACCTCGCTTTCCTCATCCAGCGTGAGATCGAAGTCGTCATGCCTGGCCCGGGTTGGTGTTATGGTCAGGCCGCGCAGCAGCACGGGGGCGGCCGGCTCAAGGAATAGCTCATCCCAGTGCGCTATGCCGATCGCGAGGTACCCGGCGCGGATGCCGCGCTCCTCGAGCAGTTCGCGCGCTCTGCGGTGAATGGCTTGGACCCGCCGGATCGCGTCGGCCCTGATGTCCACGTCGTGGAACAGGCGGGTCAGCCGGGTCGAGCCGGTCCGCAGGAAGCGGTCGAGCGCCTTCGGATCGGCCGGTGCGAGGTCCAGCGTGCCGGCCCGGCGGTCCTTGTAGTAGAGCAGGGTGTTCCGGCCGCCGAGGTCGGTCAGCGCGGCTATCCAGCGCGTCTGAGCGGCCTCGATCAGCTCGACGCGGCGGCTGTCCGCCTGCTCGGCATCCTCGGCCTGCTCGGCACCGTTATTCCCGGTCTGCCCGGCCCCGTCATCGTGCGCCTGCCTGACCCTGTCATCCCGGGCCCGCCCGGCCCCGTCATCGTGCGCCTGCCTGGCCCTGTCATCCCGGGCCCGCCCGGCCCCGTCATCGTGCGCCTGTCTGGCGTGGGCGTCGCTTGCTCGCTCTCCCGCGCCCTCCCCCGCTTGCTCGGCACCCTCGTCCCCTGCCCGCTCGGCCATTTCTCGACCTCCGCACGGAATGTCGTTCACCTGTGGCGGAATATCCGCCACCCCCATCATTCCCCGTACAGACAAACCATTCCGCCGTGCCGCTTTTGCCCGGGCGGCGTCTGAGCGCTCGCAGGCCGCCCGCCGCACGCGTCCCACCGGCGAGACACACCTCCAGCCGTGCGGTGATGTTGGCTCGTTCTCGCGTCTGGCCGGGATTGGTGGGAAGGTGACCAGATGAGCGGCGATGAGGTGGAGCGCGACGGGGTGTCGCTGACCAACCTCGACCAACCGCTGTTCGATGGGGCGGACGCGACCAAACGTGACCTGGTGGACTACCTGGACCAGGTTCGTGACCCCATCGTCGCGGTGTTGCGCGACCGGCCGCTGTCGGTTATCCGGGTGCTCCGCGGCCAGGCGCCGTTCATGCAGAAGAACGTCCCCAAGTACACGCCGCCCTGGGTGCGGACCGTGAAGCTTTGGGCGGAGACCTCGAAACGCGAGGTGTCCTATGCCTTGTGCAACGACCGTCGCACGTTGCTGTGGTTCGCCAACCAGCGCGCGGTGGAGTACCACCCCGCCTTGGCTCGCGCCAATCGCCCCGACCAGCCAACTCACCTCGTGCTCGACATCGACCCGCCGCCGTCAGGTGACACGTTTCAGCTGGCCGTCCGCGCAGCCGTGTTGGTCCGCGAGGCGCTGGCCGGCGCAGGCTTGGCGGGCGCGGTCAAGACCAGCGGCGCGAAGGGGGTACACGTCTTCATCCCGATCGAGGAACCTGCCGCGGTCGACGATGTAGCGGCCGTCACCCGCGCGCTCGCAGCGCGCGCCGAGCGCCTTGACCGAGCGCTGGCCACGACGGCCTTTATCCGGGAAGACCGCGAAGGAAAGGTGTTCCTCGATTCGACCCGCGCGGGCGGGGCGACGGTGGTGGCGGCGTACAGCCCGCGCGTTCGGCCGGGCACGCCGGTGTCATTTCCGGTGCCGTGGGATCAGCTTGACCGTGTCGCGCCGAGCGATTTCACGGTGCGCACGGCGGCTCGGTTGATCGCCGACGGCGATCCCTGGGCCGACCTGATGCCGAGGCCGCAGCGGCTGAGCTCGGAGCTGATCGAGGAAGGCCGCGCAATCCCCGTCGCCCGAGTACAGGCGATGCACGAAGGCAAGCGGCGCGCCCGCGCCCGCCGCGGCTAGCGGGATCAGCCCTGACGACGGCGGCCGCCCGGCAGTCCTGTTGGATGAGTTCGCCGCAGGGCCCAGCCTGCAGCCGTGCCGACCTCGTCGGTGCCGACCTCCTCCGTGCCGACCTCCTCCGTGCCGACCTCGTCCGTGCCGGCCGGGCCTCGTCCGCGGCACTCCTTGCTCGGCACTGATTTGTCAGTCTAGGTTGACAGATGGTTTCTGTCAACCTAGACTGACGTCATGGCACCAAACGATCTCACCGCAGAAATCGGCTCAGGCGACCCTGCGGTCGGCCTGCGAGCGGTAGGGGCCCTGCGCAGGCTTGCCGAGCAGGTCGAGGCCAGCTATGTGGCGCTCGCCAGGGAGCAGGGCTGGTCGTGGGAGCAGATCGGGGACGCGTTGGGCGTGTCCCGCCAGTCGGTGCACACCAAGTACGGGAAGTGAGCCACCATGATCAAGCTTGCCGACGACGCGAGAAAGACGCTGCTCACATGGGCGACCGAGGAGGCCAGGCGGCGTGGTGACCGGCGCCTCGGCACCGATCACCTGCTGCTCGCGCTGCTGCACGACCCGGACTCAGGGCCTGCGCGGGCGCTGGGCGTCGATCTCGAGTCCGCCCGCGCTGCGTCCGACGCTCTCGACCGGGCCGCGCTCACCGCGGTCGGCATCGAGGCTGGCCCGTTCGGCCTTCCGGCGACGCAGGTCAGCGTCCGCCGGATGCCACCACTCACCTCTGGCGCGCGTTCGGTCCTCAAGCGCACGATCGAGGAGGCACGCGGCGCGCGGGAAACAGGGAGCGCACGGGAAATGCGGGGTGAACGGAAAGAGCGGGGCGCGCGGGAAACAAGGAGTGCGCAGGAACAGGAACCGCCGGGCGCGCGGGAAACAGCGAGCGCACGGGAACAGGAACCGCAGGGCGCGCGGGAAATGCGGGGCACACGGACCCGCAGGATCGAGACTCAGCATTTCCTGCTGGCCCTGCTGACCCGCGAGCGTCCCGATCCAGCCGCGGAATTGCTCGCTGCCCTCCGCGTCGACCCCAAGGAGGTGCGCGCCCGGCTCACCGGACCGAGCCGCTGACCAGGCCAGAAAGCACGCGCCTAAGGTGGTTGCCCGAGAGGTTTGTCGCGGCTCCCCGCCCACCTTAAGTTCCTTTCGAGTCAGCGGCTAGCTGACGAAGGTCCATTGCAGGTTGACCGACGGATTGCCCTAGTCCCGGTCGGTGTAGGCTGGAGCCTTTCCTGAGGTCGCGCCACCTGGGTCCATGCAGCAGCCGGTGGCGACATTGCGGATCTGCCTAGTTGCCGGGTCATACATCCATTTGTGATTTGCTGATTGGTCTTCGCAGTTCGCGGATCTGCCCTTCCCAGCGGGTATCGACGCTGGGGACGTTTAGGTCAGGCAAGTTCGGCGGCGTTTCGTGAGCGGCCGTTCACCTCGTTGGGCAGCCCGTTCACCTCGTTGGGCAGCCCGTTCACCTCGTTGGGCAGCCCGTTCACCTCGTTGGGCAGCCCGTTCGACTACCCGCCATTTCGGCACAGGGTAGGTGGAGAAGGCGAAGAGACGCGGTGGCTTCGACGCGGCATTATGTGGGTGATCTTCGAGTATCACCCCCTTCGGGCCACATAATGGCCGATCTCGGCGTCGTCGCTGCCCAGCGGGCAGAGCACTCACGCCGCCTCCGCAGGGTTTAAGGGCCGCCGTATTATCGATTTAGCAATGACCGCTAATGCCGTGCCAGCGCCCTCGGCGTCGCTACCTGCGACCAAAATCTCCACTGGTGATTCGCCAATCAGGGTCCCGGTCTAAGAGCCATTCAGCCTTTCTAGCTCACTCTCTGCGCCAAAGGGTTGACGGGATGCACGCGAGCGCCGATCCTTGCGGTCAATAGTCCCCTTTCTGCCGAGAAGTCCCTATCAAGACTGATCGGTTCGCCATGCCCACAAGGAGGAGCGATGAGAGTTCTCACCTGCCCGGTGGCCGGCGCCGCCGGGTTACTTCTGGCCGTTGGCATCATCGTCGGCCCGATGCCCGCGGGGGCGAGCACGTTCGGCCCTCAGACAAGCACGTTCGGCCCTCAGGCAAGCACGGGCACCGCGATCAACGCAGGGACCGGGCACGCCGTGGCGCACTCGGTTACTGTCAGCGGCGCTATGGCAGGTCCGCAGGCCCCGGCTCAGTCCGAGCCCACCCGCACGCTCGGCCGCGACGGCAAGCCGACTGGAAGCACCCTTCCGGCGCGCCCAAGCTCGGGCGCTCGGCCGAGCCCGGCCAGCATGCCAATCGGCGTCGGCGGTCCGAACGTTGGACAGTCGGCCACGCCAGCCTCGCTGTCAACGGGACCGGGCATGACACCGGCCTCGTCACCCCAGTTCGGCTTCCAGGGCATAACCGAGGGCAGCTCCGATTGCACGAACTGCCAGACGCCCGACGTCACCGCCGCGCTGAATGCCACCGAGATCGCCGAGACCGTCAACTTGCGCCTTCAGGTGAGCAGCAAAGCCGGCACCACGCTGTGCACGGTGAGCCTGAGCAGTCTGCTCGGCGCGGTGACGCCGCTCTCCCACCCGCGGATCCAGTATGACAACGCCTTCAAGCGGTTCAGCTTTGTGGTCGACTCCGTGCCGACGTCCAGCAGCGACGTGCCCATCCAGTACCTCGCGACCAGCCAGGCCGATGACGCCTGCGGGGCATGGTGGGTATACAGCCTGACCTTCTTTGGCTCCTCCCTTTACCCGTTCGGCGCCACGCTTGACTACCCCTACCTCGGCCAGGACAGCACCTCGATCCTCTCGTCGACAAACAACTTCACCTTCGGCGGCTCCTACATCGGATCGGCGGCCTACGCGATGCCCAAGTCCGCCGCCTACACCGGAGACGGTTTCAGCTTCACCCCCTACTCTGTGGCGTTCTCCACCGCGCCGGCCACCGTGGCAGGAATCCCCACCTTTTCCACCACGAACACGTACTGGCTCGCGTCGGTGCCCGGCACCGGCTACGACCTCTATGTGATGCCCACCAACCCGGCGGGTGCCATATCTTTGCAGGCGGTCATCAGATCAGCGTTCAGCGCGCCGACCCGCCGGGTGAGACAGCCCGGCACCTCTCAGACCCTCGATCCGCTCGATGGGCGTATCGAATCGGCGCCGGTCCAGGACGGAAGCTTCGTCTGGTTCGCCCACGGCGTCAATGTCAACGGTTTCCCGACCATCCGCTACGGCGCGATCAACGTCGGAACCGGTCAACCCTTCACGGCAGTGGCCTTCCACAGCAACACCAGCGACGATTTCAACCCGTCCATCGGCGTGTCCGATGCCGGGAACAACACCAACCACATCTGGGTGAACTGGGCCTACACCGATACGCCTGCGGGCGTGCCGGTGTCAGACACGGTCGCTGGCGTGGCGCCTGGCCAGGGCGTCCCCAATCTCATCGGCAACGATCTGACCCTGATCACCGGCTCGTCCACGTCGTCTATCTCCAGCTTCGGGGCCTATTCCTCGGCCGAGATCGACCCAGTCGCCCTCAGCCCGTCCTGCCCGGCCGGCCTGACCGCGCTCACGGCACAGGAGTACTTCACAAGCACCGGGTCGTGGACGACCCGGCTCGCCAGAACCACGTTCTGCTAGACACCGATCCCGTTGAACCCGGCCCGCCGACCACGCGGCACCCGACCACGCGGCACCCGACCAGGCGGCACCCGACCACGCGGCACCCATGCGGTTTCCTTCCGCGCGGCTATGCTCGCCCGGCGGGACCGCCTTGCGCCCGTGATCCAGCCATTCCGCACCAGCGGGAACCCCGGTTCCGCCTCAGACCATCGCACTCGACAGCCTGCCCGCTGAAAGGAAAACAGGCCATGGACGCAGAGCAACTTAGATGCACCGCCCTGAGCCGACGATCGGCTCTCAAAAGAGGCGCTGCCACCGCCTTCCTGCTCTCACAGGCCACGCTCTTCGAGCAACTGGCGCTGGCGCCAGCGCGGCCGGCCTTCGCGGCCACCGCATTCTCCGACATCCAGTTCAACATGGGCGCCTTCGTCCACCCAGCGCAGGTCTACAACGACGGCGCAGGCAACGTCACGGCCCAGTTCCCCGTGGTATTCACCTTATTCCTGCCCGCCAAGCTGACCCGCACGCCATCCAGGTCCGACCAGTCAACACTCGCCAACGCGCTGTTCATCATCGAGGCCAGCTACCCGGCCAGCCCATCCGGGGTGCTCATCTTCTCGGTGTCCTATGGCCTGCCGTACTTCAACCGACTGTCACAAACCGTTGTCAGCGCGCATATGCCGCACCTGGCCGCCAACCCCAGCCGCTTCGTCCTCGAGGAGGCGGTTCCCTTCCCCACCGACGTCGTACAGGGCCTCGTCGGCGGGCCCAACGCGCTTATCCCCAACGTCACCAAGGACCGCTTCAACGTCAACGTCGTGATCGAGTCCAACGACATACTGTTCCAGTTCCGCAGTGACACCATGGCCAACCTCAGCGACGTCGCCCTATGGCTGCAGGGCAGCAACAGCCTCAACGGCCACAGCGTGCCCTCGCCCAGCTTCAACGGGCTGCTCGCCTTCCAGACGCCGCGCGTCCAGTTCATGCAGCCCGGCATGCCGCGCTCGGTGGCCAACAGCTACGGTTTCGAGTTCGCGCCGAGGATCAACCCAGACTCCTCGATGGCCATGGGCTTCATCGATCAGCAGGTCGACTCAAGCGGGCCGCCCCAGATCGTCACTTTCGTCGGCAACTCGTCGGCCAAGCTCACCGATGCCAAGGCAGGCGACTACTTCGACAACGGCTCCATCGCCCACTTCTCGCACGTCATCCAGGACCTGTACCAGTTCTACGCCACCGCGGGCCAGGACTCGAACCGGCCGGACGGTGAGCCGTTCGTCGAACGCTGCCAGTACATGTTCCGGTCCAACCAGCTCGGCACCACCAACGGGATCCCCGCCGCGGGCAACACCGACCAGTTCACCAACGGCGGCGGACCCGCCTTCATCAACAACGTCTTCCAAGGCACCAACGCCGCCGCGGCAGGCGCTCAGGACAGCGCCGGCACATTCGGCCCAGGCAACCAGACCCTCGACGCCACGTTCACCGGCACCGGGCGGATCGGCCACGAGGCCGCGCTGCAGCAGGTATCACGGGCATCCAACGGCACGCCCATCCACATCCGCATGGACGGCCCAGGCGTGGACACCATGGATGTGCCCGCCTTCCGCACTTTCCCCGGCTCGGGCGGTGTGGACGTCCCGGCCGGCAGCAACCAGTTCAAGCTCCAGTTCCTGATCTTCGTGCCGACCGCCGACTTCTTCGCGCAGATGCGCACCTCCCAGGCCGCACAGAACCTGCAGCACCAGTTCCTCGCCGACCAAGACGACGACAACGGCCTGGAGCGGTTCATCACCGCGACCCGGCGGCAGAACTTCCTCGTCCCGCCCCGCCGACACCGGGCCTTCCCGCTGCTCGAACTCTCCTGACGAGAACCCCAGGCACGCCAGGCGAGGACCGGGCATCCAGGTTCCCGCCTGGCGCGCTCACCACGCCATCGGACGATTTATTGATCACTGGAACGGCCACCCAGGCCCTCACCTGGACCAAAGACGCCGGCCAGATCCTCGCCAGCATCAACCGCGCGAAGACCAAAGCGAACGCTCCTACACCACTTGCGAACCCTGCCGCCTCCGCTGGCGAACCCTGCGGCCCGATTTTGCCTGGCGAAATTCCGGCCAGGATCTTGACCGGGAACCCGAGTCGCGTTTGGCTCGATGAAGGCCCGGTATCGCCGGAACCGGTGCCGCCGCACCCTTCAGCCGTCGGCTGCGCAGCAGACGACGGCACGGAGGCTCTGTGCGTGATCATCATTAGGCACCGCGCTCCTGCCGAGCAAGGCAGGACGCAACATGAACGGGGAGGCTCTTCACAATGCTTGCACGAGGCTTAGACGCGTCGTTTAACCCGCCGAACTTCACCGAGGCGTTCGCCGAGGGCTACCGCTTTATCGTGCGGTACCTCTGTCCGACGCCCAATCGCAAGGTTATTGATCCAGACGAGGTCAAGCGCATCCACGCGGCAAAGCTCGGTCTGGTACTGGACTGGGAGAACGATTCAGGCGATTCGCTCCGCGGCCGCAACGGCGGCCTGGCAGACGGCCGCCAAGCTCTCGCGCTGGCCCGGGACTGGATCAAGTACCCCAAAGGCTCGGTGATCTTCTTCTCGGTCGGCGACTTCGACGCGCTGCCGAACCAGTTCCCTGCCATCGACGCGTACCTGGACGGCGTGCGCGAGGCCTTCGGCGGGCACTACGAGATCGGCGCCTACGGCGGGGCCGGACTGCTGCGCCATCTCAAAGCCAACCACAAGGCCGCATACTTCTGGCAGGCGTGCGCTTCGACCGGCTGGTTCCAGAACGGCTCTCGGATGCCGGACGCGCACATTTACCAGACCACGCTCGGTGTGACGAAGGCCGGCGGGACCGTCGACCTCGACGAGCAGAACCTGGCGGTGCCGATGTGGCTCCCCGCGGCGCCGCAAGGCTCAGCCAAACCCGCGGCGCCGCACGCCCCAGCCAAACCCGCGGCGCCGCAAGCTCCAGCCAAACCCGCGGCACCGGCGGCGAGCGCGCCGAGGACAGCCCGTGTTCCCGCTAGCGCTGGCGCCAGCAACAAGGCCGGCCTGCTGAACATCTATTCGTACGTGCAGCTTGGCCCTACCGGCACTCTCATCGTCGAGCTCGCCTCGCATTACCCCAAGGCCCATGAGATGTACGTGACGTCCGGCATGGACGGCGACCATGGCCCCAGGCCGAACGGGTCGCACCACTACGGTCTCAGCTTCAACGGCTCGTCCACAGCCGCCATCGACTTCGGCGCGTACGACAAGGTCTCCAAGGCGGAGGGCGACCGGCGAATGCGCGATCTCGCGCGCTGGTTCGAGAACGTGATGCCTGCCACAGTCAACATCGTCGAACTCATCCACACCACGCCGTTCGCGGACGACAACGGCTTTTACGTCAAAAACTGTCAGCGCATCGCGAGCTTCGGGTCGGACACCGACAAAGCGCACCTCGATCATGTCCACCTCGCCATGTCTCAGGCGCAGGTCACGGCCGCGCTGGCACGCGTCAAGGCGGCGAAGCCAATGCCGTAACCATGCCGTTACCATGCGGTGGGTAGCTTGGCTGGTATGAGCTTGGGAGTTGCTTGCCGTTTTGGCCATCGGCGTCGGCGACCAGGTGGCAGGGCACAGGTGTCGCCGTGCTAGCGGATCCGTACGGGGCCGCCACCGACCTGGTCGCGCGTTCGGCAGCGGCGTGGGTGTCGGGTGTGCCTGAAGATCCCGCGGACGATGGGTTCTTCGGGCCCGCGAGCGTGACGTGGCGGGTGAGCACCGACGTGGCCTCGCCCATCGCGGGCTTGCGGTCGCTGCTGATGCAGGCGCTGCATCCACTGGCGATGGCCGGGGTCGATGAGCACAGTGGCTGGCGTAGGGATCCGGTCGGCAGGCTCACCGCAACCTCGGCGTATGTCAGCACGATCAGCTTCGGCGAGCGGGCGGCCGCGGAGCAAGCCGCAGCCCGGGTGCGCAGGATCCACGAGCATGTCCGTGGGGTAGACGCCGTTACCGGGCGTCCGTACGCGGCCAGCGATCCCGCGCTGCTGCTGTGGGTTCACGCCGCCCTTGTCGAATCGGCCATAGCTGTCGCGCGGCTGCTCGGGACGCCGTTGTCGCCTGAAGACAGCGACCGCTACGTCGCGGAGATGGTGGTCGCGGCCGAGCTTGTAGGCGTGCCCGCCGCCCTGGTTCCGTCCAGCGTCGGGGCGCTCGAACGATACATCGCGTCGGTCCGGCCCAGCCTGCGCTGCACGCCCGCGGCCGAAGAGTCGATGACGTACATGCTCGATCCGCCCGGCATGGACGTCGACGTCGCCGGGATCTGGCAGGACGTGCGGGACGGCGCGATCGCCGCGCTTCCGGCGTGGGCGCGTGAGATGTACGGCTACCGCGCGACAGACCCGCTGACACCGAACCGCCGGACCGAGATCCGGCAGGCGCTTGGCGTCATGGATGCCGTTTTCCTCGGTGAACCTGGGGTGCTCGAGGCGCGGCAGCGGCTGCTTCTGCGGATGCGCGCGGCGCTGCGCGGGTGAGGAAGCTGTCGGCCGCGGCGGCGCCGGTCGCCGCGGCAGCAGTCACCGCGGCAGCAGCCGCCCTTGCTGTGGCGCGGCGCCGAGCCGGGCGGCTGCGTGTCGACCGCGGCCTGGCGGCGCTGCGACTCGCGGCCCGCGGTGGGGCGCGTTACGCCGGCAGCGCGCCGCGGCTGTTCGCCGCCGCGGGCCAGAGCCGGGAGCGACTACGGCACGATCTCGCCCTGCAGACCGCCGAGGATGTCGCCGCCACGCTCGGCGAGATGAAGGGCGTGCTGATGAAGATCGGCCAAATGGCCAGCTACGTCGACGGCGGCCTGGCCCCTGGGGTGCGGCGCACGCTCAGCCGCCTGCAGGACAGCGTCCCGCCGATGAGCGCGGAACTCGCCGCGCAGGTGGTGGCGGCGGAGCTTGGCCAGCCGCCGGAACGGGCTTTCGCCCAGTGGGACCCTGCGCCCATCGCGGCCGCGTCGATCGGGCAGGTACACCGAGCGATCACGCGCGACGGCCGCGCCGCAGCGGTCAAGGTGCAGTACCCCGGCATTGCGGAAGCCATCGCGGCGGACCTGCGCAACGTCGCGCTGCTGCGCGGGCTGCTGCGGGTCACCGCACCAAGCCAGGACGTTGACGCGCTGATCGCCGAGCTGAGGGACCGCGTCCTCGAGGAGCTTGACTACCGCAGGGAGGCGGATAACCAGCGGCTGATCGCGGCCTACTATCGCGGCCATCCCACCATCCACATTCCGGGGATCATCAGCGAGCTGTCCACACGACGGGTTGTGACCAGCGAACTCGCGGTCGGCGCACGCTTCGCTGAGCTTGCGGGCTGGCCGCAGAAGGAACGCGATCTGGCGGCGGAGACTATCTACCGCTTTGTCTTCAGAAGCCTGTACGAAGTCCGCGCCTTCAACGGCGACCCGCACCCGGGCAACTACCTGTTCCACGGCGCAGGCCGGGTCACCTTCCTGGATTTCGGCCTGGTCAAGCACTTCACCCCGGCTGAGCTGCGACCGCTGATGAACCTGGCCCGCCACCTGTGCATCAACCACGATCCGCAGGCGTTCCGCGCAAGCCTGGAAAACGCGGGCTTCCTGCTGCCGAACGCCCCGTTGAGCACCGACACGATCATCGACCACCTCGCGGTGTTCTATGACACCATCCGCGAGCCAGCCGTGCTGACCATCACCGAGCAGTACGCGGCCGCGGTCGTGCGCCGGTTCTTCGACGTCCGCAGCCCGGTGGCCGCCTACGTGCGCATCCCGCGGTCCTACGTCGTGCTGCAGCGCATCAACCTGGGCCTGTTCGCCGTGCTCGGCCAGCTGTCCGCGACCGCCAACTGGCGGGCCGTCGCCGAGGAGATCTGGCCGTTCGTCCAGGGCCCGCCGTCCACCCCGATGGGACACGCGGAAGCCGCGTGGCGAGCGAGGCGCCCGGCCGAGGCGGAAAGGCTGCTGCCCTGAGCCAGCAAGATCAAAACCTAGCTCCCGAACGGCTGCCGCAGGGATCGGCTCGCCTGTCGTGCGGGCGCCAGCGCGCGTGAGCCGTTCGGGATAGGCCGTGTATTTTCGCTCTAAGTGCCGCCAAGCGGGCCCGGGCGGAGCGAGATGAGGCACGGGAAGAGGGGGCGGCCGGTCGGCCGCCCCCTCGTAACCCTTTCTACTCAGCCGACCTTCAACGGCGTAGAGAGCAGTTCGTTGTCCGCGGGAAGCGCGTCCCGATGGCCACTGATGCTGGCATCAGCACGGAAGGTGATCTTCCCGGCGGCCTGGTCGTCGCTGGTGACCGTGTAGCTGAACGCGAAGCGCGTCGTTTGGCCGGCCTGCTTGACCGGAACCGACCCGGTGAGCCATCCGGTCTGGCTGAAGCCTCCGGGGACGCTCTTGGCCAGGTCGACCTCGACGGTCTCCGGATAGCGGGTGTTCTGGATGTAGACGGTTATGGAGATGGTCTGGCCCACGTGCGCGGAATTGGGCACGGTGAGCTTGGTGATGGCCACGTCGTGCGTCCGCACCTGCACAACTTGCGAGGTGGAAGCGGTGCGGCCATCGGACGTCGTCACGGTGAGGTGTACCGTGTAGTCGCCATCGGTCGCGTAGCGGTGGCTGGTGTATTGGTCAGTCGAGGTGGTTCCGTCGCCGAAGTCCCACGTCCGTGCGGAGAACCCCGCGCCCGCGGGATCATATGACGCGTCGTAGAACTGGATGGCGTCATAGGCGCTGGGATCGCCCGGGTTGACGTACATCTGAGCCACCGGATCGGGTGCCACGGCTAGGTTGACCGAGCCGACTTGGTCGCCGTACTCACTCGCGACCTGGAAATAGTAAGTCGCTCCCGCCTGGGCCCGGAACGTTACCGGCCGGTAGTAGGTGTAAAGCTCGCACCCGACCTGTGAGAGATTGGAAAGCGAGTTCCCCGTGTAGGCGGCGATGCCGACCCCGTACTGGTTGGTGGTGGCCGTGATCGACTGGGTCGTCTGGGCCGTGAACGAATACCACACGGTGTTGTTTGTGCCAAAGCACCCAGGTCCCGGTTCGCCTGATTCCACCGTGGCCGCGCTCAGATCCTGAGTATCGGAGAACGGCAAGGCCCCGATCGGCGTGGCATTTACGAAATTGTCGTTTCCCGGCGGGAAGACCTGGCTCACCGACAACTGCAGAGTCCCGCCTCCATTATTGCCGCTTCCACAGCAGGAGGCAGCCATGAAGTAGTACGTCGTGCCCGCGGTAGCCGAAATGGTGACCTTACCCCCCTCGTAGTACTCGCTGCAGTCCACGAGGTTGAGCGATCCCTGGGTTCCCGTCCACGCGGACACCCCGGTGTAGTAGTAGCTGCCGGATGTGTCGGCCCTGAGCGTCATGTCCGACGACGGTGTGAAGCTGAACCAGACCGACCCGTTGCTCGAGCAGCCCGAGGGGTCGCTTGGATCCGAGGTGGCCTGGCTGAGATCCTCGGTCGTGCTGAACGGCAGGCTGCTGATGACCGTGGCGTTGGCGAAGCTGTCGTTCGCCACGGTGTCCGCGTGGGCTGCCGTGCCAAGCCCGACCGCGGCCACCGCGAACCCCGCCGCGAGCGTGATCAATAAGCGCGCCCGCCGCCCGATGCCACCGCCGAAACGGCCGCACGCTTGTCGATCCAGGTTTGAGGTGTTCATAGAATTCCCCCGTTCTCTGTGCGCGGCACCCCCGCGCCGTAGTCACAGACTGAGCGGCGAGCTGGCCAAAAAAAGGGGAGCCCTCCCCATGTGGGGAGGCCTCCCCAACGGTGCCGCGGCGACCGCGCGCCTGCGGCCAGTTTCGCATTGCGCACCGATGACATCTCCCTGCCGTTAGCGTCGTAGTTGGTGGGCATCGGTATTGCCGGGTCGTCCGGCGGTTCTCCAGGAGGTTCGGATGGCTGAAGGGC
>WNGD01000017.1_pt1 | contig 152362 bp, 127 predicted proteins | sample 5400671 | NCBI WGS metagenome assembly WNGD01 (sample SAMN13153369, study PRJNA577476) | soil metagenome | isolation source: 40 cm soil or saprolite under grassland replicate 2 | place: USA:California | collected 2016-06-15 | reverse complement strand
GTCGTTCACCTCCTGCGGCTCTCCACCACGCATCGCTGCGTCGCAGTAGCAGTCGGTTACAGGCCGGAGAGCGTCTGCCTGGAGAGGACTTTCACCTCTCTGTACGTGCGCGCTTCCAGGCGCGCGTGCGGAAGGGCTTCGCCCTTCCGTCCATTCGCCTATGATCTCAGGGGCTATGCCCCCTTTTCGATTAGACCCCGGGGCGTAGCCCCCGAAAAAATTGAGCCATTCGGAAGGGCGAAGCCCTTCCGCACATCAGAGGGCAAAGACCGACGCCGGCAAGTTCTCGTCTCTACTGTAATTAGTCCGTTAAGGTCCCACACTTTGATGGTGTTTCGACGGCACGTTTTCACGGCCCCACTTCAGCGTGCGACTCATCCAAACAAGTTCATCCAGGAAGTCCTTTGCCCGTTTCTCAAAAGCTTGATCCAGGAGTTTACCGTCAGCGTCAAACGTCTTCTGTACAGACGGGAAATTGAGATCGCTGAATGTAACTGCCAAACCTAACTCGCGCACCATCGGGACCATGGCTTCGATCACTCGGGTGCCACCCCACGGACCAGCGGACACACCGACAAAAGCGACCGCCTTGTGAATGTATTCTTTCAGAAGTAAATCGAGGATGGCTTTTAGCGACCCCGGGTAGCCGTGGTTATACTCCGGCGTCACTATTACCAACCCGTCTGCCTGAATAATCGTATCCCGCCACTCGGGAAAGAGATCCTTGATTCCCTGACCGTAGTCGTCATGCGGCAGCGCGAAGTCGGTTGCATCAAATAGTCTCGTTTGGATTTCGGCCCGCTTCTCCATCTCTCCGATCAACCACCTGGCAGGGCGTACGCTGTTTCGATTCTTCCGATTCGTGCCCAACAGGACCGGTAGCAGTAATCTTTCCACTACGATGCCTCCTCTATATTGCGCCCTCATCAACGAGGTAGTGCTCGCGCGCAAACTAATAGTTTGCGTTACGATCGAGAAATCCCGTCAACTCCTCTTTGCCGGGCAGCGCGGTTCGCGCGCCGAGGTTTTGGCACTTAAGAGCTGCAACAGCGTTCGCAAACGTCAGGCTTGTTTCAACATCCGCGCCAGACAATAACCCGTAAAGAAAGCCGGCGTGAAATGCATCTCCGGAGCCTGTGGTATCGCGACAACCACCGGGCACTTCGTAAGCAGGTGATTCGATGAATTGCCCTTCGCAATAGACCAGGGCCCCCTCGGCTCCCTTTGTCAGGCCAACTATCCCGCAGCCATAGCGAGCTTTTAGTTCTACGAGGGAGGCGCGTTCATCAGCAATGCCTGTCAGCCGGTGAGGAAACTCCTTCGAGGAAACAAGAATGTCGATGAGCGGCAGAAGCTCGGGAAGACCGTCGTAGATATTGTCAACGTCAACGGAAACAATCGTTGGATTCGAACGATCGGAGCGGGCAGCCTCGGCCATAACTACGCAGGCCGGCGGATCATGAACGTCGAGATGCAGCACGCGTCCGCGGGAAGCTAAAGCGACCGGTGCTTCATCCGCGCCGTAAGTTAATCGTTCATCTCTATCCCAGATGATTGTACGCTCGCCGTTGCGCGCGTCGATGACGATAAAAGCAATTTGATTGCCGGCGCCTTCGATCACTTCAGCGAAATCAATGTTCACTCCCTCGTCTTTCAGGGACTGCAGTCCGAAACCTCCCGCGTCGTCTGATCCAAACCGCCCGGCGTAGGCGGTCTTCATTCCCAGCCGCTGCAAAGCAACCATCGCGGTGGCAGTTTGTCCACCGGCGGATCGCGTGTATTCGGTCAGGCGGGTCTTTGAGTCGAAGGCCGGATACGCCGGGACAACTATCAGGTGATCGACCGCGTTCAGACCGAAGCCGACCGCGTCGAATTGTTTGCTGGCCGAGATACTTAAGGGGAAGCGCATTGGTGTTATTCGGCTAGACGCTTAGTCAAATAAATCAATCAACTAAGGGAACTCGCAGTCAGGAAGGGGGCATGCCCCCGCTGCTTAAGTCTTTTTATTCTCAGCCGGAGCGCAGCTGCTAACTTGAAGAGCGGGGGCATGCCCCCTTCCCGACTGCAAGTGTTGAAAAGAGTCTCATTTCTGATTCGTTCAAAGCCTGCGCTAGAATGTTACCTGTAACTTCCGAATAAGCCCGAAGAAAAGTAGTGGCCTTAGGCGAAAAGCTCAAAGAAATCCCTCTCTCTCCCGGCGTATATCTGCACAAAGACGCGGCGGGTAAGGTGATCTATATCGGCAAAGCAAAGAACCTGCGCCACCGAGTGCGATCTTATTTTCAGCCGGGCCGGCAGGCGCCCTACAGTTATGGACTCAAGACCGAAGAGCTGGTCAAACGCATCGCCGACGTGGACTTCATCGTTACCGACAACGAAGTCGAGGCCCTGATTCTCGAATCAACGCTGGTCAAGAAACATCAGCCGCGTTTCAACTTTAATCTGAAGGATGACAAGTCTTATCCGCACTTGAAGCTGACGATCAACGAGCCCTTTCCCAAAGTGATCATTACGCGGCGGCTTCAACGCGACGGCGCGTTGTACTTTGGGCCTTTCCTGCCAGCCAGCCTGGCGCGCAAGACGATCGACGTTATTAATCGAACCTTCCAGCTGCGCACCTGCGACATCGAGATCGACGGCAAGGCGCCGCGCCCCTGTCTCGAGTATCACATCAAACGCTGTCTGGGCCCATGCGTCAAGGGACTGTGCACGCCGGACCAGTACCAGGAGGCAGTGCGCGACGTGCGCATGTTGCTCGAAGGAAGAAACACGGAGCTGGCGGACAAACTCGAAGAACGTATGCTGCAGGCGTCGGAGGCTATGCGCTTCGAGATGGCTGCGAAATACCGCGACCTGCGCAAGACGGTCAACGCGCTGGCGGAACAACAGAAGATGGCGACATCGCCGGAACGTGACGTGGACATCTTCGGCTACTACCGCGAAGGAACTCTGCTGGCTCTGCAATTATTCACCATGCGCGAAGGCCATATCGTCGGACGGCGAGAGTTCTACTGGGAAGACTTGCCCGTCGACAACTTTCAGCCGGCAGAATTTTTGGCAGAGGTGCTAGGGCAATATTACACCAGTGATTATGTGCCGCGAGAGATCCTGGTGCCCGTGGATTTTGAAGACCGGGCGCTTCTGGAAAAAGCGCTCAGCGCACGAAAAGGCAGACGCGTGCGCATCTCGGCTCCGCAGCGCGGAGAAAAGCGTGACTTCATCGACCTCATCGAGAAGAATGCCAAGCTGGCTTTCGAGCAGCGCTTCCGTGTGCTGAAGCCCGACATGAAACTGGTGCTTGAAGACCTGCAGGAAACCCTGGAACTGCCGCGGTTTCCCGCCCGCATCGAGTCGTTCGATATTTCGCACATTCAGGGAGCCGAAAACGTGGCCGGCATGGTGGTATGCGAGAACGGAAAGATGAACCGATCCGCCTACCGCAAGTTTCGTATTCGCTCGGTCGAAGGCGCGAATGACGTTGCCTCAATGAAGGAAGTTGTTCAGAGACGTTATCGCCGCTTGCTGGACGAAGGAAAGCCACTGCCCGATTTGATAATGATTGATGGCGGGAAAGCCCAACTTGCCGCGGCCGCCGCGGCGACGCGCGAACTGGATCTGGAAGCAGTGCCGATGGTCGGCGTCGTTAAGCCGCCGCTGCGGCACAGCGAAGTGTCGCACTTGTTGGTCAAAGGCCGCGAGCATCAGCCGGTATATCTCGATTCCCATTCGCCGATCCTGCGCCTTATCCAGATGATTCGCGACGAGACCCATCGCTACGCCGTTACCTACCATCGCAAGCGGCGGGAGCTGCGGGACTTCACTTCGGAGTTGACGGCAATTCCCGGCGTGGGCGAGAAACGCAAGAATCGGTTGCTGCGCAACCTGGGATCGATTTCGAGAGTAGCAACGGCGAGCGTTTCCGAATTGACACCTTTCGTTGGGCCCAAGACTGCTCAGGAGATTGCGGATCATTTCCAGCGTCAGCGAGCCCTGGCCGAAGGCGGGGCAGAAGCCCGACCGTAAGGGAGAACTCCGCATTTCTGAAGCCCGATAGTGCGTCCTGCTGAACAGCCTGATTCGAACTTGACGGTATGAGCGCGAAGGGAACAGAATTGCCGCGCTCGGTTCATCACCTCGCAAATTGGGTCGCCAGCGCAGCTGAACCGCTGGTCGCTCGCTCGACTCTGATCCAAAGTATTCTGATCAAATAAACTCGAAAGGGGAATGTTGCATGGAAAGCAAAGCCCGCTTCTTCGGACATCCGATACACCCGATGTTGGTACCGTTTCCACTGGCGCTCTGGACCACTTCGTTCGCGACTGACGTGTTCTTCTACTTTCATCGCAATGGCAGTCTCCTGTTAATCTCGAAGTATTTGATTGCCGCCGGGATTCTGGGAGCTGCGGCGGCGGCCATTCCCGGGATTATCGATTGGTGGGCGATAAAAGATCTTGAAGCCAGGAAAGTTGCCAACTGGCATGCGCGGCTTAACATCGTCGCGCTAATTATTTTTTCCCTTAGCCTCTATTTTCGTCTGGGACGTAACGGAGAGTTGGTGAATCGCCACTTGATGATCCCATTCCTGCTCTCTTTTGTGGGCGTGATTCTGATTTCGATTTCCGGTTATCTCGGCGGCGACATGGTCTACCGGTACGGTATCGGAGCTTCACTGAAGCGCGGCGCTCCCGTGGAATAGTCAGAACCGCCTGCGGTAGCGGGCGGGCCCCTAACTTTGTTCATGTCCCTGCCGGGAAGCAAAGGCCCGCCCGCTACCGCAGGCGGTTCTGACTAAACGCCGCGCACGGCACTGAAATCATAAGTGATGTGCAACCGCAACGTGCCTTCGACGACTTCCGCGCGCACGTCTTTGACTTGCGCTTTCAACGTTCCGCCGCTCGCTTGAACCGGCATTGAGAGCGCCAGTTGCTGCGCGCGCAGAACTTCAAATGGATTAATCCGTTCGTTGATGGCATTCTGCACGAACACAGTCACAAAATTGTTCGCCAGCGGCGGCACACCTTCAAGATTCATCCCCTCGATATTCAACTGCCCATAAACTGTCTGCTTTGACTGATCGAAAGACAGCAGCACGGCAGTATCGGCCGAGCCTTTAAACTGCATGCAGTTGCCCAACAGGTTATAGCTGCCGCTGAAGGCCAGTGGGGCGGTGATTTTCCCGCCGGCAAATCGTACACCGGTCTTGACATTGCTGTCCCCGGGCGACAGGGTCAATGTGTTTGTACAATCGCCTTGCAATACGGCTGGCGTAATGCCGGCCAGGCCATAAGGGGAGTTCATTTGCGAAAGCTTGAACTGCGGTGGGCCAAGGCCATTGAAAATCGTTCCCAGCAAGGCGTCGAAAAATTTGTCGTCCAAAACGACCTGCGCGGTGCCGTCGGCATCGCCATTCGGATCGGGAGGTCCAACGGGCTTGCCGGGAATCGATCTCATGCGGGGAGCGCCAAGTAGAAAGATTGCCAACACTCCTCCGACGATTATCCCCACCACCAATACAACGATATATTTCATTCGCTCCGCTCCTTGATTGCGCCGCGCCCTGAATTGCCCCTGCCCCTCAATTCGAAGGCTTCGGCGATGTCGTTGCCGATGGAGAAGGCGGCGCGGACGCGGCCGGCGCTGAAGTCTGCATGTTGCTTAACAGGGCTTTGACTACAGCGCTCGCAGTGCTGGTCAACGCATCGATCTGCTGGCGCACTTGTTCCGGCGTAACTTTGTTCAGACCGGCGGGGACTTCAAACATTGACGGGTCCACTGTAGTGGAGATATCGCGTAGCTCGGCGAGAATGCGAGCGCCCTTCACGCCCTTCACATCGCCGCTGGTTTCCGCCACTAACTCTGAACGCAATGGCAAGCCCGTCTCCTTATCAACGTAAACGAAAGCCTGGGTCGAAACCTGGCCAGCCTGGGTGTTGGTATTTGTGGTCGTTGCATAGCGGTACTTTTCGGCCTGGCGGCCATTAACTTCTTCGTCACCCACGCGCTCGATGCCTTTTCGTTTTTCGATCCATCCGACGATCTGGCCCGGTGTCATTAGCTTCTGAATCTGCACGCCCGTAGCTTCGGGAGTTAGTTCCGCATATTGTTTGCGACCCGGCGCGATGACGTAGTGCTTGTTGTCGTGGTCGATATAAATCAAATCAGAGCCATCAGGAAGTTTGAACGAGACCCGACGATCGTCGCCATTCCGCGCCACCTCGGCGGAGAGGGTCGGGATACCAATGGTTTTATCCCCGCCCTCCGTTTGCGCCGTGAAGACAAGTGTCGCCCGATACTGGTCCGGCTCGCGGGCATTTATCGCCATGCCGGCATCGGCGGCCACATTCGCGTTGGTATTCGCCGGCGTTGCGTTTAGGTTCGCCGTGTTAGTGTTAGTGTTTGTATTGGTGGCGGGCTGGCACGCGCTCGCTCCAAGAAGCAGCGCAAAGACAAAAGTTAGTAAGAACAGAGCAGATGGTCTCAAGACGTAGGTTCGCATTAGGCTCTCCTGGGTGAAAGCGAAGCGCTCGGTGGCGTCGCTGACATATCAAGCTGTCGATTGGGGGGTTGCGCGGCCTAGAATAGCACGGAACAGCACGCGCCGCGCAAAGGAGTCCCACGGACTGACGGAGTTTGATTGCGGAAAACCGTGCGACGTGAAACCAAAAGCGCCAAATGTAAAAGCCTGGGCCAACGGCCCGCGTAAATTACGTCAGGGATTCCCAGCGCTGAAGGCGCGAAAACGTGATGAGTTCTTTCCCCCTTCTCCCTCTGGGAGAAGGGGGAGGGGAAGAGAGGCTAGAGCGGTGGTTGCCGTAGGCCCTCTCCCCTGTCCCAAAGGGAGAGGGAGATATGAACGAAGGATGATAGATAAATAGGTCACTTGTTCCTTAATTGTTCGCGCCTTCAGCGCTCTACAGTTTAGAATAGATCACATCTTTCCTGGGGGCGTTGGCCCAGGCTTTTTCATTTCGGGCCTTTGGCCCTCAACCGAGCGCTCGCTCAGGCAATGCCAAACCGTATGCACCAAAGCGCCTTGACTAACGGAGCGATCTGACGTAGAAGCCCATTGCTCTTCCAGCCCAAAATCCAAATGAGGCGTTCGAATGAAACAGGTTCCCCTTTTAATTGCCCTCGCATTTTCTCTCTCGTTTTGCAATTTGAGCGAGAAATTTAAGAAGGCCGGCAATTCAAATTCAAATTCATCAGGCTCGTCACCCACCAAGGTCGGCAGCGACCCAGTGGAGCTGCCATCGCCAACCAGTGCTCAGCAGGCCGCAATCGCAAACGGTCAGACCGCGAAGTGGGATCAACAAGGCATGTCCTGGACTGTGCCGGCAAATTGGAATCAGGTCACTAACGAATCCAAGTCGCTGCTCTGGCGCTCGCCTGGTTCGTGGGACGCTGCTAATCTGATCGTCAGCATCTCGCCGATGGACGAAAGCTTTCCTACCGACATTAGCATCAAGGCCTTTTACGATGGCGAAAAAACGCGGTCCAAGAATGGTGAGGTCGACGAACTAAGGTGGCTTGAGATCGACGGCCTCAGGGGTTTCCAATTTCGTGAATCGAATCCTGAGAAGCCTGATGGCATCAGACGACTACAGTGGATGGCTTACCGCAAGTATGCAGGTCAGGTTCAATTGGTCAACGTGATGCTCTCGAGCAGCGGCAAAGGTTTTCCCCAACACCAGGACGAGATGTACGGCGTTCTGTACTCGACCAAGATCACGCACTGAAGGCAGGTCAGAACCGCCTGCGGTAGCGGGCGGTTGATCTAGCGCTATCATCAGTCGGACCGATAGATCAACCGCCCGCTACCGCAGGCGGTTCTGACAAGTCCCGTCAGTTATTTCTTAATGTAATTTCGGTGGACCCAGACCTCCTTCTTGGTTCGGTCGCGAGTCTCAAAGAAAATATTTGCGTCCGACTCGCGGGTCACGAGTTGTATACGCTTCGTGAGATCTTCAGATTTCTCCGCCGCCTTTCCCGTTTCAGAATCGTCAAGAAACGTTGTGACGTTCTCTTTGGACACTGGAGCAAACTTCGCTTCCTTCCGAAACTCGGCGATTGCTTCGATTGCGCTCGCCTTGAGCAGCTTCGGCCAAAGCTTCCTGAAGAGATCGCTTGAAGCATAAACGTCGGCGCTGTTCACCTTTCCGTTTATCGCAAACACGTAGCCAATAACATCGTTCTGGCCATTAGTGATGCCCGACAGCGCTTTGATGTACTCGTCGGCGCTTTTCTGCACTGCCTTGTTTTCCAACGCCAACTGAAGGCTGGATTCGGAAGCAGCGCCGTTAACGCGAGTGCCGACGTTCTGACTCAGCTTGTCCTGGGCCAGGGTAACGTTTTCCCAGACGGCGCCTTGCGATCTGGAACTCTTCGCGGCCAGCTTCAGATCTCTCGTTGCCACCACTTCGGCGGAACTGCTGAATACGGCCACTTGTTCATTGCCTCGCCGGCTCCAGCGCCCATGCTCGACGCAGAACGCAGATATCGGCATTTTCCCCGACTTGGCCGGAACGATCATATCGATGCCGAGCACACGATCCTGCTGGCCACCCTTCACGATCTCGCCTGACTGAACATAGACTTCATCGTTCGAGACGTTTTCGATCGCGAGTTCGTTGACTGAGCGCGTTTCGTAAACGATGACCTTCTTTTGCGCGAGCGCCTCCTGCAACGTCAGGAAGGTCTTGCCGCTGATCCGATCTTTGCCGTGAACCAGAAACACCGACAGGTTGTCATGCGTGTATGGTCCCGTGATTTTGTAATTACCAGCTTGTGGTGGCGAGCCGACCGGGCTAAGGCTGTACATCTGCGCCATCGCCAGCATGCCGAGGGGAACTGCTATTGCCATTACCAACAGTCCCAGGACTGCACCAGGAAATTTCATTCTCATTTTTTTACTCCTCCAAATAGAATTAGAGGGGAGACACCGATTGACGGGAGACAAACAAGCCCCTTGTTATCGGGTCCCGTAGAGGCGAGAAATGCGGAACTTGTAGGTAGAACGCAGCCGGGGAGTCTTCTTGCGTGGTTGGATTCGAAGCGGGGATGAATTAGTTGCCCTGCTTGTTGGATGGCGGAGTCCTTAGGGGTTAGAGAGGTTGATACGATTTGCTCGTCTACGATTCGAACAGATGACGCCCGCGAGCGCGCCGGATGCGACGGTAATATTGATAATTAACAGACCTGTTAACGCTCTAGAGTTTTCGATTCACTAAGAAATCCCTGATTACACACTTCAGGGTCACCATCCACAAAAAAGCCCTGAGTATCGATAAACCTCACTTTCGTGTTGTTTGGGTGCTTCCGGGGAACTGCTGTTACGAGGTCAAACTCAAGTCCTTTCGAGTCATTCACGGCGTGGTAAAACAGTGGGAAGTCACTCGTATGTGATTGATCGTGAGGCTCGCAGGAGTTCTCGAAAAGAATTTCATACCTACAACCCAATTCACGCGGCAACGCCAGACGATTTCGGCTCCGTTTGCTTTCCAGAATTACTCTACCATCGACCTTGTCGCAGACTATGTCGATGCCGACGTTATGAGCTAATTTGCCAAAGAAAGTGGCGGGTTCACCAAGGCCCCGACCCTTTATGATCTTCTTTCCATAAAACTCCCAGGTTTTCTTGCACGTATAGAAAACGCCATCGTGGATGAACAGTCTGGACTTAAGTCCGCTTAGCTTTGGCGTCAGTTTTCCTTTATGGAAGTCATTTCCCTCAAGGTCGATAACCCATCGGAAGTCTTCGGGATCACCTGAGTCATCGGGCCGATTGAAATCATCGTTACCGTAATACTCTGAGATAGGGCTTCCATTTCCCAAAGCATTTTCCGCTCTAATATCAAGGTCTTCTGTTGGGTCAATTCCATAGTCATCTGGAAGAACTTCCACCGTGTGCCCGCTGGGCTTAGTCTCCGTTATGGTGATTCGACGATGATGCTTTCCATTTTTCACCATGCCGGCTTCGCATAATGTTTTTTTTGCGTCAAAGCAGAACAAAATCAACCCATCCAGCGCGATGCTCACTAAGGCCTTAGAATGATCTACGCCCATTTTGTTGTCCTCCTCCAGGGATTAGAATTGGTCTCAAGGTTAGAGTCCTTAACCAATATGCAGTAAACCGCCTTTTCGTTACATGCTCTGGCGAAAGTTACAACGAATGCGCATTCAGCGAGCCTCAAAGACAACAGACTGCGGCCGCTTTTATTGGAGGCTAAAATGAGGCATAGCCTCCGACAGCAATAAACGGCGCCCAATAGTAAGGCCGCCGGTAATCACCAGCTGAACTATGCAACATTTCAACTTGCGCCTGCTTGAGCGCCTCTACGCTCGACATTCCGGAAAGTTTTCTCAGCCTATGAAAGCTTACCATTATGGCTTCGGTCGAATCGGAATCCACAGCCCACTGGGTGGCAACGACCACTGGTACTCCCACGGCTAAAAAAGCCCTCGAGAATCCCACCGCGCCTTCTCCTTTGTAGTATCCCTGGGCATTCGTTAAGCATGCCGAAAGGACTATCACCCGAGTGGGCAGTGACTTCAAGTCATAAATGTCCCCTGCCTCCAAAGAGTCACGTCGATCACTGGGATCGTGCTGCTCGGATTGTTTCGCCAACAGTAGCTTTGACCGCAGCGGAAATTTTGCGTCAACAACATAATGCGCGGCCAGATGAACAACATCAGCCTTGCCCATTTCTCCCAGCACGCGCGCTTTGCTCGCGTTGCCTCCTGTTAGGCAGCGCTTCGAGTCATAAAACCCGCCAATCTCTTGAGCCTCTTTTTCTGCCGAAGGCAGATCGTGAAAGGATTGAAACGCATCATGATCAAAACTCGGATTACCCACGCTCAACAATCTCTCATGCTGCGTTTGAGATTTCTGCTGCGCTCGATCCGACGCTGCGACAAAAACACTGGAACTTGGTGAGTATAAAATTGAAAAGTCTTCTATTAGATACCTGCCCGAGCTGGAAATGAGCGAGGCAAAAGGAAGATAGTTGAGAACTTTATCCGGAATAATGCAAAGCTGCTTTTCTTTAACTAACGTTGCCTCAACCGGCTTTATTAGAAGATCGTAAAGGTTTGCGGCGGCGCGTTGCCTGTCCGCATCTTCCAGGGCGGAAGGGCTGGATACTAACTTTTGATAATCTATTACTTTCTTCGTTAATTCACTTAGGGGGATCTCTTTTTCGCCAGTCGAAACATTAGTCTTGGTGATTACCCAGAAAATCACTCGATTCTCGAGGACCGCATACTGTAAAACCTGGGTGTTGTCGGACATACGAGCCTGAACCTGAACGAGTGTGAGCGGCAGGGCAACTGTAGCAACAGCCTTCGTTGGTTCATCGCTTACAGGGGAGGATTGACTTTCGCTCTTAAGTAGATCGAGCAACGATCTCGCACGGGATATCTCTGAGTAGTCCAGCGCCAGCTGCTGATTTCCATCTTTGGAGAATTCGAAATCAATGGCGAGATCATAGACACTCTGCTCAACGTTGAAAAAGTTGTTTCGCCTGCCTTCTTCAAGGATGCGCGAGCGATATTTTTCAAAAAGCGCCAAAACATTCTTCAGCTCTTCCCTAGCCGATTGATTGTCTCCTTGAGCTAGATAGCAAAGCAGTCGCCCTTTATGAGCGTCGTAGGTGAAGACTTCAAAAGAAAGACGGTCATAGATTTCAATCGCGTAGTTGTAGCTCAACAGTGACTTCTCGAGGGCCCCCATTTGACGATAAAGATACCCAAGTTGCAGCGACGAATAGGCGATGACCTTCTCTCCCACAGAACGGTCGGGTAAGGCATAACCTATTTCGAGGCCTCGTTCAGCCTGCCTAATTCCTTCCTCGTATTCTTTGAACTGACCATAAATCAGGCCGGAATGGACCTGAGAAACGTAGATTACCGAAGGGTCTTTGATTTCCTGCCAGGCCAGTTGCAGTGCCTCCTTGCTATACGCCGCTGCGGCCGGGTATAGACCAAGTGAGTAGAATACTCGACTCGTTGTATCGTAGTTTCTCCACATTTGCCTTACGCCAGGCCACGATCTCGCAGAAAGTTCAAGGCATCGCTGCAAGTAAGCCAGCGACTCCTGATAACCGCCAAGACTGCGTTCTTCATTGGCAAGCTGTGCGAGGTTTTTCTGAGTGCCGTAATTGTCGGAGATCTGATCTGATATCGCCAGTGCTCTGTGCGTGTAGTCGATACCTTTCGAGTACTCGTGGCCGGCAGTCTTAACAGTCGCCAATAGATTAAAGACCTGGGCCGACAGCCACCTGTACCGTTTCTTTTCGCAACTTGCTCCGAGGCGTAAAAGGACCAACTCGCTCTCTTTAGTTTTTGTAATTTGATAGGCAGAATAACCAATCCAGTAGTCAGCAGCCATGACTTCAGGAACATCACCTTCGCGATTGAATATTACGGCTGCACGCCTGAAACTCTCCAGCGCCTCGCCAAAGCGTGATTCCAAACAGGAAGCATAACCCCTTTTGAAAAAGCCTTGCGCTTCCCACAAGGTACTTACCCGGTTCTGCGGCAGCAGCGCGTAATACTCGGCCACGTTTGTGGTGTATGAGTCTTCGGAACGCTCCTGTTCCACCTCCGCTACGAAACGCAAGACACGCAGAGTTTGAGCGGACCGGTCATACCTTCGCTGCGCCATGAGATCAAGATAGTCATTGACGAGTTGCTGCCAAACAAGCCGACCCGTTATGGCCTCTCTATTTCGAGCCACTGTTTGCCAGACCGCCTCCCTGTCACCGGCTTTGTATGCATTAACAACATTTTCAAGAACTTGCTCTTCATTGAAAGATGTGCGTTGCTGCTCAAGCGTTTGGATTGCTTTGAGATGGCGTCTCGCCTCGTCAGCCCATCCACCCCGAGTGTCCATCGAAAGATACTTCAACCAATCCTCTTTAGCCTGTTGGATAAGCGTCATATCCTGGTAACAAAGAGCACGATTGAAAAGAGCTTCAAGAAGTGAGTCATTTAAAGCAAGTGCTCTATTCAAGTGCTCAAGGCTTAGCCCCAGCAATTCCAGGCGTCCATCGGGCTTTCCACCAGACTGCTGCGCCCTTGCTTTCTCCAGAAAGGCCGCCCCGAGGTCGCTGTGAAGTTGTGCGTTGCTGGGACCGCTTTTTAATGCTTCTTCGAATTGTTCAATTGCCTTGTCAAAATCCCTTCTGGTGAGATAGAACTTGCCCAGCGCGTGATGTGAAGCCGCTCCTTGATGATAGCGAACAGCATCAAGCAGTATTCGTTCGGCCCGATCGCGTTCCAGAGTATTCACACGCTCAGGCTCGCCACCGCGCGTCGTAACAAATGGTGCATAATCAAGCTTTGAGATACGCGCTTCAACTGGACGCTGCTGGCGGTAGGCAGAGTTCAGCGCGATCAGACCCTTATCTACATCTGATTGGTAGACAAAGCCGCGCCAGACGACGAACCCGACACCGGCTACTATCAAAACGAGCGCGGCCACCACCAGTGGTGAGGAAAAGAGAGATAGCTGCAACCATTTGACTAGTTGAGAAAACCAGCCGCGTTTAGTCACTGGTCCTTCTGGCGTTGACGTAGACATCTGGCGTTTCACCGCTTCAGCAAACCGTCGCTTCCGCTTTCCCGGGGGAGCTACTAAGAAATTCTGTTCAAATATTTTCAGTTCTTTCTCAGAAAGTTTCCCGGCAAGGTATTCATCTATCAATTCGTCTTCCGCAATTTCCAGCTCTTCGAACAGATCATCCTCGGCCAGGAGGCGCTGTTCGATAGTCCTATTTTCGTCGTCGGAGAGTTGGCGCAGCAGGTACTGCCTAACAGCGTTTTGGTCGTCATGGATCCGCGCCATTTCAAACTGCCTTCTGGTCTGAGGAGACCTGCTAGTTCGTATGCGTTTCAGCCCCGAACCGTTTCAGCGCTCACGAAGCTCTTCAAGACACGCCTCCATACATAGACGCAAGCGCCCGCGTATGCGATGTGCTTTAATTCTCAGTGCGTTCGCCGTCAGTCGCAATTCCGCGGCAAGTTTCTTGCGACCATCGATTTTGGCCCGTTTCTCGTCCCCAAAGTAACGCCGAAATAAGTCCTCGTCGGCCGTGGTCAACTGTGCCAGGCAACGTGTCAGGCACTCATCTTCATGCTCGCCCTCTTCGTCGTCAGGAGGTGCAGGCGGTAGAGGCAACTCGGCTAAAGATTGTTCCCGTGGTTCCCGGAGGTATTCCAGATAGACCTTTTCCGCAAAACCCTGAAAGCACCGGCATGGATCGCCCTCATAAGTCTTAACTAGCTTGTCGATTCGCACAGCTACGCGATTCATCACCTCATCGGTGAGTCGCTCGGCGTCAATACAGCCGCGCACGACGAAAATTCTGATCAGCCGGTGACGGATCGTCTCGTATTTTCTGCCTGCCTCATCGCGGTGCGCGCCGAGCCACGCCAGTAGCTTTTCAAATTCTTCTGGAGTGGGATCTTGCTCTTTCTTCATGGGCCACTGTTAAAGAGTTCGAGACCTCATACGCCCATTGAACATCTCAGACCATCCCTACCCGCCTTGTTAGCTCAACTTTGGAATCAGAAAATGGAGTCGGTGTAAGTGCGAGGACCTCGTAAGTCAGTGGTAAGGTTTGCCTCTCACTTGTGGGCAACCTCTGCTGGTTATCGCCGAGCACGTGATATAAGGATTGAAAAGCATTCCTGCGAGAAACACGCGAAGATTAAACGGGCATCTTTTGGATGTCAACAGGAATGCGCGGCAAAGTCTGCGAGTCCTCGTTGAAATGTTCTGCCTCATTCAGTCATCAAACATGAGCAGCTGAATTGGGACTACCGGTCAGCGGGGAATAGGAGCATCACAAGTATTATGTTCCGCGATGGTAATCATGGCCTACTGACCAGACCTTTCAGTCCACTCGCCGAACCGGTCAACACTGGATAGAAGTCAAATATGGTAGTCGACTAATAAGTCTGCGCAGAAAGGACATCCATGAAAAAAATCGTTTGCCACAATCCACCATCGCATCGCTTATTGGGCGGAGTCCTCTTGATCTTGTTAGTTTCATTTCTGACTGTTCCAGTTGCCGGACAGACGGTGACCTTAAGTCGCAGGTTCCGGGTACTTGATTCCAACGGCGCAGCCGTGCCTGGAGCAACGATAATAATGACGGAGAAAGATAAGGGTCGGTCGTGGACTGCGATTACGGCGGACGACGGCTCAGCTGTCATTGAAACTCTCATCCCTAGCATCTATGACATTACGGTCGAAGTGTCAGGCTTCAAAAAACTGGAGCTAAAAAGCCTTGAAGTGACTGTCGACCAGGCATCTGTCATCGATTTAGTATTCACGATCGAGTCTGAGAAACACTTTATTGCACTCGCCGGCGCCGCGATCGAAAACACCCCGGAAGAAATCTCACCTCTACCCAATCTTTACAACGATCTCACGCCCCTCCTGCAAGTTGTGCCGGGCTCGGTAGCTACAGGACTAGCGGCGCTGGGAAGGGTTATCATCGATGGCAAAGGGAACGATCAGCAAACCATAAGACTCGACGGCGTGGACTTCACTGTCTTAACTGATCTGCCTTCCAGTGAGCCCGCGATCGATGCCCTTGGCAGCTTTCAAAAACCAGAGGTAGCAGGCGATTTCGATAACTCGGCTACCAGGAAAGGGGCTTTCGCTCCCATCTACGGCCCGGGAACGGGCTCCGTAGTTGAAAGTCTAACTTTCGCAGGCGTCCGTAGCTCGACCTGGATGGCACAGATCTACGGGGAACATCGTAACGATGCGCTCAATGCCCGGAATTTTTTCGACACGGAGGGCAAGAATGGGCTTCGCAGAAGCCGGTTCGGAGGCAAGATCAGTCGACGGTTGGATGAAAAAGGTCGGGGCGCTCTTTTTTTTGCTTACGATGGCACACGAGGACGAACCGAGCGCAACGTATACGAAGCAATTCCAGTTGACGCGTTCTGCGGGTGCGCGGTCGGCCCGCTCTCGCAGACCACACGCGGCTTTCTGCCCCCTGGCACTCAAGTCGTGCCAGGGGCCTCACTGAATTCGGATTTCGTTATCGCCCGACGCCGCACTCGCACGACGGTTGCATCCAACGCTGTGAACATACGCTTTGATTACTACCCTTTCGTCGGTGCGAAGGACACCGACGGCAAAGATGCTCCGAAGGCCGGGGACGCCCTTACCCTCCGCTTCACCCGCCAGGCCCTGGAGAACGTCGTGCCCGACGGTGTCACGGGCCGTCAGCAGCGGCAAGCCGTTCTTTTCGCCAACGCGCTCGCCAGTACCTTCTGGGCAAACGCCGGATCCACTCACAACATCAGATTTGGTTTTAACGAAACCCGTGCTCGTGTTAGCACTGAGATACCACCCCAACCTGGTTCATCGCTTGCGGAATCGCTTATCACAGTTGGCGGTTCAGTGAAGACTGTGGGCATTCCGGGACAGCTTGCTAATATCCCGCTTCCGAACGCAACATTGGGAGGCTTAATCAAAAGTGTCGGTCGTGGATTCACCCTGACTCCTGTTTCCTACAGTCTGGGATACGACTCCTTCTGGGAAATTGGAGCGGATGATGAACTGCGCTTTGGCGCGGAGACGAGGTTCATTCGCATGAACTTCGATCGACTCGGAGGGCTTACTTACGGATTCCCAAGTGTTGCCGCTGTCCGCGCCAACACGCCTGGGACCATTACTTTCCTTTCAGACTTGAGTCAGACAGGTCCCTTCACGAGCGGAACCGGATTACGTCACGCGAGCCAACAATACTACATGGGTTATTTCCAGCTGGTGTCTCCCATTGGTAGACCGCAGTCAAATCCCACTAACGGCAAAACGGAGCCAAGACTAATTCTCACGTACGGCCTTCGCTACGATTACTTCGGTCCGGTACGGGAACGCGATAATCGCGCCGTGGTGGTCAACCCGCTGACCGGTGCGATCCTTCCACAGGGAGCGTCCTTTTACCGGACTGCGAGGTTAAACTTTCAGCCGCGTTTTAGCTTCGTGTATCGATTGCACGACTCAAACTTTCTTCGAAATACAGTTCTTCGCGCGGGGGCAGGTGTTTATTCGGGAGTTCCCAGAACCGGTGACCTATTGTTGCCCATTGAGAGCGATCGGTTTAGCACTGGGATTAGCGGCGGATCGTTTCCAGCCAACCCAACTGATGTTTTAAGCGGCTTCATCGCCAATCCTAATACGCGACAGTTCCAACCGATCGCTTTCGCGCGCGACTTCACCGCTGTAGAGCGCTTGTATAAATGGGAGGCCCAACTCACCCAGACGATTCATGGCTATGATCTCGGGCTGCTCTATGCTGGAAACATAGGAAGGAATCTTCCTCTAGCTAATATTGCCAACAGAATTGTGAGTGTCTCGACGAATCCTGATCCGACAAAACCCGCCATCGTGGTTCGCGAATTCGACATCATCAGCGGTGACCAGGTATTCCAACCATTCGGCGAGTTCTTATTCCGAACCGCCGGCGGCCACAGTTCTTACAACGGTTTGACGGTCTTTTTTAAGCGTAACACCAAAGCTGAATCATCGCAGAGTCCTAGTTCATGGCTCAGGCAGGCCGTAATGAGCCTCAACTTGCAATACACCCTCAGCCGCAATGCTGGGAATGTCAGCGGAGCGGTTATGAGCAACCCCTTCAACCGCGAATCGGATTTCGGTTACAACGCCGCGGACGCTCGTCACAACTTTAAGCTCAGTGCCGTTTATGATTTGTGGACCGCACGGAAGACTGGCCTGACGAGTTTTCTCTGGGGATGGAAAATTATGCCCTCGCTAAGGGCAAGCAGTGGCCTCCCCGTTGTAGTTCGACTCGATCGACCTGACATCGTTTACGTCGACGCTGAGGGCAACGTTTTCACCTCGCCGGCAATCGGCCGTAAGGCGATCATTAACACGCCTGGAGGGGGTGGTAGCGGAGGCGCCCGTGTACCCGATCTCGTTCCCGGAGTGGATCCTTACTTAAGGACAGACCGTGACCTTCTCAATCCGGCAGCCTTCGCCATTCCCGCCCCCGGCAAATTTGGCAACCTCAAACGAGGAACGCTCCGTGGCCCATCCATCCTTCAGTTCGATCTTGGCCTGAGACGCAATCTGTTCAATTATGAGAAGAAGAAGGTCAGTGGAGAATTCCAGATCGACATCTTCAATCTTTTCAACCGTACGAATTTCATCAATCCCGCAGCGACACTGCCGAACGTGTTGGGTACGAGCGCCACGGAAAATCAACTCCAGCCCGGCGTCCCTTACTCGAGGGCGGCCGCCGGAGATTTATTCGGAGTTATGACCGCAACTGATACTGGGCGGCTGATTCAGTTTTCCATGACCTTGAGACTTAACCAGGGATTTACTAAATAAGGCCATTGGCCCACCAGTATGAGTCGATCGTTGACGCCTTACACGTCCTGGCGCGATGGCCCGTCCGAATCATAGTTATTCGCAACACTGGCCGACCCGCTTACCCTCACCGGTAGCTTCGCTTGCCATTGTACCTCGCCGTCCGCTGCTTTTTCACAGCCATGTCGCTCATATTAAGCAGTACCATTCTGCGTAAAGGCCTTCTTCGGGTGTATAGCTCACCGCATCGGTCCTTACACAGTCGCCCGGAACTCTAGCAGGCTCACATCTGAAACGTTTTACCTGTACTCGTCATTCCAAACAGATAGGAAATGTTCAGACGCTTCAGTCGATATCTGCTTTGGCGGAACGTGATTAACTGATGCTTCTAACTCGGCAGGGCCGGAAATCATGACAGGGACTCTGCGAGAGTCTGAAGAATGTCGAAACCAATTCATGACAACAGTGGGTTCATACCTACGTTGCAAAGGAGAACAAGATGATTAACGAATCAAAATCGATCAGAACACGTACGTGCACAACTCACCGAAGATTCCTCAAAACTTTTGTCGGCATCGCGATGGTGCTGGGGCTCTCGGCTGGCTTTGCGGCAGTTTCTCGAAAGACGCAGGCCTCTTCACCACTGATCTCTTCCGACGACAGGCAAGCATATTCTGAACCGTACGCCTCCAATACTGGCACGCTCGAGCCCCAGGGACCCTACATTTACTGGACCTTCGGCCAGATAAGCCGTGGCGACTGCACGATCGCCCCTGGAAGCACGTTCTACCTTTATGCGAATGGAGCGACGCGTTGGGTCTGCGACTTGAGAAGCAGCGATTCAGGCGACGAGTGGGATGGCCGGTTCGATATAACCAACATCAACGGTCAAGTGCTGGCCTCTACGCCGAATTATCACTTCGACATATCGCAAGATAACGTGACCAAACATTGGGACGAATCGCGAGGTCCGAATGCGAGTTTAGCAGCGGCCTACTCCCAGGCACGCGGGATCAGCTTTGTCTGCTCGTGCTGAGAACCGGGATTTGCGAAGTTTTTGCCCTTCAGCGTACTCAGACTTAATCGGGATGAATCGTGGGCGCGTCGGCGTGGGGCACGAAGCAGCGACGGCAACGGGCTTCGTACATGCCCTCACCCCCGACCGCCACGCGCTCTTCGGATTCAAAAGTGCGTTGCGTATAGTTTGCCGGCTGGCCGCACTTCATGCAGATGGCGTGGGTCTTGGTAATGTACTCGGCGATAGCCAGAAGCTGTGGCATGGGTTCCCAGGGCTTGCCGGTGTAGTCCTGATCCAATCCGGCTATGATCACCCGAACGCCGCGCTGAGCTAGCTGGTTCGCGACATCCACCAGTTGATTGTCGAAGAACTGGCCCTCATCGATGCCCACTACTTCAGTGTCCGGCTTCACTTTCGTCAGGACCTCCGCGGCGGTTTGAATGTTCGAGGATTCGTGTCGCATCTCAGAATGAGAAACGATGTGATCCTGCGAATACCGCTTGTCTACCTCCGGCTTAAAGACCTGGACTTTCTGGCGCGCAATCTTTGCCCGTCGCAGACGGCGAATTAACTCTTCTGATTTGCCGGAGAACATGGACCCGGCGATGACTTCGATCCAACCGGCGTTGGGCTGAGAATAAGACGTCGGTTCGTGATCAGCTTGGGCGAAACGTTCTTCCATAGTTTTTACAATTCATATCCGACCAACTGAAGTTCCCCGGACCAATCTTCATCAACTGTATACCTCGGGATTATAGAACGGCGCGAAGGCGGCAATCAGCGCCGCTTCAAAACTCATCGCTCGCGTCAGCAAGTCGCGGGAGAGAATGCCCCAGGCTCCCTGCCGGCTGCGCACGTCGCGAGCGCAGGCAACTTCATCTATCACCAGCCCTAACTCGCGCCGGCCTTCAACGACGCTTTTCACGATAGAGTCCGGGACGCTAATCGAAGGCGCCGCGCCAAAGCTGCCTCTTTTCCCGTCCGTCGCGAACGCCCAGCCACGCAGAAACGTGTGCCACTCACCATTAACTGAGATTGAATGAAAACCGCCTTCAAGACCGACATAGAGTTCCGCTTCGAGGTTTTGCTTAACCAGGGTGTCATGTACCGCCAACGCCCGTTCACGCGCGCCCTGCATCAATTGCCAATCTGTCAGCGGCATCGCCGGTATGCTTGTCGTTACGGGCCGGGCGACGACACTCGCTTTGCTCCATCCCGAATCTATCTCGGCAATGCGGGCTATGCTGGCACGCACAGCCATGATCTTCGCGGCTCGATCCGAGCCGAGCGCGATTCTCGTGATCGGAGCTGAAGATCCGCTGCGAGCCAAAGTTTTCAGGACCAGCAACCGGGAGAATCAAAAAATCCGAAAGAGGCTATAACAGGCGGCGGCTGCGCGTCAAAGTGAAGCGTTTTATTGCTTGCTTGACTTTCATCTGCACCGTTGTTGTAATCCGAAAATCGTTTTGACCTGGCTTATTTGCAGTGACCACTAATTGGGACTTGGTATGTCTGTCGAAGATCTGGTTTACGACTGGAATCGCATCGAGCCTTCTCTGCATGCGCCCGACCGTCATATCGGCTTTGATGACGAGACACTGCGCGACGGGTTGCAGTCGCCTTCTGTCTGCGAGCCGCCAATCGAAAAGAAGATCGCGCTGCTGCACTTGATGGATGCGTTGGGTATCGACACTGCCGACATCGGCTTACCGGGTGCGGGCGGGACGCACGCCGCCGGCGTCGAGCGGTTGGCGCGCGAGATCGCCGAAAAGAAGTTGAAGATTAGCCCCAACTGCGCGGCGCGCACCCATCGCAGCGACATCACGCCAATCGTAGAAATTTCGCAGCGCGTCGGCATCCCGATCGAAGCCTGCACCTTCATTGGTTCGTCGCCCATACGCTTTTACGCCGAAGAGTGGACCCTCGACAAACTTTTGAAACTTACGGAAGACGCAGTTACCTTTGCGGTCGGTGAGGGCCTGCCTGTAATGTTCGTCACCGAAGACACGACGCGCGCGGATCCGGAAACAATTCGCGCCCTTTACACTACGGCAATTCGCTGTGGCGCTGGCGCCGTCTGCGTGTGCGATACCGTAGGCCATGCGACACCGGACGGCGCCCGCGCGGTTGTGCGATTCGTCAAGAGCATCATTCAAGAGCAGGGCGAAGACGTGCGACTCGACTGGCACGGCCATCAGGACCGCGGCCTGGGCGTGATCAACTCGATTGCGGCAATCGAGGGTGGGGCCGATCAGGTCCACGGATCAGCGCTCGGCGTCGGTGAGCGCGTCGGTAATGCGCCAATGGATCAGTTGCTGGTGAACCTGAAACTGTTGGGTTGGATCGATAACGATTTATCGCGTCTGCGCGAGTATTGCGAAACGGCCGCGGACGCATGTGGCTGGACAATACCACTGAACTATCCGGTCTTCGGACGCGACGCATTTCGCACCGCCACGGGCGTGCATGCTGCCGCCGTGATTAAAAGCTATCGCAAAGGCGATACCCAACTGGCCGACTTGATTTACTCAGGGGTGCCTGCTGGTCTGTTCGGCTTGAAGCAGGTGATCGAGATCGGTCCTATGAGCGGCAAGTCGAACGTCATCTACTGGCTGGAGACTCGCGGTATTCAAGCCAGTGAGGATCGCATCGCGCGCATTTACGAGCATGCCAAACAGTCCTCTGCCGTGCTGACGGAAGAAGAAGTGATGGGACTCGTGTAGACTGGCCGTGGACAGTAAATACTTAAGAAGCGTCGCAACGTAAAGGCCTTCGTACGAATTAATCAAAAGGGCAGGAGGTTGTTCACCCCCTGCCCTTTTGATTTAGTTACGAATGACTACGAAGTTATTGAAGCTGCGGACCCGCTCCCGTTGCTCCTAGTTGATCGGGATAGTAACGGTAGCTGATCCGGCTTTGCCCGCGGGGAAACGTTTTTGCCGCGCAATCCTGAGGGCCGTCGCGTCGCCTCCGGAAGCCTGGGTGACTCGGCCATTCTCGTCATAACTAACCTGGACAGTTACTTTTTTCTGGGCTGGAACTACGCCGGCCAGCTTCTTCGCGGCCTCCGCGTTTGGACCGGGCGTCTGTAGCGAGCTCTTCGATGCGGCAGAAGATGCATCAATCTTAGCTTCTCTGGCCCTTGCACGGTCGCGCGCTTCGCGCTCGCGTCGCGCAAGGAGTGCAGCGTCACTACTGGGAGCGGCGCTGTCCGGTGAGTTGGATTCGGCCGCAGCTGGATTGTTTGTAGCATTGGGGGAGGAGGATGTTTCTGAAGGCGTCAACACCGTTGAAGGCTGGCTCGCTGTTTGCGCAGGCTTGTTCCTGTTGTACCAGCCAGCTGGAACACCGACAATTGCGACGACCAGCACTATGATCGCGACCACGCCTCCCGTGGCTAATTGATTTCGTCCCCGACCAGAATCACTGCCAAAAGCAGACAGAAAAGCTGGCAGGTGGGAGGACCGGGCTTCGGACGACGCTGACCCTTCTGACTCTTCTTCGTTTGGATCTGCGACGTAGCCTGGCGGAAATGCTTCCCCCGGTATGACGCCTTCATCCATGCGGCGCAAGCCTTCAAGTACGACCTGGGTCCAGGGTTGGTTAATAGTCCGCTCGCGGGCTTCAACCGACGGACTGAAGGTAAACGACGCGTTAGGCAAAGTAAGTGCGGAGTAAACCGCATCGATGCCTCGTAACGAACCAATCCTGGCATGAACCACCGAGCCAGCTTGTAAGTAAAAGTAGCCCGCTCCGTGCGGGTAAATAACTTTCAGGCGGCCAGTCTTTCGTTGATTGCAGAAAAACTCGATCAGTTCGGCCAGCGAGAGATCGCTGAGCTCTCCAGTCAATGCCATACTTTTACTCCTCTAGATTTTTCAGCGAAACAACGCGGGGGATTCCAGACTGGGCCAGCCTTGCGACTGCCACCGACCGGGGCGTGCTTACTTGGGAAGGCTGAAGTTGTAGTTGATAATTCCGGCAACCTTAACCGGTTGGCCGGAAAGCTTGCTCGGCGAAAAGCGCGCGCGGTACGCAGCCTGCACCGACACATCGCGAAGCAAGGCATTGCCATTGACCGCGCGGGCGGAAATCACTTTTCCGTTTTCATCAATAACCACTTCTACTACGACGTTGCCGCTCGCGCGCATTCGTCGGGCGACCTCGGGGTAGGAAGGCGAAGGCAGGCTTATCGCCGAGCCGTTTAAGACCCCACCTGAAACTGGTTTCATCAGAGGTTTAGGCGCCGGATTCGCTGGGGGTTCGCCGCCAGCTTCCACTAGCGCTCGCTTGACCCCAGTAGAGCTCCCGGCATCACTCGTCGGACTAATTGCCAGCTTGGATTTATCAATCGAAACCGGGGTTGGCACGGCTCCGGCGACTTTGTTCGTTTCTGACGGTTTGTTCACTGCAGGTGAGGCGCTAACTGGTTGAAGCTTCGCCTCTGACGCATGCGCACTGTTTGAAGGTGATGCCGATCCCGATCCGCTCGACGCTGGCTGAAGCATCTTCGCCATGTTCTCGTCCAGGTAATACATGATGGTCCGGTACGTAACCTCTGTTGGCTCAAAGCTCACCTTGCCGCTATCTACGACCGCGACGGACGTCGTCATTTTGGTCCAGTTGCCAGCAAAATCAAATTCGTAATTATAAACTTCCTTACTTACCAGAGAACCATCAGTACTGTGCAGCGTCATCTCGCTGATGTTTCCTTTGTCGTCGTATTTGTAGATCTCTCTACCGGTAAGCGTGGCCCCGGCGATTGGAGAGTAAGTGTTTTCGGTCTTGTGTCCTTTTAGATCGTAAGCAGATGACTCGAGCACGACCCGTTTGTCTTCTACGAGTTTCCCGCCGGAGTTTGTAAGTTTTGCTATCTCTGTTTTGATCCGCCGCACTGGTCCAAGTAAACCGTCTCGGAGTCGATCGTTGTCTGCAACTGAAGAAGAAACATTGGCCGGTTGTGGCTGAAAACTGTTTGCCTTTGCCGACAGGTTCTCCTGAGCCTGCACGGTTCCAACCAAACCAGCGGCAATGAGACCGAAGCCGATGCTGCAAACTCGCTTTATCATTAGGAATGCTCCTCTGTGCGCTGACCCGCGCGCTATTTGAAAGGTGAGAAGTGGGGCGGTACCGCTCTAGCTGGATTGGGCCAGGCCTACCAGCCACAGCCGTCAATCACGAGCTAAATAATAGCGGGTTAAACGTGGTTTGTCCAGAGAAAACCGTGCTCGGCTAAGGGGCAGAACTTCTATTTTGCCAAGGCTTTTCGCCCATCCGGGGTCACATGACCCGCCAGAATCGTCCCGATTTTGTCTATGATAGAGATGCTGTCACCGCGGTGAGTCGAATCGTTGCAGATGATCGAGAAGGCGAGATCTTCACCAGCTATGGTCGTTGCATATCCGGAAAGGGCCTCGTCGTAAGTTAGCGAGCCGGTCTTCGCGGTAATGTGTTCCCCGGCGCCTTTCATGCGAAACGCGAGCGTCCCATCTTTGCCCGCTATTGGCAAGGAACTGCGAAAAGTACTTGCGGCCTGCGTCTTCGACACAGCTGCCAGTAGCAGTGCAGTCACTTTAGGGGTAACTAGATCCAGACGGGATAGTCCTGAACCATCATGGAGCGCCAGGTTATTGGTGGCGATTCCGGCACGTTCCAGCCATACACGAATAATTGCTAAGGCAGCTTCATCGTCCCCTCGTTCGCGCATCTTGTGCGGATCCGGATCGGGCGCCATGGCGCCACGCACCTTGCCGAGAGTTCGAAGGATTAGTTCCGCGTTTAGATTGACGCTCTTCTTATTTGTCTCGAGTACGATTTCTCCAAGAGTCTTACTCGCCACGGCAGCCAACTCGATGAATCGTTGCGGATCGAACCTTTCACTAGGCACGACCCGGAAATCACGACTGCGTGGTTCGCCGTCAATGGTGATTCCTCGAACCGCAAGTGCGTCTTTGAATGATGTCGCCGCCCACAACGCAGGGTTTTCAACCGAAAGGCGCGCGCCAAACCCTTTTCCACCAGCGGGAAACTCGCCCCAAACAATCAGCTCATTGTCAGAGACGCCACGATTGATTCCGACACTGGGGACAACATTCCGATCCGACGTGGCGACATTGTTACGGATGTGAAAATAATCGCCACTCTTATTCAACGCCGCGGTGGCTGGTTTTCCTGGCGTACTTGCCGGAGTGATGGTCAAGTCGATCTCATTAGAGTCTATCGACAGCGCACTGGCCTCGGCGCCGAAATACCACTGAATATCGTTCCATAGCCAGCCGTCGCCGAAAGAATTGCCCCGAAAATAACTTTCATCTCCTACGATGTTTCCTCGCACCCTTCTCACGCCACTTGCATAAATCTCGTCCGCGAGTTGGGCCAGCGAAGGCTGACTTTCTTTTCGCTGAGAAATCAGGTCGGGCGCGCCGCGTCCATAGAGTGTCAGGTCGCCATTGATTGTCCCGTTTGCATCGGGCTGTGCCTGGGCATAGACGGAAGTGCGCCAGCGATAATCCGCGCCAAGCAAGTCCAGAGCAACTGCCGTCGTGTAAATCTTCATATTCGACGCCGGCGTGAACAGCTTGTCACCATCGCGAGAATAGACTACACGACCGTCACGAAGCGACATCACGAATACACCCCACCGCGCAGAAGCTAGTTCACTTGAATCGATCGCCTGATCGATAAGACGTGCGAGTTCGATATCGGCGGCTGAGGTGGTTGCGGAACCCCCTGGACGCGCGCCGGTTTCCGCCGAGCCGCTTGTTCTCGTCTTCAGGGCCGTATCGTCTTTGCGGATGGCAAAGGTGATCGCAACAGTTGCGAACCCGAGCAGCAGAAAGACTGGCAGAACGACCAACCGCAGAGTGGACAGTTTTCTCATGACTCACCCACTAGAGGAGTTTCTGGCAAACAACGGAGACATTCGTCCGCGGCCGAGGACTTCGCACGTAACATCGTAAACTTCCTCAGGTGGTATTGCATCGATGACATAGTTTCTAATTAGTCGGTGTTGTTGACCCACGGGGAGAAAGACATTCGGGGCTCGCCGATCCAACAAAGCAACAGTCGTGGCGCCTACCGCTGCCGCAATATGCATTGGTCCGGTATCGTTACATACGAGAACCGAAAGCCGCGCCAGTGCTGCAGCAAGTTGGGGAATCGTGAGCTTGTCTAAGACAAGAGCCGAGCGAGGAAACGTAGCGCGTATCTCCTCAATCATCTCTCGCTCTTCCGGCCCGGCGAAGACAATAACGCGCACGTTACCGTTGCGTACCAGTCGATCGGCTAATTCCGCGAAACGTTGCAGCGGCCAGCGACGGCTCGGATGTCCTGCGCCAGGATAAATGCCTACCAGCGGTACTCCGGCAGACGCTTTCTCTTTTCGCAATATGTTTTCCACCAAAGCATCATCCTCAGAGCGAGTATGCAAATAAGGCTCGCGAGGTGCGCCGTTGATACCCAGCGGCACGAGCACGCCGAGATAGCGATCAATCAAGTGGCGGTTCGGGCCGTTGTCTTCAATGGGCGGTGTGGGCTTGAAGTTGGCGAGGTAGTCAAGCGATCGTCCGGGCCGCCTTGAATAAAGCCGCTTTGGAGCTCCGGATAGAAAACCCAACAGGTTGGTTTCTGAGAGGCTGTGAAGATCAATAACGAAGTCAAACTTCTTCCTTCTGACATCCCGGACGATTTTGAAAATGCGAAAGATGGAAAGAGGTGTGAAGCCGTCACGCAATCGTACGCGATCCACTAACAGTGTCTCATTTGCGAAACCGGACAATGAGACGATCGCAGCTCCCGGCTTTCCCACCGCCACAGTGATCCGCGCCTTCGGAAATCGCTGTCGAATTGCGCGTAGCGCCGGCAAACTAAGCACAACATCGCCCAGTTGGCCAAAGTCAATTACAAGAATGTTGCGGGGATCAAAACTCATTTCAAATGCTTATCAAGGAATTCTGCGGCGGCATGATAGGCGTGGAGCCAGTCCTGATGCCGCAGAAAGTCATGCACTTCGTCGGGAAAGATTAGCTGCTCAAAATAGACGTTATTATCGCGTAGCTTGCGTACCAGATTCACAGTTTGGATAAACTCCACATTACGATCATCGTCGCCGTGAATTAAGAGCACCGGCGATTTCCATTTATCAACCGCAGAGATTGGAGAAGATTGGCGTGCAAGCCTGATGCGCTCGCCGGAATCCAGCGGCACCCGCAGACCAGAGATAGAAACGCTCCAGTCGTGCACGCCGTGAAAATCTACACCGGCAGCGAACAAATCGGAATTACGAGCCAGCCCCAGGGCTGTCAGATAACCGCCGTATGATCCGCCCCACAGGCCGATTCGCTTCTTATCAACGTCGCCCCGAAGGCGTAGAAATTCTCCCGCCGCGACGATGTCCTGATATTCCGAGGCTCCGCGCGCGCCCTGGTGCTGAGCCTGACGAAACGCGCGTCCATAGCCAATGCCGCTGCGATAGTTAACTGACAAAACGATATAGCCACGGCTGACGAGATACTGATTCAACGCGTAGGCGTTGTGATAATAGTAGCGATAATGCCAGCCCAACAACATCTGTCGACGCGGCCCCCCATGCATGAAAATCATCGCCGGGCTTGTGCCGGAGGTAATAGCAGGCTTGAACAATTGCCCATGAATTTCCAATCCATCAGCGGCTTTGAAGACTACTTGTTCCGGAACGACAAGCTGGGCGGAAGGAAAATCGCTTGGCAATGATTGCGGCGCGAGGGGTCGCATATTGGAGCCGTCTGCTAAGGAGATGAACGGCAAGAATGGCTGGCGCGCCGTCGAATGGAAGAAGACAAGTTGCCGTCCATCGTTAACCACCGCCGGATACATCTCGATGCCGCTGCCGGTCGTGACCTGCTGTGGTGATCCACCGTTTACCTGCACGCGCCAGAGGTGACGCCGATCAATATCGCGATTGTTTGAAGAAAATAGGATGAATGACTTATCAGGAGACAGGGCCACGTTTTCGACTTCGTAATCGCCCGGCGTCAGGGCCGTGACGAGTCCGCCGTCTGCTGTAATTGAATAGAGGTGGGCCCAGCCGTCTTTCTCTGAAGGAAACAACAGGCTATCACCGGCGATCCATTGCCAGAACTCGTCGCCAGAAAGACCCGGAAATGAATCGTTGTCTGTATTGCCGGAGCGCCAGATCTCTTTGCCATTTCCGGTCTGCGCATCGACTACCAATATCGCCCAGGGCTGCAGGCGATCGCGATCAGCCGAGAAAGTGTCTGTCACATTGAATAGACGAATGAATGCGATTCGCTTGCCGTCGGGCGACCACCGCGGGGCAATGTCGCGATCAGTGCTGGGCTGGACAAAGCGCAGCCCATTGTTGCGGGGGTCGTAGAGCGAGATGAAGCTGTGATCGCCCCGGGCGGATACAAAGGCCAACTGCGAACCATCGGGCGACCATACGGGCGCGCTGACGCTGCCACGCATTTCAAACATTTTGCGCTCTTTGCCGCCAATGACCGGCTTGGCCCATAAGTGTCCGTCGCGAAGGTATTCCACTTGATCGCCGCCCGGTGAAAAGATGGGGGCACTGCCTTCTCCGACCGGTTGGCCGCGTCCCGTACGCACATCAACAACCCAAACCTCCTGCCGCGCACCCTTTGGATCACTAGTGGGATTGGGGATCTCACCGGCCTGATTCTTATCGCCGCCGCGCACGTACGCGATTGCGTTACCATTCGCCGAGAAAACGAGATCAATTAACTCTTGACCATCATCGGCGTTGTAGCGCGTTAACTGGCGCGCAGAAAAATTAGGCGCTTCTGCAAGCCATACATTACGTTTCCCCTGGGCGTCATTAATCCATGCAATGCGATCGCCTCGCCGGGAAACCACCAGCTCCGAAGGAAACGGCGCGCTCATGATTTGTTCAAGGGTAAAAGTCTGTGCTGATGTCTCCAAGAAGGAAGACAGACACATGACCACAAGGCCAAATAGAATGGACCTCGCTCGATTAAGTTTCATCGACTCCCTCTCTAATGTCACGCCCCGTCATTTCCTGTGGCTGTTCAATGCCGAGGAGCGCAATTATGGTGGGCGCGACGTCTTCAAGTGCGCCACCCGACCGCAACGTTGCCCCGCGCGAGGCTTCGTCAATTAGATGAAATGGAACCGGATTAGTCGTGTGCGCAGTGTGTGGTTGTCCGGTGTGCGGATCGATCATCTGTTCGGCGTTGCCGTGATCGGCGGTAATCAAGGTTATGCCCCGCGCCCGGCCAACGGCCTTCGTGATCCAGCCCAGACACGTATCAACGTACTGGCAGGCTTCAACCGTTTTGTCGAGTTTGCCGGTATGGCCCACCATGTCAGGATTGGCAAAATTTACGATCAATACTTCGGTTTCACCTTCGTCAAGCGTGCGCAAAACGTTATTTGTAATCTGGAACGCAGACATTTCCGGTTGCAGATCGTAAGTGGCCACCTTTGCGGAGGGCACCAGCAGACGGTGTTCGCAGGGAAACTCTTTTTCTGTTCCGCCGTTGAAGAAGTATGTCACATGCGCATATTTCTCAGTTTCGGCCAGACGAAAGTTTTGCACATGACCCTTCGCAAAGACATCCGCCAGGATGTTGCGATGCTGCCGTGGCGGAAAAGCCACTGGCAGCGGAAACGTCACGTCGTAAACCGAGAAGCAGACGAAATCAATCCGGGGACGGTTGGGAATAGGAAACTCGTCGAACCCGGCAATTGCCAACGCGCGTGTAAGCTGTCGCGCCCGGTCAGGACGAAAGTTAAGGAAGATCACCGCATCATCGTTCTGAATCGTTGCGATCGGCAGGCCGCTTTCGTCTTCTATGACTACCGGCTCAAGGAACTCGTCCGTCACACGCTTTTCGTAAGATTTCTTAATCGCCGCAACAGGATCTTTCGCTCGCTCACCGATCCCATTCACAAGCAGGTCATACGCGAGTTTGGTTCGCTCCCAGCGCTTGTCGCGATCCATTGCGTAGTAGCGTCCGCAAAGAGTTGCGATTTGTCCGCAGCCCATCTCGCTGATTTTGGTCCGTAGCAAGTCCACATATTTGGCGGCGGAAGCGGGCGGCGTGTCGCGCCCATCAAGGAAGCAATGCACGAAGACGCGTTCAAGGCCATGTTGCTTGGCCATGCGCAGCAGCGCATAAAGGTGCTCCTGCGACGAGTGGACCTGGCCATCGGAGATCAAGCCCGTCAGGTGCAGGGCCCGATTGCGCTTCTTTGCACCATCCATTGCGCCAGCGAGAATTTGATTCTGAAAAAATGAACCGGTAGCGATCTCATGATCGATGAGCGAAACATCCATACGTATGACTCGACCCGAGCCCAGGTTCAAATGACCGACTTCCGAATTGCCCATGACGCCCGCAGGCAAACCCACCCGAGTCCCCGAAGCTTCCAGCAGGGTGCGCGGATATTTCTGGCAGAGCTCATCGTAATAAGGTTTTGCCGCCAACGCGATCGCGTTACCTTCGCGGGCTGCGGAATAGCCCCAGCCATCAATTATTATCAGCGCCAGCGGACCTCGTTTGCTTCGCAATTGTTATCCTCAGAAGTTGCCACGATCGTTCGCATCAGCAGGCCCGCGAGGTTTCAGCCTTCACCGCGCCAATAGTCCGGACTTTCTTCCATACTGGGATCGGGCCGCTCCATCCATCGTTCCGGGCGGTGCAGTTCGCGAAAACCGTAACGCTGATAAAGCTCATGCGCGTCTTTTGTTGCCAGCACCCAGCGACGAAAGCCCTGCAACTGGGGATGCGAGATGATTACCTCGACTAACCACTTTGAGAGTCCGCGCCCGCGATACTCTTCGAGCACGAATACGTCAGCGAGCCAGGCGAACGTTGCATAGTCAGTGACCACGCGCGCAAAGCCAATCTGTTCGTCGCCTCGATACACGCCAAAGGACAAAGAGTTGTCAACGGAGAGCTGGACCCTTTCAACTGACCTGCCCGTAGCCCAATAAGATTCGGTCGATAGAAACTTCTGAATAACTTTAATGTCCAGTCGTGCCCGATCGTCACTTATGGTGTATTCACCGCGATGCCATTCGTTGGCCATGAGCCCCTAGCTTACTTTGAACTAGTCCGCAACAGCAAAACGAGCTTTACGCCAGGCATTAGGGTACAAAGCGAAAGGCGCAAAGCCATATATCCTTTCTTTCCGCCTTCGCTTTCCAGTGCCGGGCGGGGAATCGCCGGTTTCGCTCCTGGTCGCTCGTGTCTTCTACTGTTTGTTACTTGCCGATTGAGCGGATTGTCTGGCCTGGGGAAACGCGGTGCGGCCCGGAAAAAGTGCTGCGCCGCGCAAGTCTTCTTCGATGCGCAGGAGCTGGTTGTACTTCGCCACCCGGTCAGTGCGCGACAACGAGCCGGTTTTGATCTGACCTGCGTTAGTGGCCACCGCGAGATCAGCGATGAATGGATCCTCCGTCTCGCCAGAGCGATGCGATATAACCGCGGTGCGTCCATGCGATTTTGCCAGTTCGATGCAGTCCAGCGTCTCGGTTAGCGTTCCGATCTGATTGACTTTGATCAGGATCGAGTTAGCGACGTCACGTTCGATGCCTTTCTGCAAAAACCTCGTATTGGTTACAAAGAGGTCGTCGCCTACGAGTTGTAGGCGTTCGCCGAGCGTTACGGTTAACGTCTTCCAACCGTCCCAATCGTTTTCCGCCATGCCGTCTTCGATGGAAATGATTGGAAATTGGTTAGACCACTCTGTCCAAAACGTTACCATCTGATCGCTCGAAAGCTTTCGCCCGTCTGACTTCCTGAAGACATAGGTCTTGCCGTCATAGAACTCGCTGGCTGCCGGATCCAACGCCAACAGAACATCACCGCCGGCTGAGTAGCCCGACTGACCGATCGCCTCCAGAATAGTTTCAATTGCTTCTTCGTTGGATCGAAGGTTAGGAGCAAAACCGCCTTCGTCGCCGACGCTGGTGGCGTAACCTTTCTTTTTCAAGACCGCCTTCAACACATGAAAGATTTCTGCGCCCATGCGCAGCGCGTCGCGAAAGGTTTCCGCGCCGACCGGCACGATCATAAATTCTTGAAAATCAACATTGTTATCGGCGTGCGCACCGCCGTTGATGATATTCATCATCGGCACGGGCAGGGTGCGCGCGTTGGGACCCCCGAGATATCTGTAGAGAGGAACTTCGGTGTAGTTCGCGGCGGCCCTTGCTGTCGCCAGCGACACAGCCAGTATCGCATTTGCTCCGAGCTTTGCTTTTGTCGCGGTGCCGTCCAGCTCAATCAGCGCTTGATCGATCTCAGCTTGATCGAGCGCATCCATTCCTTCCAGCTCGCCGGCAATCACTTCGTTGACGTTGTGCACGGCTTTCAAGACACCCTTGCCGCCATAACGCTTGTTATCACCGTCGCGCAGCTCGACGGCCTCGTGTTCGCCGGTCGATGCTCCCGAAGGCACGGCCGCGCGGCCGGTTTCACCACCAACCAAAGTAACTTCCGCCTCAACGGTTGGGTTCCCGCGAGAGTCCAGTATCTCGCGCGCATGTACTTGCTCGATAAGGCTCATAAACTTACTGGCTCCGGCTTGTGATTTCCACGATATGTTGGGTACGACTGGATCATTAGCCAGATCGACGCCGAAGACAATTCGGAATGGCGCGATTTTTCTACGCTTGCCTCGCCGCGCTGGCGGTTTCGGTAGCTATCTGGGTCTGGGCAAGCTTTGGCAATTCGAGTCGTACCTGGACCAGTCGCCGGCGCTCGACTCGCTCGATATGGAATAGCAGTCCGTTATACCGCACATCTTCGCCGGCGCGCAGCACATGTCCGGCCGCCGTCATCAGGAATCCGCCGATGGTGGTGTAGGCTTCCGACTCCGGCAGAGAAAGTTTCAAGCGCCGGTTGAGATCGCGTACGGCAAGTTTGCCATCCAGGAGATAAGTCCGGTCGCCGATCTCAGAAATCTGTTCGTTGACTTCCTCATCGTGCTCGTCAGAAATATCGCCCACGATCTCTTCGAGCAAATCTTCCAAAGTAATAATGCCTTCCAGGCCGCCGTGCTCATCGACTACGAAGCCGAAATGCGACTTGGCCTTTTGCATCTGGCGCAACACATCTTCCAGTCTCGCGGTGTCAACTACATAAAGGGGCGATTGCAACACATCTTCGAGACGAAACTTATCCGGGCGTAGCAGGTACGGCATTATATCCTTGCTGTGAATGAATCCCACCACGTCGTCAATTGATTCGCGATAAACGGGCAAGCGTGAATAGCGATTCTGTTCAAAGGCGAGCGTGATTTGTTCGAGAGAACAGTTGCTGGAAATCGCCGCCATTTCCGTTCGTGGAACCATCGCTTCGCGCACCAGGGTGTCGGAAAACTCAAATACACGATGAATCAACCGCCGTTCTTCCGCACGCAGGTGTCCCGTTTCGCGCGAGATGTCTACAAGTTGACGCAGTTCCGTTTCCGTATAGACGGCCGTGTGGGCCAACGAAGACTTGAGTCCGATTAAGCGCGCCAGTTTTGTGCCGGTCGTGTTAAAGATCCAGAGCGGCGCCTGAAAAACTCTCGCGAATAATTCAAGCGGCCGCGCGGCGAAAAGCGCTAGCGACTCTGCTCGTTCCAGCGCGACCATTTTCGGCATCAACTCGCCCAACACGATGTGCAGAAATGTAATAGCGGCGAACGCAACTATGATCGCCAGCAGATGCGCCACATAGCCCGCTCGTCCCTCGGTTGCGATGCCTGCGGCGACCGGCTGCAACATGGCCGCGACGGTTGGCTCGCCAATCCAGCCCAGGGCAAGTGATGCGACTGTAATACCCAGTTGGGTAGCGGAAATGAATAGAGTGGGATTGCCGAGCAGGCGCAGCGCCGCCTGTGCGCGCCTGCTTCCGGCGGCGGCCCTAGCTTCGAGTCGTGGTCGGCGCACAGAGACGAGTGCAAACTCTGAGCCGACAAAAAAGCCGTTCGCGCCTACCAAAAAGAATACGGCGATCAGCTTGAGGGCTATCGCGGTCATGCTCAGGGGCGTCGCTGGTATGCTGTCGCTGAAGAATAGAGTGAAGAGATAACTCGCAGGTTCGTCCATTGCTTTATCGGAAGGAAGTAAGAAACCGCAATGTGCAGTAACTTAACAGGCGGATTATATCACGCCCGGCGCTAATGACGCCTCAGGGGCACAGCCTTATTCGAGATCAAGGCCCTGAACCCGAGATCGTATTGAGTTTCGGTTCGCCAGGTAATGAAGATCTGACTAATTAGCGGCGGCGGCGGCGTGCGCGCGAAGCGGGCGATGCTCGTGCTTCGCACAGGCTTTGGCGAGGGCCTCTTCGACGCGCGGCTCGATATTGCATTCAGGCTGGCGGCAAACCGCAGCCAATTCTGAAACGACCAGGTAACGCGCCCGCTCAACCATTCTCTGTTCGCGGAACGAAAGCGGCTTGAGGTGGCTCAAGTAGGTCAAGTGTTTGAGTACATTCGCGACTTCGAAGATATCCCCTGAGCGCATCTTGTCGGAGAAATCCTTGAAACGATCCTTCCAATCATTTGCGGGGGACTTGAAATCTTCTGCGAGCGCTTTGAAAAGCACATCGCATTCGCCCGAGGAGATTGGCGAACGCAGGCCCACCTCGGCCGCGTTTGAGACGGGAACAAGCACCAGGGAATTGGTAGCAGCAAGACGAAGCGTGTAGAACGGGAGCGCGGTCGCGCCTATTTGCTTCTGTTCGATCTGCTCGATGGTTCCGATCCCGTGATTGGGGTAAACAACCTTCTGGCCGACTTTAAAGCCCACCATTCATCACCTCCATCGAATTACAAAAATCAGACTACGTCGCTTGTGCGGGTCTGGGGTTTTAGTTGCGACGCAGCTTGCGTCGGAATTGCGCTGAATATGCCGCGAGTGTAACAGGCGGTCTCACAAACGGTCAAGGTTGACCCCGGGTGAATCAGACAACAAGCGTTTGCCCACCGTTCGCGCCGTAGAATAACGCAAGTCCTCCGGGAAAGGCCGTTGTCGTATCCAAATCGCGCTCCACGTGTCCGTTGCCTAAGCAGTCATTCACCGCTCGATTCTGGTTTGGTTCCCCTGCGAGTTGCTAGCGACGTTGTACGCTGCTAGGATCGCGCCTGGTTCCAGCAGACAACATACGGTCCAGCACGCTAAAAAGACTCCTGAAGATCGGACAGATCGCACTACAGTTTTCTACAAGTATCAGAAACCAATCATGGCTTTGGTCAAAATCATAGACGCTAGCGGACGTCAATGGCAATACCAACTGGCGCCGCAAGTTCCCTGCACCATAGGCCGCGCCCCGGACAATTGTATCGTGTTGGACGATCCACGTGTCTCGCGCTATCACGCGCACATCCGCTCGGAAGACGAAGCCGCATTCACTCTCGTCGATGGCATGCTGGTTGACGGCCAACTTCGCCGCAGCGCTAACAAGGTTTACGTCAATGGCGATCCTCGGCTGGAACAACAGCTCAAGGATGGCGACCGCATTACCATCGGCGCCAGCACTCTGCGCTTCGAACAAACACCGGAAGAACGCACCACCGATGTGCGTTACGATGACAAGCCGCTGGGCCACACACAATTGTTGATATCTGCCAATGACGTCATGACGACGGTGTTGCGCACCAAGGCTGACGCCAGCGCCTCGCGCGACCGAGTGCTGGAAGCGCTGCAACGAAAGGCAAACATCCTTACCGAGCTTTACGAAATGAGCAAGACGCTCGGCTCTGTCTTTGATCTGAATGCAATCTTCGCGAAAGCTACAGATATTATCTTCCGGGCTACTCCGGCAGATCGCGTAGTGGCGCTGCTGGCTGATAAGAGCGTTTCCGGTGATGCGGAGGACGTTGAGCTTCATCCGGTGGCCACGCGCGCCCGCGACGAAACACTGGAAGCGCATGCTCGCAAACTGACCATCGGACGCACCATAACCCGCAAGGTGATGAAGGAGAGAGTTGCTCTGCTGTCACAGGACGCGGCTGCCGACGAGCAGTTCGCGGGAGTGGACTCGATTGTCTCGCAAGGCGTGCGCTCGACGATTTGTGCGCCGATGGTCGCGGAGTCGGGAGTCCATGGTGCTCTTTATGCGGACAGGCTCGATCCCTTTAGTGCGTTCAGGCCGGACGATCTTGAGCTAATCAGCGCGGTTGCTTCGCAGACAGCCATCGCGGTCGAAAACGCACGCGCGCACGAGCGCCTCGCGCGGGAGGAAGTGGCTCGTGCCAATTACGCCCGCTTCCTTCCTGAATATGTCGTTAAGCAATTGCTCGAAAATCCGGACTCTTTCAAACTCGGCGGTGTAATGCAAACCATTACCGTGCTTTTCGCGGACATACGCGGCTTCACACGAATTTCCGAGCACGCATCGCCGGAAAAGATCGTGCACCTACTGAACAAGTACTTTTCGGCCATGACTGACATCATCTTTGCGCACGGCGGTACACTCGACAAATACCTCGGCGACGGTTTGATGGCCTTGTTTGGCGCACCAACGGCGACAGCGAAGGACGCAGGAAACGCACTGAGCGCAGCAGTGGCTATGCAACGACGCATGCTTGGCATCAACGAAGAGTTGCGCGAAGAAGGTTTCGCGGAAATCGGCGTGGGGATGGGCTTGCACACGGGCGAAGCCACCGTCGGTTACATCGGATCAGAGCGGCGTTCCGAGTACACGGCAATCGGCGATACGGTAAACACGGCGTCACGGTTGGAATCGAATGCTAAAGGCGGCCAGATCCTGATTAGCGACGCCACAGCGCGCGCGGCGCACAGCCGTTATCAGTTGAAATCGCTTGAGCCAATCACGGTCAAGAACCGCGCGCAACCGGTGCCGCTTTTCGAAGTGGAATGGCAGCGTGCCAGTGGAGCGTGACAAGCTAAGACGGGCCTTTGCCTGTCGCTGAACCTCAGGAACCGGACGGACAGGAATGCCTGTCCTACTTCAATGGCCTTTAACCTCAAGGCGCTCTTCCGGCGACAGATTCTTGTTGCCAGGGTTTACGGCATTCCCGTTCGCATCGATTATCGCTGGTTTGTCGTCTTCGCGCTGAGCGTCCTGCTCATCGCTTCAAATCTACACAAGCACACGCTACAACTCGGTTCGCTGCGACTGCCGCCAACGGACATCGTAACGGCGTGGACGTTGGGAGTGATCACCACCGTTGCGCTCTTTGTTTCCGTGTTCGGCCATGAACTTTCGCATGCCCTTATGGGACGCGCCGAGGGTATTGAGATCGACGAGATTATGCTGCATCCTTTTGGCGGGCTGGCGCGGATGCGTACTCAGCCGCAAAGTCCGAGCGCTGAGTTTCGCATTGCTATTGCCGGTCCGGCAGCAAGTTTTATCTTTTCGATCATCGGCTTTGCCGCAGTCAAGCTAGCTGCCATCTTCGAGTTTCATTCTGCGCTGGTCGTTTTCTTTTTTGTCGCCTGGGGGAACCTGCTGCTCGCTGTGTTCAATCTTTTTCCCGGTTATCCTCTTGATGGTGGCAGAGTATTGCGCGCGATTCTGTGGCATCGGACCGGAAGCATCAGTGTGGCCACCCGGATGTCGGGTATTTGCGGAATGTTGGTAGCCGCAACTCTGATTATCTTCGGCGTGTACATGGCCATCGCTCCCAGCTTCCATGCTTACTTCATGGGAGCGTGGGCTGTACTCGTGGGAATATTTCTGATGAGCGCAGCGGCCAGCATCGTTCGTGCCGAACGTAGTCCAGCTGAAGTTATCGTCGCTGAGGCAATGTCACTACCCATTGCAATCGGACCCGATCTACTGATCAGTCGCTTCATCGACGAGACACTTCCTCTTCATCGGCAGAGAAGCTTTCCGGTAGTCCGACATAAGCGTCTGCTTGGCATTCTGTCACTTGAAGATTTGAAGGCGCTTCCGCGCGCACAATGGCGCGAGAGGCGCGCGGGCGACGTAATGCGGCCGGTGAACTCTTCCCTTTTCGTTCATCCATCCGCCACGATGGCCCAGGCTAACAACCTGATGGAACGTAACGGCGCAGGGTCTTTGGCTGTGGTGGATGATGCCGGGGAGCTGGTTGGTTTCCTGCAACGCGGCACGCTTAAGCGTCGCCGGAAACCTCCAGCGACGTGACGCGGTGAGCGGACCGTCGTAGAGCACCCAGGAGGCATCGTTTGAAACTCCACCTGGATGCAACCTCAGGTCTTAGTTCCACTTTCATTCCTTATCGTTCATCGTTTTTCTCAACCGACATTGCCTCGCGTTGTCTTTTACACGATAATCCGAGCGGAGCCATCATTTCATAGGTGAGGGAGACTGTTGATGCTGACAGTGCTCGGCGCGCTCTTTGCAAACGGGCTGATCGCGATTCTGAAGTTTGTGGCGGCGATTATTACCGGCTCTTCGGGAATGATGGCTGAGGCGCTACATTCATCAGCCGACACAGCTAATCAGATCTTTCTACTGCTGGGATTGCGTTCTTACAAACGTCCGCCAACGAGGAAACATCCCTTTGGATATGGCAAAGACCGGTTTTTTTGGTCGTTCATTGCCGCCATCTTCATCTTCGGGGTGGGCGCCACGTACGCGCTTTACGAGGGCTATTTGAAACTGTCGCACCCGCGTGCTCCTGAACGTCTCGCCTGGGCGTATTGGGTGCTTGACATCTCCTTTGTGCTGGAGTCGAGTTCGATTTGCCTCGCGCTCTGGGAGGAGCGCAAGGAAGCACGACACGAAGGCTTGAGCTTTCGCGAACATCTGCGCGAGTCGAAAGATCCTACGGCCAAGACGGTGATCTTTGAAGATGGGGCGGCATTGCTGGGAATTGTTATCGCCGGGACCGGCATTTACCTTACTGACCATCACATCGGTCCAGGCGGTGGCGGGTACTGGGACGGGCTGGCATCAATGGCCATAGGTGTTGTGCTCGCCGTTGTCGCCTTCGCCCTGGCAAGATCGTCGCGCGCTCTTTTGCTGGGAGAGGCAGCTACGCCGAAGACCGTAGCGCGCATCCATCAGGCGATCATCGATCATCCTAACGTCATCGAAGTCGTCGAGCTTTTGACAATGCATTTGGCGCCGAAGCAAATCCTGGTGAACGCTCATATCAACCTGCGCGATCTCAGCACAGATGAAATCGAGGAAACGATCGCCGAGGTTGAAAGCGCCATCAAACGGGCGGAGCCCAAGGTTCACGAAATCTTTCTAGAGGCTGCGCGCGAGACTACAAATCAGAATTCGATGGAGCCCATTGGGCGCGCAGTTTGAGCAGGTTCTTGATTTTTGATTTGCGATCGATACGCGATAGTCACTAGTCAGGAATGCGAATCACGAAAACAGAACAAGTTCATGCTTTTCTTACTGCCACTAAACGACTACCTGGGAAGGCTCGGCGGTCCGCGCGGCCTGGCGGATATCGCGCTGGTCTTTCTGCTAGTGTATGGCGTGTTGAAGCTGATGCGTGGCACGCGCGCCGCGCCAATGGCGGCCGGCATTGCAGCTTTCGCTCTGCTCTACTGGCTGGCGGTCAAACAGAATCTGGCAACGCTGGAGTTTGTTCTGCGCGGAGTGCTCCCTTACATCGGTGTCGCCATCGTCGTTCTCTTTCAATCGGAGATCCGGCAGGCACTGATAACTTTTGGAAACCGCTTTCGGCTGCCTTTCGCGCATCGCCACGGCGGTCAATTCGGTGAAGGCGTCTACGACGAGATTGTCCTGGCTGCGACGACCCTCGCCTCGACCAAGACCGGCGCGCTCATTGTTATTGAGCGCAATGTGGGCTTAAAGAATGTGACGGAAGGAGGCGTCAAACTGGACGCTGAATTAAGCTACGATTTGCTGGTGACAATTTTCAATCCCGAATCGCCGCTGCACGACGGCGCGATCGTAGTGCGACGTCACCGCGTTGCCGCCGCCTCGTGCTTTCTGCCACTCACGCTGAATCCGCGTCTTTCCAAGGACCTTGGTACACGGCACCGTGCCGCCATCGGCATTACTGAAGATTCCGATGCCGTGGTTATTGTCGTGTCGGAAGAAACCGGATTGATTTCTTTCGTGCAGGCTGGAGAGATCCGCCGTGGTCTGGACGCTACTAAGCTGCGCGCTGCTATTTTGCAGGCCATCGAAGGGCCGGCAGAAAATAAGCCAGCAAAGCCTTTGTCCGAATCCGAAGCTGAAGAAGAGGTTGCATCAGTCTGACTTTCATTTTCGTTCACGATTTAAAAGTGCCCGAATCACTAACACTGAATTCAGAAACCGACCATGGCAATTCGCGATACCGGCAATCCAATCCGGTTACTTCAAGTCCCTAACGCGACCGAAAGGTTGCTACGCAGGCTCCTCCTCAAAGACTGGAACCTGAAGCTGCTGGCGCTGGCAATCACGCTGGGGCTGTGGTTTGCCGTGACCGGCCAACGCACCCCTGTCACTCGGCGCTTTCGTGGCGTGCAACTTAACTTTCAACTGCCGGACAACATGGAGATCAGCAATGATTCTCTTGCCGAGATCGACTTGACTCTGACCGGTGCAGAGCGCGACCTCGATTTGATTAATCCGCGTGACCTCACCGGCACCATGGACATTTCCGACAGAAGATCGGGAGAGCGTGTCGTGCAACTTACTCCGGGCCGATTGAAAATAGATTTGCCCAATGGAGTGCGCCTTGAAAGGATTGAACCCAGTGCGATCCAGTTGCGCCTGGAACCAACCCTGGAGCGCGAACTCGAAGTTGAGGCTAAGCTCGAGGGCAAGCTGCCAGGTGGTTACGGATTGCAGAAAGTAACCGTGAACCCGCCGAAGATACGTGTGCGTGGCCCAGCCAGCCATATCAACGCGCTAACGAAGGCGTCAACTGAAACAATTTCGCTGGATGGACGAAAAGAGAGCTTCAACGCGCAGCAGATAGCCATCGACATCCCGGATCAAAAAGTTGTGGTGCTCAACGCTGTAGTAGACATCTTTGTCGAAATAGAGTCCCTCAAACTGAAATAGTCCCGCACCTGTTTCTAAATCCCAACCCTATGCCCAGACTCTTCGGTACGGACGGCATTCGTAGCAAAGCCGGTAGTTTTCCACTAGACGCGGCCACAGTACGAAATATCGGTTATTCGCTGGCGAGTCATTTGGGGAAACATATTCAGGGTCGTCCGCCTTTCATTGTGACTGGACGAGACACTCGCGAGTCCGGGGAATGGATCGAGCACGCCTTAATTGCGGGGGCAACCGCCGCGGGTGCTCAGTGCAACTCCGCCGGAATGATCACCACGCCGGGCGTCGCTTTTCTGACGCGTGCTCTACCCGCGGACGCTGGAATTGTCATTAGCGCTTCGCACAATCCTTACGAGGATAACGGCATCAAGATCTTCGAACCATCAGGGAAAAAGCTGGGCGACGCGACCGAGCGCCTAATCGAAGCCGATATTCTTCAGGGAGCGAACAAGAATGCAAAAGAGCTTTTGTCGCCTTCCCCCGAACCATTCAACAACAAGCAAAAAGACTCAGAACTCAGGGACCTTTATCGAGAGTATCTTGCTGAAGTAATCGCCCGGAATCTCTCGCTCGAAGGCTTGTCGCTGGTGATAGATTGTGCCAATGGGGCCGCCTCCGATTTTGCGCCCGCGTTATTCATGAAGCTCGGCGCAAGCGTAATCGCGATCAATAGCATGCCGGACGGCCGCAACATTAATCGCGATTGTGGTTCCCTTTACATCGAGGGCCTTCGTCAACGAACTGTGGAGGAGAGAGCCGACCTCGGCGTAGCCTTCGACGGTGATGCCGACCGCGCTTTGTTTGTTGACCGCATGGGTCGTTTGGTAGACGGAGATGGAACACTCTGGGTTCTGGCCAAGTATCTTCACGAGCGTGCTCTCTTGAACGACAACACCGTGATAGCAACCGTGATGAGCAACATTGGTTTAGAGATTGCTTTGCGCGATTTGGATATCACGCTGGTGCGAACCGACGTGGGCGACAAGTATGTTTTGGACGAGTTAATGCGAAGAGGGGCGACCATAGGCGGAGAGCAATCAGGTCACATAATTTTTCCGCGCCTTAGCCTTGCGGGTGATGGCATGATTACCACCGTTTGTTTACTGCGCGCCATACGGGATTCTGGTAGTTCGCTTGAAGAATTAACAGAGGGGTTTCGGGCTTTCCCGCAGGTTCTCATTAACGTGGCTGTGCGTGAAAAACGCCCCTTTGAAGAAGTGCCGGCGATCGCGGATTTGGCGCGTCAGACGGAAGAATTACTAGGTGACCATGGTCGCTTGCTGCTCCGATATTCCGGCACTGAATCCCTGGCACGAGTGATGATCGAAGGTGCGAATCAGAGAGATATTGATGCATACGCTCAAGCGCTGGCAGAAGCCATAGAGTCCGTCTTGGGTGCTCCATAGGTTGGCCCAACACGAGAAAGTTTTACGCGATCATGAGAGTAAAGGTTACCCGCGCTGGTGGTTTGTGAGAGGGCCATTCGACTGGTTCCACATCGAAATTCTGTAAATTTCAAACGAATTTACGACAGTGCGAGTGCTCAAAAGTATTTCTTGCGCGGCACGGGTGTTGCGATGTATATTGTGGGGCAAGAGAGACGGTTGGTGAATCCTCCGTCTCAAGTGGTTGCTGGGGTGAGGACAGTAACCACGAAAATGGATGGGCGCGACACACTCCCACGTTGTCGCGCCCATTCGCTTTTGTATTCATCTCTCTCTGTAAATCTATTGAAAACGAACCCGCAATCATCTATCGAATAGGGAGTTTGGCAGAGAACAGTAGGGAGTTTGGCAGAGAACAGATTTTGATCTCAATAGCTCTGTCTCGGGCTATACTGCCAACAACTACAACCATCACTCGCCTTAACGGACTGTGCGATGAGAGTGTTCGTGGCTTCGAGTAGATACTGGCTTGACTCGGTGGAACAAATCAACGTGCGCTTCAAGGCGCTCGAGCAAAGTTGTGAGATAAATGTCGGCGCCGGCATCCTTCGTGATCTTGGCGCTGGGGCGCGACGCATCCTCGATCACTCAACGCGAAAGATGGTCATTATCTCCAACCAAAAGGTCTTCGACCTTTATGGAGATATGGTTTCTCGAAGCTTGCGAGATGGAGATTTTGGAGTCAGCCATTGGTTGATGAGCGACGGGGAGCGTTACAAAAGCGTTCGCACGCTTGAGCGGGCTCTTGCCTTTCTTTCAAGCGCCAATATAGAAAGGAGCGATGCTGTGTTGGCCCTCGGTGGTGGGGTTGTAAGTGATCTCGCAGGGCTGGCAGCTGCTCTACATCTGCGCGGCATAGCTTTGTTGCAAGTGCCCACGACGCTGCTGGCCCAGATCGACGCGTCTATCGGAGGCAAGACCGGCGTCAACACGGCCGGTGGCAAGAACCAAATCGGCGCGTTTCATCAGCCACGTGCGATCTGGATCGATACGATGACGCTGAAGACATTACCACGGCGGGAGCTAACGTCAGGTTGGTGCGAGGCTGTCAAACAGGGTGCGGCCGGAAGTCGCGCTCTCTTCCGGGCGACTTATCAGTTCCTACAGAGTTGTTCGAGCGAGATCCACCAGGGTGAGCCTCCGGAGAAATTAATTGCGGCGCAGTGCGCATTCAAAGCCTCCATCGTTGTGCGTGATCAGCGCGAAGATGTCAATCGCTCTGATAGACATTCGCGCCGAATACTAAACTTTGGTCATACTACCGCCCACGCCCTTGAAACTATCACCAGTTACCGGCGCTTCCGGCACGGTGAAGCCGTCGGCTATGGCATGATCATCGCCGGAGAGATTTCGCAGAGGCTAGGCTTGCTTCCCACTTCGGAGTTAAAATTGCTGCGCGATGCCGTTCGCCTATGTGGACGCTTGCCGCGCGCGGATAATCTCGATAGCGCATCAATTATCAGAGCAATCGTACACGACAAGAAACAGGTTGGCGGTGAACTACAATGGGTTTTGCTTAATCGAATTGGCCAGGCGCGCATAGTCCAGGGAAAAGAAGTCACTAGGCAGCTCTTGCGCGAGTCGCTCCACGCAGGTTTGAGGCAAATCCATTGATGCAGTTTCAACAGGGAGGAGTTCTATGGAAATCTCTAATCGGGATCCTTCGAAGAGAGCAGGTGAGCTCGGAGGTGCCCGCGCGAAATTCTTAATTGTAATACTTATCCTCGGGGCCCTAGCTTATGCTGGCTATCTTTACATTCCAGTCGCCTACGATGCCTATCTTTACAAAGACTTAATGCAGCACGATGTGGATGTCGCTGTAACCCAGGGCTACCAACCGTCGTGGGTGGTTGAACAGTTAACCAAAGCAGGTCGGGAGTACAACGTCCCCTCGAATGCGATCATCACTCCTGTACAACGAGACAATCGTATTGAGGTGCGCGTGCAGTTCACCAGGCCGATTGCCCTCCCTGGATACACTTACCAGTACGAATTCGATCACACGGCAAAGAGCACCGCGTTCCTGACGATAAGATAATAGGAGTTTCCGATTTGGAGAAGGGCGCCGTCGGGGCCAATTAACCGAAGGTCAGGCGACAGTGAATTCTTGCCTGGTGGAAGTAGCCAGGCCCTGCAGTTGAACCAGGTCAGCGGGCGCTGTGGCAAGCCAGGTGGTGGGACAGACTCCGCAACGCGTGCACTCATTAACGGAAGGACACGGCGCCGTCGATTTGGCAATCTGAGCGCGCTCGTGTTCCTGCTGCATGAAATCGCGCGATAGCCCGGAATCTACAACCTCCCAGGGGAGTATTTCGTCATAACTACGAACGCGCCGCGTGTAGAAAGCCGGATTGATTCCAGTTTCGCGCAGCGCTCCGCGCATGTCGCCATTCAGGCGCGCCGCGGCTTCGATCACGGCCGCAACTTTTCTGTCACCTGAAGAAAACAGCGCTTGCTCATGGGCAATCCGAGCCGACATAGCGCGTACTTCCACGTTCGGAATACGCGCGAGGTTTTTGCAGACCCATTTCAGACGGCGTTTCAATTCTTTCTCTTCACAAATTGCATCCCACTGCAAAGGCGTGTTGGGCTTAGGCACAAAACCGTTTAAAGAAGGGATGATTTTTCCCGCACGCCCAAAGCGACGGCCAGCCTCAAGCATCCTGTTCTTTATCCGCTCGACAAGTACGATAATCTCTTCAAGATCCTCTTCAGTCTCAGTTGGCAGTCCGACCATCAAATAAAGCTTGACTGTCAGCATGCCGCGATCGAAGACTGCGCCGCAGATATCCACAATCTCATCGTTGGTCAGATTCTTGTTTATGACCTTGCGCAGGCGATCCGATCCCGTTTCCGGCGCCACCGCAATCTGCTGGTCACGCGATTCGACCAGTGCATCAAGCAGTTCCTCTGAAATCTGATCGAGACGGAGCGAAGAAACTGAGATGCGGTAGTCCATCGCGCGCAGACCTTGCAGTATCTCGCTGATCTCAGGGTGGTCGCAGACGGCGGTCGAAACCAGGCCGATCTTGTTTGTCTTTGAGCGCCAGGCCTGCGCCTTCGCAAGAATGTCCCGGGCCGGTACTACGCGCGGCGGCCAATAATTAAATCCGGCCCAGCAGAACCGGCAGCCCTGCGAACACCCCCGTGAAATCTCAATCAGAAAACGATCGCCCATTTCAGCTTGCGGTGCCCAGATGCTGGTCGAGGGCGCAAAGACTTCTTCGGTTCGCAAACGCGCTGCGATTTCCGTCTGGCCGCGACGCATCGCACGGCGCAAACTACCCTCTTTCGGATTCTCCGCAGCCACCGCTCGGCCCACTCGCGCGGGTACTTCCGACTGTTTAGGCGCGTACGCTGCTACGGTGCCGTCATCGTTATAGGTCACCTCGTAAAGCGATGGCACGTAGAAGCCCCGCCCGACCTTGGCCAGCGCGATCAAGGTTTCCTCTTTTGTTTGGTTTTCCAGGAGGATATCGACTAACTGGGGCCCCAGAATTTCACCTTCGCCCACGCCTATTACGTCAGTGAAATCCGCGATCGGCTCGGGATTCAAGAACGACGCAGCGCCGCCCATTACGATAAGCGGGTCGCGCGGACCGCGATCTTTGGACCACACAGGCACGCCACTCAAACGAAGCATCCGCGCCATGTTTAGGTAATCTGTCTCAAATGAGATGGAGAACGCGAGTACATCGAAATCACGCACCGGTGTCTGTGATTCAAGCGAAAGCAAAGGCCGGCGCGAACTTTCGTATTCGCGCATCTCCAGTGTATCGGGCAGGAAAACTCGCTCGCACGAGACTTCCGGATTGCGATTGAAGATCTCGTACATCGCCTGGAAGCCGAGGTTCGCCATGCCGATGGAGTAAAAGTTGGGATAGCAAAGCGCGATCCTGAGGGACGCTCCACGCTTCAGCACCCATCCGTCTTCGCTGGCAAGTTTTTGGCGATAGCTTTCAGCGATTTTCATGGAAGCAGGTGTTGGGTGTCAGGGAACTTTGGCCAGGAAAAGTCTACGGCCCAGCTCGAACTCCGCGGCGTTACCTTTGTACATTCTCAAGAAAGGCCTTGAGTTTGCGCGAGCGGGAGGGATGACGCAGCTTACGCAGTGCCTTGGCTTCTATCTGGCGAATACGCTCGCGAGTGACGGCGAAGTGTTGGCCCACTTCTTCCAAAGTGTGTTCCGAGCCACTGGTGCCAAGACCGAAACGCATCTTGATAACTTTTTCCTCGCGTGGGGTCAGGGTCGCCAGCACCTCGTCAGTAATCTCCCGCAGGTTTGAGGCCACGACTGCATCTGCCGGATTCAGAATCGACTTGTCTTCGATAAAATCACCAAGGTGCGAATCCTCTTCTTCGCCAATCGGCGTCTCCAGTGAAATCGGCTCCTGGGCAATTTTCAAAACCTTCCGTACCTTCGAGACCGGAATGTCCATCTTCTTCGCAATCTCTTCGCTGGTAGGCTCTCGACCCAACTCCTGCACCAACGCCCGCGAAGTGCGAATCAATTTGTTGATGGTTTCGATCATGTGCACGGGGATGCGAATCGTTCTTGCCTGGTCAGCGATAGCGCGCGTGATCGCCTGGCGGATCCACCAGGTGGCATACGTCGAGAATTTGTAACCCCGACGCCACTCAAACTTGTCCACCGCCTTCATCAAACCGATGTTCCCTTCCTGAATCAGATCGAGGAACTGCAAACCGCGGTTCGTGTACTTCTTGGCAATCGACACAACGAGCCGCAAGTTGGCCTCGACTAGCTCGCGTTTGGCCTGGCCGGTTTGATGTTCGCCCGTGATGATTGACTGCAGGGAGCGTTTGATCTCGATTGGCGCGACGTGATGTTCCAACTCGATCTGCTGCAGACGCTTCTTCGCCGCTGAAACGCGCTTCTTGAACTCTTTCTGATCGTCGGCCTTGATGCGCTTCTTGTTAAGTTTTTCGGTGTACGTCTCGATCTCGCGTTCCGCCGCACGAACTTCCTTTTGCACGTGGCGAATCGCATTGATAAGACGCTGACGCGCGCGTTCAGTCAGGTTCAACCTGCCAATCTCCTGCGCTATTTCCAGACGCAGGCGGGCCACTTTACGTCGCAAACGCAGCACCTTCCTGGTCTTCTTACCACGCGTAATCTTTTGCTCAGCGCGGAGCTTGGCCCATTCTTTCAGACCGTTCTTGAAAACCTTCTTGATGTTCTCGATGCCTTCCACGGTCCAGGAGCGGTACTCATCGGCTTTGTCTTCATCTCCCGTCAGCTCGGCTTGTTCAGAAAAAGTCACAATGTCGCGGATGTTTAGCGAGCTGGTGGCGAGAAGCTCGCCAATTCTTATCAGCTCGGCTACCGCAATGGGCGAGCGGGCGATCGCTTTATGGGTTTTGATTTGTCCGCGCTCGATGCGTTTAGCGATGGCAACTTCGCCTTCACGTGTCAACAATGGCACAACACCCATCTCGCGCAGGTAAAGGCGCACCGGGTCGTTGGTCTTTTCCAGGGCCCCCGCCGACAGGTCAAGCTCGACATCCTCGTCGCCGCCGTCTTCGTCGTCGTCGGTGGCAATCGCCGCCGCCTGCTCGATCAAACGCTCCTCAGAATCGGCCACAGGGATGTTCGAACCCTCCAGCTTCTGCAGCACGTCCTCGATGTCGTCAGGTGAAACGACATTGTCAGGCAACTCTCGATTGAGGTCGTCAAAAGTCAGGTACTTCTTATCTCCGCCAAGTTCCAGCAGTCTCTGCATAACATCGTCTCGATCTTTGTCTTCAATACTCACGTTATTATCCCAACAATTTCAGGTTCCCGGTTCGGCCTTCTCTAAGAATCAAGAAAGTCTTAAATCTTTATTCGCCTACCAATCCCAGATCCAAAACCCAAAATCACAAATTATTGCTCGCCGCATCAGCCATCGGTAATAGTGCGGCCCTGCGTCTGGTCCATGCCAAATGCTCAACTGCCAGACTGTCGCGCCGCTCGCCGTCGCCCGCCCGCTCAGCCTCAGCTAGTTCCGCGCCCAAGTCATTTATTCGGCGATCAATTGTCATTAGGCGCAGGGCGTTCAGACAGCTTTCGGCAGTTGCCGGCAAATCATCAGCAGCGTCGCCTTCTGGAGACTCGCTAATCAAAAAGCGCGGCAATATTTCCGTAGCTACTGGATCGCCTTCCACCTTCGCGCTCAGCGAACTGAATTCCGCCGCCTTGCCCTCTCCCTCGAGTTCCAGCAGCGCCCGGAAAATCGCCGCGGTCGCCAGGCCTTCGTAGTCGGCCTCTTCCAATCGAGGCAAAATGGAATGCCGCAGCTGCTGGTCCCTTAGCAACAACTCCAACAGCTTCTCTTCAGCAACCGTCGGCTTCGCTGTTGCGCGCTGCGTAACTATTCCTTGAACGTCCGCTTGCGCCAGGCTTGCACCCGACCGGACTCGGTGCCAAATCTCGCGCCGCTGCTCAGGCTGCACCCGCAACGCATCCATGGCAATGTCAAAGTACTCGCGCTTCTGTATCCTACTGCGGACCGCGCGAACAAACGGGAGCACTTCTTCCACCGCTGCGGCTTTATCCGCCGGGCGACGAAGATTGCGATCCCGCACCGCCTGATCGATCACAAATTGTATGTGGGGTTGTGCCTCGCCTCGCTGCCGCTGATACTCCCCGACGCCCTTATTTTTGATGAATTCGTCTGGATCGGCGTTGTCCGGAAGGACCAACACCTTCACCTCAAGGTCTTCTGCCAGAAGCGTTTCTATTGCCCGTTTAGCTGCCTGCACACCCGCGCGATCACCATCATAGTTGACTACTACCTTACGCGCAAACCTGCCTAAGAGTTTCACTTGCTCAGGTGTCAGTGCCGTTCCCAAACTGGCCACGATATTCCTGACGCCAAACTGATAAGGCACAATCAGATCGAGGAAACCCTCAACCAGAATTACATAACCCTGCCGTCGGATTTCCTCCCGAGTGAGGTTCAAGCCGAACAGATTCCGGCCTTTTATGTAGGCAGCCGTCTCCGGAGAATTAATGTACTTGGCATCCTCGTTCTTCAGTGTTCGGCCGCCGAAGGCAATAGGACGGCCCTGGATATCGACGACCGGGAGGATCAGGCGACCACGGAATCGATCATACGAGCCGCCTTCGTCTTTCCTGACGACTAACCCGCTGTGCTCAATCTGAAGTTGGGTCGCGCCTTTTCTCTTTAGCTGAGAAGACAAAGCTTCCCAGCTATCCGGCGCATATCCGATCCGAAAGGTCTTGCGCGTTTCCTCCGTGATCTGTCTCTGCGAAAGATAATCGCGCGCGATACGAGCTTCGGCACTTTGCTCCAATTGTTGTTCCCACCATTCGAGGGCCCACTTATTTAGTTCAATCACGTCGTCGGATTCCTGGCGCCGCGTTTCGAAGCGACTGTCGTCAACCAGCTTCGGCAGCGGTACGCCGCTCTTCTCCGCAACGATCTTGATTGCGTCGGGAAAAGCGACGCGCTCCATCTCCATCACAAAGTTAAAAACCGATCCGCCCTTGTGACAGCCAAAGCAGTAGAAGATCTCTTTCGCGGGACTGACGGAAAACGAAGGCGTCTTCTCCTTATGAAACGGACAACAAGCCATCCAATTCGCGCCCTTCTTCTTCAGCGACACGTAGTCCTGAATGACGCGGACGATATCCGCCTGGCGGCGCAGGTCGTCGATGAATGTTTGTGGATAGCGCATGCTAGAAAATCATTGTCTCAACTCAACCACCGTCGCACCAGCGCCGCCCTGATCCTGGGGCGCGGGCGCAAAGCGCTCGACGTGTGGATGATCCTTCAACATCTCAGCTATGGCTCGCCGCAGTGCGCCCGTGCCGTGACCGTGCACGATTCGCACCTGGCTGAGGCTTCCCAGGGATGCTTCGTCAAGAAACTTGTCAACGGCATCAACCGCTTCATCAGTCGTTTGCCCGATTACATTCAGTTCCGAGCGGCCATTTGCCCGTGCTCCTTTTAGATGGACTTCCGTACCACGTCCGCCACGCAGACCAGCAAGTTTTTCGGTTTTGGATTTAGCGGGACTTGAATGTTCAACCAGCTCGAGATTTTCAAGCTTTTCTCTGAAGCGCAGGGATTTCACCCGAACTTCAGCTTCGTCCCTTTTCAGGTTGTCAACAATGCCGATTGATCCGAATGAGCGAAGTTTAACCCTATCACCCACTGCGATCTCGCGCGCGGCGCCGGCAATATAACGCCCGTCTTCCGGCCCGGAGTCAGACTCCCTTCTATCACTTTCTTTTTGAACGACCTGCCCGCCCCGTATGACGCGCACACGGCGGGCACTGGTGCTCGGAGAAACCGGCGAAATCGGTTCCCGTTTGTGCCCAGCGCTCGCAGTCCGTTGTGCCTCTCGTTTTAGTTCTGCCACCCGGCGTTGAGATTCCCGCCCAACCTTCAACCGCTCAGAGCGGTCCTGAATTGTAGCGACAAGCTCGCGTGATCGCTTTTCAAATTCATTAACAGTCTTCTCCAGCGCGCGCTGGAACGCGGTCTGGCGCTCCCGCTCCCGCTTCTCCGCTTCCTTGTCCAGGCCAACATACTTTTCCGCCACCGCGGCGCGTTCCTCTTCCAATGCGCGCCGCAGTGTTTCAGCCTCAGCAGCTTCGCCCTTAATGCGCCTCAGGTATTCTGTCGCATCGCGCGAAGACTCTTTGACTCGCGTGGTCGCATCACTGATAACACTGTCGGAAATGCCGAACCGCCGTGCGATCTCCAGCCCCGAAGACGAACCCGCAAGGCCCACCAGTAAACGGTAAGTCGGTTGAAGCGTCTTTTCATCAAACTCCACGCTGGCATTGGCGACGCCCTCTTCATTCGCGGCGTACATCTTCAAACCACTGTAATGCGTAGTCACTATGACGTGCGCGGCACACCGGCGGCGAAAATGATCCACCACGGCGACCCCCAGCGCCGAGCCTTCTTCCGGGTCGGTGCCGGTACCAACTTCATCGAGCAAAACCAGCGCGGGAGCCTGGCAGAGCTCAATCATAGAGGCGATGTTGCCGACGTGCGACGTAAATGTCGAAAGGTTAGTCGCGAGCGATTGATGATCGCCGATATCGGCGAGCACGGAGGCGTAGAACGGGACGCGCGCCTGCCGCGCAGGCACAGATAACCCTGACAGTGCCATCAACGAAAGCAGCCCGGCGGTTTTAAGCACGACTGTCTTGCCGCCGGCGTTGGCTCCTGAGATAACCATCGTGCTCTTCTTGTCATCGAGCTGGAATGAAATCGGAACAATCTCGCTGCTGGTAGAACGCAGATTCTCCTCCAAAAGCGGATGACGAGCCTCGATGAACTCGAGAGTGGCACAGACTTCAGTCTGTGATTCCAGACCGTCACCGACTGAAGTCGGTGCCACCTCGATCTCCGGAACGACGCAATTGAACGTTTCCGAGAATCTGGCTTTCGCGCCCACGAAATCAAGTTCAGCGACGGCCGCAACCGCCATTTTGATCGCGGGCAATTCCTGTCGCAATTCTTCTGACAGGGCGAACAGAATCTTTGCCACTTCACGCTCTTCCGCTTCTCGCAGCGATTGCAGCTCGTTGTTCGACTCGATCGTCTTCATGGGCTCGATGAAAACGGTCGCGCCCGAAGACGAGAAGCCATGCGCCACGCCACCGATCTGGCCACGATGATCCGCGCGCACCGGAATCACAAAGCGATCGTTTCTGATCGTCACCAATTCGTCCTGGATTGCCGCCGGTGATTGGCGCATAAGGTTTTCCAACGAGCGAGTAATGTCTGATCGCAGGCGAGCAATATCGTGACGGATTCGTGCCAGCTCCGGACTAGCCCGATCGTCGAGCTCGCCACTCGGCAGTACCTTGTAGGTAATGCGCGCCACCACGCTATTCAATTCGGGTGGCAACCGCGCGACTGTATCGAACAAGGTGGGGCTGGTATCTCGCTCCGCGAGAATCGACGCCCGTGCGCTCATGGCCATATTGCACCAGCGCGCCAGCTCCAGCAGGGCGAGCGCGTCCAGGGCAACGCCGGAGATTTGCAAACGCGAAAGTGCCTCGCTCGGATCAGCCAAACCTTCGAAGGACCATCGGACGCCGCGTTTGCGCAACTCGACACACTCCGCCACAAGCGCCAGCGCGTGTTCCAATCCTTTCAGATCATACATCGGCTTTAGAGTCTCAACGGCCGCGCGTCCCATGGATGTCTGGGCGCCGCGCTGCACAAGCGCGCGCAGTTGATCGAACTCAAGTGTGGTGAATGCTTGCTCGTTCATTGGAATGTATTGGTGACTTCACATTTATCTTAGCACTGGCCGCGGAATTCCCTGAGCAGCCCGACAAACTTCAGCGTGTCGTTCGCGAGTGCTCATTATCTAGAGTCGGGCTAATACGCAACCGAACGGGCGATCGCGCGCTTCTAAACGCAAGCACGACAAACTCAAGTTTGTCGGACACTTTGCACTCTCCCGTCTTTGCTCACCTTCCCCTTTTGGCATATATTGCTTCACTTCCATTTGCAATTCTTGTGAACAGCGGAAAGGCATTCGTCAACTATGGCCAATAGCGTCCCAATAACCGTCGCCCATGGTGATGGCATCGGACCGGAAATCATGAAGGCCACGCTCCGAATTTTGAAAGAGGCGGGAGCGCGGCTGGAGATAGAAACAATTGATATTGGGGAAAAGGTTTACCTGGCGGGAAACAGTTCTGGAATCGAACCAAGCGCCTGGGAAAGCCTGCGCCGCACCAAGGTCTTTCTCAAAGCCCCGATTACCACGCCGCAGGGTGGGGGTTTCAAGAGTCTTAACGTCACCGTGCGCAAGACGCTGGGGCTTTACGCGAACGTGCGCCCGTGCGTGTCCTATCACCCATTCGTCAAGACAAAACATCCGAACATGGACGTCGTGATAGTGCGCGAGAATGAAGAGGACCTCTATGCCGGCATTGAACATCGGCAAACCGATCAGGTCACTCAGTGCCTGAAGCTGATCTCCCGACCCGGCTCAGAAAAGATCGTGCGTTATGCTTTCGAATATGCTCGCTTGCACAATCGCAAGAAGGTCACCTGCTTCACCAAAGACAACATCATGAAGATCACCGACGGCCTTTTTCACAGGGTCTTCGACGAGATCGCCGCTGAGTATCCTGAATTCGAAAATGAGCACTGGATCGTGGACATCGGCGCGGCAAAGCTCGCGGACACGCCAACCGTTTTTGACGTGATTGTGATGCCGAATCTTTACGGCGATGTTCTTTCAGACGTTGCCGCACAAATAGCAGGGTCGGTCGGTCTGGCCGGTTCGGCAAACATTGGCGAGTTCGTGGCGATGTTCGAAGCGATCCACGGCTCAGCGCCGCGCCGCGCTGGAAAGAACATGGCAAATCCTTCCGGACTTCTGCTGGGTGCGGTGATGATGCTGGTCCACATCGGCCTGACCAGCACCGCTGAGCGAGTCCACAATGCCTGGCTGCGAACGATTGAGGATGGCATCCATACCTATGACATTTTCGTTGAAGGCGTTAGCAAGCAGCAGGTGGGCACGCAAGAGTTTGCCGCTGCGGTCATCGAACGACTCGGCAAGAAACCGAAGACACTAAAGGCGGTCGCCTACAAAGAAGACCACGACGACCGTTTCGGGAGCCAGACGATTGTCAAAGAAAGATCAAGCTCTAAAAAAGAGCTTGTCGGCATCGATGTTTTCCTCGATTGGTCGACGGGCAGCCCGGACAGTTTGGGTGAGTCGCTGGCAAAAGTCTCCGGCGATGATCTCAAACTGACTATGATTAGCAATCGCGGCGTAAAGGTTTGGCCAGGCGGCAAGTCGGAAACGTTCTGCTCCGATCACTGGCGCTGCCGCTTTATGCCGAGAACTGCCGGCGGCGCGATTACACACCCCCAAATCATTTCCTTACTCGACCGCGTGGCCGGCGCCGGCTACGATTTCATAAAGACTGAGAACCTATGCAACTTTGACGGCGAGCGCGGTTATTCACTCGACCAGGGAGAATGAAGCTTCGGCGCCAGGAGAAACGACCATGCCTGATAATGACAAGCGAGATAAGCCGATCAGCGAAGAACAGAAGCCGGTGGCGGAATTAAGTCCGTACCAGAAACTGGAAAACAAGAAGCCCGATGACTCTCCGATTCCCGGCGCCCAGAACCCGGCCAGCAAAGAGATAAAGAAAGAAATCAAGCCCAATACGGAATGATGAGCGTACATGCAAACTGACAAGATAGAAACCGACGCCACCACGTCATCAACTCGCCCCCTCGTCGCTATCATCATGGGCAGTAAGTCTGATTGGGACACGATGAGCGCGGCCGCGGAAACGCTCTCCAGCTTTGGTATTGCACACGAGCGCCGTGTTATTTCCGCGCATCGCAGTCCCGCCCTGGCAGCCGAATTTGCCACCACGGCTGAGTCGCGCGGGTTGCAAGTAATCATTGCCGGGGCCGGAGGCGCCGCCCACCTGGCGGGCGTAATGGCGGCGCACTCTTTGTTGCCGGTGCTGGGCGTGCCTATGAAGAGCGATGCGCTGAAGGGGATGGATTCTCTGCTCTCGACCGTGCAAATGCCGGCCGGAATTCCGGTGGGCACACTGGCAATCGGCAAAGCCGGCGCGACTAATGCCGCCTTGCTTGCGGTTGCCATCCTGGCCAACGCCAGTGGGGAATTACGAGAGAGACTTCGCCAGTATCGTAAACAACTGGAAAACAAAATCCGCGAAACAGAACTCACTTAAACGTCCACTAAGGGTCAGTTCGGTGATGGACAGGCGCTCACCAAAGCGCTTCTGATCAATAAACAACATGGCGCAGGTCTCCGCAAGGATGACCTGTGCCATGGAGCTTTTCTACCCTAATGATTACTTCGCGCAGCCGCGTAACTTACACACCTCTACGCCTGGTAATCAAACTAATCACCGCCACGAACAAGGCGGCCCCAATGATTGACCAGACGATCGGAAAGCCGGTGGTGCCGATACGCACTGGAAGTAATTCAGGCAGTCCAAGTCTGGTCGCCAGCCAGGAACCGATCAGCGCCCCCACAAAGCCCAGCGCAATCGAAACCAGACAGCCGCCACGTGAATAACCGCTGATGGCCTGGCCCAAAGATCCGCAGAGCCCGGCGATGACTAGCAGTATTAGCAAATCAATAAGTGTCATTGGCTAAACCTCTCACGTTGTTAGGTCTGTTTAGCGAGCCTGCCGGCGTCATTCCATTTGCAAAGCCGAGTACGACGCTGGGAATAGCCGGTTTTGTCTTCAATTATTTTTCTGAGCCACTGGCCCTAGCGTCCCAGATCGTTACGAAACACCGCCCCGCCCTTCATCACAAATTGCACGCGCTCAAGCTCGGTGATATCCCGCAAAGGGTCCGCAGCCACGGCAATGATGTCGGCGTACTTTCCCGGCTCAATTGCGCCCATGTCGTTGGGCCGTTCCAGAAGATCGGCCGCCACAATAGTCGCGGATTGAATTGCCTGCATTGGCGTCATGCCATATCGCACCATGTATGCAAATTCTTTGGCTTGATTCTCGGTCCATGCATACCCGCCTACGTCTGTGCCATAGACGATTTTCACGCCTTTGCGCAAGGCAATGGGAAACGCTTTCGCCTCAAGGTCGCGCATGCCGAGCCAGATCGGCGCGCCGGCGGCAGCACGCCCTTCAGCGACATAGACGCCCACGTAGATCGTCGGGCACCAATAGGCCCCTTGCCTCACCATGCGATCCATCAGCTCCTCATCGAGGCCGTAGCCGTGCTCGATCGAATCCACACCAGCTTTTAGTGCCGCATCGATTCCGTCACGTCCCATCGCATGGGCGGCCACGCGGTGGCCCAGCCGGTGCGCTTCGCTAACCATCGCCTGCATCTCTTCGCCGGTAAAGTTCACCCAACTCCGCAGCGCACCATCCTTCAGGTAGTAGCGACGGTCGGCATAGAACTTGATCCAGTCGGCGCCGTACTTCACTTGCTCGCGTACGGCGTGGCGAATGTTATCCGCGCCATCGACGATCTGCACGCCTTCCGGCATCTTCAGCTCCCAGGAGTAGCCCGACAACGGATACATGCCGGTCGCAGAAAACGCGCGGGTGGAGACAAACATTCGCGGCCCAGGAATGACACCGCGATTGATCGCTTGCTTCACGTCCACGTCGGCGTACATCGCGCCTTCCGTTTCCAGATCGCGCAGCGCAGTAAAGCCATTTGTTAGGGCCGTGCGCACGGCTACCGTAGCTCGAATAGTACGATACGGAATAGACTCCTTTAGCAGTTGCTCGTCATAATCAGCCGCTGTGATGTCGCCCTGCAAAAGAATGTGGGTGTGGCAGTCAGCCAGACCAGGCAGGACCGTGGCGCCGGAGAGATCGATGATGCGCACTTTGGGATTTATCAGCGCGAGCGCCTGCTGCAGCGGACCGACTGACTTAATGCGATCGCCTTCGATCAGAATGCCCTGGTTCTCCTCAATGCGCCCGGAGCGGACATTTATCAGCTTTCCAGCTTTGATGAGGATCAGCGGCGGTGTACTCGGAGTTGTTTGCCCAATAACGGAGCTCTGGCAGAGCGATAATGCGATGAAGAGTGGAATCAGGACCCTTTTCATATTTGTTCCTTCCCCCGAAAATGAGAGAACGCGAAAACCACCGCCCGAGCAACCTCGATCAGAGGGAAAGCTTCCAAACAGCGGCGATTGGCTGTATAGTCTTTAACGTAGGATCGGTCGATGCGGGTCGCCCCGCTGGCAGAAATCAGCAAAGAGCTTTAACCCCCCTCGTCCTCAGCAACTTTTCAAACAGGAGTTCAATAAATGCGTAAATTAATTCTTGCGTCCCTCGTAATTGCCGCCAGCTTTGCCCTCGGTCTGGCGCAGGGAGGGAACACACCGCAGAACACGGACGAACCACAGAATATGGGCATCGCGCCTAAAGCCCCCAATGGCATCGGCCGCGCGGACGTGCGGGTCTATGACGAGAGCGGCAATCCTATCAGAAACGCTCTGGTCAAACTAGAATCAAATCGCTCGGACGGCTACTTCTGCGAAACCGACTGGGGATTGACTAACGATCACGGCGTCATCGTTTTGCCGCCGCTACACATGGGCGAGCTTAAATTCAAAGTGAAAGCCAAGGGATATCGCTCGATTGAGATGGAAGTGCCGGCGAGCGCTTTGGCGCGTCCGATACATGTAGGCCTGGCGCGGAAGAAATAGATTTACTCCAGACTCCAAAACCGAAAGGGAGCATGCTGCGACTGCATGCTCCCTTTTTCTTTTTCCGCACCAGCGCCGGCTGTAGACCTGACCAGCGCATTATTACAATCACCCGCCGCTGCGATACGTCAATGCGTCGCAGCCTTTGGCTGGGAGGAAACGGATACCATTGGTTGAACGGAATCGGTCGGCGCGAAATAGAGTATGCGGTTGCAGTTGTCGCAAGTGATTACTTCCTCGCCCCGGCGCACCTGGGCCATTACCTGCGGCCGGAGGGCCATCAAACACGCGGTGCACGCGCCGTTGCGGGCTTCAGCCATGGCGACGCCTCCGCGGATGCGCGCGCTAATCCGGTTGTAAAGCGCGCTCATCGATTTGGGCAGCGAACTCAGCACGCGGTCGCGTTCAGCGCGAAATGCAGCAACTTCATCCGCCTGAGTGCGCGTCTGTTCGTCAAAGGCTGTGAAACGTTCTGCCATTTCCGCGCCCAGCTTTTCCACTTCCGGCGCGCGTTCCTTAAGATCCTTCTCAGCCTGTTCCAGGATTTCCATTTGTTCCAGAACCTGCGTTTCCAAAGTCGAGATTAGTTTCCGGGCCGCATCGGCTTCACGAATCGCCGCCGTGTACTCGTCCTGTTTCTTCGACGACATTAGATTGCGATCGGCACGTTCGGCGCGCGTTCGTTGTTCCTGGATTTCCATTTCCAGCCGGGCCCGTTCGTGCCGCGCCTGGTCGCGTTTGGCTTCCAGAGCGCGAATTTCAAAGGCGCGCTGATCGAATTCCTTTTCGATCTCAGCGCGCCTCTCGGGTATTGCTTCTATTTCGGATTGTAGTCTGCGTATGGTCGTGTCGATGTTCTGTAAAGCGATTAACTGCGCTAATTCCGCTTTCACTCTTATCTTCTCCTCAAAAGATCCGGTTTGTGAATGATAACTTTCATGGACCAATAATCACACATCCGAGCGCCGAGTGCAAGAATCGCGGGCCACAGCAGTGGTAAGTCCCGTATGAATCAGGTACAGCGGCCAGACTGCACGGGAAAAGGTTCGATTTGTTCAAGAGACTCTGCAGAAAGCAAAATAAGGCAGGCATTGATCGTGGCTTAAGTCACTTCAAATCACCGAACAGATGTTGCAGCAAACTGGTGACCACGATCGCCGCAGTCTCGGCGCGCAACGTTCGCCCGCCCAACGTCACAATCTGCCATCCAATTTCGCGGGCTTGCTGCAACTCGTCATCGGACCATCCTCCTTCAGATCCGACCAGCGCCGCCATCGACGCGGGTTCTGTTTCCCAGTCGTTGATGATTTCCAGCAACGGCGCGCCGCCTCGTTCGGAGAACATTATGCGCTGCTCGCTAATGCTTTCGTGACTCTGCAGCCACGATGGAAACTCAGCCGGTGCGGCAACCTGCGGCACAAAAGCCCTGCCTGATTGTTTAGCAGCCTCGAGCGCGATACGTTGCCATCGTGTAACGCGCCTCTGGGCATCAGCCGAGTCGTTCAGTCGAACATCCGCCCGGATTGTCTTAAGAGGGACTATGCGGGTGATGCCTAGTTCAGTAGTTTTCTGCACCACCAGGTCGAACTTCTCGCCTTTAAGCAGGGCAACGGCAAGCGTGATTTTCAATGGCGATTCACGAGACGCCGGTTCAACCTCTTCAATCACGTTGAAGTTGGCAGAGGCTCGTTCGACTTCCGCGACTACGCAGCGGTGCTCCCTGCCCTGGCCATCGAACACGAACACCTCATCCCCGATAGTCAGGCGCAGAACATCGCGTAGATGCCGGGCTTCGTCCCCGGCGATGGTGCCCGTCTTTCCGTTTGCTGCGAAAGCGTCAGGCGGCGCGTAGAATCTTCGGCGAGTCATCAAGTTTCACAAGCCACTGCGACTCAAGACTGAGACCACTCAAGTCCGCCGGGCAAGTTCATAGCAGCGTACTCAAGATGTATGACGCGGCGGTGAAATGCATCGCTTGAGACAGATGACGAATGCAGCAACAAAGGGCGCATGGCCAACACATCACCCTTTTTGGCTACGCAAACAAATGGTGGTGTTTCTCGCTTAGTCCTTTGAATAGCGGGGGGAGTCATTCGGCCATACTTGTGCGAACCAGGAATTACTTTTAGGGCTCCGCTCTCTTCGTCCGTATCATCAAGGTGAAGTCGCAAGGTCAAGATCTCCTCCATTACCAGGCTTGGAGGCTGAACATGCGTTATGCCGGCTTTGCGAGTCCAGCATCTGAATCCGACAGCTTCTCTCCTCTGCTGAACTGAGATAGTGAGATCCTGATGCCAGGGCACTTTCCAGTTTGCCTCGGGCGTTTTGTCGAAGAATATTCCCCGTACAACTCGCGCCTGTTTACCAACGATAGGATCAACTATAGATCTAACGCGCGGAGAATTAGCCAACTCGCAAACGGACGGAGCTATACTCAAGAGGTTCCGGATTCCAAAGTAGCTCCCGCCTCGCTGCTTCGTGGCATTAGTACGCGGAATGCATCGCAATTGGTCAACGACGCGAGCTATAGTTACCGGATCAAGCACGCCTGAGATAACAATGAAGCCGCTGGCCTCAATCTCTTCGGAATACATGTCTTTTCTTGAGGGCGCTGAGATTTAAATAATCAGCCCAACCCACTCACCGTCTTTGTTGATTTCAGATGGTGCTGGTATGCCGCATTCACTAAGCCTAGAGCGCACGGCTTCGACTTGAGAATCTAAGATTCCGCACAGAATCAAGCGCCCGCAGGTCGCCTCAAGCAGTGCGGGGAGGAGCTCAATAATCACATCCGCCGTTAGATTTGCGCAGACACAGTCGGCCGACGCCGTGGTTTCTTCGATTGTGCCAACACGAAAGGCGACGTTCTCTGAAACGTTGTTTAGTCGCGCGTTCTCGCGCGCAATTTGGATTGCCTCCGCGTCCGTATCGCAAGCTTCAACTCTGGCGTCCGGAAATAGCTTTGCCGCCGCAATCGCCAGGATCCCTGTGCCCGTGCCCACATCAATAAAGCTCCCGCCTTTGAAGTATCTTTCAATCGCCGCGAGGCAAAGGCGTGTTGTCTCGTGCGTGCCGGTACCGAATGCCATCCCCGGTTCGATACGAATCACGATGGGGTCTTTGGCGTCGTTGATTTCGCTCCATGGCGGCGCGATTATGAAATGGTTGCCCACTTCAACCGGCTGCCAGTCCTTCTTCCATTCAGCGAGCCAGTCACGATCGACAACTTCGTGGATTCTCAGTTCCCGCAGTAAAGCCGGCGAAAGATTGTAGACGCTGAGTGCGCCGAACAGTTTGCCGCGGACGACTTCCTCATCAATCGTATCGTTGAAATAAGCTGTAATCGCCACGCGCGCTTCGCCGATTTCGCGAGTCTCCGTGCCCAGTGCGCCCGCCTCCATCAGTCCGTACGAGAAAGCCTCGCTCGCCTCCTCAGCCGCGATGACCTCGACACCAACCCAAACCCTTCTTCCTTTTTCTAATTGCAAACTTGAAGATCAATCCCTCGGCTGCTGAAACTCTTCGACAAGAAAAATCCAATCGATTTTGCCTTTGACTCTTAAACCACCGGGTCGAATCAGATAAAGATCCACCAGCTCGCTTTTTTTCAGCTCCCCATCAAAATACTTCGCCACCTGTTTTTGAACCGGTAGCCAGTACTCTGTGATGCCCTCTTTGAAGAGGAACTCGGCTTCGTAAAGGTTTGCGTATCCTCGATTCCGGTAATACGAACTGGCCCATAGCTCGATGAATTTCTTTCGCTCGGCGCCGAGCGGGCGTGACTCTCCGGTATAGGTCAGGCGCACGACAGAAGGCAGGGTCTTGCCACGAAAAACAAACTGGTTCTGCTCGGGCAATCGTTTAAGGTCTTCGCTGTCTTCCTGCTGGTTGATCTTTACCAGCTCCTGCAGGGTGCGCCGCTCGAAGTCGCCATAGGGGAAACCCTGCGCCACCGCAACCGAGAAACTGCCAGTGACGACGATTAGGACAAGAGTCAATCGAATAATTCTGTACTTCATGATCGACTTCCTTTCACGCAATTTCGCAGCTATTCACCGTCCGTGAATGCCGAGGTCGTCCAGCAAATGCTCTTTGTTGCGCCACTCTTCTTCTACTTTTACAAACAGTTCCAAGTGACAACGGTGGTCCAAGAGCTTTTCGATGTCCTGGCGGGCACGCGTTCCGACCTGTTTAAGACGCTCACCGCCATGCCCGATAACGATCTTCTTCTGCGACGCCCTCTCAACAAAAATGGTGCAGTAAATTCGCGTGAAATCTTCGCGCACCTCTTCGAAGCGTTCAGTGACTACCGCTGTGACGTATGGAATCTCTTCTCCGGTTGTCTCGAGGATTTTTTCCCTGACGATCTCCGCGGCCAGCGCGCGCACCGATTGGTCGGTCAAATCATCGTCAGCGAAGATTGGCTCGCCCTGCGGCAGGTATTTAATGATCTCGCCCAGCAGCACATCGATCATATCGCCATTCAGGGCCGAAAGCGGAACGACCGCCTGCCAATCGTATTCCTGCCCATACCACTCCATCAACGGCAGGAGCTTTGATTTGTCCGGCAGTTTGTCGGTTTTGTTAAGCAGCAGCAGGGCCGGCTTTTCGGATTGCTTGACCAGATCGAGCACGAACCGATCGCCATTGCCGGTCGAAACGGAAGCGTCGCGAATCAGGCAAACGAGGTCGACGCCCTCCAGCGCATCGTGCACTGCGGACATCATGCGACGATTGAGGGCGTAGCCGGGTTTGTGCACCCCGGGCGTATCCACCAGGACAATTTGGACCTCGGGTCGGGTAATGATTCCCCGGATTTTGAATCGAGTCGTTTGCGGCTTGTTGGAAACGGCGGCAATCTTTTCGCCTACCAGGCGATTGAGCAACGTTGACTTGCCCGCGTTTGGCCGGCCGATGAGGGCGACATGACCGGCGCGAAAGTCTGCCGCGCGTTCAGTCTTGGGTTGTATCGACATCAGACGAGAGGGCGATCTTTCCGGCAGCCGATACTCAGTTAACCGTGATGAGCGTTGGTCGCCAGCTCGCCATTGAGTTTCAGGATCTCCACCGTCATGTCCGCCGCAGCGTACATGTCTTTAACGTCGAGCCACTCCTTGACGGTGTGAATGGCGCGCATGCCGGTGCCGAGATTGGCGCACTCGATGCCTCTGCGGTTGAAGACGTTCGCATCACACCCGCCTCCGGAAGCCATCGTCTTAACGTCCAGCCCCATGCGCGCGGCTGCCTTAAGGACGAGCTGAACCACATGCGAACTGTCGGGCACGTCCATCGAGGAATAGTCGCGCTCCACCAAAGCTTCCACCCTCGCCTTCGTCGTTTTGCCGGCCACGGTCACTTCATATTTAGCTGCCGCGTCCTCCAAACATTTGGTCATGTGCTGTGTCTGCGCTTCAAGCTTTTCCTCTTTATGCGAACGCGCTTCGCCTTTCATGACTACCAGGTTGGGAATAATATTCGTGGCCATGCCGCCTTCGATTTGGCCGATGTTAGCGGTGGTCTCCTCATCAATGCGGCCGAGCTTCATGACCGCAATGCCCTCAGCGGCAATCTTGATCGCCGAGATTCCTTCTTCCGGCGCCACCCCTGCATGCGACTCCAATCCATGAACACGAAATTCCATGTGATTTGACGAAGGACCCTTGGTGAATAAGAAACCAGGATCGTCGGAGTCGAAAACAATTCCATACTTTGATTTCAATTTCGACACGTCAACATGTTTTGCGCCCAATAGCCCAACCTCTTCGCATATGGAGAAGACGGCTTCGATCGGCGTGTGCGGAATGTTCTGCTCCTGCAGGCAGCGAATTGTTTCGATAATCACGGCGCAGCCACTCTTGTCGTCGCCGCCGAGAACGGTCGTGCCATCGGTGCGAATGATGTCGCCTTCGACGATGGGCTTCACGCCTTCGCCGGGCACGACGGTATCCATGTGTGCGCTCATCATTATGGGCTCGGCGCCCGTAATGGTTCCCTTGAAGCGTGCGATAACGTTGCCCGAATTGCCACCAACCTTTTCGCCGGCGGCGTCAATTTCGACTTGCGCGCCCATGCCTTCGCAGTACTTTTTGATCCGCTCGGCCACGTCGCGCTCTTTGCGGGAATGACTGTCAATCTGCACCAGCTCGAGAAGCAGGTTCTTAATACGCTCTTTATTAATCATCGTTCCTCCGCCTTGATTTCAGGTGTCAAAATGGATGTTTCAGGCTCGGTTCCGAAATCCTACTACACGCTGAACAAAAAGCTAAGGATGAAGACCCAGAAGCTGGCACTTGAAATCGAAGGCTTTTTTCATCCTTCATCCTTCATCACTCATGCTTTTTGTTCGCCGCACCACACTTCACCGCGCCGGTTAATCGCATCCAGCGCCCCCTGTAGCTCGTCGCGCTTTCCCTCCAGCATGGCCTCGTCAGCGTCAGGAGCAACGTAGATTGGAGGCGCAATTACGACCAGGGCGCGCGTGAAAGGTTTAGGTACCTGAGTTTGATCCCAACTCTTGCTCGAGCGCCAAAGGCGTGCGGGAGAAATCGTGAACGGCAGAATGGGATGGCCGGTCTTTTTTGCCAGCAGCACGGCGCCCATCTTCGCAACGTAGCGCGGGCCTTTCGGCCCATCAATCGTGAAAGCGGTCGGACAGCCGGCCCGCATCAACCGCACCATTTCCACTAACGCCCCGACAGCGCCCCGCGTGCTTGAGCCGCGTACGGCGCCATAACCAAATCTCTGAATGAACCGCGCAATATATTCCCCGTCGAAGCTCTGCGAGGTCAGCACCACAATGCGTCGCCGTTGCCAGAAGTATGTAGCGAGAAAAACTCGATTGTGCCAGAAGGTGTAGATTGGAATCTTTCCTTCGCGCGATGCAGCTTCCCAATTCTCCCACCCCTCGATCTGAAAACGAACCGTGCCTGCAATCAGCTTGATCAAAATGAAAAAGGTCAGGTCGGCAATGCGGATCAGCAGCCGTACTTTGAAAGGGTAGGACGACAGATCAGCAAACGAGTAGGCGCGCGCGGCCTTCCCTGCGCCGCGATCTCCTGCACCTATGGCAGATTGTTTGGTTGAAGCTTGCACTGGCTCTAGTAGGGCGGCTTAACGAGAAATCTGCCCCGCGCAGCAATGCAGTGGCCCTTGTTAATCATAGATCTCCGGCTCGCCCGGCGGCCGCGTCTTCCAGCGTTTATGAATCCAAAGCCATTGCTCCGGGTACAAGCGAATCATGTGCTCCATCGCGGCGGTGAAGTTGGCGGTGTTGATTTCGACGTCCCGCTGGTGATCCCCGGTGCGCACAAGCTCAACCGCCGGATCGCCATGAAAAAAGTATTTCCCGCGTTTGACGTCCCACACCGCGCAGGTGGGAATCACCACCGCATCGGTTTTTAATGCCAGGGTGGCAATACCCGCGTTTGTGCAAGCGAGCCGTCCGAAGAATGGCACGAACACCCCTTCATATGGCTGCGTGTTTAGATCGGAGAGAATGCCAAGCGTGCCGGATTGTCGCAAGAGCCGCAGGGCCTGTCGGGCGGCGGATTTCTTGTCAATCGCGATGTTGCCAAAACGCGTTCGCACTTTCTCGATCATCTCTTCGATGCGGGGATTGTCAATCGGACGCACTAAAAAGCTGAGCGGATATTCCAGCGCCGACCAGCCAAAGCTCAGCACTTCCCAGGCCCCCAGATGTCCGGTCAGAAAAATAACTCCACGCCCATTTTGTTCTGCTTCGCGGAGATGGGCCAGACCGACTTGATCGTAATCGATAATCTGGCGCAGCCGCGCGCGCGACGTGCGCGGAAACTGGCTGAACTCGGCGAGTTGCCGGCCCAAACTGTCAAAGCATCCGCGCAGTAATCTTTGCTTTTCCTGCCTGCTCATTGCCGGAAAAGCAATCTCAAGATTGCGCTCACCAGTGCGACGCAGCTTGAGCGGCAGCCGGTAAGCAATTCGCCCCATCCCGCGACCAAGACAGATGGCCCACGGTCGCGGCAGGAGTCCCAGGAACCCAAGGATCAAACGCGCCAGTAGGTATTCGAGATTGAGCTGCAGCTTTCCTTTTGCCATTACTATTCAGCGAAAGAGCGCGTAGTGTAACGCATAGAAGTCGAGAGTCGCGAACCAGGATCGCAAGCACGAAGAGTTACCATTTTCCAGCTTCTGTATTAGACTCTCGCTGCTTAGCCGCACTCAGTTTGGGTTGGCTATCGGCTTCGGAATCCGATTGAAATCTTCGCGTCTGGAAACCCGCAAAGATCAAAGCCCATCGACGATTCTCTCGTTATGCAGCAGATCTCGATAAATTGATATATTTCGACCATGGCAATATGTTCCGAACGCTAAGCGCGGCGATATCGTATAGCTCTAGGCGGGAGTCGTTTCTCCTCGTCTCGCCAGCTCTTCCCTCGGACATTTCGCGGTGATGATCAGCGCATGACCACAAGACGTCGAATTCTGATCGTGGATAACAGCGATGAGCTTCGTGCCAGCCTGCCGGCAAATTTGTGCGCCCTGGGCCACGAGGTAATCGCGACGGCAGACCGTGCCGAAGCGCTTTCGCGTCCCGATCTGGACCAGTTCGATATAATCATCAGTGACCTCATTGAAGACGAGTCTTGCGCGCATGACAGCGGCGCTTCGAAACGCCTCTTTGTCGCCGCCGCGGGTTCCATCCCTAAATCGCCCGGACCTCATATCGTAAAGGCTTTCAAGATCGCGGCCGTGAAATCGACGGAAGCCGACTATGACGCCGCCGAGGTGCGTGACATCGTTGAAAGAGTTCTTGCCTACAAACTCTGTTGCGTCGACGAGCCGAACTTGCTGTCTCAGATTCACGAGAAGATCGACCTTGAATTGCCCAGCGATCTATCGTTGATGAATGGGGTGCTGCAGTACCTGATCGAGCGAGTGTCCCGCATGGGACTCATTCGGCCGGAGAAGTCTAATCTCTTTGTGGCCCTGGACGAGGCTTTTGTTAATGGCGTCACGCACGGAAATAAGAACAATCCCGGCAAGCTGTTGCGTATTACTGCCGAGTTATCACCGAGCGAAGCTGTATTCACGGTCGAGGATGAAGGCGAAGGTTTTGATTTGCAGCAGATTCCCGATCCTCGCGATCCCGCCAACCTGTTCAAGACTTCGGGCCGGGGTGTCTTGCTTATCTACAACATCATGGACGAAGTTGAGTACAATGCGCAGGGCAATCTCTTGAAGATGGTGAAACGTCCGGAAGAAGTCGTCAGCTAAACTGAGCCGAAACTGATCCCCCAAACTGATGAATACGCCGGCAGCCGTTGAACTGGCTGCGACAGATCACGGGCCAATTGCAGGGGCACGGCATGCCGTGCCCTTAACGTTTCGCATGGCCTGGCCCTATTGGCTGCCCCCCGCTTTGCTCGCGCTGGGACTGACGTTTCTTTTCCTCAATCCCTTCATCGGTGACTGGGATGGCCTTGATTACACGGTGCTTTCAGTGCGCGGTTATCCGTCCTCCATGGGTCTGGGCCGGGCGCTTTTCATTTTCTTCAATCATTCGCTTTACCGCATCGCTCATACGGTCTTTGGCGTACCTGCGTCGAATGCATATCTGATCTTCAAGTACGCGGTCGTCGTAGCGGGCCCGTTAGCGGTAATTGCCTGCTGGACGCTGGCGCGCGACCTCACCAAGTCTGTGCATTCAGCGACTGTGGCCGCGTTGCTCGTTGCTGTATCGCCGGTCTTCATCCTGTACAGCGGGCAGGTAATGACTGACGTGCCCTCAGTCCTGTTGCTGGCGATTGTCCTGACTGTTTATTTGCGTGGCGCTCAGCGCCGGAATTCGTGGCTAATGTTTGCCGGGGCGGCCCTGTTAGGCGCGGGCGTGAACGTTCGAGAGACGGCGGCGTTCTATGCTCCCTGGCTGGTAATTGCGCCTCTAGTCAGCGGTTGGAAAATCAAACGGCGTGAAATCGCTCTGGTTGGAATGGTTGTTGTCGCCTTTCTAGTGGCTGCCCTGGGAGCATTTGCTTGCTGGTTGATTCTGGATCCTGCTTATCGGCTTGCGTGGCATAACTGGCTTCTTTCTATGCACGATGAAGCTGCCCGCCACCCGGTTACGCTCCGAAATGCCCTCCCATTTCTGGTCTATTTTTTCTTGACCGCCCCGCTGGTTTTTATGGCGCTGCCGGTTGCGGCCTGGAAAGAATGGCGGGCGCATGGCCTGTCACCTTTGCTGGCGTGCGCCGCGGTCGGATTGATGTCGAACTTCTTGCTTTTTTTTAACTACAGCACTGCGGTTAACTGGCGTTACTTCCTGACTGGATTGCCGGCGCTGGCGCCTCTCGTAGCGGCATATTTCGTTAGTTCCGAAACTAAGCGGCTGGGGAGTTTGCGCCGGGGATTTACCAGCGCGATTCTTGGCTCGCTCCTGATTCCCGCTTTGATGGGCATTTTTATTCAGCCGAAGAGCAGTGATTACTTCAACAAGCTGGCACTGGCGAAGGATTACCAGACGCGACTGAGCTTGCTGCCGCGTGACGCGGTTGTGATGGCCGGCTCGCAAACGGTCGCGGTCACTTACTGGCGCGGCATCGGAGCGGGCGATTGGGATGCTATCGGCATCGGCGGCGGCTGGCCGGGCGAGCGGCTGGTACCTGTGATCGAGCAGTACTTGAAAAGCGGCCGGCGCGTTTTTCTTGATGCCGACCAGCATTGGTGGCAGCCGTGCGGCTGGCGCCTGAAGGAGCTTCCAGAGCTCATTAAACTCGAGTCCCGCTTTCATTTTCAAAGAGTCTCGGAAACAATTTTTGAGATCAAAGATGTGAACGACGCGACCGCCCGTGATAAGCCGGCACTCGAACAACTGCTGCCTGAGAACCGCCCCGAAGATGTGAAGCGCTGTTTCAATGTCAAAACGGAATAGGTGGGCGTTTAGAGTACCGACTTTAGTCGGGCTTTTAGTAGATTGAAAAAGACCCAAATAAAGTTGGTACTCTAAACGCCCACTCAAACGGAAACACGACCTATGCCTTACGAACTTTTTCTTGCCCTTAAGTATCTGCGCGCCCGGCGCAGGCGGCGACTTGCACGAGCAACGACGCTGGCCGCAATCTCAGGAATCGCCTTCGGAGTTGCGGCGCTGATCGCGACCACAGCAATCGCGAACGGCTTTCGCGACGAGATGCGCGACAAGATTCTTCGCGGCACCGCGCACATTACCCTAATGCGCGCCGATGGCGACCCAATCGCAAACTATCAGGCAGTCGTTTCGCGGCTGCAATCAGTCAGCGGCGTCTCAGCTGTATTTCCCACAACTTACAATGGGGCCCTGCTCAGCGGCCCAAATGGATCGGCTTATGCAGTTTTGCGCGGAGTTGACACCAATTCGCCTCAGTCGATGTCCGAGATTCGCGGCACCGTGGTTGAGGGGTCCGTGACGTTACTGGCTGAGACTTCGGCCGTTGACAATGCAACCCCAATTCCAGGATCCACCACGCACAAGGTCGAGCAGCAAACAGACGCGACTGAACCAAACATAATCATCGGCGCGGAGCTGGCCGCGCGCACCGGCCTGGCAAAAGGGGTAGAAGCTACCATCATTTCCGGCGACGCAAAATCGCTCTCAATGGGAGGAAAGCCCCACGAGCAACGCGTGCGAATCACAGGATTATTTCGCTCCGGCCTTTACGACTACGACTCTTCCTGGGTTTATCTTTCGCTAGACGAGGCGGCCCATCTTTCCGGGATGCCTCATTCAGCTTCAGTCATCAGCATCCAGGTCTCGGATATTTACAACACTCAGCAGGTGACGTCCGGCATTCGCCGCTTGATGGGCAACGAATACAGTGCGCTTGACTGGCAAGACGCTAACCGCTCGTTGTTTGCTGCGCTGGCGCTCGAACGCCGCATGGTGTTGCTAATCATTTCCCTGGTCACGTTGATCGCGGCCCTGAATATTACGACGACACTTGTGCTGCTGGTTGTGGAAAAGCGTTCCGACATCGCAATCCTTACCGCAATGGGGGCGCGACGCGGCAGCATCATGGCAATGTTCATGATTGAAGGGGCGATTGTCGGAACCCTGGGTACCTTGGCCGGTGTATTGTTGGGAATCCTCGCTTGCGCCCTCGGGAATCACTACCATCTGGTTAGCCTGCCGGGGGAAGTTTACTCGCTCAGCAACATTCCGTTTCATTTGCGTGGAATCGACGTTGCACTGGCCACTGTTATCGCGTTTGTCTTGAGCCTGATCGCTACTATTTACCCGGCGCGCGCCGCCGCCAGCCTTCACCCTGTCGAAGCACTGCGTGAAAGCTAACCATCGTGATCCAGAGTCCAATGTTTCAAAGCAATCCCGTTCTGACGTCTGAAGAACATCCCGCGGACGTGGGATATTGGAGCGTGGACTTTGGATCTCGCAGGTCGGACGACGACGCTGGACTGAAGGCGGCCGGGCTTTGCAAATCATTCGCCTCGCCCACCGGAACACTTATCGAAGTTTTGCGCGGTGTTTCTTTTTCAGTCGCGCCCGGGGAAGCCGTTGCTATTAGCGGCGCATCCGGCGCCGGCAAATCAACGCTACTGCACCTGTTGGGTAGTCTCGAAAAAGCGGACAAGGGAACCATCGAGTTGGGAACATTTGAGGTAACGCGAACTTCGCCAGGACGTCTTGCGCAATTTCGCAATAACCAGGTCGGCTTTGTTTTTCAGTTTCACCATCTGTTTCCCGACCTGACCGCCGCCGAAAACGTCGCCATGCCATTACTGATCAGCCGCGCTTCAAAGCGAGAAAGTCTGACACGCGCCGTCCAGCTTTTGGGAGATTTGGGATTACGCGAGCGGGCCCACCATCCGATTCGACATCTTTCCGGGGGCGAGCAGCAGCGTGTGGCCATTGCGCGCGCCCTGGTGAAGGATCCGCGATTGGTTCTCGCCGACGAGCCTACCGGTAATCTGGATTCCGTGACCGCAGATGAAATCGCGACGGCTTTACTTGCCTATGCCCGGTCGCGTCAGGCCTCGATCGTTATAGCCACCCACAATGAAAGAGTGGCTCGCCTCTGCGATCGCACACTCGTCCTGACGGAGGGAAAACTAATCACGGCAGGCTCAGGCGTGGACAGCCACTCAGATTAAGGTTCTCTGCCTGTCAGGATTAAAGGCTTCCGGCCTTCTCAGGGTTAGGCTATAATGCCCCGCAGGAAGTGGCCGGGCGACTCTCCTGCGCCGGCCGGGCAATCATAGACAGCTAACGAAAACCTGAAATGTTCGAACGCTACACCGAAAAAGCGCGACGCGTAATATTCTTCGCTCGTTATGAAGCGTCGCAGTTCGGGGCTCCGGCAATTGAGCCCGAACATCTGCTGCTGGGGCTGATGCGCGAAGACAAGACGCTAACCGGGCGCTTTTTTCCGCGGGCTCAGGTTTCCATCGAATCCATCCGTAAAGAGATCGAAGGCCGCACGTTGCTGCGGGAAAAGATTTCGACTTCGGTGGAGCTGCCCCTGGCGCCGGAAACGAAGCGTGTGCTGCATTATGCACACGAGGAATCGGACCGCTTGCAGCACCGTCATATCGGCACGGAGCATTTACTGCTGGGACTCTTGCGTGAAGAGCGCTCCATGGCGGCGGAAATTCTTTATGAGCGCGGCCTGCGTTTGAATGCCGTGCGCGACGAAATTGCGCGGCAAACAGGAGCGGACCGAGGATCGCAAAAGCGAGACACGCCGCACCTGGTCGAATTCTCGCGCGACCTGACCGAAGACGCGGCCAATGACAAACTCGATCCCCTGGTAGGACGGGAAGCCGAGATCGAGCGTGTGATCCAGATTCTTTGCCGGCGCACAAAAAATAATCCTGTACTAATTGGCGAGCCCGGTGTCGGCAAGACCGCCATCGTCGAAGGCCTGGCGCAAAGAATCATTCGCGGCGACGTGCCCTCGTTTCTGGAGAACAAGCGCATTCTATCGCTCGATCTTTCGTTGATTGTTGCCGGCACAAAGTACCGCGGGCAATTTGAGGAACGCCTGAAGCAGATCATGCGCGAATTGGTCGAGAACCCTCATTACATAGTTTTCATCGATGAGCTGCATACCCTGGTGGGCGCCGGTTCGGCGGAAGGGTCGCTCGACGCGGCCAATATTTTGAAGCCGGCATTGTCGCGCGGCGAATTGCAGTGCATTGGTGCGACTACTCCGGCCGAGTTCCGCAAGTCTATCGAAAAGGATCGCTCGCTGGAACGCCGCTTCCAGGCAGTGAAAGTCCCTCCGCCTTCCGAGGAAGAAGCGGTCGGCATCCTCGACGGCGTGCGCGAGCGCTACGAGACTTTTCATCAGGTACGCTACACGGCAGACGCCCTCGAGGCCGCTGTCTATCAATCGCACCGGTACATTCCCGATCGTTTCCTTCCCGACAAGGCGATCGACGTGATTGATGAGGCCGGCGCGCGGGTAAAGCTGCGTGTACGCAGCGAACAGGGGAACCTGGAAGACTGGAGCGCGAGCATTGGCGATTGGTCCCGAGCGACGGCCAGCGCCGAGAGATTGCTGGCGGCCGGCGACAGCGCTGATCAGGACACTTTTGTTGCCGCCGAAGTTACGCGCGACGACATCGAGGAAGTCATTGCGCGCTGGACCGGTATTCCGGTTACATCTCTTAAGGAAGAAGACACCCAAAAGCTCCTGCGCATTGAATCAGAGCTGCATCGCCGAGTTGTCTCGCAACGGCCGGCCATCTCCGCCCTGGCGCGGGCTATTCGTCGCTCCCGGGCCGGATTGAAAAACCCGCTGCGACCTGTCGGTTCATTCCTTTTCCTTGGTCCCACCGGCGTGGGGAAAACGGAAGTGGCCCGTTCGCTGTCGCAGTTTCTGTTTTCCAGCGAGCGCGCCCTAATCCGCTTCGACATGTCGGAATTCATGGAAAAGCATTCGGTCTCTAAACTGATTGGTTCGCCGCCTGGCTACGTTGGACATGAAGAAGGCGGCCAGCTAACTGAGCGTATCAAGCGCTCCCCATATTCGGTTTTGCTTTTCGACGAGATCGAAAAAGCGCACCCTGATATCTTCAATATCCTGCTGCAAGTCTTTGAGGACGGAATCCTGACTGATGCCCTGGGCAACACCGTGGATTTCAAGAATGTGATCATCATCATGACCTCAAACATCGGCGCCCGCTTCATTCAGAAAAGAGGAGCGATGGGCTTCCAGGGATCGGCCGACGTTTCGCGCGAGAAGATGGAAGAGATGGTGATGGCAGCAGTGCGACAGACATTCAATCCTGAATTCGTTAACCGGCTCGACGAAATTATCGTCTTCGATGAACTCGGCGACCAAGAGCTGTTGGAAGTTGTGCAGCTACAGATCGATCAGATCAATCGCACGATGACCAGGCACGGTTTTGAAGTCCGCCTTACCGAAGAGGCCAAACGCTGGATTGTCAATAAGACCTGCGCCGACCGAACGTACGGAGCCCGCCCATTGCGACGCGCTTTGCAAAAGCACGTCGAAGACCCGCTTTCGGAAGCGTTGATTCAGGGCCACCTGACCGGTGCGTCGTTGATTGAAGTATTTCTGGACGGCGAGGAACTGAATTACCGGCCGGTGGGCGTCGAGCAACCTGGCGATCTTTTGTTGATTCACTGAAGCTTCAGCCCAAAAGTCCAAAGTCCAAGGTCCAATGTCCGTGGCGATTCTGACGGGCATTGGATGTTCGGACTTTGGACTTTACGCCTTTCTTGCTTGTATAATGCGCCACTTCGCGGGGCAAGGAACTGGCAACGTGGCTGTACCGGCTGGAATCCAAGCGGCTGTCAGTTAATTGCGGCCCGCGTCGTTTTGTAATTATCTTTATCCAGTTTTCTGGCCTGGCTTTATCAGTTGATGCTCCCTGAAGTCCGCGAACTCTAAAGGGAATCGCACTTATGCCATCTTTCCGCGCCCTGTGCCTTGTGTTTCTGAGCGCCGTTATCGGAACCACATTTCTGCTTACCGCCGCCCGCCCCGTGCAGGCCCAGCAGCCGCCGCGACTGGTCGAATCGATAGACATCACGGGCAATCGCCGCCTCCGAAAAGAAGACATTCTTTACTGGGTCCAGACGCGGCCGGGCGACCCGTACAATGCCTCGCAGATCGAGCGGGATCTGCAAGCCATCCTGACCCTTGGCTTCTTCGACAAAACTTCGACGCGCGTACTGATCGAAGATGGCCCACGCGGCGGCGTCAACGTGATCTTCGAAGTTAAAGAGCTTCCCATTATTCGCGATTTACAGTTTGAAGGCCTGCATTCGGTTTCCGAGTCGGACGTGTTGAAGGCGTTTCGCGAAAAGCGTGTGGGTGTCTCAAAAGAAGCGATTTACGATCCCGTCAAAGTTCGCACCGCAGTTCGCGTAATGAAGGAACTGCTGTCTGCGCGTGGACATCCAAATGCCGTCATTGAACCGAGCACAGAAGAAGTGTCCGCGACTTCAACCGCAATTACTTTCAAAGTGAACGAAGGCGATCGCGTGCGGGTCGTCGAAATTGCATTCGAAGGCAACAAGATTTTCAGCGATGGCAAGCTGCGCAGTCAGATGAAGTATGTCCGCGAAGCCGGTCTGGTTACCCGTTTCCGCGGCCAGGACATTCTGGATCGCGAGAAACTGGACTATGACCTGCACAACGTCGACAACTACATGCGCTCGAAGGGCTATTTGCAGGCCCGGCACGGCGAGCCGCGGGTAGAGAGCGTCGGGCCCCGGCGCACGGGATTTCCTATTTTGCCGCTGCCATTTCTTTCCTCAGTTGACGAAGGATTGCGGGTGACTGTGCCCATCAACGAAGGGAAGGTTTATCGCATAGGCGAGTTGAAGATCGAAGGAAACTCTATCTTCTCCGAGCAGTATATTCGCGCCGTGATCGGCCTGAAGACTGGCGATATCGCCGATGGCAAGCGCATCAGCGAAGCCTTGTTCAAGAACCTCAAGGAGCTCTACGGCAGTCAGGGGTTTATCCAGTACACCTCGGAACCCGCCCCCACCTTCAAAGAGAATCCACAGAATCCCAACGAGGGTATTGTGGATTTTGTGGTCACGATTGAGGAAGGCAAACAGTTTACGCTGCGGCGCCTGGAGTTCCTGGGCAACACATTCACCCGCGATAACGTGCTCCGGCGCGAAGTCCTGATGAACGAGGGTGACATCTACAGCCAGAGCAGGTTCGAATATTCGGTCCTCAAACTTAACCAGCTTGGATACTTCGATCCGATCGATAAAGACAAGGATGCGGACTTTCGCACCAACGAGGAAGAAGGTCTGGTCGATATCAACCTGAAAGTTACCGAGAAGGGTCGGCAGCAGATTTCTTTCAACGGCGGCATCTCGGGTATTGGCGGATCGTTCTTTGGGCTGGACTATTCAACTAACAATTTGTTTGGCCGTGGTGAAGTGCTGGCACTCAACCTGGCGGCAGGCAATCGCCAAAAGACGTTTCAGTTTTCCTTTACGGAGCCTTACATCCGCAATCGTCCTATCACGGCCGGGATTTCCGTATTCGGCTTCAAGCAACAATTTTTCGGCGAGGGGACTGCTCTTTCGCAGAACGCCAGCGCGCTACAGGGCGCCTTCGGCTCGTCGCTGGAATTCCTGAGTGCGAGCTCGGAGAACTTATTTACCCGCACAACTTACGGTGCTTCAATTTTCGCCAGCGCGCCGCTCTCCGAGTTTTACCGCAAGCAACGTTTCACCCAGTTCTCTCGCGTTGGCCTGTCATACCAGATCTCGCAGTCCAGCACCAAACAGCCTGCGGTCAACGCCCAGAACAACCCGTCTACCTTTATTCCTGAGCTCTATAGCCAGCCCAACATCCTGACCAGTCGCGCCACCGCGTCATTCGTTTTCGATACTCGCAACGCCAGCATTGACCCAACGACCGGTAAGGAAGTGTCGATCACCATCGCACTGGCCGGGCTAGCCGGCGACGTGCGGACTTACCAGCCGACCGCGTCCTACATACAGTTCTTTCCCATGCGTCGCAAGAACTCGACCCATCCGGAGGTGTTCGGGTTCCGCCTCTCGGCCGGAACCGTATCGAGCTTCGCAACCTCAGCCAAGATCAGGAACGCCAATTCGCTTGCCTTTGTCGATGGCGTCCCGATCTTCGAACGCTTCTGGCTGGGTGGCGAAGACAACATTCGCGGTTACAACGTGCGATCCATCACTCCCAGAGCCCCGCTCGACGTCTTTTTTACGTCGCGCAATGTGGTGCTGGCATCGAACAACTCTGGTGACCCGGTAGCGGTTGGTGGATTGCCCTCAACCCTGGCCGGCATCGGCGTCTTTACCGGACTGACCGGCAGTAACCAGGCGCGTCTGCCACGGGCGTTCACGCCCATCGGGGCCGACACGCAGCTGCTGGGAAACTTTGAATACCGGATTCCCTTATTCGGGCCGGTGAGTATGGCGGCGTTTGCGGACGTGGGCACGGCCTTCAACCTATGGACCAAGGGCGACCAGGTTATTAACACCAATTTTCTGCCCGACCAACCGTTCTTCCAGACCGTCGGTCAGATCACTTGTTCACGGTTACCCGGAGTACTCGTACCTGTCACCTTGTCAACGCTGGCCGCCTGCAACAACGGCAACCAACTGGCGCTGACCAACGATGGCGCGCTCGTAGTTCGCGACAGCCGGTTTGTGTCGCGCGCCGAGTTTGATGAAGCGCTCCGCCTCGGCCCGCAGGATCCTATTACTTTCCTGCCGGTCGGATTCCAACGGGTCTTTCTGCGTGGCGAAGCTCAAACTAACACTGCGATCCGTTTGGGCGAAAGTATCTTTTCAAAATTTAACGACATTCACGCCAGCCTCGGAGCGGAACTGCGTTTCCAGATCCCTGTTGTCAACGTGCCTTTTCGGCTAATATATGCTTATAATCCCAGGGCGCGAAAGAGTCAGTTCGTCCAGGGATTCCCCATCTTTTTTGATGAAAAGAAGAGTCTCTTTCGTTTCAGCGTAGGTCGCACATTTTAATTTACAGCAACCATACAGGCGTCAGATACAACTAAGTGCGGTAAGAACCGGAATCGCCTTTAACCCCGTAAGGAGCAATACAAAAAACCTATGAAAAGAATTCGTTTGATTTCCGCGGCTCTGATGCTTGCGGCCATCATTACTATCTCGGCCTCTGCCCAGACCAGGCCGGGAACAGCGGCGTCCAGACCGGCCGCACCGCAAACACCGGCGGCCAGCAATGCCCCAGTGCCCGATACCAAGATCGCGTTTATCGATACGGGCATGTTCGGCGAAGAAAAAGGCGGCATCACCCGCTACGTCATCGCGGTCAAAGGCGTGGAGCGCGAGTTCCAGCCGCGCCAGACCGAACTCACTGGCATTCAGGCCCATATCAAAGCGCTTGCTGACGAGATTAGCAAGCTGAGCGGAAACCCTGTTGTTGATCCAAAGACGATTCAGGCTAAGCAGGACGAGGGCGAGCGCCTGCAGCGCGATCTGAAATACAAGAAAGATCAGGCCGACGCAGATTTTGCCAAACGATACCAGGAAGTCGTCAGCCCGATTTCTACAGACATCGGTAAAGCCCTCGACCAGTTTGCTCAACAGCGCGGCATTACCATGATTCTGGACATCAGCAAGCTGGCGCCCGCCATCTTGACGGTCAACCCGGCGATGGATGTGACGCAGGCTTTCATTGCTGAATTCAACAGCAAGAATCCGGCAACCGCTTCGGCCGCCAGTCCCAAGTAACGCGACGAAGCCAGGCACCCAATGAATGGTGAATAGCAAATGGACGACCCCCGTCGTCCCGGCTATTCACCATTTGTAGTTTTACGATTAAGTCTTATTATTGACCGTTATGGAAACGGTATTAGACGCCTCAGCTATCCAGCAGCTCCTGCCGCACCGTTATCCTTTTTTACTTGTGGATCGCATCGTTGAGCTTGTGCCGCGCGAGCGTATCGTCGGCATCAAGCAGGTAAGTATCAACGAGCCATTTTTTCAGGGACACTTTCCCGGCACTCCGGTAATGCCCGGCGTTCTGGTGGTCGAAGCTCTGGCCCAGGTAGGCGCAGTGCTGGCCCTGCGAGAGATTGAAGACCGCGATCGGAAGCTTGTGCTTTTCACCGGAATCAAGGAAGCTCGCTTCCGCCGGCCCGTGGTACCGGGCGACACTCTGTTTTTGGAAGTGACCGCCGTGCGCATCGGCTCGCGCGTGCAACGGATGCGAGGTGAAGCGAAGGTGGATGGCATCCTTGCCGCCGACGCCGACATCATGAGCATCATTACCGAAAGGTAAAAGTAAAAAGGAAGAAGGCAAAATTCAAGACGCCATCTTTGAACTTTTGCCCTTTTCCTTTTCCTTTTGCCTTCTTGATTAGCTATGGCTATTGCCACTCATCCGATTCAAATTCACCCGAGCGCTGTTGTCAGCCCGGGCGCGCACATCGGTCGTGATTGCTCTATCGGACCTTACGTCGTCATCGGCGATGAAGTCGTGCTGGGTGATGGCGTGGTTCTGGATTCGCATTGCGTGATCGATGGTCGAACGCAGATTGGCGACGAGACCCACGTTTTTCCCTTCGTCTCGATCGGCCTGGCCTCCCAGGATTTGAAGTACAAGGGCGAGCCTTCCGAAACACGGATTGGCAGGCGCAATCAGATACGCGAGTTCGTTACCATTCATCGCGGGACCAAAGGCGGTGGCATGTTGACCGCGACCGGCGATGATTGTTTGATCATGGCCCAGGCGCACATCGCCCACGACTGCCTGCTGGGAAACAATGTGATCATGGCCAACGCGGCCACGCTGGCCGGACACGTTATCGTTGAGGACGGCGCGAATATAGGCGCGTATTCCGGCGTGCACCAGTTTTGCCGCGTCGGGCGAGAAAGCTACGTGGGTGGCTATTCGGTGATTGTTAAAGACGCGCTGCCCTATGCGCTAACGGTGGGAAATCACGCGCGTTGTTACGGGCTGAATACCACCGGCATGAAGCGGCGCGGTTATTCGCGCCAGGTCATAGATACACTGCATCACGCTTTTCATCTGCTGCTTTCATCAAAGCTCAATACTTCACAAGCGCTCGCCCGCATTCGCAAAGAGATCAACGGCTCCGCTGAAGTAGATTTTCTCGTTAACTTCATCGAAACGTCAGAGCGCGGAGTTATCAAGTAGACCGTGAACGACGGAGCTTGATGCCGCACAAGGCGTGTTTGCCCTTTCTTCCTGGCGCCTTCTGACTTTGCGTTCTTGCGCCTTTGCGCGAAACTTCAGCCAATATGCGATACGGATTAATTGCTGGAAATGGCAGGTTCCCCTTCATGGTTCTCGAGGGGGCTCGCCAATCCGGCATCTCGCTCGCAATCGTAGCGATTCGGGAAGAAACCGAACCTGCAATAGAGAGCGCCGCAGAGGCTGCGGGCGGAAGTGTTATCTGGGTAGGTATAGGCCAGTTAGGCAAGATGATTCGCTTCTTTAAAGGCGAAGGAGTAGAGCAGGCAATGATGGCCGGCCAGGTCAAGCATGTACAGATTTTCAGCGGCGCGGTGCCCGATGCGCGCATGCTGAAGATGATCCTGCGTCTGCCGCGCCGCAACACCAATGCTCTGATCGGCGCGGTTGCAGACGAGCTTTCTCGCGAAGGCATCGAACTGATCGATTCAACTCATTTCCTGCAAGACCAACTGCCACAACCCGGCACGCTGACGAAGCGCGAACCCAGCGAACGCGAGCGCGGCGACATTGAATATGGGCTGGAGATCGCGCGCGAGATGGCGCGGCTGGATCTGGGCCAGACAATCGTCATCCGGGCTAAAGCGTGCGTGGCCATCGAAGCGATGGAAGGCACCGACGCCACCATTCGCCGCGCCGGAGAAGTCGCCTGGGGAAGGTCAGAGAAACGAGGGCGAATAGGCGGCAGCGTGTTTGCGAAAGTGGGCCTTACCGTAGTGAAAATTGCCAAGCCCGATCAGGACATGCGGTTCGACGTGCCCGTTGTTGGCGTGCCTACGATCGAGAGTATGATCGCGGCCGGCGCTACCTGTCTCTGCGTTACTGCCGGCAAGACACTGATGTTCGATCGCGATGAGATGATCGCCCGCGCCAACCAAAACAAGATCGCCATCGTGGCGGTTTAGTGGGGCGGAGACTTCAGTCTGAGTAACCATGCGCACTGATGAAGTTTGGTTGGCAGTAAATCGTGCGGCGCCGCTAGAAGCGCCACCGGCGCTAACGCATGCTGGGCTCTTCCCCTTCTCCCGCTGGGAGAAGGGGCATAGGAAGAGGGTCTAGAGCGGTGTTCGCGTAAGCCCTCTCCCATCCCTCTCCCAAAGGGAGAAGGCGAAATGACCAAAGGAAATCCTGCCTGCGGAGAATTATCTTTTCCAAGAGAGGCTAATTAGAACCCGGACCGGTAGCCGCCGCGGCCTGGGCGGCTTTGGGATCGAAGGGAGTGGCGATGAATTTCCTGGCGACGGCCTGAGCGTTGTCATAATCCACCGCCGTCTGCACCGCTTTGTTGTATTCGTAGACAGCCTTGGGGCGATCGCCCTTTGCATCGTAGGCATTGCCGCGTTTGATATGCGCCCAGACTTCAATCCAGGTGGGCTTGATATTGGCGCTGTCCAGCGCTGCCTGGAAATTATCCAGAGCGAGCTGCCAGTTGCGCTGCTCCAAAAACAAAAGGCCAAGATTGTAGTAGGCCCACGAATTCGATCGGTCGAGTTTTAGGGCTGCTTCGAACTGCTGCTGGGCTTCCGCGTACTGGCCTTCCTTGAACAGCTCGATGCCGCGACGCGCGATGATCGACACGCGCAGATCGTCGGACATGCGCAGGATCTTGTTGTTGGGATCCACTATGACTTCCAGAGGCTGGCCATTGGATTCGAAGTCAAAGTCTTCACTTCGGCCCTCCAGCAGCAGGGTTGTTGTCTGGTTATCACCCTCGGCGCGCAGCATCAGCTCAACCGGCAGCCTTAGTGACTCCAGATTCTGCTTGACCGTGCCGCGGGTGCGAAACTTCCCGGCCCGGGTGCGTATGATTTGATAATCGGCGCTGAACTCCGGCACGCCTGTTCCTTCCACCCACTGCGCGAAGAAGTAGCGCATGTTCCTGCCCGCGACCTGGGTCGTCAGCCGCTCGAAATCATCAATCGAAGCGCTCTTGCCGCGATACTGTTCGAGGAACGACCGCAATAGTTGATTGAATTTCTCCGGCCCCAGCGTGGCCCGCAACATGCGCAGGACCATCGCGCCCTTGTAGAAAATGATCGACTGGTAAGCAGCAGACTGATCGTCGAGAGCGACCGGCGCCCGCGCAATCGAAGCGGTTTGCTCGAAAGTCAGGGCCCGCTCCTGTTCTTCGCGTTGCGCCGCGTCCAGCGCGCCCCCCGTCGAAGAGGACTCGCGCAGGGCAAAGGCACTCCATTCAGCCAGTCCCTGCGAGACCCAGGCATCGTCAAAAGACTTCAGCCCGACGGTTTCTCCCCACCATTGGTAAGCCACTTCGCGCTGCAGCCGCTCTTCCGGAATCGGCCGCGTGGCATCAAAGAATTTCGTAGCCAGGAATAACATGCCCGCAGCGGAGTAAGCTTCCAGAGCTTCGTCATCCGTTTGGGCGACAGTAAAGCGCGTGCCGAATCCGGGCGCGCCATACTGCTTCGAATAAAACTCCAGCGCCCGGCCCATCAGTTCGCCATAGTCGTTGATGCGATTCTCGCTCCCCAGCTTTACGTAGAACTGCAACTGGTAGTTGCCATAGCGGAGGGTCTTCGCAATGTACTGCCCGGCGATAAAGTTACCAATCAGGGCGGGCTGCCGGTTGACGAAGCGGAAACGGGTGGTGCCGCTCTTGTCTGCCTGCGGAACTATTGGGTCGTCACTCGCGCCGCCAACCTGAAATCCGGTCGGGACAATGATGGTGATATCGGCGGTGGCGCGATCGGCGGCGTAATCGTGGAAAGGAAACCATCGCGCCGCGTACATCAAATAAGAGCCGTCAGTTCCAATATAGGCCAGCCGCTTGGTGGCAAGTGGACCACCTTCCGGTGAAACCAGCGCGCCGCTCCAGCGAAGTCTAATTGTGACTGGCTGATTTGCCGGCGCCACTTCGCCAAGATCGATGCGCACGTTGGGTCCCACCGCTCCGGCACCCACTGCATCCTGCACAAACCCGGTCAGCGCGTGGCCGTTCATCTCGACACTGTCGACGTGCAATGAACCATTGAGCTCAAAGACAACGGAGCGGGTAGCTTCGAGAGGCGTAAACGTTACGTCGGCGCCGGCGCGGAGCACGTGCTCGTCGGGAAGCAACTGGGCCTCGATGCGATAGTTGGTGACGTCAAACCGGCTGCCGGGAGCAGCGGTAGTCTGTTGGGCGCGCGCGGCAACAAAAGAAAAGGTAACCGCACACGCGAGCGTGATGGTTCGGAAGAGAGTGGGCTTCATTCTGATTATGGAACTCTTTTTCGTAGTTAGTGCAATTATACTTGGGCGACTGGTCGGGCCGTTAGTCCGAAACCGCCGTTGAAGCCGCCTGCCGCATACTTCCTTTCGGGCAGGCTTAGGATGGTAAGAAGTGGCTGGCGGTTGGCTGAACACGGGACGCGGGGGCCATTTCTTCAGCCAGTGGATAAGTCTTGATGGAAGCAGGCGTTTAGAGTACCGACTTCAGTCGGGTTTTGTGACTGTAAAAGACCCGACTTAAGTCGGTACTCTCTAAACGCCCACTAATTCAAGGCACCACGACCACTTGACAAGGATTGCCGTCGCCCATAGATTCACTACGTTCCGGTCGAAACAATCCGCGCATCGCCAGGCTGCTGACAGCCGTTGCCTTGTACTCCCGGCGAGGCAGTTGAGCATCGCCAATCGTTTGTCTGACATTTGAAGAAGGAGTTATTCCGATGAGATTTCGCCAAAAGCTCTCCTATCCGGGCCTTGTGGTTTTGCTGGTCGCTATGAGCGCCAGCGCCCAGGTCGCCCGGAAGGTTCATGTTGACTATAAGGAAACGACACTGAAGAACGGCCTCCGCGTGATCACTGTGGAGGATCACACGGCGCCGGTCATCGCGATCGACATTACCTACAACGTAGGCTCGCGCAATGAGCGTCCGGGTCGCACAGGTTTCGCCCATCTTTTCGAGCACATGATGTTCAAAGGCTCGGAGAACGTCGGCACTGGCGAGCATTTCTACCTCATCTTCAACAACGGCGGGACGATGAACGGTACGACGAACGAAGATCGCACCACCTACTTCGAGGCCCTGCCTGCCAACCAGCTTGACCTGGCGTTCTTCCTGGAAGCAGACCGCATGCGCAGCCTGGTCATCAACAAAGCGAACCTGGACAACCAGCGAAACGCCGTGCAGGAAGAGCGTCGCCTCGGCGTTGACAACCAGCCGTATGGGCACAGCGGGGAAGTCCAGCAGGGGTTGATCTATGACAATTTCGCTTACAAACATACAGTGATTGGCTCGATGGAAGACCTCAATGCCGCCAGCGTCGAGGATGTCGCCGCGTTCTTCAAGACGTACTACGCGCCGAACAATGCCGTGCTCACCCTCGTAGGCGATTTCAATTCTTCCAATGCGCTCAAGAAGATCAAGCAAAGTTTCGAGAGCATTCCCCGGCAGCCTGACCCAGCCCCGGTCGACATGACTGAGCCTGAGCAGAAGATCGAGCGACGTGCCACCGTTGACGATGCGCTCGCGCGCCTGCCGCAAGTTGATATTGCTTTCAAGACTGTGCCCGGCAACACGCCCGACTTTTATGCGCTGCAAGTTCTCTCGGCATCGCTTCAAAGCGGACAGAGCTCGCGGCTCTATCAAACACTGGTTAAGGACAAGCAGCTTGTGACTAACGTCAACGGATTTGCGGATGAAAAACGCGGCACAGGAGCTGTCTATATCTCGGCTACGCTTAAGCCCGGGGTTAAGACTGCTGATGTTGAAGCTGCGATCTACGATGAGATTGCGCGCCTTCAGAAGGAAGGTATCGCCGACTGGGAACTTGAGAAGGCGAAGAACAACACGCGGCGCGGCTTCATTAACAACATGCAGAGTTCGCTGTCACGAGCTATCAATATGAGTGTTTGGACGGTTTACTACGACGATCCGAACCTGATTAACACTCGGCTGGATAAAGTTAGCGCCGTTACCAAAGCCGATGTGCAGCGCGTGGCGAATAAATACCTGATGGCGGCAAACCGCACGGTCGTCATCACTATGCCCAAGCCCAAGGGGCCGGCGACTGCCGCCAAGCAGTAAAGGAGATCAAACATCATGAGGAATTTTACCGAGCTTAGAAGCAAATTGTTCGCGATGGTGACCGTCGCCGTGCTCGCTTCCATGCCGATCATGGCGCAGCGCGGTGGCGCGCCAGCGCAGACCGGCCAATCAGTCAAAGGCGCGGACATAAAGGGGCGCGCGCCAGTCAACAAAGAAATTCTTAAAGTTAAACTGCCGAAGGCGCAGGAAGCCACACTCTCAAACGGCCTGCGCGTGGTCTTGCTGGAGAACCACCGCGTTCCTACCTTTACTATGCAGATGGTTGTCTTGAGCGGCGGTCTTTCAGATCCTTCGGACTATCACGGGCTGGCAGGATTTACCGCTGCCCTGTTGCGCGAAGGGACAGCGGCCCGCAAGAGCAAAGACATCGCCGAACAGATGGACACGTTGGGCGCAACTCTTAACGCCGGAGCGGGTCTTTCATCATTCACCAGCACCGTTACAACGTCCGGGCTGGTCGAGAATCTGGATCAAACTCTCGATATCTTCGCTGATGTCATACGCAACCCGAAGTTTCCGCAGGAAGAAGTTGATAAGTATAAACAGCGTCAGCTCGCACAGCTTCAGTTCCAGCGATCGATTCCGCAGTTTCTTGCGGCAGAGCGCTTCCAGCGCGCCATCTACGGCCAGCATCCGGCCGGTTTGATTGTTCCGCCGAATGAATCGCTGAAACGCATCACATCCGCCGACCTGGCGAGCTTTCACTCGACCTACTATCGCCCAAATAACGCGATGCTAACAGTAGTTGGCGATGTGACGCTCAAAGAGATAGTGCCGAAACTTGAAAAAGCCTTCGGTGGCTGGCAGAGGGGCGAGGTGCCGCCGACGAAGATTCCTGCCGCTCCGGAGCAGGGCGCAATGCGTATCCAGTTGATAGATCGGCCCGGCTCTGTGCAGACCGTGCTTCAACTCGGCAACCTGGGTATCGAGCGCACGAACCAGGACTACTTTGCCGTGCTTGTGATGAACCAGATTCTCGGTGGCGGTCCGGCAGCGCGTCTCTTCTTGAACCTGCGCGAAGATAAGGGCTACACCTACGGCGCGTACAGCAACTTCGGCGGCTCGAAGTTTCGTGGCACAGTCGTCTCAAGCTCTGAAGTCAGAACTGACGTGACCGAAGGCGCAATGCATGAGTTCATGTACGAGCTAAAGCGCATACGTGATGAGAAGGTCAGCCCAACAGAGCTGGAGAATGCCAAGCGCGCGATTGTCGGCAGCTTTGCGCTTTCGCTGGAGCAGCCGCAGTCTCTGCTTCAGAATATCATCACGCAGAAGCTCTACGATATGCCTGCCGATTACTGGGATACTTATCCGCAGATGGTCTCGAACATTACCGCGGACGATGTGCAGCGCGTCGCGCAACGCTACATCAGCCTCACCAACCTGCAGATCATCGCCGTGGGCGACGCGTCAAAGGCTCGTGATGTGCTGGCGAAGTACGGCAGCGTCGAAGTCTACGACGCTGAGGGCAAGCCGCAGGCAGGCACGCCGGGTGGAGGCGAGACCAAACCCAACTGATCTTGCAATAGAAGATCGCAATTCAGCGCGATAGCAGTTCGCAAAATCAGATAGCCCGGCGACGTTGCCGGGCTATCTTTTTTGCGGTATTCAGTTGGCCGCCCTCCAGTCAGCTTTTCGCACGCTCCCCACTGAAGTTCGGCTTCAATCAAGACCTTCTCGGGATTCTTATACGCAACTAGACGCATAACAAATCTTGGCTGCAATCGCACGCAAATGTTTCTGATCGCCCGCATCGATTTGGCTCAACTGTCCGCGCGGCGTTCTCGACTACACGCGTTGCGATGGCGCCGGCGTGGCCGGTGGTGTCGGGGCAGGCGTGGGCGAAGATATGGTTGGGGATGGTCCAATCTTTTCATCCAGTCCCTCCAGCGATCCGTTGACCTTGCGATACAGCGATTCAATGATCGGCCGGCGGATTGGATCGGGAAGACCAGTGACGTAACTCTTCATGTAATAGAGCAGCGCCTGCTGCTGTTTGCCGTCTGCTTCCAGAGCCGCGCCGAGATGCCAAAGCGCTGCGCGCCACAAGGGTGTCCTTTCGGGCAACACGCTAACGGCGAGTCGTAGATGCGTTACGGCTTCTTCCTTCTTGTCCTGGTTGAACAAGGTCCATCCGGTGATATCTTCAATGCGGCCGCGGAGCAGAGCGGACAGAGCCGTGCGCGGCGCATCGGGAACCGGAGGCGTACCCCCGGCGGCAATAGCACTGGCCCGGATATCCAGCAGATCGTCAGCCTGAACAGCCACCGTAGCCGCCGGCGTATCGAGCGCCGCTTCTACCCCGTGCATGGCAGCTTCGCTTAATTCGATCACCGTTGGCAGCGCGATTCCTTTTTTCAGCAAACGGCTGCCGACATAGATCTGGCGATAGGTACGCATCGGATCTTCGCCGGCGGCAAACTCCTGCCCGGCGGCGATGACCGCTTCTTCATTGCCGGCTGGCCCTGATGCCGCATTGAGTGCGGCTGCAAAGTTGAGCAGGCTCTTCAACATTTTCGCGTTGGCTTCTGTGTCAGCGGATGTTGCCTGGAAGATGCTGGCCCGTCTCTCCAGCGCCAGCAAATCTGTGAAGGTCGCGGCCCGCGAGATCAGTCGGCCCGCCAGTTTGGTTTCAATCTCGCCGTTCTTTAGCGTGAACGAGCGCGCGAGCTCTGCCGCAGCTTCTTCGTAAAGGCCCATCGAGCCCAGCACGCTGGCCAGTTCGTAATCGAGCGTGGGAAACCTTCCGTACTGCCGCGCGAAGCGAAGAGCGCGCTCCGCTTCGAGAGGACGCTTGTTCGCTACCAGTGCCCGGGCCAACGCCATCTGGGCCCAGGTGTAACGCGGCTCGACCTCCACTGCCTTCTGGGCCAACTCCAGCCCTCGCGCGACTTCATTGTGCGCGGTATACCAGTAAGCGGCGCCGGTCAGAAGCGGCATGTTCTGCTCGTTGTCTTTGAGAGCTGATGTCAGCTCAGCTTCGGCCTCATCTTTCTTTCCCAGATCGAACAGCGAAAGAATCAGCCCGGTCCGAGCAGCACTGTCTTTAGCATCGGCTTGCAACTGTTCGCGGTAGAGCGCCAGTGCTTCCTGAGGATTGCCCGCAGCGCGTTTTAGATCGGCAAGGCTTCGCCGCGCCGGGGCCGATTTCGGATCAAGCTCGAGGGCGCGCGCATACTCGGCCGCGGCTTCATCAAGTCGCAGCCCAATGTGGCGGGCAGAACCCAACGCTTGATGCGCGGCGGCCAGATCCGGCGCCAGCTTGACGGCGAACTCGGCGACGCGCGTTGCTTCACCCACATCTTCGATGGCCAGATAAAATGAAGCGAGCGCCAGCAGGCGTTTCGGGTTGACGCGCACCACAGCTTCGATTGCCCGGGCCGATTCAAGGGCCGCGGTGCGCTGACCGCGGATCATTAAGTTCAACGGAAACCGGGAAACGACATCGGAATAGAGCTTGTCACTCATATCCGCCGGGCTTTCCGCGATTGCCAGGCGAAACTGATCGATTCCTCCCGCCACGTCGCCGGCCCGAAGTTTTTGATCGCCGAGAGCGGCCCGCGCCACCACGATTAGCTCCGCTGCTCTGGCGCGCGCGGTTGATTGCGGATGAGTCTGCATGAACGACTTCAAAGCATCGATGCGTTGTTCGGCCGGCAGCGTCAGCGTTAGTTCCACTGTTTCGGCATCATCCGCGCCGGCCTCTGATCTTTTGACAGGCGCCGCCGGTTTCGCCACTTCGGCGATGGGCGGAGCGCTGCCTGGGTCGGAAGGCGGGACCTTCGCGCCAACTACTTCTGGCGTTGACGCGGCTACGTCAGGCGTTGGCGTCGCAACTTCAGGCTTCGCCGTGGGAACTTCAGGCGTTCCCGCGGGAGCTGGGTTGGTAATCTCAGGAGGTTGCGGAGACGGTGTTGCCACCACCCGCGGCCGGGTGACGAGTTGCGCCGCGTTTTCAATGGATGGTGGAGTTGCTATCGGTAGTGGAGTTGGGCTGCCCGTTTCATTGGAGGCCGGTTTCGGGGTTTCGATAGCAGCCGGGGTCGGCGCGTCGGCGATAGGTTTCGGCTTATCGTTAACGATGGGTTGCACCGTATCGCTTCTGACAGGTTTCGGCGTGTCGTTAGCCGCCGGCTTCGGCGTTTCGGTGGTAACGGGTTGCGCCGCATCGCTGACGACGGGCTTCGGCGTATCGCTAATGATGGGTGGCGCTGCGTCGCTGACGACGGGCTTAGGGGTTTCTGCCGGCTGCGGCTTTTGCACCTCTGGAGTGATCGCCGGAGTGACCGCCGGCGTCTCTGCCGGTGTTGATTGCGCGACTTCGGCAGGCGGTTGCTCGATGCCCGCAAGGCTTAGGCCCTTTTGCTCCGACATCTCGTTCACAAAGGCTCGAATGCCGCTGGTCAGCCCGTCATTGTATTCCCGGGCTTCAAACTGTAGCCGCATGTGCCGCCCCATCTCACCGATGAGTCCCTCAGGGAGATCTCCTCTGACATTCCTGCTGGACTGCGTAAAAAACTTCCCTGTGTCCGTCGCAATCACCAGCAAAAGACTTTTTTGCTTGCTGTTCTTCGAGCCGACATTCCAATCGTCAGTTAGTTGCTGCGAATAATCGAAGACATCCTGATCGCCGGCGGTCTTTATTATGGCAATGACAAATTCTATTCCGGCGCGTTGCTGCAAATTTCGCAGCGTGTTCTCAATTCGCTGTTTGGTTGAGGCATCGAGGACTGCGGCGAAATCATTGACGTGGCCTGTTCGCGCCGGAAACTGCGGCTTCCTGTCCTGCAACAGAAGCGCGTGCGCGGGAAATGTCTGGGTGACAAATAAGATCGTTAGAATAGTAAGTAGCGCTAACGCGCGGGTTGTTTGATTTGAATATTTCATGCTGGTTTAGCTGGTTGATTAAGTTTGTTCGGCGCTGTCAGGAACCAGAGTCGTGAGTTCACGGACTGAAGGCAACTATTATAGGAGACCGTTCGAGGAGCCATGATAACATCGCGTCCGCAATTGGAGCGAGTCGTCGGTTAACTGTGTGGCAAAGCGATCTTCAACTTCAGTATCGGTGGAGAGAGTCGGGCATTCTTGAGCCGCCTTCAGGCGGCTTCCCGCAGGGTTACTAGACCGGGCGTTTTACGCCCGGGTCAGGGGCGCACCAGAATCCCAAAGCCCGTTTCAACGGGCTTATGTCTGAGGCTTTAGCCGATAGTAAAGCTGTTTATTGAAAGCACGCTGGAAGCGCGCTAGTGGTCAGCTCGCTCCGCTGACACCAGCGCTAAAAGCACTGGTCTATGAACCCTTCGGGAAAGCCGTCTGAAGACGGCTGAAGCCCCGGAATAGTGACGCAGTTTCAAGACTGCATCAGACACGATTTGCCGTCGCGAGAGGGAATGGCTTGAGCGAACTGGAACAGCATTGGGCAAAAGCGCTGGCCGAGGCCGAGCGACGCGCGCGTGCGTCGGGGCGCCACGACATCGCAGAATATGTTGCGCTGCGCTCGGCAAACGATCTTGTGCGCAGCGCTGCCATTGATTGGTTAATATCGAGCTTCACAGCGATGGCGGCTGAAGCTAATCGCTCAGGCTCAAGTTTGCAAATTGAGCAGCAGGATGGCCACCGGTTCCGAGTGGGTCAGGCAACGATGATCGGGAAGTTGTTGACGCTGCGACTCGGCGTGCGGGCAATTAAGGTTGAAGCCGGTTGGCCGCGTACCCCACCTGATGGATTCGTGCGTGGGGGCGGGCTCGCCTGCGGGCATATCAGGCATCTGGGAAAACCGAATTCGAGTGAAGAGTTGCTGCTCACTCAGTCACGAAACAAAGCGCCGCTCTGGAACGTGCTGGAAAAAAGCGGCGAGCGAGCGGCGCTTTCCGAAGCTCGCATCCGCAAGCATTTCTCGGAACTAGTGAAAAGTTGAAACAGGGGATTCTTATTTCCGGCCGCGGCTGGGCACATCGTCGCACGTTTGAAACGGGCGGCGTTAAGAGGAACAGGTGTTAAAATCACATAAGAGCTGGATTCTGGATGGCGGGGGAACGTTAGGAGGTTCGTATGAGTTCAACAGTTGCCGAGATGACTCCCGATGAATTAAGAGAGATCATAGAAACCTCGATTGAACGGAAGCTTATCGAGTTGTTTGGCGATCCTGACACCGGGCTTGAAATCAAGGATTCCCTGCGCGAACAGCTCTTGCGCCAGGAAAAGGATTTTGAAAAGGGGGAGTGTGGCAAGCCACTAAACGATGTAATCGAGCGCTTGGGTCTGGGCCACGATCATGTATGACCTGCGAGTTTTGGAGGCCGCCGAGAATGACCTGGCTCGGCTTGATCGAACAACTGCTCGACGCATCGTAACTCGTATCCAATGGCTTGCTGAGCACCTGGACGAGACTACCCCGGAACTCCTCACTGGAACATTATCCGGGTTCTTCAAATTGCGCGCAGGGGACTACCGCGTAATCTAAAAGGTCTTCAAAACCGAGAATCTGATTGTCATCCACCAAATCGGTCATCGCCGGGAGGTTTATCGTTGACCACTACGGAATGACCTTGTGTAGGCTGTTTGGAGGCCGTTTATTAGCCTCATGTCGTCTTGTGGGCTTGTCGAGTCAATGGAATCAAAGAATCCCTCGGAGTGCAAACGTCTCGGAATTCTTATTTCCGGCCGCGGCTCGAATATGATCGCACTGGTTGATGCGGTGCGAGAGGGCAATATTCCAGAGGCCGAGATTGCGGTTGTTATAAGCGACCAGGCCAACGCCGCCGGCCTCATAAAAGCTGCCGAACAGAAAATTGAAACGCTGGTCATCGAACGCCGAGGCCGCAGTCGCGAAGATCACGATCGCGAAATCGTCGAAGCATTGCGCGCGCGGAAAGTGGATCTCGTTTGCCTTGCAGGCTACATGCGCGTGCTGTCGCACGAATTTCTCGACGCTTATCGTCAACGCATCTTGAACATTCACCCCAGCCTGCTGCCGGCGTTTCCCGGACTCAATGCGCAGCGGCAGGCGCTCGAGGCGGGAGTCGAATGGACCGGCTGCACGGTTCATTTTGTGGACGAGACGCTGGACGGCGGCCCGATTATCGCGCAGCGAAGGGTGATCGTCCGCGACGACGATACGGCTGAGACGTTAGCCGCGCGTATCCTCCCGGAAGAACATCAAGCTTACGCGGAGGCGGTTGCCCTGGTTATCAAACGCATTCGCGACGTAAACACAAATACTGAACCGGGAGCGGTAGCGACCGGGTAGCGGCTGGTCTTATTCAACGTGCTATGTCGATGTAATGCCTGCGGGCTTGCCTTTCATAACCGTGCTACACAATGCTGGTGTTACCCGGTCGCTGCCGATCCTGATTCTGTATTCTTCGATCCAAAGGCAAGAATCCTGGCTCTTAGACAGGCGGGAATCATCTCAAACGGAAAAGAGGCTTAAAGCTAATGAGAAGGCAAAAGCTTTCAATCAAGGCAATCATATTCGCCTTCGCGATGTTCGGGTTCCCTTCTGCGCAACCCACACATGCAAATGCGGCTGATCGCATCCGCTTCCGGGTCAGCATCAACGCGGCACTGGCGGCCGCCCCGGTGTCGGGACGGCTTCTGATCTTCATGACGAATCAGACGAAGTCGCTGGAGATGATCGAGCCGGATTTTCTGAACCCGGGCAGCGTCTTTCTTACCGGGGTGGAAGTGCATAACCTGGAACCAGGCAAGCCGGTCGAAGTTGATCCCGACGCCCTCGCCTTCCCCGGTCCATTTTCGACCGCTCCTCCAGGCGACTATCAAATCATGGCGTTGCTTGATGTGAATCATTCCTACACCTACAACGGCCCAGGTGGCGGCGACCTTTACAGCAGAGTTTTAGTAGGCCCCCGCCTTAACACATCTTCATCGCCAACAATCGAGATGATGCTGACCGAGCTCGTGCCTGAGCGCAAAGTTTCCGATACGGACTCAGTCAAACTCATCACCTTCGAAAGCCCTTCGCTTACCACGTTCTGGGGCAGACCGATGGAGATGCAGGCAGGGGTCGTGCTACCGCCGAGTTATGGAAAGTCTGCCTTGCAACGCTACCCGACCGTCTACATGGTGCACGGTTACGGCGGCACTCATTTAACCGCGTGGAGAGCCGGTCCTGCCCTGATAAAGAAAATGTCGGACGGGACAACACCGGAAATGATCTACGTCTTTCTGAATGCCTCCTTTTCTCTTGGACATCATGTGTTCGCAGACTCGGTGAACAACGGCCCCTGGGGTCATGCGCTCACCGCGGAGTTCATTCCTTATCTTGAAAAGCAATTTCGCATGGATGCACAGCCCCGGGGACGTTTCCTCAACGGACACTCTTCCGGAGGATGGTCAACGCTTTGGTTGCAGGTAAACTATCCGGATGTCTTTGGCGGTACGTGGTCCACGTCGCCCGACCCGGTGGATTTTCGCGAGTTCACGGGCCCGGACTTGACGAAAACGCCGCCGCAAAATTTCTATCGAGGTGCGGACGGAAAGCCGTACAACCTCGTGCGCTATCATGGGCGCGAGATCATGACGCTCGAAGACTACGCGCTACTGGAACGCGTCGAGGGCTACTTTGGCGGGCAGATGGCTTCGTTTGAGGCAGTCTTCAGTCCACGCGGGCCGGACGGGCAGCCAATGCCGTTGTTTGACCGCGACACCGGCCACATTGATCCCTTCGTGCAAAAAGCGTGGGAGCGTTATGACATCGATAGGCTATTGCGTCAAAACTGGGCGACGCTCGGGCCGAAACTACGGGGCAAGCTCAACATCATCGTCGGCACCGCTGACACTTTCCATCTGGAGAAGGCCGTCTACCTGCTGCGCGATACGCTCAAAACGCTCGGCAGCGATGCCAGGATTGAATTCATAGAGGGTCGCGATCACTTTGATCTCTATCAGGGCGGGCTGGCTGAACGCATAGCCCACGATATGTACGCGGTGGCACGCCCCCAGGCGCGCCGGACAACTCGTGTTCGCGAGCAGCGTGACAAAGCCATGGTGAGTCTATTTACCATTAACCATTCACGATTTACCATTAACCCATGACCATCGACGAACAACTCGCGTACTTGCGTAAAGGCGTGGTCGAGATCATTCGCGAAGATGAACTACGCGCGAAGCTCTTGCGATCTGCCGCGAATAAGAAGCCGTTGCGCGTGAAATTGGGGGCCGATCCCACGGCCCCGGATATACACCTTGGCCATACGGTGGTCATCCGCAAGTTGCGTGCATTTCAGGAGCTGGGCCATGAAGTCATTTTTTTGATTGGCGACTTCACCGGGATGATTGGAGATCCGTCGGGGAAAAGCGCCACGCGGCCGCAGCTGACGCGCGAAGAGATCAACGCCAACGCGGAAACCTACAAAGCACAGATCTTCAAGCTGCTTGATCCGGAGAAGACTGAAATACGCTTTAACTCCGAGTGGATGGATAAGCTGGGCTCAGACGGCTTCATTCGCCTGGCTTCACATGTCACCGTCAAACAGATTCTGGAGCGCGACGACTTTGCCAAGCGCCTGGCTGATGAGCGTCCTATCGCCCTGCACGAACTGCTTTATCCCCTGACGCAGGCTTACGACTCTGTGGCGCTCGAAGCGGATGTCGAACTGGGGGGCACTGACCAGAAGTTTAATCTGCTGATGGGCCGCAATGTGCAGCGCGAATATGGCCAGGCGCCGCAGATTGCCGTCGTCATGCCTTTGTTGGAGGGCACTGATGGCTTGCAGAAGATGTCGAAGAGCACCGGCAACTACATCGGCATCAGCGAACCGCCATCAGAAATGTTCGGCAAGATAATGTCGATCTCGGACGATTTGATGTGGCGCTATTACGAACTGCTGACGGATCTAAGTGTTTCGGAGATTGCTGCGATGCGCGAAAGCGCCGAGCGCGGCCAGCGCAATCCCCGAGACATCAAAGTTGAACTCGCGAAACATATCATCACAGACTTTCATTCGGCTGCGGATGCCACCCGCGCCGAAGAAGAGTTCAATAGAATCTTCAAGAACAAACAAGAGCCGGAGGAAGTCGAAGAGTATGCGCTGGAGTCCGGCATTTGGAAGTTGCCCCGGCTCCTGGTTGAAACGGGCCTGGCTGCGTCGATGGGCGAAGCGCGGCGTCTGATTGAGCAGGGCGGCGTCCAGGTCAACAACGAACGGTGCGCGCGTGTCGATCATGAGCTCAGCCTGTCGGCTGCTCAGTCAGTGCTGGTTCAGGTGGGCAAACGAAAGTTTCTTCGCGTGCGCGGTATATAAGTAGGACAGACATTCTTGTCTGTCACTTTTTCCAGTATCACAGACAGGCAGGAATGCCTGTCCTACCACTCATGTCCGCCACACTCGCCACCGAAGACATCCTGATAATTGAAACGCCTGAGCGCGTGCCGTTGCATTTCGCGCTGGCATCCATCGGAAACCGCTTCCTCGCCTGCGCCATCGATCACACGATTCAGATTCTGGTGCTACTACTGATGATAATTGCCTTCACGATCGTCGGCAATTATTCCAGCTTTGGTGAACGTCTAACCAATGCGCCGAAGTGGGTGCTGGCCGTAACAATTATCATAGTGTTCCTGATCCTGTCCGGCTACTTCGCTTTCTTTGAATGGCTATGGAGCGGGCAAACGCCTGGCAAGCGCTGGATGAAGTTGCGTGTGATTCGCGAGGACGGTCGCCCGGTAACATTCTGGGAAGCATCGGTAAGAAATCTGTTGCGCAGCTTTGACATGATGCCGGCGCCGTTTTATTCCATTGGACTAATCTCTGTGTTTGCCAGTGCTCGAGATCAACGGGTGGGCGACATGGTTGCCGGTACGGTGGTGGTGCGAGAGCGCGAAGCTGAGGCTCCGGCTTTTGCCAAGGTCTTTGAGTCTCCGGTTGCTGATGGCGCGCTGCGGCGAACATTCAGGCCAGTGCAGTTCACTGCCGACCTGAACAATCTGACCGAGCCGGAGATTGCCGTCGTGGAAATGTTTCTTCGCCGCCGCTGGGATCTGACGGAAGCGCCACGGCAATGGATGGCCTGGCGCGTGGCGATGCCAATCATGTACAAGCTGCGGCCGGTATACGATATGGCGAGCTTCACCTACGAAGGTTTCCTCGAGGAGTTGCTCCATCGCTACCGCGCGCAACACAGATTCGTTGATTAGCTGTAACCTGCCAGCTGATTCTCGGATTCGGGTCACTGGCTCCGACCAGCGCCAGCGCTCATTGTCTCTTCCACTCTACGGGGAAAAGTGCGCCGGCTTTTTCCGGGTCGAGCTTGACTCCGGCGACCTCGGCCGCGCGAGAGAGAACTGGGTCGCGATTTGCCGCCAGGTCCAATCCACTCGGCAGTATGAGTTCATCGGGAGTCACCCCGCTGTTCTCCAGGCTTTTGCCGTCGCTCATAATCATGTCTGCAATGGTGACGCTCGCGCCGAAATAAAGAACCCTGCCAACCCCTGTTTCATGAGGATACTGCTTTGATGTCATGACCGCACCTGCCGTATGGTCGCCGATGACCGTGCCGCGTTTCTCCAATTGGAGTACGCGCGCTAGAAGCTCTGAGGCGGAAGCTGAATTGCTGTCAACTAGAACAATGATCTGGCCGCCGAACGGTTTGTCCTCCCTTTTTTTCGCCAGTTGCGGCTTCATTTCCTTGCGGCCCTTCAGATCTGCAATCTTAATCTCCTTATCAAAAAAGTGGCTTACCAGCCGCGATAAGGTGTCCGAGTAGCCGCCGCCGTTGCCGCGCAAGTCAATCACCAGGGTCTTGTACTTTCGGGCCTTGGTCATTATTGCGTCTACGTGTTCTTTCGAAATGGCAAAGGTGGGCATCTTCCAGACGAGAAGATCGTTCCCAACTTCATAAAAGCGGTCATGGTCTATGTCCCACTCCTCCGAGAGATACCTGATGAACAGGCTCTCCCATTGTGCGACTACCTGGGTCGGCTCAATCTTTGATGGAATATCAAGTTCCCGAGGCGCTGCATCACCAGGACTTTGCAGCACCATGCGGATACTGCGCGAAGGCATTAGCGCATAGTATCGATAGAGCATCTTCCAGAAGTTTAGACGAGTCGGTCTGAAGCCATCTAATGAAAGAATCGCGTCCCCGGGTTTAAGGCCCTTAGCCTCTGCGCCGCTTTTGGGCTTGACGGCTGTGACGTAGCATACATCCCCCACCATTTGCATCTGCCAGCCATACTCCACGCGTGCGGCTCGTGAGGGAGGAAGAAAGAAAGTGTGCGAATCGTTTAGCTCCAGCAGTACTTGCGCGACTATGGCGATGAGCTGGTCGCGCGAGGTCGCTTCTTTGATTCTCTCCTCCGCTCCCTTGAAGCGGGCCTCCAGATTCATTCCGCGAAGATTCTGATCGTAATAATTGTTCTTAAGGTCATCCTTAATCACACTAAGCATTATGCGAGCACTGTCGCGATCATAAGGGCCAACCGCCTGGGCTTGCGCCGAAGAAAATTGGCCACTCAGGATAAGGCCGTATAACAAAGCTATGGCAACACCCGAAAGCGTGTGAAACCGGCCAGGAAAATTACTTTTCATCTAAAACTCCTATCGATGGTGTAATGGCGAACTCACGGATTGGTCTCCCAAAAAGCACGCGCGTGAGAGGGTCGTTGGTGACGAAGAAAGTAGCAGAATAAATACAAAATGCACAACTCTTCCCGCACGCGTCCAGCACAATAAACAGAGACCCTTTGCTGGTGTTCTCGTTTTGTATGATCTCTTCGCTTCGAGCAAACTCCGTCCACGAACTCCGTCCACGAAATCACACGAAAAAGAGAACGATTCTTCCTCCTATGGTTCGTGTGATTTGGTGGGTTTTTTGGGGAAGCTGCTTTCCACATTCGGACACTACCGAGGCCTTCCATAAATTGACTCTGGTCTGAACGGACTGGTAGTGTTTTTGTTTTCAACTCGATCGATAACTCGACTAGTAGGAAGGTTGATTAGGAATGGTTGGTAATGTTTTTATTCTCGGTGGTAAGCGCACGGCAATGGGAGAATATGTCGGAGCGCTGAAGGATGTTTCGGCGATCGAGCTTGGCGCCACCGCGGCTCGCGGCGCCCTTGCCGCCACTGGCGTCGGGCCCGAAGAGATAGATCACACCATCATCGGTAATGCTCTGCAAACTTCGGGTGATGCGATTTACGGTGCGCGCCATGTTGCGCTCAAGGCGGGCGTGCCGTTCGATCGCCCGGCCCTGACGGTCAATCGTCTTTGCGGCAGCGGCATTCAATCAATTATTTCCGGCGCACATATGATTCAGCTTGGCGAAGCGCGTACCGCGCTGGTCGGCGGAATGGAATCCATGTCCCAGGCGCCGCATGTGATCTACGGGGCGCGCGCTGGTTTCGCGCTGGGCCAGGGCAAACTCGAAGATAGTCTGATGGTGGCGCTGCTCGACACTTACTGCAACACGCCGATGGCTGGAACTGCGGAGAACCTCGCGCGCAAGTATCAGATTCCGCGTGAAGAGCAAGACGCTTACGCGCTGCGTTCTCAGCAGGAAGCGAAGCGAGCGCAGGAGGCGGGCATCTTCGCCGAAGAAATAGTTCCGGTCGAAGTCGAAAGTCGAAAAGGCATCACCATGTTCGGCCACGACGATCACATGCGGCCCGACACGACGCTTGAAGGCCTGGCCAAACTTCGACCGGCGTTTAGCAAGGATGGGTTCGTGACCGCCGGCAATGCTTCCGGGATCGTCGATGGGGCCGCGGCGCTGGTCATCGCCGGCGAGGATTACGTAAAAGCGAACGACTTGAAACCGCTGGGCCGAATCGTGAGTTGGGCCTATGCGGGAGTGGAACCTGAGATCATGGGCATCGGACCTGTTCCCGCTACGCGCAAGGCCCTGGAACAAGCGGGATTGAAACTGGGTGAGATTGACTTGATTGAAGTGAACGAAGCGTTTGCCGCGCAGTATCTCGCCGTGGAAAGAGAGTTGGGGCTTGATCGCGATCGCACCAATGTCAACGGCGGAGCTATCGCGCTGGGTCATCCGCTGGGGGCCACTGGTACTCGACTCGTTCTGACGTTGCTAAATGAGTTGCGGCGCCGGGGTGGTCGCTATGGACTTGCCACTGCGTGCATTGGCGGCGGACAAGGGATTGCGATGATTTGCGAAAGGCTATGAGAATTTCAGCGGGTGCGAGTCAGTAGGGGGTGCGGGACCTGCCGGTCATTTGTCCTTCGTGTTCTCCTGATTTTCATATAAAATCCAAAATCTTGTCGGCGGATGGAGACGCAAACGGACGTCGTCGCGAATTAACTCCAGCAAAATAAACTTCTTAGAAACGGCCCGGAAAGCTGGATATTAAGGCACAAGTCTTGCGAGATTTACGGTGGCGAATTACGCAAACGACCCAAAGCTGCCAACCCCATCGCAAAGAATGTTTCATCCAGCACTGACCATCGTAAGAAACCGCGTTAACAGCACGGTTGAAGCTAGTTCGTCGTCACTCCCTCTAAATAAGCAAGTTGGCCATAGTGTTTTTCGTATTCCGGATCAACCTTCTGCGCCCGAGTGCGGAGCGCAAGAACGTTCGACACTCATCTGATTGATTAAGGAGTTCCCTGCTATGTGTAAATTTCTACGATTTTCGCTAATCGCCTTTGCGTTCGTTATCCTGGGCGCAATGGCTGCCAGTGCTCAGTCCACAGTGACCGGAGCAATTGGCGGCGTGGTTATGAACCCCGCCAAAGAAGTTGTCCCCGGCGCTACTGTTTCGGTGCGTAACATTGAAACCAACAAGGAAGCTACGGCGCAGTCTGATGACCAGGGCCGTTTCATTGTCACGAACCTGCAACCAGGAACCTACGCAATAACAATTAATTCGACCGGCTTCAGTGCCTTCACCCAGGACAGGGTGGTCGTCGAGGTGGGACGAACTACATCCCTCGATGTGCCGCTATCGGTAGGACCGGTGACCGGTACGGTGGAGGTGCAGGGGGAGGCACCGGTTATCAACACTACCCAGCAGGATTTCTCAACTAACATGAATCAGACCTCGATCAACGAACTGCCAGTAAATGGCCGCCGCTGGTCCAACTTTGCAATTCTTACGCCCGGCACCGTTCCCGACGGCACGTTCGGCCTGATAAGTTTTCGCGGCATCTCCGGCCTGATGAACAACAATACCGTTGATGGTGGCGACAACAACCAGGCGTTCTTTTCCGAGGAGCGCGGCCGCACGCGCATTGGCTACTCGATCAGCCAGGCCGCCATCCGCGAGTTTCAGGTCAACACTTCGAATTACTCGGCTGAATACGGACGCTCGGCTGGTGGGGTCAACAACGCAGTTACCAAGAGCGGAACAAATGAGTTTCATGGTCAGGCGTTTTATTACCAGCGCAACAACAAATGGGGCGCGCGCAATCCGCGCAGTTTTGTGAATCAACTGGTGAATGGCGTCTCGACGCCTGTTGCGCTCAAGCCTAAGGATGTGCGCCATCAATTCGGTGGAGTTATCGGCGGGCCAATAGTAAAGAACAAGGCCTTCTTCTTCTTCAGCTACGACCAGCAGAAACGCAATTTTCCCGGCGTGGCTGTCTTCACGGTCCCAAGTTACCTGAGCACTGTTAATACCACCACACTACTCGCAAGAGGATTGACGACGGATCAGATTAATTCGTCGCTGGCCTTTATAAGCAGCCTACAGGGCGAGGTGCCGCGTCGTGGCGATCAGAGGCTGATTCTGCCGAAGTTCGACTGGCGCATCACCGACAATCACACCTTCACCGCAACTTATAACCGGTTGCGTTGGGCTTCGCCCGCCGGCGTTCAAACGGCCGCAACGGTTACCCGCGACCGTGCAGGTTTTGGTGATGACTTTGTCACCGTTGATTCGCTTAATCTGCGTCTCTCTTCAACACTGACAAGCAAGCTGATCAACGAGGGCCGCTTCCAGTGGGCTCACGAACTTGACACGCAATTTGCTGATCCCGTATTGCCGGGCGAGCCAACTACGGCGGACGGAAATTCCCCCCAGGTGGCGCTTACGAATGGTCTGACTTTCGGTAAAGCGACATCGCTGGACAGAAAGGCCCTGCCCGACGAGAAACGTTATCAGTTCGCTGACACTATGACATACAGCGCCGGCAACCATACGTTTAAGTGGGGCACTGACATAAATCGCGTACATGATATCGACGACAACCTGTTCACCGGGGCCGGGTCGTATGTCTACAGTAATATCAACGACTTCATCGTTGATTACGTGAACTTCACCACGGGTGGAGCATTAAGAACGGCTGGCAGGCAATGCGCGACTCTTCTTGCGTCGCCAAACACAGCAAATACCCGATTAGCCGGCAAGTGCTACACCAGCAACTATGCGCAGGGATTCGGTCAGGCTCGTTTTGCGCTTTCGACAACTGACTATGCTTTCTTTCTTCAGGATGACTGGCGCACAACGCCTCGTCTGACTTTAAACCTCGGTCTCCGGTGGGAGTACGAGCAGTTTCCCCAACCATTTCTGGTCAATCCCGCCCTGCCGCAAACCGCTAACCGGCCCAGCGACAAGAACAACTTTGGCCCTCGCCTCGGCTTCGCATGGGACATCAATGGCGACGGCAAGACGAGCTTGCGTGGAGGCTACGGCATCTACTACGGCCGCGTGATTGGCTCAACCATAATTAACGGGCTTATCAACACCGGCATTGCCCCCGGCCAAGCCGTCAGTTCGGTGGCGCCGGCAGCGCCTGCGGGCACCCCGACTGCTCAACTACCTGCCGGCAATCCAGCGGCGCCCATCTTTCCGAATATCTTGGCAACGGCGCCTGCCGGGACCGCAACAGTCAATTATTTTGCGAGCGGCTTTCAAAACCCTCTAGTCCACCAGGGTGATCTTGTTATTGAGCGCGAGATTGCGCGTAACACTGTCATCTCCGCCTCTTATCTTTTCAGCTTCGGAAAGCATCTTCCGACCTTCGTGGACACCAATCTGAGCCCCCCCAACACCGCTAGAACCATCAACATTGTGGATGGCCCATTTGCCGGTCAAAACTGGACCTTCCCTTACTTTCTGGGGGCGGCAAGACCAAACACCGCCTTTGGCCAAATCCAGGAAATTCGCGATGTTATCTCCACTAAATACAACGCGCTGGTGTTGCAGGCGAATCGTCGTCTGACAAATGGGCTGCAGTTTCAAAGCAGCTACACGCTATCGCGAGCGTCAGACAACGGACAGAATTCGACAACCTTTACACCCGGGTTTTCGGCTCCTTTCAACTCGTTTGATTTGCAGGCGGAGAACGGTCTCTCGGCCTTCGACCGGCGGCATAAATTTGTAGCTAGTGTTGTTTACAACACTAACTTTGCCAATCTGAAGGATAATAAGGTGGGACGGGCAATCTTTAATGGCTGGACCATTTCGCCAATCGTTACCGGATTCTCCGGAGCGCGCTACACCGGAAATACATCAGGTTCCACTGTCAGTGGTGTCTTTGGCTTTAGCCAGGCTGGCGGCGTTAACGGCTCAAACGGCTCGCTCCGATTTGCGCTAGTGCCGAACAACTACTTCAAGCAGCCGAAGATCTGGTACACCGACTTGCGTCTCTCGCGCCGTTTCAGTATTACGGAAAGGGCCAAGTTGGAGCTGCTGGCGGAGGGATTCAATATTTTCAACCGCACAGAGGTTACCAGCGTGAACACTACGATATATAACATCGCCGCTTCGGGTTCGAGCGTGCTGGCCACTTTCAATCCTGCCTTCGGCACCACTGTCGGCGCTGATGGTTTCTTCTTCCGTGAACGGCAAGTCCAGTTAGCTGTTCGGTTCGAATTCTAAGTAGCCCAGGCATTCTTCCCCTGTTCGATGGGCTCAACTTATCGGGTGCGCTTTTTCGAAGGCGCACCCGATTTTGTCTTTGACTGATCCTTCTGATCATTTCTACGACACCTGCGGACGCATGCTTTTCAGCGATGAATGTCTAAAAATCAAGAGTCAAAACTAAGCAGCAAAGAGACTGTTTCACGTAACGATTCGGACTTGCGCTGAAGATGTCGCCCATGATAGAAAGCCATCGTCAGCAGCAGGATTGCAACCGTCGTCATTCCTTCTTAATGAGCTGGTCATAAGTGTCTCGTATTCCAGATCAACCTTCTGTGCCCGGCTACGTGTGCGGAGGAATCTTAACTCTCATTTGATTGTTTAAGGAGTTCCCTTCTATGTGCAAACTTCTACGGTTTTCGCTAATCGCCTTTGTGTTCGTTATGCTGGGCGCGGTGACTGCTGCTGCCCAGACCACGACTGGCAGCATTAGCGGCGTGGTAACAAACCCCGCCAAAGAAGTGGTTCCCGGCGCCACTGTTTTGGTCCGCAATGTTGAGACCAATAAGGAAAGCACAGGCACGACAGACGATCAGGGCCGCTTCTTCGTCGGCAATCTTGACCCGGGTAACTACTCGGTAACGATTAATTCGACGGGCTTCAGCGCCTACACACAGGACAAAATAGTTGTCGAGGTTGGGCGAACTACATCCCTTGAAGTGCCGCTTTCAGTAGGGCCGGTTACGGGGACCGTCGAGGTTACGGCAGAAGCCCCCGTTATCAACACCGCTCAGCAGGATTTCTCGACTAACGTCAATCAGACTTCTATCAATGAGCTGCCGATTAACGGGCGCCGCTGGTCCAACTTCGCGTTGCTGACGCCAGGTGCTGTTCCCGACGGCACCTTTGGCCTGATCAGCTTTCGCGGTATTTCAGGTCTGCTGAACAACAACACCATTGACGGCGGCGACAATAACCAGGCCTTCTTCGCCGAAGAGCGTGGCCGCACCCGCATTAGTTATTCAATTAGTCAGGCGGCGATCCGCGAGTTCCAGGTTAACACTTCGAGCTACTCGGCCGAATATGGACGATCGGCCGGCGGCGTGGTTAATGCCGTGACCAAGAGCGGAACCAACGAGTTCCACGGCTCGGGTTTTTACTATCAGCGCAACAACAAATGGGGTGCGCGCAACCCGCAGGCGACGCGGCAGGCGCTGGTAAACGGAGTCTTTACCCCAGTCGCCTACAAGCCGGAAGATGTTCGTCATCAGTATGGCGGCACAATCGGCGGACCAATTGTGAAGAATAAAGCGTTCTTCTTCTTCAGCTACGATCAACAGAAACGCAACTTCCCCGGCCTTTCCGTTTTTTCCAGCCCCAGCTTTTTGAATACAGCGGACAGGACCTTATTGACAACTGCGCTGGGCACTCTAGTGACCGGGACTGGTCGAACGGCGAGCACTGGATTAACGACAGGTAAAGGCCTAACCAACGTGCAGGTTGATACCGCACTTAATTTCCTAAACAGTATTTCCGGCCCCGTGCCACGTCGCGGCGATCAGCGGCTGATTCTGCCGAAGTTCGACTGGCATCTCAACGACAACAACACCTTCACAGCTACCTACAACCAGCTGCGTTGGGCGTCACCGGCAGGCATTCAGACGCAAGCTACCAACACCCGTGCGGGAGATAACTTTGGCGACGATTTCGTTCAGATCGACTCGCTGAACTTAAGACTTCAGTCAACGCTGTCTCCCACGCTGTTGAACGAAGCTCGTTTCCAATACGGCCGCGATTTTGAATTCGAGTTCAGTCAGCCGCCGCTGGCGGGCGAGCCGACCACGTCGGTTGGTGGCAGGTCACCGCAGACTTTCATCACGAATGGCTTCTCTTTCGGCATCCCTGAATTCCTGGAGCGAGTTGCGTTTCCCGATGAGCGTCGCACTCAATTTGCCGATACTATTACTTTTACTACCGGTAACCACACGCTCAAGTTGGGCGGTGACATTAACTTAGTCAAAGACATCATCAACAACCTGCGCTTTTCGGGCGGCGAGTTTAATTACAACGGCGGCGTTAACTCGCTCGGTTTCAACGGAGGTCTCAACGACTTTATCATCGACTACACCAACTTCCTTTCGGCTTTGCCAGCAAACACGGAATGCTATAGCAGTCCGGCGAACCCGGCTCCTCCGGCGACGCCTACCAAGAGATTTCGTGGGAAGTGCTATTCCGGCAATTTCAATCAGGGGTTTGGTGTTCTGGGCCTGACGATGAAAACGCAGGACTTCAATGTTTTCATGCAGGATGACTGGCGCGTCTCTCCAAGGTTTACTCTTAACCTGGGTCTGCGCTACGAGTACCAAAGGAACCCGAACCCGATCAACATTAATCCTCTTCTAACGCAGACGGGGAACAGGGTGAGCGACAAAAACAACTTCGGTCCCCGAATTGGCTTTGCCTACGACGTCACCGGCGATGGTAAGACCTCGGTTCGCGGCGGGTGGGGTCTTTATTACGGTCGCGTGATTAACTCGACGGTTTATAACGCGCTAATCAATACTGGCGTCGGTATTGATCAGGGCCAGCGCCAGGTGACTGTTACTGCTACCAGTGCTATCGCGCCCATTTACCCGAACTTGATTCCTCCGGGAACTTTGACTACTCCCGCGGTTCAATATTTTGCTGCCGGCTTCCAGCTTCCGCAGATTCATCAAATTGATGCAATCGTGGAGCGGGAAATTGGGCGCAACACCGTAGTGTCTGCTTCTTATCTGGGCAGCTTTGGAAACTCGCTGCCGAACTTCGTGGATACAAACCTGAATCCGCCTACCTCGTCAGCCGCTTGGAACATTGTAGGCGGTCCGTTTGACGGCCAGGTTTGGCGCGTGCCTCTATTTCTGGGAGCCAGGCCAAACTCGAACTTCGCCCAAATTACTGAGATACGCAGCAATGTCTTTTCCAAGTACAACGCTCTGGTTCTGCAAGCAAATCGCCGCCTTACGAATGGCCTGCAATTCCAGACCAGCTTTACGCTCTCCCGAGCAGCGGACAACGGACAAAGTTCGGTCACCTTTACGACGAACAATCTTCCGTTCAATGCTTTTGACCAAGCTAACGAGAACGGTCTTTCGGCTTTTGACAGGCGACGGAAGTTCATCGCCAGCGTCGTTTACAATAGTCACTTCTACAAAGACGGCGAGAACAAAGTGGGTCGGGCGCTACTGAATGGCTGGACGATCGCGCCGATCTTTAACGCGTTCTCTGGTGCGCGTTATACTGGAAACGTCTCTGCTGGCGCGCTCTCGGGAAGCCAGGCCGGCGGACTCAATGGCTCGAACGGCTCGACGCGATTCGCGCTCGTGCCGCGCAATTACTTCAAGCAGCCGAATATCTGGTATGCAGACCTTCGCATTTCGCGCCGGTTCGGCATCACAGAAAAAACTAAGGTTGAGTTATTGGCCGAGGGCTTCAATATTTTTAATCGCACCCTCGTCACGACCGTTAACACTACGCTTTACAACCTGTCGGGCACAACCCTCACTTTCAACTCGCCGTTCGGGACCACCACCGGTGCCGACAGCACGCTGTTTCGTGAGCGGCAGGTGCAACTGGCTGTGCGTTTTGAGTTTTAGTTAAGACAGGTATCCTTGCCTGTTAGGTCAAATCGGGTGCGCTTCTCAAGCGCGCACTCGATTTTTCTTTCTCTTAATCTTCCATGATCACTTCAGGGAGCCCTTGCTGACGCCTGGGCTTCTGCCACCGTCCGAAGATCAAGCACCGCCACGCACCACTGTACGGAAATATCCGCGGCGGGTTGGGATCTTGGCCAGACTCGATTCCCCTGCAAATGCAACGGATTTCACGGTCGCCTATGATTTGCGCCCGAATAACGCTGGTTAGATCGGACCCCCTTCCCGCTGGCATGTTGCTTGCCGCTGTTGCCGGAAAGGCGAGGGATGGTTCTCGCCATTTCTCAATCGACTTCGCATGAAACGAATCGCAAGGAGGAAGAGATTATGGGTCTACCAAATAAGGACGAAGTCAAAGGCAAATTTGATCAAACCAAAGGCAAGGTAAAGGAAACGATCGGCCGCGGCACAGACGATCGCGATCTGGAATCCGAAGGCAACGCCGACCAGGCGCAGGGCAACTTGCGTGAAGGATACGGCACGGCTCGTCGTAAGATCGGCGAGGCTCTTGAGGATACCGGCGAGAAAATCCGCGAGTAATTTTCGCCCGAGCGAAAAATGGACCATACCCAATCTTGAAGCTCCGAGCCCCGGGCTCGAACCATTCAGAGGCTATGGTCCATTTCGCTTGAACCGCTTCGCAGTGCTTACTCGGCCCTTACATGCTCGGCGCCGATGTCTTCCAGCAATTGCTCCAACCGCTCAACGTCCTCATCGTTCTTGGCTTCCACTCCGAGAAGGATTCCGCCACCGCGCACTCCGGTTTCATAAACTTTCGCCCGGTATTCCGGAATGCCCACGCCGATCAGCGCTCCGATTAATCCTCCCGTCGCGCCGCCCGCACCCGCCCCAGCCAAAGCTGCGGCGATAGGCCCGGCGACAAAGATGCCGGCCCCCGGAATCGCTATCGAAGTTCCAATGGCGGCAATCGCCGCCAGCACCGCGCCGACCGTGCCCCCGATTGCGCCACCAATGCCGGCGCCATCGGCAGCGTGTGTGCGCGTTTGCAAAGCGAACTCCTTCGTCTTGGTCGCGTCGGACATCAGCACGCTGATGTCGTCTCGCGTGTACCCGCGCCGCAGAATCGCATCCACTGCTACTTCCGCAGCGGCCCGTGTCTTAAATAAGCCTGTAACCAATTTAGCTTTTGCCATGACAACCATCACTCCTTCTGAAAGTTTCTCGAATTAGAAAATAGCTGTTCAACCACCTTGATTTCGCGCCAACTAAGGGCAATATGCGTGCCGACTGGCTTCCCTATTTCTGTTCAAGATACCTAATCAGCTGGACTCGCAAATCGTATCAAACCAAAACATGACGCTCGCCTTGTGTCTCGCTTCGACCTTGTTTCTCCCCAGGAAAATCCTATTGAAGAACAGGACATTCAAAGGCCTGCTGTTGTACTCTTCGGAATTGAACGACAGGGGGACTTGAACGACAGGGAGGAGAGTGATGATCAAAGCAGTCATTTTCGATATCGACGGAACACTGGTCGACTCCGTCGATCTTCACGCGCAGGCATGGAAAGAAGCCTTCAAACATTTCGGCAAAGATATTCCCTACCAGCAGATTCGTCATCAAATTGGCAAGGGGGGCGACCAATTGATGCCGGTGTTTTTCACCCATGAAGAGTTGGACGAATTTGGAAAGACGATGGAAGAATTCCGCAGCGAGATGTTCAAGCGCGAATTTCTTCCTCGCGTGCGTCCTTTCCCCAAGGTGCGCGAGCTGTTCGAGCGCATCAAAGACGACGGGAAAAAGGTCGCTCTGGCGTCATCAGCGAAAGAGGAAGAGATCGATTTTTACAGGAAGCTTCTCCGGATTGAAGACCTGGTCAAGGCGGAGGCTAGCGCCGATGATGCAGAAAAATCGAAGCCACACCCTGATATTTTCGAGGCGGCTCTGCAGCGATTGGACGTGGGCCCGGCAGAAGCTATTGCGGTCGGTGATACCCCTTACGACGCAGACGCGGCAGGCAGACTGAGAACCAAAACCGTCGGCGTGCGCTGCGGCGGATTCCCTGAAGCCGAGTTGCTCGCCGCCGGCTGCATTGCGATCTACGACGATCCAGCCGACCTCCTCGCACGATACGAAGAATCCGTCTTAAGGCAAAAGGAAAAAGGATAAAGAAAAAAAGAAAGAAAGAAGCCCGGCCTGTCGCTCTAGACGCTTTTAACTTTTTCCTTTTACCTTTTGTTCCGAAGGCATGAGAATTCTGCAAATAAGTTCGGCGCGAGCGTTGGGAGGCGGCGAACGCCATCTCTCCGACCTGGCCAACGAACTGGCCGCAAGAGGACACGACGTTCACGTTGCGCTTTCGCCGCGCTCGCCGTTAACCAACGAACTGCTGGCAATACCCAAACAAAATATCGTAACTCTGCCGCTGCGCAATGCGCTTGATGCCGCCAGCGCGCTTGAACTGGCACGACTGATTAGCAAACGACAGATCGAGGTGGTCCATGCGCACATGGCCCGTGACTATCCTCTGGCGGCGTACGCGGCGCGCCGCAACAGAAGCTCACGATTGATCATCACGCGGCATGTTTTGTTTCCCCTTAGCCGGCTTCATGGCGTCACGCTTTCCAATGTCAGCCGTGTGATTGCCGTCTCCACGGCAGTAGCGCGCAGACTTCGAGAACAACAGATTTTTCCTGACGATAAAATTGTTACCGTGCTGAACGGTATCGACGTCGATCGATTCGACCGGGCCCCAGTCACCCTCAGCCGAGATGGGTGTCGCCGCAAACTCGAGCTGCCCCCCGATGGTTTGCTGGTGGGCACGGTCGGCGAAGTCAATCCGCTTAAAGGCCATGAAGATTTCGTGCGCGCTGCCGCCATTGTCGCGGGCCGTTTTCCTGAATCGCGTTTCATTATCGCCGGCGAGGATACCTCGCCAACCAAAGAACACCTGGGCGCACTGCAACGATTGATCGTCGAGCTTGGTCTTGAGAAACGTGTTCACCGCTTTGGCTGGCTCGATGATATTGCGGACCTTTATTGTGCGCTCGACCTTTTTGTCTCAGCGTCGCACAGCGAATCATTTGGCTTAGCAATCGCGGAAGCAATGGCCTGCGGAATCCCTGTGGTTGCTACGGCCACCGAAGGAGCGGGCGAGATAATTGAGGATGGAGTGACCGGAGTATTGGTTCCGATCGGAGATGCGAACTCTCTGGCCGAAGCCATAATCCCATTGCTGGCAAAAGCTGATGGACGAGCGAGGCTGGCCCAATCTGCTGGTGCAATGGTGCGTGAGCGTTTCAGCCTCCAGCGAATGGTTGACGAGACGGAGAAAGTATATAGCGACGCGTTAGCGAAGGGATGAACGGAAGCGGGTGATTGATCGTTTTCTAAAAAATTAGTTGCTTTTGAGTTGACCTGCCTACCGCAAAGCGGTTGAGTCTTAGAGCCCATGGTTGCCGCTTCGGCTACCCTGAGTCACAGATTGAATGAACGATTCAACCGCAACGCGGTTGCGTCCGCTGGCGCAACCCGTTCCAGGTTGATAATGATCGGGACTTACCTACCCCAGGGTTGAAGCAACCCTCGGCTTTAAGACGTAACCGCTTCGCGGTACCAGGGCCCTTCTATTGCCTGGACAGTTGGACTTCAAAGTTGAATCCATCAATTGGCTCAATTCTTCATCCTTCATTCTTCATTCCTCATCCTTTCGGTTCCAGCCGATCGATCTTTGCTGCTAATACAAAATCGCTTTCGGTCAGACCGTCTATCTTGTGTGTCCAGATAGTGACTTCAGCTTTGCCCCACCCGAAGCAGATGTCCGGGTGATGGCCCTGTTCCTCCGCCAGATTGCCCACGCTATTAACGAAAGCCAGCGAGTCGCAAAAGTTTTTGAAGTCGTAAACCTTTTTCAGGTGATGGCCCTCAATTGCTTCCCAGCCATCCAGCTCCTTCAATAACTTCTCAATCTCATCTGCTTTCATCGGTGGCACTCCGCCCCGGCACGGAACACATTCCCGGCTTGCCAGATCATTCATAACGGTTCTTCTCCCGAATGGAACTCAGACTTGAATTCAGCCCGTGATGCCTAAGGCTTTTTTCAGAATTGCAATCTGCCCGGCATGATATAGATCGTGTTGAATCACGCCATGAAGAGTGACGTAGATCGAAGACATCTCTGCTGTATGGGCTCGTCCAGTTTCGTCTCGTCCAAACCGGAGATCGCAGCAACCAGAGAATCGTGACTTTGCTCGAGCGCCTTCTTCGCTACGCTCCACGCCGCTTCGCTCGTTTCGATAACGCGCGGCCAATCTTCTTCGCTGGGAAGTTGTGCTCGATCACCTTCGAGCCGGTGGCCCACCGCAGCCTGCCAGGCGGCGATGTGCAAAACCACTTCCCAAATACTGTGGGCCGCGGAAACTGGCCGTGCTGCGGCCATTTCCGCCGGAACCCCACCCAATGTTTCGCGCACTGACGGTCCATGCCAGGCCCCGCCTTTGTTCGCGCGCTTGAGCTGATCGAGAATTCGTTCCGTTTCGGTCATCGGCGCCGCGTTACCTTTCGGGATCACCTTGAGCTGCCAGCTCTTCCAGCTCTGCCCCCACTTCTTCGCGGGCGGCATAGAGCCTGGCCAGTTCGGACGTAAGCGCTACGTTCTCTACCTGCCCGGGCTCGAATCCCCGCGCTCGCATTTCGCGCTCGAATCTTTCGTCCAGCTCCAGCAGCCTGGCAGTCAATTCTTTCCGCCGTTTTTCCAGCTCATCAGCAGGCATTTTTCCTGACATAACACACTGATAGTCCCACAGCCGGCGTCCGCTTCGCATTGCGGAAGGGAAGTTTTGTAACTTCGTATTCTATTTCAGTCGATTCAAGTAAGCGGTGCACGTCGATTCAAGCCAGCGCTGCGACTTGGCAAACGGCATTACAAACGGATAGTCTTAGCAATTCGTAAATCGCAAACCGTGATCTGGACAGTGGGTAAGCTTCATACTTTACGCTTTACGATTAGCTATCAAGGTGCGTGACGGAGAATCCAGTTGGCAGTCATTCGTCCTTTTAAAGCTCTGCGTCCGCCCGAAGTGCGCGCGGCGACGGTCGCCAGCGTGCCCTATGATGTTGTGAATGTCCAGGAGGCGCGCGCGCTAGCTTCGGGAAATCCTTATAGTTTCCTCCACGTTTCTCGCCCGGAGATTGACTTGCCGGAGGGCACGGACGTTCACAGCGACGTGGTGTACGGAAAAGCGGTTAATAGCTTTCAAGCGCTGATTAAAAACTGCCCATTGATTCAGGAGGAGGAGCCGAGCATCTACCTTTATCGTTTGCTGATGGGCCAACACGAACAGATCGGTATAGTCGCGTGCTGCTCCATCGATGAATACGACAGCAATCAGATTCGCAAGCACGAGCGTACACGGCGCGACAAGGAGGATGATCGCACCCGCCACATGCTGGCCCTGCGCGCCCAGACCGGACCGGTTTTTTTGACTTATCGCGCCCGCGCCGATATCGACTCCATGGTTTGGGAAGTAAGTGCGGATTATCCACCGCTTTATGACTTCGTAGCCAGTGACGGCATCAGACATACCCTGTGGCGCGTCCCGGACCCTGATCCATTTGTCGCGGCCTTTCATGACGTGCCTAATCTTTACATAGCCGATGGACATCACCGCGCCGCCGGCGCCAGTCGTGCTCGGGCTGAGATGAAAGAGCACGGCTTTGCATTCATCGGCACTGAAGAGTTCAACTTTTTTCTGGCGGTCATGTTTCCCGACAATCAGTTGCAGATACTTCCCTACAATCGTGTTGTGCGCGATCTCAATGGACTCTCGCGTGAAGACTTTTTGCGGCAGGTGGGCCAGGCTTTTGAAGTTTCCCGGAGTGGCGCGCCGGCGCCATCATCGCGCGGGCACTGGAGCATGTACCTGGGGGGACAATGGTACGGTTTGAGTTTGCCGGCGAACGCCCCGGGACCTGTAGGCACAGTCGCAGCGCTCGATGTCAGCATATTGCAGGACCGCCTTCTGGATCCGATCTTAGGAATAAAGGACATCCGCACTGACAAACGAGTTGATTTCGTCGGCGGCATCCGCGGTCCGGAAGAACTCGAGGCGCTGGTCAACCAGGGTCGCGCCGCGGTCGCATTCTCGCTCTATCCAACCACGATCGAGGACCTGCTCCATGTTTCTGATGCCGGCGAAATCATGCCGCCAAAATCGACCTGGTTTGAACCAAAGCTAAGGGATGGTTTGTTGGTTCACTTTATCTAGTAGGACAGACATTCCTGTCTGTCTTAGAGTTATAAGAAAAGTGACAGACAGGAATGTCTGTCCTACAAAAGATGCGCGTTCTAATCGCCGACAAGTTTGAACAATCCGGCCGTGATGGTTTGCAGGCCCTCAGTTGTGAAGTTTCGTATCAGCCGGACCTGAAAGATGACGCGCTGGTTGAGGCGATCCGTCACGAGAAGCCTGACGTGCTCGTGGTGCGCGGGACGAAGGTGACGGAAGCAATGCTAGAAGCGGGGGCGTTGAAACTGGTGGTGCGCGCGGGTGCAGGCTACAACACGATCGACGTGGTGGCAGCATCGCGCCGGGGAATATACGTTTCAAACTGCCCGGGCAAGAATTCAATCGCAGTGGCGGAACTCGCGTTTGCTTTGATTCTGGCGCTGGACCGGCGCATTGCCGATAACGTAATTACCCTTCGCCGCGGCGAGTGGAACAAAAAAGAATTTTCCAAAGCGCGTGGTCTCTACGGCCGCGTTCTGGGGTTGATCGGTGTGGGGAAGATTGGTCAGGAAATGATTCCCCGCGCCCGGGCTTTCGGCATGCCGGTAGTTGCGTGGAGTCGCAGCCTGACTGCGGAGCGCGCCGCTGCGTTCGGTATCGAGCTAAAGGAATCACCGCAGGCAGTCGCACAAGCCGCTGATATCGTCAGCGTTCACTTGGCCCTAAACTCTGAGACGCGTTCGCTGGTCCGCTCTGATGTTCTAAAGTCAATGCGTGAAGGCGCTTATTTCATCAATACTTCGCGCGGTGAAGTCATCGATCAGGCAGCGCTCGTGCAGGCCATGCATACGCGAGGTATCCGCGCCGGTCTGGATGTTTACGCAGGCGAGCCAACGTCAAGCTCAGGTGAATTCACCGATGAGATTGCGCGCGAGCCGAATCTCTACGGCACGCATCACATCGGCGCATCGACCGATCAGGCGCAGGAGGCAATCGCTGCCGAGACGGTGCGCATTGTTCAATCGTTCAAGGAAACCGGTAAAGTACCAAATGTCGTCAACCTGGCCCGCCAGACTCCGGCAACGCACCGTTTGGTGGTGCGCCATCGCGATCGACCCGGCGTGCTGGCGCAAGTGCTCGAAGCCATAAAGGCGGAGCACATCAACGTGCAGGAGATGGAAAATATAGTCTTTGAAGGGGCCGAAGCCGCCGTCGCCAGAATCAATCTGGATAACGCGCCGTCCCGAGCGATCCTGGATCATGTGCGCGCGGAAAACAGGGATATCATCGAACTCGATTTGTTGGAACTGAAGGCCTAGAATAGAAGAATTAATTAGGAGCCTATTCTTATGTTAGACGTTAAGGCAGCCGCTCAAAGAGCCGCTGAATACTATGCCGCCTTGTATTCTCAGGAGGCGGCGGCAAATGTCCGCCTTGAAGAAGTGGAGCTCAGCGAAGACGGCCAATACTGGCTAATAACTCTCAGCTACCCTCGGCCGGGCATCGAGGCGCTGTTCGGGGATGGGAAGAGAGAATATAAGCAATTCAAGATTGAGGCATCCACCGGCAAGGTAATATCAATGAAAATCAGGAAAGTTTAGATATGGACCATGTCGAGAAGCTATTGCGGGCCTACCGAACAAAAGGAGTCTTGGTTGATAGCAACTTGTTGTTAGTCTATTTCGTTGGAATACATGATCCGGCTCGGATCCCCTCATTCAAGAGAACGGCGGCCTTTTCAACGGACGACTTCTTTTTGTTGGTGCGTTTAATACGCTTTTTTCGGAAGGTGGTAACCACCCCAAACATACTCACTGAGGTGAATAGCTTATCCAATCAACTTGCTGAACCCAGCAAATCAAAACACTACGTTGAGTTTTCCAAGCAGATAGCCTTACTCGACGAATATTACTTAAGTAGTGCTCAAGTGTCCTCTCTCACCTCCTTCAAACGCTTTGGATTGACTGATTCAGGAATCGCGGAACTTGCCTTGGGCAAATACCTGGTTCTGAGCGACGATTTGAAACTGGTGATTTACCTACAAAACGTGGGTGTGGATGCCGTTAACTTCAATCACATTCGGAACCTTGCGTGGAACTAATCCATATCGGACCTAGGATGAACACAACACTCATTACCGGGGCATCAAGTGGCATTGGCGAAGTGTTTGCGCGCAAGCTGGCGGCGCGGGGCGACAACGTTCTGTTGGTTGCGCGCTCGGAAGACAAACTGATGACACTCTGCAACGAGCTGGGGCGCATCAATAGTATTCGGGCGCAGTATGTCGCCATGGACTTATCCCAGCCGGACGCGCCGGCGCGTTTATTTGCTGAAGCGCAGCAGCGCGAGCTGGAAATCGATCTGCTAATCAACAATGCGGGCTTTGGGTCTATGGGCGATTTCGCGAAACTCGATCTCGCGCGCGAGCTGAATATGATCGATCTAAATGTTCGCGCCCTGGTCGAGCTGACGCAGCGGTTTCTGGTTCCCATGCGCGAAAGGAAACGCGGCGCCATCATCAACGTTGCTTCTACCGCCGGCTTTCAACCCGTCCCTTTTATGGCAACCTATGCCGCCACCAAAGCCTTCGTACTTTCTTTTTCGGAGGCGCTATGGGAAGAAAACCGGCCTTACGGAATCAAAGTGTTGGCCCTGTGTCCCGGCGTCACCGAGACAGGTTTTTTCGAGGCCGCGCATATGGAACAGCGGCCGCCGGGACGAATCATCCAGACGGCCGACGATGTAGTTGACACAGCATTGCGCGGATTGAAGCGCGGCAAGAGCCACATCATATCCGGTTGGGCCAACTTCCTTATGATCGAATCAGAACGGCTGGTGCCGCGTTCTTTTGTGGCACGCATGGCGGGTAAAGTCTTGAGAAAAGAGCACGGCGACGGAAAGTAGCGCTTAGCAGCCCGACACCCTAATGTTTGTTGTGGCCCACGTTTAGAAGCGGGCTACCGCCCGCTCTAGTCGGCATTAGCCCGACTCTAAACAAAGGTGGAAACTTCATGTCCGATCGAATCTACAACTTCAGTGCCGGGCCGGCGATTCTTCCGTTGGCGGTTTTGGAAGAGGCACAGCGCGAACTCGTCACGCTTCCTGGCGTCGGCATGTCGGTGATGGAGATTAGCCACCGCTCAAAAACTTTTGACGAGATCATCTCCAGCGCCGAAAGTGGCATACGCGAGCTGATGGGCGTGCCGGAAAACTATCACGTGCTTTTTCTGCAGGGTGGCGCGAGTCTGCAGTTCTCGATGCTGGCGATGAACTTTCTGCCGGCCGACGGCAGCGCCGATTACATTCTGACCGGCAGCTGGGGCAAGAAAGCCGTTAAAGAGGCAAAGCGCGCCGGAACTGTAAACATCGCCGCCACCATGGCGGATGGCGGGTTCACGCGTGTACCGGCGCAGGAAGAGTTGAAACTCGACAAGCACGCGGCCTACGTTCACGTTACGACAAATGAAACGATTGAAGGCGTGCAGTGGAAAATGGAACCGCAGGTTGGCGACGTTCCGCTGACTGCCGACGCTTCGTCCGACATCATGTCGCGCATTGTCCCCGTTGAAAAATATGCGCTTATCTATGCCGGCGCGCAGAAAAACATTGGGCCGAGCGGTGTCACTCTGGTCATCATTCGCGATGATCTCTTAAAGCGTATTCCCGATGGCCTGCACACGATGCTGGATTATCGCACCCACGTGGAAAACAAGTCGCTCTATAACACGCCGAACACCTGGGGCATCTACATCATTAATCTAGTCTGCAAGCACCTGAAAGAGAAAGGCGGCCTGGCGTCGATGGAGCGCCAGAACGAAGTCAAAGCCCAGATACTTTATGACGCCATCGACGCTACCAATTTCTACCGCGGCCATGCCGATGCGGACGCCCGCTCCAACATGAACGTGACGTTTCGTCTGCCTTCCGAGGACCTGGAAAAGAGGTTTGCGAACGAAGCTACGGCGGCCGGGCTGGATGGCTTGAAAGGTCACCGCTCAGTTGGCGGCATTCGCGCGTCGATCTACAATGCCTTTCCCGTTGATGGCGTTGAAGCGCTGGTCGCATTCATGAAGGAGTTTGAACGAAAGAACGGCTAGTGCTTGTGGGCTTTCTCGGCAAAAAGTAGCGGGGGCATGCCCCCTTCCTGACTGCGGTTATCCGAGGATGTGGCCACCTCAATCACCAGGGAACTGGTCGGAAAAGATAGCTCACCGAACCGAACTTGCAGTCTGGAAGGGGGCATGCCCCCGCTCTCAAGCTTTGATAACTTCTCAAGTTAATATTTCCTTAACCCCATGAAAATATCACTTACCCTTCTCGTTCTTTTTATTTCACTTGGTTTCTATGATTCCGCGCCAAAATTCCGGCCTGCTCAAGGAGCAAGCCCCGGCCTGACTCTGCCGCAGGAGACGCACCTGCGCAATCTGCGCCAGTTGAGCTTCGGCGGCGAGAATGCTGAAGCGTACTTTTCCGCGGACGGCAAAAAGCTGATCTTTCAATCGACGCGCGATGGACATCAGTGCGATCAGATCTATTCCATGAACACTGACGGTTCCGATGTCCGGATGATTTCGACGGGCGCGGGCCGTACCACATGCTCTTATTATTTTCCGAACGGCAAACGCATTCTCTATTCGTCCACTCATCTGGGTTCAAAGGATTGCCCGCCACGGCCTGATTATTCCAAAGGCTATGTCTGGGCTGTCTATCCTTCGTTCGACATCTTTACGGCGAAACCTGACGGCTCTGATTTGAAGCAACTGACGAACAAAACCGGCTATGACGCGGAAACGACGATCTCAAGAACCGGCAAGCTCGTCTTCACGTCGATGCGCGATGGCGACCTCGACATCTACACGATGGATTCGAATGGCAAACATGTCCGGCGCCTGACCAGCGAAATTGGATACGACGGCGGCCCATTCTGGTCTTACGACGGGAAGCAGATCGTCTATCGCGCCTACCATCCGCAAAACGACAAAGATAAGGCGGACTACCTCGCCCTGCTGAAACAGAATCTGATTCGACCGACAACTCTCGAGATCTGGGTGATGAATGCCGACGGATCAAACAAGCGGCAGGTGACGCGTAATGGCAAAGCCAACTTCGCACCATACTTTTTTCCCGACGGCAAACGAATAATCTTTGCGTCCAATATGGCGGATCCGAAAGGGCGCGATTTCGATCTCTACAAGATCAATGTGGACGGCTCGGGTATCGAGCGAATTACCTTCAACGATACTTTCGATGGCTTCCCTATGTTCTCGCCGGATGGCACCAAGTTGGTATTTGCGTCGAATCGGAATGCGAAGACGCGTGGCGACACGAATATCTTCATCGCGGACTGGGTGGAGTAATATCCGGGAGCAGTGGGCGTTTAGAGTACCGACTTCAATCGGGCTTTAAGGTGTGGAAGAGAAAACCCGACTGAAGTCGGTACTCTAAACGCCCACTTAGGAATGTGCGGCGGCCATGCCGCAAGACTGTAAAAAGAGAGGGCATTATGTTTCGCAAGTTTTTCAATCTCGGACTGTTCATCACGCCACATTGCCTATCTTGCTTCCGACAAGCTGGAGGGACGCCGAACGGGAAGCGCCGGAGCTAACCTGGCTGCTGAATACATCGCCAGGGAATTTTCGCGCTACGGCCTGCGTCGCAGCATTGGTTACGACACGCAAGGGATGTCGATACTGGAAGCCGACTCGCCTCATCGCTATATGCAGGAGTTTCCCTATGTGGCAGGCGTTGAGATAGGTAAGAAGAATATTCTGTCAGTGCGATTGAGCTCGGAAGATGTACCTGTCGATTTAAAGGTGGCTGAGGACTGGATGCCACTGGGCTTTTCTTCCAATCAGGACATTAAAAACGCGCCGGCCGTCTTTGTTGGTTATGGCATTGCAGCGTCGGAATTGAAGCACGATGATTACGCTGGATTGGATGTAACGGACAAGGTGGCAGTGGCGCTTGACCGTACACCTGATGGCGACAATCCCCATGGTCAGTTCGCACGGTATGAGGAGCCTCGCTGGAAAGTGTCGGCCGCGAAAGATAAGGGTGCGAAGGCGCTTATCCTGCTTTCGCAGGAAGAAAAGTTTTCAGACGAAAGGCTGGCAAAATTGCGATATGACAATGCCGGTGAGGCGGGCTTGCCAGTTGTCGTTCTTGCTAAGCCGGCAGCGATGCGTTTGCTTCAGGCGCTTGCTCTCGCTGTTTTTCAGCCCACCGATAAGGACAAATGTGGCGGCGCGACGAGGATGCCAGATGGAACAATGGTGACACCTTGCACTAAATACAAATTATTTAAACATCCCGACGGAAGCATGGAGGTAGAGTTAGGGGATGGCACCAAGGCGCCAGTTGGCCCGGACGGACGATTTGCGGCAAACAAGTTCTACGGTCCAAAGGAATTACAAAGGTTCTCATGGAGTGTTTCTACGGACCTCGTCCGCCACGAAACTCCTGCCTACAACGTCGCCGGTATTCTTGACGGCTCCGATCCGGTGCTAAAGAACGAGGTAATCGTTATCGGCGCGCACTACGATCATCTCGGTCGCGGCGGCGAAGGCAGTCTGGCGCCGCGCGAAGGCGAGATACATCACGGCGCGGACGATAACGCTTCCGGTGTTGCCGGCGTGCTGGAGCTGGCGCGCATCTTCTCTTCGCAATACCCACGGCCTAAGCGCACTCTCGTCTTCATCGCGTTCAGTGGTGAAGAGGAAGGTCTGATCGGCTCGAGCTTCTACGTCGATCACCCCATCCTCCCGCTAGCCAGGACAGTGGCCATGATCAATATGGACATGATTGGGCGGCTCAAGGATGACAAGTTAATCGTCGGCGGCGTGGGCACGGCTAGTAATTGGCGAGAGATTGTTGAAACGGCAAATACTTTTACTGAAAAAATCAGTGGGAATAGCGACGGAGTTTTGTTGCGGGCCGTGTCCAGAGACAAGCTTGCTCTGACCCTGAATGAAGATGGCTACGGACCGAGCGATCATGCTATGTTCTACGCCAAGCAAGTCCCCGTGCTTTTTTTCTGGACGGGCACGCACGATGATTATCACAAGCCTTCCGACACCGCTGACAAAATCAACTATAGTGGCGAAGCGCGCATCTTATCAATCATCGCGGCGGTTATTCGCGACATTGACGGTCGCAATAAGCCGCCGACATACACCGTAGCCAAGAGTGACTCAACCGGTCGCTCGACCGGATTCCGCGTTTATCTGGGCACGATACCGAATTACGCGGACTCAAATGACGGCTTAAAGCTCGATGGCGTGCGCGACGACTCGCCGGCAGCAAAGGCAGGATTGAAAGCGGGCGATCGTATTGTGAAGCTGGCGGGACGCGAAGTGAAGAATGTTTACGATTACACCTATGCGCTCGGAGAGATGAAAGCGGGCCAGGAATATGAGGTTGAACTTGTTCGCGGGAGTGAACACTTAACGTTGAAAATTACGCCGGCAGCGCGGAAGTAAAAAGGTAGAAGGAAAAAGGCAAAAGTGCGGTCAAGAGCGAATCTCGGCAAGATTCTTTGACCTACTTTTGCCTTTTACCTTTTTACTTTTGCCTTATTCTTACCACCGCGGCTCGCGGTCGTTCCGGCCGTAATCGCGATCGCCACCGCCGCCGCCGCCATAACCGCCACGGTCACGGTAACCACCACCACCACCGCCGCCACCGCGTTCAGTCTTTGGCCGGGCCTCGTTGACAGTCAGATTTCGGCCGCCCAGATCCTTGCCATTGAATTGTTCAATGGCCGTCGCAGCTTCTTCCGGCGTCGCCATTTCCACGAAGCCAAAGCCGCGCGAACGGCCCGTCTCGCGATCTTCGATAACAGTTACGGATTCCACCGTACCCGCCTGGGCAAAGAGTTCCTTCAACTCTTCGCCGGTAGTACGGAACGAAAGGTTACCCACATACAGTTTTGTAGCCATTTCTAACTTAACCTCAGAATCAAACGAAGCGCGGGCTGATATGGAATCGCAGATGCGAAGGCGGGGAGCCTGGAGTCCTTCTCGGCGAAACGCGACGTGCCCGGTGCTCTTAACAGTTACGAGAGCGGCTTCAAACAAATTAACAAACAGCCTAACTCTCTCTTCAGCCGAACGTCGTCGCTTTCCGATCACTGGCAGGCGCAGTCACCTTTGATGCGCGAGAGCAGGAACCTATGGGCAGAGTATGCCGGGAAAGTTTCCCCAGCGCAAGCGCGATTGCAACCAGGTCAGGCCGCGAAAGGCTGCGGATAACGGCGGCTAAAAGCGCCGCCGCCGCCGCTCGTGCTGTTGCACCGTGGCGCCGAACAACTTCGGCACATTCAATATGCTGATCTGGTCGCCGCCGCGGTGAAGAGCTCCGTAAATAATCTCCGGATCACTATCCTGCTTCGACACTTGAATATCTGCGGAAGAAATCTCGATGGCGCCGCGACTGGAATCGGCCGCCAGGGCCAATTGTTCGTCGCCACTCAAAGCTACGGCGATGGAGGGCGCAGCACCCCGAGATGGCCCGCCCAGCAGCGGCAGCGGATCAATCACAGTCAGCATGCGTCCGCGAAAGGCAATCACGCCCAGTACCGAAACCGGGGCCCGCGGCAAAGGCGCCGGTATCTTCCCCGCGACGATGCCGTTAACATCTTCGGTGAAGACTCCCAACAGCCGTCCGCCCGTCTCGATCACAAGCAACTCGTGTCGAGCCTCCCCCGAGCTATGAACAGGGTCATTTGAATCAACCGACATAGGAACTATTTCCCAGTTTGCAGCCAATCGATGAAAACATGGAGGGGACAGCCTGTCAAACATTTGCGACTTGCGTCCCAATGCGCTCGAAGCCGCCGGCTGAACTCGGTTGAGCCTCTATGTTAAAGTTACTGAGAACTCCAACGATAGACTGGCAAAACGTGTCTGAAAGGAACCGAATTGTATGGATGAATTTGATCGTTACCGGGCGGAGATGAACGAGAAATTGCTGGGAAGCGACCATCTCGGCATCAAGAGGTTCTTTGCACTCGATACACAGGCCTACGAAGACGGCGCCCTCGATAAACGCACCAAAGAATTAATGGGACTGACAGCGTCGATCGTGCTGCGCTGCGACGATTGCATCACATATCATCTGAAACAATGCGCTGATACAGGTGTCACTCGGTCGCAGTTCATGGATGCGTTCAATGTAGCGCTGGTCGTTGGCGGATCAATTACGATTCCACATTTGCGACGCGCGACCGAGCGACTGGACGAGCTATTTCAAGAGTAAGTATGACTGCCTTCAGCGCAATCTATAAACGCGTAGTTGGGCTCCTACCCTGGATCCTGGTTCTCGGCTTGTTCTTTGCATCTCTGGCGTTTGCTGGTCCAACTACTAAATCAACTCAGGAAGGTTCTCTTATGCCCGTACAGGAACGCGCCCCCGTGCGCGCACCGGAGCTGACCGGCGATCGTGGTTGGCTTAATACAGACAAGCCGCTCTCGCTCAGCGCCCTCAAAGGGAAAGTTGTGCTGCTGGACTTTTGGACTTATGGTTGCATTAACTGCATGCACATCATTCCCGATCTAAAAAAGCTCGAGCACAAGTACCCCAACGAGCTGGTGGTGATTGGCGTGCATTCGGCCAAGTTTGAAAACGAAAAAGAGTCGGACAACATCCGCCGCATTATTCTGCGCTACGAGATCGAGCATCCGGTCGTAAACGACGCGGACTTTGCTATCTGGCGCAGCTACGGTGTGAACGCCTGGCCGACGCAGGTACTGATCGATCCCGCCGGCTATGTCGTCGGCTCGATCTCAGGCGAGGGAAACTATGAAGTGATCGATCAGGCGATCGCTAAAACGGTCGCCGATGCGCGCCGGCGCGGCCAACTCAACGAACAACCGCTGAAGCTGGTTCTGGAACGAGCAAAAACCGGCGATTTGCCGCTGGCGTTTCCCGGAAAAATTCTCGCCGATGCCGGGTCGGATCGTCTCTTCATCGCGGATTCCAACCACAATCGCATAGTGATTACAAAACTTGACGGCACGCTCGTCGAGACTATCGGCACGGGCGTTCGAGGCGCCGGCGATGGTGCTTACGATCGCGCCAGCTTCTATCGCCCGCAGGGGATGGCCCTGGATGGCGACACGCTCTACGTTGCCGACACCGAGAATCACTTGATTCGCCAGATCGATTTGAAGTCGCACACCGTAAAAACGATCGCCGGCACCGGCCAACAGTCGCATGATTACTTCAAGACAGGGCCCGGCAGGAGTATTGGTCTAAACTCGCCCTGGGATCTGCAGCTGGTCGGGCGGACCCTATACATCGCGATGGCCGGCCCGCATCAAATCTGGAAGATGGATCTCGGCCGCCAGGAAATCTCGACCTTTGCCGGCTCGGGACGCGAAGCGCGCCTGGATGGCCCTTTAACCGAAGCCGCCTTCGCGCAGTCATCCGGACTGGCAAGTGATGGCCAGACACTTTACGTCGCCGACAGTGAAGCCAACATCATTCGGGCAGTCGATTTGAAACCAGGCGGTGAAGTGCGCACGCTTGCGGGCGGGGACCTCTTCGACTTTGGTGACGTGGACGGAAAGGGCGATGATGTGCGCCTGCAACATCCGCTGGGACTAGCGCTCTGGAACGGAAAAGTCTTGATCGCCGACACCTACAATCACAAGATCAAGATCCTCGATCCGCAAACCCGCTCAGTAAAAACTTTTGCCGGCACAGGAAAACCCGGGCAATCAGGCGGGTCATCGCCGTCCTTCTATGAGCCGGGCGGACTAAGCGTGGCGAATGGCAAACTGTACGTTACGGATACTAACAATCACGCCGTGCGGATTGTTGATTTAAAGACGAAAGAAACGACTACGCTGGCGATTAAGGGTCTCCAGCCCCCAACGTCAAATCCGGCGATGGAAATCGCGGACGCCGAAGTCGCGCCCAACGCGGACGAGATCAAAGTTACTCCCCAGAAGTTGCGTGCGGGAGCCACCGGTTCATTACTCATCGACGTGGCGCTCCCTGCTGGCTATCACCTGAACCCATCCGCGCCGCAGCGTTATCGCGTTTCGGTTGAGAAGGGGTCACAGGCGCTGACGATTGATGTAAAGAATGGCGCGAGCACAGCAAGAGGTTTGCAGCTTCCGCTTCGCATTCCCATACGAACACTTGATGTGGGTGTCGCCGAATTGCGCGCCTCGCTGACGCTTTACTATTGCCGCGAAGACAACACCGGTACGTGCCGCATCAAGACCCTTATCTGGCATGCGCCAATCGAGGTCATGACAAAGCCGGAAGGGCCGCAGGAAATTAGACTGGAGGGTAAGATTTTATAGGGCGGGGTTCGGAAGGTTTTCGTCAGTGCCAGGTTCAGTGGGCCAGCTCAGACTGTAGCTCGGGCTCGGTTTGCTTCAACACACCATTGGATGGGAAGGCTCCGAATGCTTCAGTGGCTGCTGACAGAGCATTGGCCAGCAATCTCGAGGCTTCCTCTAACAGCCATTGATGGTCCGGCGTATACGCGGCAAGGTCCGAGGAATACAGCGTAACAACGCCGACTAGGTCCTCTCCTTTGATTATGGGAGAGACAGCCAGGGTGCGATAGTCGGCAAAGGATGCGCCCAGCGCGGGCGGCATATCAAGTTGGGGATCAGCATTGCAGAAGGACCGGCGATTCGCCAGCGCCCAGCCGGTTGCCCCTTCACCGACAGAAACCTCGTGACCTTTCATCAACTCAGCTCTCTGGCCCGATGCATAGGCAACGATATATTTGCCGCTCTCGGGAGCTGGTAGCGTGATTGCGCAGCAATTGAACGGCACAACGGCGGGCAGCCTTTCGAGAAATGCGCTAATGACGCGGCGATGGTCAGGTGCATTGCTCATCTCCTGCGCAAGGTCGTAGAACAGCCTCAACTCCTGGTGTGAAAGATCTCTTTGTTTCTGAACTGGGGCAGTCTCGGCCAGGCCGGCTGCGGGCGCCACCAGCCGCGCCGCTTCAGAAAGTTGCTCGAGTGGCTCAATTCCGTATGTCGGCGCCCCGCCATTACGATGCGCCAGTATCTCGGCTTCAAATTCCGGCAGATGCGTGATGAATGTGCCCACCACGTGCGGGTCGTACATCGTTCCGCTACCGCTCATGATGAAGTCGATCGCTTGTTCTCGAGTCATGGCTTTCCGATACTGGCGATCCTCTCGCACCGCATCGAAGCAATCCACCACCGATAGAATTCGCGCTGTCAGGGGAATGTCTGCGCCACCTAGTCCGTCAGGATAGCCCTTGCCGTCCCAACGCTCATGGTGATGGCGAACCACTGGAACAACCGGAAATGGAAAAGCGACCCGGCCAAGTATTTGCGCGCCGACGGTGGTATGTAATTTCATTTTCTCGAACTCATCGGCTGTCAATTTTCCTGGCTTGTTTAGAATGTGATCAGGCACGGCGATCTTGCCGATATCGTGAAGCAGGGCCCCTGCTTTCAGCGCTTCGATCTCCCCCTCATTGCATTTCAAGAGGCGGGCCACTCCGGCCGCGTAGATTTGCACGCGCAGAACATGCTCGTGAGTCACCTTGTCTTTCGCATTTATCGCAACTGCCAGGGCTTCGATCGTTTCCCGATGCCCTTTCTCCATTACGCTGATTCTTTCCTGAATACTCTCGCCGTACCGACGATGACCGAAATAGATGGCTATCAGAATTGGTCCGCCAATCAGTGCCATCACCAATCCATCGTAGTGCAGCGCCAGGTACAGCAAAGTGGCAGCCGTGCCCGTCGGAAGGAACATCGGCACTGCCCATATGAGCTTCTCTTTCCACTCGCGAAGGATGGGATTGCCGTAGCGGAGCGCCAGCAACGTCGACAGCAGACCCCAGTTAACTATCACCTGAACGACGCTGCCCACCAGCAGCGCTACCGTGGCTGCGCGGAAGGGATAGACATGGCCAACTGGTGCTTCAGCAAAACCGTAGCGCAATACAGCATGGAGGGCGCACCCGCCCATTGCGGCCGCCAGGGAAAACATGCTCGACGAGAAGAGATTGCTGGAGGGCCGGCGCACGGCCCGAATTGAGGACGTCAAGCCTTCAATTCCGCCGACGACGATAGCCGGAATGACTCCATACGAACATGCCACCAGCAGGATGAATGCGTCCGTAAGAGTGAATGTGATCTTTTCCTTGGTGAACTTTAGACCGTACGGTAAGACGATTGAAGTGGGAAACATTCCCACTACGACGACCAGGGGCACTACGGCGAGCACAATCAGTTGTTCATGGAGGGGATATTCGATCACCAGTGCGATGGCGGCCAGGGTCCAGAGACACAGGCCCGTCACCGTCACCGCGGTCTGATAAAGGAAGGCTTTTTTTGGTACTTGGGGTTGGGACATACTCTCCCGCACTTATTTCTGAAAGTAGGTCGACCTCACGGGCCTGTGATTTTCAAGGCCTGGGAAAGAATTTGCTCGTACTGGAAAGGCGGCGAATGTTTTCGGTTTTCCCTCGGGCCGCACCGCGGGATCGGCAATGGCCCTTTAACAACAAGCATGCCGCTGCGTTTGATTGGTTAAAGCTGGATAGAAACGTGCAAATTTCCTAGCTCGGAAGACGATCAAGTCTCTTTGAACGAAATACTGTCAGGCCTTCAGGTCAAACAGATTCGTTGCCCGGTAATTCCGAAAGAGCGCCGGGCTGCGTTTATGATCTCTTCTTGGATACTTTCTTCCCTTTTGAACGACGTGCTGCCTGCATTTCTTTAACTATCTTCCTTGCGACCAAACCGAAAGCCTTACGGCAATACGCTAAACGTTCATCCTCCAATGGACGTGTTGTTTCGATATACCATTTCACAAACCCAGGGAGACTTTCCGAATTTATCAAGTCGGTGATCTTCATGGTATGTAAGTACCCGTGTCGTGAAAAGTAAATACATATCTGACTCACTTCGCACACTTCTTCAAAGTAGTTGATGTGTCGCTTGCGCCCGAAATCAATGCCTTCAAGAGATAGTAAAATGTAGTAGTGGACAAGTTGATGAAGGTGCCGGCGATCCAACACAAGATCCTTCGTTGTCTTAATGTCTATAAGCTTATCATCAATAATGAGGTCTGCGTTTGAGCGTGTTGAGCCAAATGTTGGACTTAGATAACAAGCTTTTCGTGACGTGAAATCATGCTCCTGAACGAGGGACATCAGTTCCCTTAAATCAGCAACATCTCTTTCGTCTAATGTCATAAGATCCGCTTCATTGAAAGCACCGCTCCGACGGGCTCCTTCAAGATGAGCTAAGGAAAGTGCTGCTGAAATTAGTTCATCCGTCAAGAAGCCATCTTGGATATATGACTGATACAGCTTACGCGCGTCATCCAGATGGCTTTGTGCTTTTTCATATGTGTCCGAGGTTCCTTCCATAGGCTCGAGAAGGATGACGCCTTCTTCGGCAGCCCATTCAGATGTTTTTGAGCCAACGTTGATACGCTCTAAATAGAACCTCAACAGGTAATCAAAGGCTATGCCGACAAGCTGATAGTTTGAGGTTAATGGTGGAGCAAGTAGTGGCTTATCCAAATTAAAATAAGGGCGGCTAATTGTTGAAAGAAACTTCTCGTGGAACGGTGGTCGCGTAATGAATGATTTATCGCCCATGGCCTTAACAACGATAGATGTCTAACGGTGGAATTCACGGCTGGCGCAGGCAGTCCGCTGGAATGAAGGCTTAGATGTTTACTTCGTTGGCTAAAGTCTGTTCAACCTTGGCGCGGTCAAGTAGCTCAGTACTAAATGAAGAAGACTCGTCGTTTTTTGATATAATTCTTATGAGTCGGTTCTGTTCGTCCAACTCGCAATAGAAACCATAGACCAGCCCAGAATTCGAGCGAATATCTTGCGTTTTTTTGTTCATATGCTGGCGAATGTGATTGATGGCAAAAAAAGCGAACCAACCGGACACGATGCGCAATAGGACCCACGCCTTGCGGCTTTCACCGATCTTTTGGAGGTTGGCTTCCCGAATATCAAACCAATACCTCTCGTGTTTTCCTTGCGAGATGCCTGGCGATAGAAAGTAAGCCTGAGTTCCTTTTCTGTAGAGGCTTGAGTTACCCACCATACAAAAGCCAATATCTAAGAGGACGTCCTCATTGCACCTCCGAGAAGCGTTTTCTCTGCTGCTGTAGTTCGGAACCGGACATTCAATCCTCGATTTGTTCGGCGGGGTGTTGTTAGGGAGCTTCGGTTGATGAGTCAGCTATCAACTCAAGGTCTTTAGGCTCGGCGGGACCAACTGTACCTCGACTTTTATCCCATTCAACGATCACATAGATTTGGGTTTCCGCAGCGTTATCCCAACCAGTTTCGTTGACAGTGCCTACCTCGCCGTCGCTCTGGCGGCGAATTCGATCGCCTTTCTTCAACTTCTGTTCCAAAGCAAACCTCCCTGAGATATGAGTGTGCTGGCAAGCTCAACTGGCGTGCAACTGGAAACTACGCCAGTCGGTCGCGCTTAACGAGGTACGGACCAAAGCCGTTTTAACCGACCCCGCCAGTATCACGGTCGGATCATGCGGCAAGCGCAAGAGAGCGACTGGGCCGCCAGCACGTTAGCAGCATACTCCACAGCGCAAGCCGCCGAACGTCTGAGTTGACGGGGCGCGGAGGTTAGCAACAACGTTGAATCCAACAATCGAGTTAAAGAACACGCGAAGGTGATTAACTAGGGCCCCTGAGTCCTTTTTTCAAGCACTCGCGTACAATGGAAAACGCAGGCAGTATATCGTTCCAGTGCGTAGCAGTTTGCGGCTTCTGCAACGTCAAGCTGCGTGCTTGGAAAGGTCCTAAAAACTTCCGGACCAAAGTATTGTTTCTGGTTGTAGTACTTAAGATCGTCGGGTGGTAAAAACATAACGGTTCGTTGGCTTAGATCGCGTTTTATCGCTAGCTGTAGGCTTTTGAGGTCGTGAAGAACGATACTCAACGGGTGGAAATCAGGAGATTCAAGAAGGCTAAATTCTAATTCTTCGATCCTCTTAACGATTTCTTTGAAACCAAGATCTATCGCTTGTTTCTCTAAGAACCGGAGCGTACTTGTAAGAGATTGGTATTCTTTATCGGTTAGTGGACAGTCGGGCGATCTTCCTTTGATCGCCATGCTAATCTTGCAAATCTGCGAGTCAAGTTCAGATGTAACTGCGAAGAAAAAGTGTGCGAGAAACTTCAACATATCCAGTAAGGTTACAATTTGGAATGGATGGGCAAGGAATACTGCTACGTTTTCGCCGTCGAATGCAAGGCTTTGGTGATTGATTTCCTAGTCCCAATTGCCGGCAACGCAACGTTAGGACACCACCCGTATCTGGCCCTACTTGCCCGCCCTTCGCGGAAGCGAGTAATATCCCGGCATAAGAAAAATTCAGTTACGGGGGGAAACATTGTGGGCGATAAGCCATTTCTCACTGACATTAAGACTCTGCGCGAGCGGGCGCGCCAGCATATCGAACGGGGTGCGGTTACGGAGGGTTACAGCGCCGACCGGGAAACGGTTATCAGGTTACTGAACGAAGCGCTGGCTACCGAGATCGTGTGCGTACTGCGCTACAAACGGCATTACTTTATGGCTACCGGCATTCATGCGGAGAGCGTCGCGGCTGAGTTTTTGCAGCATGCCACCGACGAGCAGGCGCACGCCGATCAAATTGCGCAGCGGATTGTTCAACTCGGCGGCGAGCCGAACTTTTCTCCGGAAGGTTTGCTGACACGCAGTCATGCGGAATATGTCGAAGGCGATACTCTTAACGACATGATCAAGGAAGATCTGGTTGCCGAGCGCATTGCCATCGACAGTTATCGCGAGATGATCACCTTTGTTGGGAACGACGACCCTACTACCAGGCGAATGATGGAAGGCATCCTCGCCATGGAAGAGGAGCACGCCGATGACCTGGTCAATCTTCTGGAGAAACTGGAAGGATAAGTGTCGCCGGCACATCCCGGGAACATTACCGCTAACGCTGAACACGTCCAGAGCCTACGTTAGCTCCACTGGCTTTAGAACAACGCGTTCTCAGTTCATCACCGTAACGCGTTGGTAAGGCGCTGGCTTGATTCTGCATCCCGCGCGGTTCTGTCACAATTGTTTAATCGCCGGAAAGAAAAGATGAATCTCGAGGGACGGCCGTCGATGTGTCGCAAGTGTGGCGCCATTGTCGGACCGGGACAAACTTCATGCACCGTTTGCGGGGCGGACATGGCCGCTTCGTCGTCACCCCCCATGCGGCCGGCGCGTAGTTACGATCGCGAGGCGATTCGCTTTGCGCGCGCAGTGCTGGATCGTTCTTACATCTTCACCATTCTCTTTCTAATCGCAAATTTCTTTGTTTTTCTGTTGATGTGGCAATCCAACGGGATGTCCAGCAGCGCGTTGTGGCCGGGCTTTTCACACCCGGTGTTACTCGCCTATGGCGCAAAACTCAATCTACTGATCAGACAGAATCGCGAGTGGTGGCGTCTGGTGACGCCAGTCTTTATTCACGTGAACCTGCCGCATCTCCTGGTAAACATGTACAGCCTCTGGATGATAGGGCCGTACGTGGAGAAACTTTACGGTTCGGCAAAATTTGTCGTCTTCTGGGTGGCTACCGGTGTGGCTGGTGTCGTCGCCAGTTATCTTACCGTGCGGCCTGACATGGGGAGTGGTTTGGTGGGCAGCTTTGTTTTCAAAGCGAGGGACGACCCCTCAGCCGGAGCTTCCGGCGCGCTCTTCGGACTGATCGGTGTGTTGTTTGTATTCGGAATCAAATTTCGCCGCGAGTTGCCTGAGGGCTTCAAACGCGCCTTTGGGACCGGGTTGTTGCCGCTTATTTTCATGAATCTCTTCATTGGTTTTATGCTTCGCGGCATCATCGATAATGCAGCGCACCTGGGTGGGTTAGCTTCCGGCGCCGCGCTGGCGCTGATAGTTGACTACAAACGGCCGGGGGAACGAGCAACAATCACTATCACCTGGCGCACCTTGCAGATTCTGGCGCTGGCACTGGTATGCGTTAGCTTTGTTATGGTGGCGCGCCACCGGCATAGCTCGTATCAGATAGCCACGACCTTAACCGGGCAGGAAAACAATAATAGTCCCGAAGCCATCGTCTCTTACCTTGAAGCTTTGAATAACGCCACCAGAGCGTTTGCAAAAACTCTGAATCACGAACTTGAACCGCAGGCCGCTGAACAGGCGGCTCGGGCCCTTGACGAAGCCCCGGCGCCGGACCAACAAAGCGACTTGTTGCGGAAAGAATTAAAGACACTCCTTCTGCGCGCCAGTGAATGGGAAAAAGTCGCGCCATCTCAACGCACAGAGCCGCGGAACCGAGAACAGTTAAAGAAGCTCTATGAAGACTTTGAAGCCTGGATCAGGAAGCGGGATGAATGGGTTAACGTGCAGGGAGCAAATTACGGCATCAAACTAATAGAACCTGAGAATGTAAACAACGCCGATGCTAAGGAATCAAAGCCGGCCTCCGTGACCCCATCGCCAGGTAAGAAATAATCAAACTCACCGGAGAGAAACTATATGGAAATTCAAAAAGTTGGCGTGCTCGGGTGCGGCCTTATGGGCGCCGGCATAGCGCAGACCGCCGCGAGCGCCGGATTTGAAACTATCGTACGTGAAGTCTCCGACGACTTACTGGCCAGGGGCTTCGGCGGCATTGAAAAATCGCTCGCGCGCTTCGCAGACAAAGGGACGATTACGGCCGAACAGCAGAAGGAGATTCGCGGCCGTCTGACCGGAACTACGTCGCTGGATCAACTTGCTGATTGCGACATCATCATCGAAGCCATTACCGAGAACCTCGACACTAAACGCGAAACTTATGTCCGTCTTGATGACGTCTGCAAAGTGGAAACCATTTTTGCCTCCAACACTTCTTCGCTTTCGATTACTGAAATGATGAACGTCACTTCGGCTGAGCGCCAGAAGCGCTTCATCGGCATGCACTTCTTCAATCCCGTTCCCATCATGAAACTGGTCGAAGTGGTTCGAACAATTCTGACCGACGACGAGGTTTACGAACAAGCGGTCGAGTTCGGAAGAAAACTCGGGAAGACTCCGGTGCGCGCGAGCGACAAGACGGGCTTCATTGTGAATCGTCTGCTGGTACCTTATTTGCTGGATGCAATTCGCGCGCTGGAAGAGGGAGTGGGCTCAACCATCGACATCGACAACGCGATGAGGCTCGGGTGCGGCTATCCCATGGGTCCCCTGACGCTCGGCGATTTCGTAGGACTCGACACGACGTACTACATCGCCGAGATCATGTTCAATGAGTTTCGGGAGAAACGCTTTGCGCCGCCGCCGCTTTTGAAACGCATGGTGATGGCTGGTCTGTATGGTCGGAAAACTGGCCGAGGATTTTACGACTACACAAAGGACCCGAAGAATCCCACGCCGATGAATCTTGTGTAGGACAGGCATCCCTGCCTGTCTTCTTCAAAGCTTCCTTATGAAAAAGAGCGGGGGCAGGCCCCCTTCCTGACTGCAAGTTTTCAACGTCCCAAGCCGCAGTCAGGAAGGGGGCCTGCCCCCGCTCTCTTTCTTGGTGCGCTTATTCGCCAGCCGGCGCTTGAACACGACCTCGCCACCACTTTCTCCTTTGCGTCCGCCTGTATTCATAGCCGGAGTTGAGGGCGAATTCATTCGAGGTGTGACTGCATCGCCGCCTGTATGTTGCGTTGACTCGTCGGCAAACATCACATTCTTTTCCTTCAGACGGCCACGCAGAGCGGGAGTCTTATCCATTTCGTTACGATTCTGATCCGGCTTTCCCGCGGTTCCCATTTGCTGGCCACGGCGCTTGGCGCGTATGCCGGCCTTGCGCTGATCCTTGTTGTTTACCATCTTCCTGTCCACCTCCTTCGGAAGTCAGCTCACTCAATTTCCATTCGCTCAAAAGCAAGCTCCAGAATTTCAAGCAGCGTTTCCTTGCCCCTGGCCTCCAGAGGTGAAAACTCGTACCGCACGGGCCAGGCGCGAAGAAACTTCCAGGTGAACACGACGTCAGTATGTTCTTCATTCTGGAGCTGGACTGTAACGGTTCGGGCGGCATTCACATCGCCGTTGAGCACGTCGTTCCACCATGAATAAAGATCAAGCGAGCCGATGACTCCACGCTTGAAAATGATATTGCCATAGTGGACGCGGCCGGGGATTTTCCTGACCCCGGATTCCTTTTCGTTGCCGGATCGGTACTCAATGACATCAATGGCCGCCGGCGGCAGGATGACTTCGGAGAAACCGGCCTTGACGCCGGAGCTGTCGCCTACGCCGAGATCGACCAGGAAGTTGTAATTTGAGTACGGCTTTTCTCGAAAGACTGCCATTGTTTTGTCTCCTTGAGGCAGGGGTTTGACTTCGTTTCGTAGCCGGCCGGGTTGCAGTGACAGACAGGAATGTCTGTCCTACTTCCTGGCCAGCGCCCACTTCAGCGCCGGCGGTGTTACCAGCGTTGTCACGAATACCATGATCACGACGGCGCCGAATGTGACCGTGTTTACTACCGGTTCATTGACGCCCGCGGAATTCGGCAGCATCAAAGTAGCGCCGATGCCGGCCACGATTAATCCAACTTCGCCGCGCGGTATCATCCCCAGGCCAATTGCCAGACGATTCAAGCCGCGTTCGGCCACAGCCAGCGAACAGATTTGCTTGCCGGCTATGGCCGCTATGGTTAAGAAAATTGCGAAGGTCAATATTGCGGGATTGGCAAAAGCGCGCAGATCGACTTTCATTCCCATCAGCACAAAGAAAATGGGGACGAAAATCGTTGTCATGGGCGACAACAACTCCTGCAAGTTTCGCTCGCCGCGTTCGAGGAAAGGTTTGAAGTGCACTTCTTCGAGCACCAGACCGGCCGCAAACGCCCCCACGATAGGCGCCAGTCCGACTTTCGCAGCCATCCAGGATAGCCAGAAACAGAAAGCAATGGCCATCGCGAGCAACACGCCGCGCGTCTTCAACCGTCCCGCACCGCGAAATATCGGTGGCACCGCATAGTGCCCAATCGCAAATGCGGCACTGAAGAAGGCCAGCGCCTTGGCAGCAATCCAGGCCAACCCAATCAGCGAAAATTGAACTCCAGTATCAGCCGCGCCGACTATACCAACAACGACGGCCAGTATTAAAAGCCCGATGACGTCGTCAATCACCGCCGCGCCCAGTATGATGCGCGCTTCGCGCGTCGAAAGTTTTCCCAGATCCTTCAGAACTCGCGCGGTTATGCCGACACTCGTGGCGCACAAAACCGATCCGATGAAGATGTGGGCCAGCCGCGATTCATTAGGAAGAAAGTAAGCCGACACACCCCAGCCAAGAAAGAACGGCGCGATCACTCCGGCGCCGGCGACCAGCAACGATGACCATCCAACTTCGCGCATCTCTGCCAGGTTTGTTTCCAGCCCAACCTCGAACAGCAGAAGGATGACTCCAATCTGGGCCAGGGCGGCGATGAAAGCATCGGTTTTCAAGGCCTCCGCTCGAGCAAATCCGACCAGTAAGAGATTACCCAGCACGATGCCGGCGATCAGTTCGCCCAGCACGGCCGGTTGATTGATTCTTTCAAAGAGTTCGCCGCCAAGCTTCGCAAAGATCAGGATCACAGCGATGCCCACCAGCAACATCGGATCGAGCGAGTGGCCGTCCGGGGCCGAAGGCTCCGGTGACGCGGCCGGAGCTCCACTCAACAGCTGCACTCCGCCGAACAGAACGGCGCAAAAGCCAATCGACTTTGTTAACAAACCTGGTTTCATTTCACGCGAGTGCCGCCGATTATCGCACAGGTGCGGCCGCCGAAAATAAATTGATTCAACCCAATGCTTCTGATAATCTCCGCCCCATTGCAAGCGCCCTCTTTCGATAATCCGACCAGCCTGCGCTGAAAAGCACCATGTGCACTGACAGAAGAGACTTCCTCCGCCTTTCCGCCAGCCTGGCCGGAGCCGTTGCGCTGGGCGGAACGGCCCACGCAGAAACAACGGCCGCGGAGGCTTTTCAGCAGCGCGACACGCCGGATCCGATCCGCAAGCTGCGCAGCATGACGTTTGGCGTCGCGCCGATTTCCCTCGCCGAACGGAAAGTGCGGATCGAGAAAGCCCGGCGTCTGATGCACGAACACCGCCTCGACGCCATTTACCTCGAACCCGGATCGAGCATGTTCTACTACACCGGCATGCGCTGGAGCACCAGCGAGCGAATGTTTGCCTTAGTGATTCCAGCGCGCGGCGAGATCGCGTGGGTCTGTCCGAAATTCGAAGAAGAGCGCGCACGTGAGCTGATCAAGATTGGCAACGACATCCGCACCTGGGAAGAAGACGAGAGTCCCTACAAACGGGTGGCGGAAATTCTGCGCGACCGCGGAATTCGTTCCGGCCGCATCGGCATGGAAGAGCGGGTGCGGTTTTTTCTCTTCGACGGCATCAGAAAAGAAGCGCCGAATTTGCAATTTGCCAGCGCCACTCCTGTCACGGCGGGTTGCCGCATGTTCAAATCGCCTGCCGAGATTGCTCTGATGCAACGCGCGAACGACATTACGATCGTCGCTTACAAAGCCACGCGCGACAGTATGCGCGCGGGCATGACGCAGGATGAATTTGCCAACAATTGCGCGGCCGCGTTTCGCGCGCTGGGCGTCGACGGTGGGATCTTCGTCAGCTTTGGAAAGTACACGGCCTTTCCGCATGGCAGCAGCACGCCGCAAAAGTTGCAGGAAGGCGATGTGGTCCTGATGGATGGAGGCTGTAGTGTCGACGGCTATCAGTCCGATATTACGCGCACGTTCGTGTTCGGAAAGCCGACGAAGCGCCAGCGCGACATCTGGAACCTCGAGCGCAAGGCCCAGGATGCCGGCTTCAGCGCAGCGAAAGTTGGCTCGCCTTGCGAAGTTGTCGATGCTGCTGCGCGGAAGGTAATTACCGACGCCGGCTTTGGCCCTGACTACAAAGTGCCGGGGCTCCCTCATCGAACGGGCCACGGCATTGGTCTGGATGGACACGAATGGACCAACTTCGTGCGCGGCAACAAGACCCCGATTCAACCCGGCATGTGCTTCAGCGACGAGCCCACGATCGTTATCTACGGCGAGTTTGGCATCCGCCTAGAGGATTGTCTCTATATCACCGAGAACGGTCCGAAGTTTTTCACGGCACAAAGCCCTTCGATTGATAAGCCATTCGGTTGAGGTGGGCGCGGACGAGTAATTAATTGGACACTAAATCACCCGGCAATCTTAAGCCGCAGATGAACGCGGATAAGAACTGATATGAGAAGAAGGCAAAGCAAACGTGCACATGACCTTAATAAGGTTTTGGTTCTCATCCGCGTTTAACCGCGTTCATCTGCGGCTCAAACTCCTATAGAGTCTCACCGCTACCGAGCACTCTATCGCAACATGCTTGTCATAAGTCGACTGAGGTCTTTTGACTGCAAGACATCATTGACTCCAGGGTTCTGGCTACCTTTCAAGATACAAAAGCCTTCAGACGTGTGTTGCCCTAAATATCTTTTTCCTTCGGGGAAAAACTCGCTCGCGCTGCCCTCAATTTGCAAAGGCGATCTGAATGCCACATCTTCCCAGTGCACCACCAGATCAGGTAAACGCTGTTTGAGTGCCTGCTCGGCCGTTTTTGCGGTTCGGATAACATCGCGCGCGAGAGGCTTTCCGTCTTCCGTCCTCAAGGTGCGCAACGCTTTCTCGACTTGCCGGCAAGTCTCCTCATATTCCTCAACCGGGACGATGCCTCTGGTTTCACGACGAATCAAATTAACTCGAATCGAACCATGCTGTTCGTTGACCAGAGAAAAGGCGCGCGTCTGTGACCAGTCGTACTGCGGTAACATTGTGGTTTGTGCCCATCTCACTACTGTCGCCCGTGGCAACGCTTTGTAATAAAACCTCTTCAAAAGATTCGGCGTCCGACGCTTTACCGCGCGCATCAATTCCACGGCACGCTCGGTCCATGACAGGTTTTTCGACTCGGCAAGTCGGGAGAAACCCATTTCGCACAAAACTTCGGCCAGGAACGCGGGCACGGCGAGTGAGGGCTGCATTCCATGAAGAGAGAAAACCAATATCGTAGCATCCGCTCCGACCGCCTGAACCAGCCGTTCAATCTGGCGATCCACTTCCTGATAAATATCCTTAAGAGTCGGTCTAATGGATGCAACCTGCTTGAAGATCTCTCCGCTATAAAGCGGGTGCTTCGGCTCCACTGTTTGCCATAAACAATGCGCCGGTTCATGAGCCTCCGTGAAGACAATAATAGAAATGTCGGGTCTGGTTTCCGTCAGCAGACGTTCGGCAAGTTTTCCGCGCAGGCTGATGCCCTCCAAAGAGTCTGAGGCCAACTTTCGAAGATTGTCGAAGTCGTCCGGCCCCGAGACGTTGATGTGACCGTGCGACAGAGCGTCCTGCACCATTCGTTTTGTCGCCCACCCGGCAACGCCGGTGGGACCAGACTGTTTGTCAACGTCAGGCAAGAGATAAGGGTCCGATTCGCTGACCTCGAATCCATCGGAAAGTCCGACGAACGGCATGAAAGGGATGGCCAGAATTCCGACTGTCTTGCCTGCGTCAGTCAGCGCTTTCCAAAAAGGTTTTATTTCCCGGCCAGTAAACGGACTCAGCCCCATTGTGGCGGGTTCCCAACACGATTCGCTATAGATGCCGTGCACCTCTGGATCTTCACCCGTCATGAATGTTGGCCACACGGCAGTCGTGCCAATCCGTGCGGGAGATTCAATACTGATCCATTTGCCTTCTTCCAACAGGGACTTGAGGCTGGGCATTTCCTCCTGCTCGATCATTCGCCGGATCAGCGTTGGATCGGCGGAATCAATGCCGATAGCCAACACCGGTGAACCGTTATCTCGAGTCATGGAATAGCTCCCTCTGCTTCAATCCCTGGCAGCTCGCAGAACGGAGCTGTGACGTTATTAAGTAATACGCGACAAGCCAAGAAGCCCGGTTATCAGCAGGTGCATATCCTTTGCGAGCAAGTCACCGGTGTTGTAGAGATCGACCCGCCCACTCAGGACACAAAAGCCATCAGGCGCATGCTGACCCGTAAACTTCTTGCCAACCGTTTGAATTTTGACCGCACTATTCTGGATTCTCGATGGTGTCACAAACGCAGAGTCCGCCCAATGCACGACCAGGTCAGGAAGCTTTGAGAACCTGGCCTCATCCGAGTTGGCAGCCGTTCGAATTACCTGCCGCACCAATGACCTGCCGTCCTCTCCGCTTAAACAGCGCATGAGTTCTTCGAGCTGCCGGCATGTGTCGTCGTAGTGTTCCGGCGACACGATTCCTTCTCTTTCGCGCCCTTGCAGATTAATGCGAATCCAGCCATGTTGATCGGTGGGCAGCGAAAATGCGCGCGTGCGAGCCCAATCGTAAGGGGGCAGCATGGTTAGCCTCGCCAGGTACCTGGTCGCGTTCGGCGTTAGAGCGTTGTAGTAAAGCTTCTTAAGTGCCCCGGGAGTGTGCCGCTTAACCGCGGCGATAAGTGACCGCGCCCGCTCGAGCCAGGATCGTGTCTTCCAATCAGCCAAGTGCGCGAATCCTTTTTCGCAGAGAAGTGGCTGAAGAAATGCCGCCACGCCCGCCGTCGGGCGCATGCCGTGAAGTGAAAAGACTAGTACCGTGTGATGGCTTCCGGCGGCTTCGGTCAAGATGGCTATCTGCCGATCGACCTCGCGACATATTTCTTTGAGCAATGGCTTCACCCCATCAGCACCCACAGGGTCGAAACCATAGGGATGCCAGAGATGATGAGCGCTGTGATGTAGCTCCGGAAAGACAATGAGCGCAAAATCCGGACGCGCTTTCGTCAGCAGAGCCCTGGCGAGACTGCCGCGAAGCTTTACACCCTTCAAACACTGGGAGGTCAGCTTGCCAAGTTCCCTCGAATCATTCGCGCCGGCGTTGTAAGGACGAGCTGACGAAAACGGATGGGGCTCAGATTGCCTGGCTAAGAAATCAGCAATTTCTTTTGGACCTGCCTGCACTCGACCTTCCAGCGAATCGTGAGCCCCCCAATCAATGATTTCAAAACCTTCACTAAGACCAACGAGCCTCGCGAAGGGCGGGTCAAGAACTCCCACAGAGATCCCCTCTTCGGAGAGCGTCTTCCAAAATGGCTTGAGGTTACGCCCGTCAAAGCGAAACAGACTCATTGTTTCCGCCTGCCAGCACCATTCGCCGTAAATTCCGTGCCCCGACGGTTCTTTCCCAGTCATAAAGGTGGGCCAAACCGTACCGCTGCCAATGTGCGCGGGAGACTCGACGCGCATCCATCTTCCTCCCGCCAGCAATGACTTGAGCGCAGGCATCTCATCCTGCGCGATCATCTGTCGAATCAGCGCCGGCTCGGTTGCGTCAAGGCCGATTGCTAATACACGCTCGCGGTTATGCCGACTCATTCAACAATACCTGTGGATTGATCCACGTTTGCTCAGCCGCAGAGCGAACACAAGCTTCCAGCACTGCCATGGTTGTCAGGTTGTCCCGCCCACTTACCTCTCCGACCTCGGCATGCGCATCCATTCCCACGATGACTACTTCAATCGCCATTCGTAAGGTCTTCCTTCTTTCACAAGCAGGCCGGCCAGACGATCACGAACTTGGATAAACGAGCGCAGGAAAAATCTCAGAGTGGCGGGACTCAGGCTTCCCAGCGATGCCGACGTTAAAGCTATCAACGATTGAAAGTCCCAACTCAAAGATTTCTTGGCAACCATCTCCGGCAGAATCCCCGGGGACTGGCCCGCCCAAAGACGCATGGCGCCGAGCATATAGAGAGCAGCGAGGTTTTCTCCGTTCTGGCTATATCTCTCGGTAAAAGAATGCACGGCCTGCGCCCCGGTAAGAAGAGTTGCGTTGTGTAAATGATAGCGGAAATGGTAGAGCACCTCTGGAAGCGTCACCACAAGTCCCCTTGAGGTCATCTTGAAGAAAAAGTCCTGATCTTCGCCGGCCGCAAAGCCCTGACGGTAACCTCCGACTGCGTCGAAGGCTTCCCTGCGAAACATTGCTGAGCCATGGGGGAAAGGAATGTAACGGGAATGACGTACCAGCCGCCAACGATCTCGCGGCCTGACGGGTTGTCCTTTTGCGTCAATTCCTTCGCAGAGAGTTCCCACAACGACGACATCGGGTCGGCTTTTGAATACCTCCCACTGGCGCCTTAGCCTGTCGGGATGCGAGATATCGTCGGCGTCCATCCGCGCTATCAAGTGGGCCTTTGCTTTCGAAACCACCAGGTTAGAACTGCCCGCCAGCCCCAGCTTGTGATCACTTTGGAAGACACGTATGCGATCATCCCTGTTTCCCCAGGCACGCAATACTCTTTCTGAACCGTCTGTTGAGCCGTCATCCAGAATAACGAACTCAAAGTCGGTGAAAGTCTGATTGACGATGCTGCCAATACTCTCGTCCAGGAAAGGCAACGCGTTATGGACCGGCATTACCACACTAAGGAAAGGCGCCTTCATTTGATGTTCCTTGTTGCCCTCTGTCATTACAAGTGATCGGCAATTGCAACTATTAGTCTGGCTCCCGGAGTCAGTACCAGCTGGGCCATTATCGTTCCCGCTAAGCGACTGCCGCCCAGCATTACGAGGGTTCGTCTGAAATGCGCCTCGGTGGCGCGGCCCGCTACTACGTCATCCGTTAGAAGCGAGACATACGGGTCGATGAATATCAACAAAAGAATAGTCGACACCGCGTTTACCACTGGCGATAGATTATTGGCGGTCACTCTTAGTTCCGGTCTCAGGAATCCTGCGTAGAGAGATGCAAAAACGCCAACAGTCAGCATTGCACTTGCCAGTGCGTTGTATAAGAGCATGTTCCAGGGGGCCTGTCGCCAAACCAGCCGCGTGATGTTTTCTCTGGCAGGTACACTAAGAGAAGTCCTGAAGTCACGAAGGCCGGAAAGCGAAACGCTTCGTAATAGCAAGCGGGGGAAGGAACGATGTGATCCCAGGTGCCCGATCGCACGGGCAAACAGCCGTTGAAATGTAGGGATTGAGACCATCCCTACGAGCGAGCCCAGCGTAGCCGCCACCAATAGCCAGCGGAAATCCGATTCGATACCTGGCCGAGTTCCGCTAAGAATGCTCCGCTCGACATGCTTGGCAAGCAGAGGGCCCTGGAAGGTATTTGAAGTTCTTGAGACCAATAGCAGAACATTGAACATAGCCAGCGACACCGCGATGCGTCTGGTCCTCACGCCCGCGATTCTAACGGCATATGACAACATGCTGATCAGGTGAATGACGAAGGTCAGCAGAAAAACCAGCTTCACTTGGACGGTCATATTTTCGGCGCCGATTCTAGCATTATAAATTGCTATTGTGGGCGGATATCAAAAAGAACCGCCTCGCGCCGCCGCTAATTAGCTGTATCGATCAGATATCGATAGTTGACGTCAGCCTTAAAGATCCGGAAACTTAGCTGCGAATGAATAAGGGTTGATGCTGATATAAGTCGCTGAAGATACGCTAGTGAAAGCGGCAGGCCGAGCGATCGATGAATAGAATGTCACTTGCCATTACGACTTCTGACACCAGGGTCGCGACTGTCACTATTGTTCGAAAATCTCCGTAGCATTCATGGCCAACGTTATCAGAGAACCTTGCGATGAAGGAGTAATACTGGGGCGGAAAACCGCCGCTCCCTGCACTAAGAATCAGGGACGTTGGATTCTGGCCGCAACTATTCTGGCATCCAGTATGGCCTTCATCGACGGCACCGTCGTCAACGTCGCGCTGCCATCATTACAGAAGAATTTAGACGCCACCGTGATTGGCGTGCAATGGGTCGTGGAAGCCTACTCCCTGTTTCTTTCCGCGTTGTTGCTGGTTGGCGGTTCACTCGGCGATCGTTACGGGCGGCGACTTATCTTTGTCATCGGGGTTGGGCTGTTCGCGTTCGCTTCAATTGGATGTGGACTAGCCGCCGGCATTGACCAGCTCGTTATTGCCCGGGCTGTCCAGGGAGTGGGCGGGGCATTACTGGTGCCGGGAAGCCTGGCTATTATCAGTGCATCGTTTCCTCCCGACCAGCGAGGACGAGCGATAGGCACATGGTCGGGGTTTTCCGCGATTACGACGGCTATCGGTCCTGTACTTGGCGGTTGGCTGGTCGAGCACGTTTCATGGCGCGCTGTCTTTTTCATCAACGTACCTCTGGCGGCTGCAGTGCTGGCGATCTCATTTTGGCATGTGCCCGAGAGCCGCGACAAAGGTGAAACCGGCTCGCTGGATTGGCCAGGGGCCGTGCTCGCGACCATCGGCCTGGGTGGTCTGGTCTACGGTCTGATCGAATCTTCACGCGTCGGCTTCGGGAATGCGGGGGTGCTTAGCTCGCTCTTAACCGGCGTCGTCGCCCTGGCTGTTTTCCTTTTCAACGAGACGAAGGCGCGAAATCCGATGTTGCCGCTCCGTCTGTTCCGTTCCCGGAATTTCGCTGGAGCGAATCTGTTGACCCTGCTACTCTACGCGGCGCTCGGCGGCTCTCTCTTTTTCCTGACACTGAACCTGATTCAGGTGCAGGGCTATTCTGCAACGGCGGCCGGCGCGGCGTTTCTGCCTTTTGTGCTGATCATGTTCGGGCTCTCGCGCTGGTCGGGTGGTCTGGTCGATCGTTTTGGCGCGAGGCTGCCGCTTCTGATTGGACCATTGATCGCTGCCGCCGGCTTCGCCATGTTTACGCTGCCAGGGCAAGGGGCAAACTACTGGTCCAGTTTTTTTCCTGCCGTCATTGTGTTGGGTCTGGGCATGGCGGTCAGCGTCGCGCCATTAACCACAACCGTGATGGGATCAGTAAAAGAAGAGCAGTCGGGCGTCGCTTCGGGAATCAATAATTCCGTTTCGCGAACTGCCGGGTTGCTGGCGATTGCAGTGTTCGGAGTGATCCTGTTGCACTCTTTCAGTAGCCATTTCGGCCAGCGCCTGGCTAACATTGCTATCCCGGAGGAGTTGCGGCATTCCCTCTACGAGCAACGTGTGAAGCTGGCCGGATTGGAGTTACCCGCCAACCTCGATGCCGACACACGAAAGCGGCTTCAGCAAGCTGTCGCCGAGTCGTTTATCTCTGGCTACCGTCTGATCATGTTCATTGCCGCCTGTCTGGCAGTGGCGAGCGCTGCCAGTACCTGGCTGATGATTGGAAAGAAAAAGGAGCGTTGATATGGCTCTCGACTGTACCCACCTTGATCAAATACGAGAAGTAACGCCCAGTGCTGACGGATGCGAGGACTGCCTTAAGATTGGTGACGATTGGGTCCATCTGCGTCTGTGCCTGACATGCGGCCATGTCGGTTGCTGCGACTCTTCAAAGAACCGGCACGCCACGCGCCATTTTCATAAGACCGCTCACCCGATCATAAAGTCATTCCAGCCCGGCGAAGAGTGGGGCTGGTGCTATGTTGACGAAGTAATGTTTGATTCAATATGAGGGGTCACGCTTTTTAAGCCGCAGATGAACGCGGATAAAAACGGATATGAACAAGAAGGCAAAGCAAGCGTGCACATGACCTTGATAAGGTTTTGGTTCTGATCCGCGTTTATCCACGTTCACCTGCGGCTTAAAACTCCTATGGAGTCTCATCGCTCGCGTGAGGGATCACCCTTTTTAGCAGCAGATGAACGCGGATAAAAACGGATATGAAGAAGTAGGCAAAGCAAACGTCCACATCATCTTGATAAGGTTTTGGTTCTGATCCGCGTTTATCCGCGTTCATCTGCGGCTTAAAACTCTATAGTCAACCGCTACCGTGCGATCATGGGTTCGGGCTCTGGCTGGGTTGAAGAGCGGTCCCGGGCTGAGTCGCTGGAGGGCGGCAACGCGGGTGGCGGGTTGGCGACCAGCCTCTCCAGCGCGGCTTCGAGCGCTTCGCCAATGCGCATCACAAAAATGATCTCCAGCTCGCGGCGCACTTCCTCGGGAAGATCTTCTATGTCGGCGTCGTTGCGCGCAGGCAGGATGATGCGGCGAATGCCGGCCCGATGCGCAGCGAGAACCTTCTCTTTAACGCCGCCAACCGGAAACACCAAACCTGACAAAGTAATTTCACCCGTCATCGCTGTGTCGGGACGCACTCGCCGGCCGGTGTAGAGCGAAGCAAGCGCCGCCGTAATCGTCACGCCCGCGCTGGGGCCATCCTTGGGAATGGCGCCGGCCGGAACGTGCAGGTGCACGCCGTACTCTTTGAACATCTCAGGCTTGATGCCAAACTCCGCTCCGTGCGACCACAGGTAAGACTGCGCCGCGCGCGCAGACTCTTGCATCACTTCACCCAGCTGCCCCGTGATCGTAAACCCGCTGCCGCCGGGCAGCAGCGTGGCTTCTATGAAAAGCACTTCCCCGCCCATTTCCGTCCAGGCCATTCCCGTGGCCACGCCCGCAGGCAATTCCTTGCGCGCCTGTTCCGGATAGAACCGTGGCGGGCCCAGGTATTCTTTGATGTCAGCGACGTCGATCGTGATCTTGTCAGTCTCACCCTGCGCCACTTTGAGCGCAGCCTTGCGCGCCAGGCGGCCAATCGCTCGCTCCAGCTGCCGCACGCCGGCTTCGCGCGTGTAGCGCGCGGCGATTAATGCCAGCGCCTCATTTGTGATACTGAACTGTTCCGGCTTCAGTCCATTCTCTTCGACCTGGCGCGGCACCAGGTAGCGAAGGGCAATCTGCAACTTCTCCTGATCGCTGTAGCCGGAGAGCTGAATAATCTCCATGCGATCGCGCAACGGCGGTGGAATCGGTCCAAGCTGGTTTGCAGTGTTAATGAAGAAAACTTTCGACAGATCGAATGGTAGATCGAGATAATGATCCGTGAACGTGTTGTTCTGTTGCGGGTCGAGAATCTCCAGCAGGGCGGACGCGGGATCGCCGCGATAGTCATTGCCCAGTTTATCGATCTCGTCGAGCATCATTAAGGGGTTGTTGACGCCGGCGCGACGAATCGATTGAATGATGCGGCCCGGCATGGCACCGACGTAAGTGCGGCGGTGCCCACGCAGTTCAGCTTCGTCACGAATGCCGCCCAGGCTCAGCCGTTCAAATTTGCGTCCCATCGCCCGTGCGATCGACCGTCCCAAACTGGTCTTGCCCACCCCGGGCGGCCCGAGGAAACAAAGGATCGGGCTCTTCGCGTCAGGACGAAGTTTGATAACCGCAAGAAACTCCAGGATGCGTTCCTTAACGTCTTCAAGCCCGTAATGATCTTCATCCAGCACGCGCCGCGCTTCGTTAAGATCCAGTTTGTCTTCGCTTGATTTCCGCCATGGCAGCTCGAGGATGAAATCCAGATAAGTGTGGATGACATGATAATCCGGCGCGGCACTGGGAAGCTTTTCCATGCGGCTCAGCTCGCGCTCCGCTTCCTTGCGCACCTCATCGGGAAGATCGGTCTTTTCCAGACGCTCGCGCAGATTGTCGGCGTCAGCCTTCTCGCCGCTTTCCTCGCCCAGTTCCTTCTGAATGGCCTTCATCTGCTGGCGCAGCACGTAATCACGCTGCGCCTTGTCCATTTCTGACTGCGCTTCCTCGGAGATCTTCGATCGCAGCCGAATAATTTCGACTTCGCGCGCCAGATAATCATGGGCCAGGTGTAATAACTCGTCAGCGGCATTGGCTTCGAGCATCTTCTGCTCTTTTTCCACTCCCAGATTCAGAATCGAGCCCAGGAAGTAAGCCAAACGTACCGCATCATCAGCAGCCAACACGGCCATGCGGATCTCTGCCGGCACTTGCGGAAGCAGGGCCAGCGCCTGCTGAATCAACGACTGCACGTTCCGTTTTGCCGCTTCCACTTGCTCCGGGTCTTTGACCTCCGGCGGAGGAAGAATTTTGACGCGGGCCTTCAGATACGGTTCCTGCTGCAACCATTCGAGAATCTGTAACCGCTCAGTACCTTGCACAATCAAGTGGAGCGTGTCTCCGGCTCGCTCCATGCGCTTTATCATTACCAGTGTGCCTACCGTGTAGAGGTCCGACGGTCTGGCATTCTCTTCATCGTCTCGTTCTTCGGCTTTTTCGGCGCTGACGCTGACGCAGGCAAGGAGTTTTTCTTCGGTAGCCAGCGCGGATTCGACGGCAGCAACGGAGGGTGCCTTGCCAACCGCAAGCGGAACAACCGTCTCCGGGAACAAGGTGGTGTTCTGCAAAGGCAGCACCGCGATCTCGAAGGGAATGGCGTCTGCCGGGCGTGGCGCCGGCAGCGGTGTTCCCAAAACTTCTGGAGTCGGATTCTTTTCCGTAGTATCAGCCATCTGTTTTCAACTCGACAGTGTTATGCTGCCGCTCTAGAACGCTCCAATCCGCAACTAGGAGTTTAGCCGCGGATGAACGCGGATCAGACCAAAACCTTATTTAAGATCCTCTGCGCTTTCTTCATATCCGTTCTTATCCGCGTTCATCTGCGGCTTACGACACGCGGTTGACGCTAACGTTCCTCTGCTTCATGTAACCGCAGCACGAGTAACCCGTCACGATAATCCTGCTCCAGCGTCGCCTTTTCAATGGAGCAGGGAAACTGGATCCTTTTTTCAAACCTGCTATAGGTAATTTCCAGCTGCTGGTACGAGACACCCTCTCCATAAGAACTATCGCGACGCATACCCTTTAACTCCAGGGTCGCTCCCCGCAAGGTGATCTGTAACTCATCTGGAGAAACGCCGGCCAGATCGACCTTTACGATCCATCCGTCACGCATTCGATACACGTCCGCGGCCGGGCACCACAAGCGTTCCGATGGCCTTCGATCGCGGACTCCGTAAAGCAGCCGGAAATAACGATCAATTGATTCGCCAGACATTTACCAACAGTGTAGGAGGACAGGCACCGAGTGACAAGCTGAGCGGGAAAAGCCTGGCTTGTCACTCGGTGCCTTCAGATAGCACAGGCTAGCCGAAGATGCGGTGCCTTATCCGAACATGCGGTTCCAGAAAGAAGATCCCGTGGAAATCTCTTCCAGGGCCTCGGCCAATTCCCGATCTTCCTCCGTTTCCAGCGCCACATCGGCCATGGAGATAATGCCGCGAAGATTGCCGTTGTCGCCTACGACAGGAATACGGCGCACCTGTTTGTCACCCATTTTGCGAATCGCATCAATAACGCGATCGTTTGGCTTTGCCGTGTATACTTCCGTGGTCATGATTTCTTCGGCGCGCGTCGTGCGACAATCCTTGCCTTCGGCGACTGCCCGCACCGCGATGTCGCGATCCGTAATCAGTCCCACCAGCTTGCCGTTGCCATAGATGCGCGTGTTGACTCTACGCGCTTCATCGACTGCGTCAGCCGACACTTGCGGTGCCTCATTGCTTTCGACCACCGGAATCACGCCCGCGTCTTCCTCGCGCATCATTCTGGCAACGTCTTCAAGTGTAGAGTTGCGCGTAGCTACCGTCACATCACGCGTCATGATATCGCGGCAGCGTACACGCGAACGCGAAGCCGTGCGATGTTCGCCAAACTTCCGGCGGAGATAGTCGCGGCCCTCTTCGTACAGCGAACGTCCATTGCCCTCCCGTTCATCCCAATTCCGGGTTGACTGTCCACCATAGCGGGGCTCGTCATTGTCGTATTCAGCGCGCTCGCCGAACCGGCCCCTTCCGGAATGCTCGCGGCCGAAATCGCGCTCACCCAGCGATCGAGCGCGCGTCGCATATGGGTTGTCGGCCCCAAAATCAGGATTCCGCCGGCGATAGTCGCCACCCGGTTCTTCGTATTTTCCCTCCGGGCGCCAATCCCGCTCGCCCGGGCCCTCGCGATAGTCCCGGTCATCTCTATCTTCTCGATATCTACTCATAATTTCCCCTTCCCTCGTCTGCTTGATTAGGAGAGCCTGCCTCGTCCCTGCTTCGTCATTGATTGGAAACAGGAGCTTGAACGAGCACTTTTATGAGCTACTCCGGAGGCAAGCCACGCGCATTCATTTGTGGGGGAACGTGCAAGAATTATACCCCGATCAAGATAGATTGTCAGGGCGCGTTTCAATGACGATTCGCTGGGAATTTGAATAATCACCACTTTGGCATGGCGTCAGAGCGCACGTCTTTGCTACGATGCGCGTAACGCAATCATGCAATTTCAAACGCCGCTGGAGAGCTAGCTTTTCAGGAGAACAAAATGGTGCACGAAGAGCTGATTAGCTTTTTACCAAAGAGCGATTTCACGAGGCGCGAGTTTATCGTGACGACCCTGGCCGCCGGCTTCGCCTTGGCTGTGCAGCCGGTCCAGGCGCAAACCACCATCACCACCGATACTAACGGACTGGTGGCCGGTGAAGTAAAGATTCCGGTTTCCGATGGCCAGATTCCCGCTTACCGTGCGATGCCCGAAAAGGAAAAGAATTTTCCCGTGGTGTTGGTGGTCCAGGAAATCTTCGGCGTGCATGAACACATCAAGGATATCTGCCGCCGGTTTGCCAAACTGGGCTACATGGCCATCGCTCCCGAGTTGTACGCGCGACAGGGCGACGTTTCCAAACTGCAGATGAATGAAATCATGCCGGTGGTTTCGAAAGTACCCGACGCGCAGGTGATGTCGGATCTTGACGCCACGGTCGCATACGCGAAGAGCACCGGCAAGGCAAACGTGAAGAAACTCGCGATTACAGGATTTTGCTGGGGCGGGCGAATCGTCTGGCTTTACGCTGCACACAATCCACAGGTGAAGGCCGGCGTGGCCTGGTACGGCCGCCTGGTGGGAACACCCACCGAGTTGCAACCAAAGTATCCGATCGACTTCGCGCCAGCCCTGAAGGTGCCCGTGCTTGGGCTTTACGGCGGCGCCGATAACGGCATCCCGCTGGACACAATTGAGAAGATGCGCGCGGCGCTAAAATCTGCAAAGGCGCCGACCGAGATTGTGGTTTACCCCAACACTCCCCACGGCTTTAACGCCGATTACCGGCCCAGCTATCGCAAAGAGCAGGCGCAGGATGGCTGGCAGAAACTTTTGGCGTGGTTCAGGAAGTACGGGGCGGCGTAGAACAACTATCCGCAGATTACGCAGATTACGCAGATTACACAGAAAAAGATCGGCACTGAAGTTGTGACAAAAGAATCCCTCTTTTTCTTCATTTGTTTCCTAATCTGCGTAATCTGTGGATAGCATCTTTGTGGATTCAGGGATGTGTCATCTCTTCCGGCTTTACGTATTCATCAAATTCCTCGCCAGTCAGAAAACCCAACTCGATCGCCGATTCGCGCAAGGAAATCCCTTTCTTGTGTGCATTCTTTGCCACCTGCGCGGCCTTGTCATAGCCGATGCGCGGGTTCAATGCCGTCACCAGCATCAGTGAACCCTTCAAGTGTTGGTCGATCTGGTCGCGGTTCAGTTCGATACCGGCGATGCAGTAATCAACAAATCCTTGACTGGCATCGTGAATCAAACGGATCGAGTGCAGCAGGTTGTGAATCATCACCGGCTTGAAAACGTTTAGCTCGAAGTTCCCCTGCGAACCGCCAAAGGTCACTGCGGCATCATTGCCAAAGACCTGCACCGACACCATCGTCATCGCTTCGCTCTGCGTTGGATTAACTTTCCCCGGCATGATTGAAGAGCCGGGCTCATTCTCCGGCAGAGTCAATTCACCCAATCCGCAGCGCGGGCCGGAAGCCAGCCAGCGAATATCATTGGCAATTTTCATTAGCGAAGCTGCCAGAGTTTTTAGCGCGCCGCTGGCGAACACAATTTCATCGTGGGCCGAAAGCACGGCAAACTTATTGGGATGCGATTTAAAAGGAAGGCCAGTCAGCTCGGCGATCTTCTTTGCGGCGCGCTCCCCAAATTCCGGATGGGAGTTGAGCCCGGTGCCGACTGCCGTGCCGCCGATGGCTAGATCAAACAGTCCCGGCATGGTCAGCTTCAAACGCTCAATGTCGCGTTCCACAAGGCTGGCCCAGCCTGACATCTCCTGGCCGACAGTTAAGGGAGTTGCGTCCTGCAAATGTGTGCGCCCGATTTTTACGACGTCCGAAAACTCTTTTGCCTTGGCATCAATGGCATCGTGTACGCGTTGAATTTCTGGGATTAGCTTATTCATCTGTTCGGCGGCGGCGATATACATTGCGGTGGGAAAGGTGTCGTTCGACGACTGGGACATGTTCACGTCGTCATTGGGATGGATTGGTTTCTTGCTGCCCATCACGCCGCCGGCGATTTCGATCGCCCGATTCGAAATCACTTCATTGGCATTCATGTTGGTTTGCGTGCCGCTGCCGGTTTGCCACACGCGCAGAGGGAAATGTTCATCCAGCTTGCCTGCGATCACTTCATCGCACGCTTCTACGATCAGCTTCGCCTTGTCCGCCGGCAACTTACCCAAATCCTGATTGACGAGCGCTGCCGCTTTTTTCAATATGCCAAACGCGCGAATCATCTCGCGCGGCATCACATCGTCGCCGATATCGAAATGAAGCAGGCTACGCTGAGTTTGCGCCCCCCAGTATTTATCCGCCGGCACTTCGATCGCGCCCATCGAGTCGGTCTCGGTGCGGGGTTGCTGTTTCTGTTCGGGCGCGTTTTTCGACATTAGCTCTTCCTCACGTGCGTTGATTATTGCCGCCTGACGTCGACCACCTGATGCTTTAGCGTCTTGACGTTATGACGTCCTAACGCTAACCTTCTCGTCATGAGTTTACCTAAGCGCGCGACAATCTATTTCGAGCCCGGGTTGCACAAGGCCCTGCGGATGAAAGCGGCGCACACTGAGAAGAGTATATCCGATCTTGTAAATGTAGCCGTAAGGCGAAGTCTGGCGGAAGATGCCGAGGATCTGCAAGCTTTCGAAACCCGTAAGAAGGAGCCCAGCTTGTTATTCGAAAACGTGCTCAAGGATCTGAAGCGGCGTGGCAAATTATGAGCTGCAAATCAAGCCTTCGGCGGGAAAGGAAATCGAAAGACTGCCCCGCAAAGATAGGCCTAAGATTGTGCAAAGAATTCGTGCCCTGGCAGGCAATCCTCGCCCTCACGGATGCGAGAAACTTTCTGCCGAAGAGAAATACCGGGTCCGCCAGGGTGACTATCGAGTCGTTTACTCCGTTGACGATAATGAACGCGTCGTTCTGGTGGTAAAGGTTGGGCATCGGAAAGAAGTTTACCGCTAACTCATTCGACAATTGGATCAACCATCCTCCACGGGCGCGCCGGATTCTTGCCAGGCTTTCCATCCGCCGTCCATTGAATAGACGTTGGTGTAGCCCATCTCTTGCAGCACGTCTGCCGCCAGGGCGGAGCGATACCCGCCGCCGCAATAGAGAATCAGTTCGACAGATTTGTCGGGGACCTTTGTCTCGATGTCGCGTTCGATGATGCCCTTGCCCAGGTGTTCGGCTCCGGAAGCGTGCCCGGCTGCCCATTCCTTATCTTCGCGCACGTCGATTAGCACGGTCTTGGGGTTTGCCTGAAGGCGCGCGCGCGTTTCTTCGACATTCACTTCACGGACGCGGCTCTTAGCGTCGTTTACCAGTTTCAAAAACCCTTGGGTATGCTTCATAGGCTGCTCTCTTTTCCAGCTGGAACGTAGTGGTTCAGTTTGGTTTCTGTGCTTTGCCCCTCCCCACAAAGTGGGGAGGGGTTGGGGTGGGGTAGGACGGCTTCGACCACCTCTCCCCTAACCCCTCTCCGCTTGCGGAGAGGGGAAAAGATTCTGCTTGCTAACAATTCCCTCTATGGCAAACTGAACCAGTACTCCTGGAACATGGCAATTGGATGAAATAGCAACGAATGATTATAATGCCTGTCTTTACAAGAACGCACTAATTATCCCGGTGTCACACAAGTTGTTACTTTGCGCGCGCGCGCTCGCAACCTAACTCATTGCGTTACAATCTCGCTTAAGAGAGGAACTGGAGAACATTGGCCAACGAACAATTTGATGTAACCGTTATCGGCAGCGGACCCGGCGGCTATGTAGCCGCCATTCGCGCTGCGCAGTTGGGATTGAAAGCCGCCATCGTGGAAAAGGATAAGCGCCTGGGCGGCACCTGCACGCTGCGCGGTTGTATCCCCACCAAACAACTTCTAATGTCCGCGCACGTCTACGAACAGATGCAGCATGCCGCCGACTTTGGGGTCCAGGCATCGGGGATTCAGCTTGCCTTCGCCGACGTGCAGAAGCGCAAAGAAAAGGTCGTAATGAAGAACTCGAAGGGCATCGAGTTCCTGATGAAGAAGAATTCGATCACCCGCTTCAACGGCACTGGTCGGTTGGCGTTGCCGGGTAAAGTCGAAGTCACCGGCGAAGATGGAAAGAAACAAAGCATCGTTACAAAGAACATCATCATCGCCAGCGGTTCGGTCGTGCGGCCGATTCCCGGGTTCGAAACTGACGGCGAGCGCGTCGTCAACAGCGATCACATTCTCGAACTCAAGGAAGTGCCGAAGTCGCTGATCGTGATGGGCGCGGGCGCAGTCGGCGTCGAGTTTGCTTCCGTCTATTCCAGGTTTGGGGCGGAAACTACCATCGTCGAGCTGCTGCCAAGACTGGCGCCCCTGGAAGACGAAGAAGTTTCCAAAGAGCTGGAAAGATCGTTTCGCAAACGCGGCATCAAATCCCAGGTCGATACCAAACTCGACAAGATGGAGAAGACCGGCAAGGGCGTCGTCGTCAGCGGCAAGACTTCAAAAGGTGAGGTAGTAAAGCTCGAAGCTGAAATGCTCCTGGTGGCAGTGGGCCGGATGGCGTACACCGAAGGCCTGGGGTTGGAAGGAACCAAGATCAAAGTCGAGCGTGGTTTCATACAAGTTGATGAGTACCAGCAAACCGGCGAGAAAGGTGTCTATGCAATCGGCGATGTCGTGCCCACGCCGCTGCTGGCTCACCTCGCGTCGAAGGAAGGCATCGTGGCCGTCGAGCACATGGCCGGACAAAAAGACGTGCGCCCGATTAATCTGCGTCTGGTGCCAAACTGCACTTATTGCGATCCAGAAGTTGCATCTGTCGGACTAACGGAAGCGAAGGCGCGCGAACAGGGATACGACGTGCAGGTGGGCAAGTTCCCCTTCCTGGCGTCGGGCAAGGCGCGCATCCTCGGTGAAGAAGAAGGTTTCGTTAAGGTCGTTAGTGAGAAGAAGTATGACGAGATTCTCGGCGTGCACATCATTGGGCCGCACGCAACCGAGCTGATTGCCGAATGCTGTGTAGCCATGCAACTCGAGTCAACGGCAGAAGAACTGGGCCGCACGATGCATGCGCACCCAACCGTTTCGGAAGCGGTGATGGAGGCTGCCGAAGGCGTGCACGGTTTGGCGGTTCATATTTAGGTTTTCAGGCGCGTTCACGCGGCTTTCCCGAAGGGTTACCAGCGAGGCTGCGCCTCAGACCTACGAGTCATGCTGTTGTATAATTCGCGAGCAATAGACCGTGTGTGTGCGCTTAGCTGAACAGAATAAAATAAAAGGCAACAATGACCCTTCGGGGTTTACGATCCCGC